>ENA-OFDP01000097-OFDP01000097.1-metagenomes-genome-assembly--contig:-NODE-97-length-39921-cov-10.607736_pt1 | contig 39921 bp, 40 predicted proteins | sample MGYA00153389_OFDP01 | MGnify analysis MGYA00153389
AGTCCTGCACCTATCAGTATTTATCAAGCACAAGAAATTACTTTTTCATTTAACCATTTTAAAAAACTTTTCAAAAAAAGCCAGCATATAAGTCAACATCATCTAATGACATTGCTGACTTATATGCCGACTTTTCAGTTATACTATATATTAAATCTTAAACTTTTCAACTTGATTGCTTAATTCGTTAATTTTTTCAACCAATTTTTGTACTTCATCGAAGGTATTATTCAAGGAATTCATCTGGTTCTCAGCCGATGCAGTAACCTCTTCCGTAGCGGCAGCAGTACCTTCTGCAATTCCAGAAATGCTATCAATAATTGAGCCCATTTTCTTGTTGTTATCATCAACACTTGAAGTCATAACCAGTGCTGCTTTTATGCTTCCAACCGTTTCTTTTATACGCTCCTCAATATTGTTAAAATCTGCATAGATACTTTCGCTAATTACTCCCTTTTTTTGATTTAAATCTTGAGATTTAAGCTTTAGCTCATCAAACTTGGCAACCTCTTCTCTTACTTGCTTTACCAAATCATGAATCTTTAGTGCAGCTGATGCTGATTGGTCAGCTAATTTTCGAACTTCGTCTGCAACCACAGCAAAACCTTTACCCGCTTCCCCTGCTCTTGCAGCTTCAATTGCTGCGTTTAATGCCAGCATATTGGTTTGCTCAGATATGCCAGAGATTACGCTGGTCATTTCATTTATACCAGCAGCACTTCTATTGAAAGAATCTATCATGCTGAAGGTTGTTTGTGTTTGCTCTACAATCTCATTTTCTATAGCTTTTAGACTATTTAAATCCTCCAAGCCCTTATCTACACTTACTATAGCTTTTTCTGAATTGCCATGTATATCATTAACACTTTGCGCTATTTCTCCAATACTGTTTGAGAAATGATTGATAAAACTTTTCCCATCATTTATATTACTGGCTAATTCCTCCGCCTCCGCTGCAAGCTGTTCTGTCGCATTTGTTATCTCCATTGACAAGGATTGAACATATCTAGAGTTTCCTGTAAGCTTATCAGAACCATCCTTGGCAGACTTATAAGTTGCAAGGATGCTGCCTATAATATTTTTTAGCTCTTCCGTCATATTGTTGAAGCTAGAGCCTAGTTGTCCAATTTCATCCTTTGACTTTATTGCAACCTTCTCTGTAAGGTCTCCGCTGGATAACCTGTTTATACTATCCTTTAATTTCTTTATTGGATTAACAATACTATTTGCAACAAAGAGCGCTAATAGGATTGTTATTATAAGAGAAACTGCTAGAGCTATACCAAAGCCACTTATCAAAACATTTAATTGGCTCTTAAATTCAGAGTCTGGAATCGCAAATCCAACAGTCCATTTATTAGCTCTAATATTTGATACGATAAAATGCTTTAAAATACCATCATAGTCCTTATGTAGCTTTACATTGTCTTTACCACTGATTATCATTTCTCCGATGTCATTAAGCTTCCCCTCAGACACTTTAGAAATATTCTTTAGACTATCCTCTGTAGCTGCAAATTCTTTGTTTGGATGTGATATGAAATTATTATCCGCATCTAGAAGAAAGGCATAACTGTTTTTCTCAGTTTGTGCTTCTTGTATTATTTTAGTTAAATAATCAACATAAATATCTGCTGCTACAACCCCAAATGTTTGATTATCCTTCTTTATCTGCTTAGCGATCGTTATTATCATTTTATTTGTAGTTATATCAAGATATGGTGAGGTATAAATAATTCCCTCGGATTTAAGGGCCGCTACATACCAATCTCTTTGAGTACAGTCATAATCAGCATCAGGAACCCATCCATCACCAGATATAAACTGCTTATCAGAGAAGCCCATATAAAAGCTTATGATGTGAGGATTTGGCTTCTGCTTAGCCTCAAAATAATTAAAAAGCTTTTGTATATTATAATCATCGTTATAAGTTAAATCATTTGCCATTTCATCAATCATCTTACCTTGGGCTTCCAGCCACCCATTCAACTGCTCCGCGTATTGATTTGACTTGAATACAGCCTTTTGTGTCAATTCCTTTGATAATATTTTGTATGACATATAATAACTAATTCCTACGGAAAAGGAAAGAGATAATATACTTATTAAGCACACAAATGCTATCAACTTTAATTTCAAACTTTTCATAATCGTCCCCCTGTAATATATTCACTATTTATTGTGCTATATTTCGACACGCTTCGACATTATTCCTCTTTTAGTAAGAAATCTTCGTTTTTATTATGCTCTGGTTAACATATATAATCATGGGCTTATATCACGCCATTTCAATAGAATAATTTCAATTTTTCTAGGAATTATAACAAAGATACGCAAAGGAGGAAAAAAGTTATGAAAATATCCCACGATATCGAGAATATTAAATTAACTTCTGGTGAAATAGCTGAGCTATTTACTACATATTTAAATAATAGCTCATCAATCCAGGTCTTATCATATCTAGCAGAAAAAGCTCAAGACACTGATATTAAATCAGCTGTAAATAAATTTTTGGACGTATCTAAATCATCAGTCGTGCAGATTAGCACAATATTCAAAAGCATAAACCACCCAGTTCCGAAAGGGTTTTCTGCAGAAGATGTGAATCTAAAGGCCAAATGCTTATATTCTGATAGATTTACATTGACATTTATTAGATATATGGCACGTTTTGGATTAACTAATTATAGTGAAGCACGGGCAAGCTGCACTCGTTCTGATGTTCGCGCTTTCTTTAATGAAACTATTCAATCAACTGTAGAGCTTTTAGAAATGTCAGACAATATTCTATTAAGCAAAGGTCTTTATATAAAAGAACCCTCTATTCCTATACCAGATAGAATAGACTTTGTTGAAAAACAAAGCTTCATGAGTGGTTTCTTAGGTGAACAGAGGCCCATTAATGCTTCAGAAATTAATCGACTATACTTCAACTTCAATAGAAACTCCTTAGGAAAAGCATTTATGATAGGTATTTGTCAAACTACAAGAGATGTGGAACTGAAAGAGTATTTTATACGTGGAAGGAATATAGCTGAGAAGCATATGGATTTAGTAAGCGATATATTGAAAAAAGAAAATTTGCCTATACCCGAATCAATGGATTCTGAGGTGACAGATTCTACTGAAACAGTTTTTTCTGATAAGCTTATAACTTTCTTTGTAGTTGCATTAATCGCTATGGGACTTGGTGTAAATGGTATATCATTGTCAAGAATAATGAGGCGAGATATATCCTTAGCTATTACACGTTTTATGGCAGAAATAGCTTTATATTCAGAAGACGGAGCCAATATAATGATTGATAAAGGATGGCTTGAACGAATACCAGAAGCTGCTGATAGAAATGAACTAATTGGAAATTAAAATTTAAATATCAAAAGCCATGCTCGCGTATACGAGCATGGCTTTTGATTCAGTTCCTACAGCATCTATATGTATTGTACATATTTTGATTTAATGTAAGTGGCTTAGTACAAAACATATAGCATATAAACATTGCACTTATGCATCAACTATAATATAATTTTACATTGTGGTATTAATTTTGATAAGATATATTAAAAAACGACATTTTAACATAGAGAGGATAAAATAAATGAAATTAGGAATTGTAGGTCTACCGAATGTAGGGAAAAGTACACTATTTAATGCTATCACGCAGGCTGGTGCAGAGTCTGCCAACTACCCTTTTTGTACCATAGAGCCAAACGTCGGCGTAGTAGCTGTACCTGACGAAAGACTAGCAAAGCTAGCAGAATTATATACATCTAAAAAAATCGTTCCAACAGCTATAGAGTTTTATGATATAGCTGGCCTAGTAAAAGGTGCAAGTAAGGGCGAAGGTCTTGGCAACAAATTCCTTGCGCATATAAGGGAAGTTGAGGCTATCGTACACGTTGTAAGATGTTTTGAAAGCGGCGACATTGTGCACGTAGAAGGAAATGTTGATCCTCTAAGGGATATAGAAACTATAAACTTAGAATTAATGCTTTCTGATATCGAATTATTAGATAGAAGACTTCAAAGATCACAAAAAGCTGCAAAGAATGACAAAGCCTTGGCGGTAGAAGTAGAAGTAATTCAAAAGGCATTAGAAATTCTAGAAGCAGGAAAGTCTGTAAGAACACTAGACCTAACAGATGAACAGCAGGAAATTGTAAAATCCTTTAATCTTCTTAGTGCAAAGCCTATTATTTATGTAGCCAATGTATCCGAAGAAGATTTAGCAGATGACGGCAATTCAAATCCTCATGTTGCAAAGGTAAGAGAATTTGCTTCAACAGAGGATGCTGAAGTAGTTGTAGTTAGCGCTCAGATAGAAGAAGAAATATCACAGCTGGATTTAGAGGAGAGAAAAGGCTTCCTAAATGACTTAGGGCTTGAGAAATCAGGTCTTGATAAATTGGTACAGGCAAGCTATACACTACTTGGACTCATAAGCTTTTTGACTGCTGGACCTATGGAGTCAAGAGCATGGACTATAAAGGCAGGATTGCCTGCACCTCAAGCAGCAGGTAAAATCCACTCCGATATTGAAAGAGGCTTCATCAGAGCTGAAATTATAGCCTTTGATGATTTAGTCGCACATGGCGGCAATATGGCTTCAGCAAAGGAAAAGGGACTTGTAAGAGTTGAAGGCAAAGAATACATCATGAAAGATGGAGATGTCGTTCACTTTAGATTTAACGTTTAGGATTAAATAAAATGGTGGTTGGTAGGGCTTAAGCCTATCAACCACCATTTTGCATTTCAACTCCAAATCCATCCCTTTGTGGTGCCTGGCACCAAGAAGGAAGGATTCTTTATTAGCGGAATAAAACTAATATCTGGTTGGCTGAAGTTCGTTCTAGCACGAAGTATCCGCTTTGGGCCTGTGTGGCTATGCCCTCGTTATTTGGCCTGCAGTATCCATGGACCTGGCTCGTACCATCATCCCTGATTAGCATCTGTCCAAGCAGTCCCACGGCAACCCATTCCGGTCGGTTTTTACGAGGTGTATAATTCCCATTGGGATTCCAATTGGGATTGAGTACAGGCTGTATCTCTGTTCTATCTGGAATAACAACATTTCCTGCATTATCTCTTACAGCTGGCATAAAGACTTCATGATACTTTTTACGTCCCCATTCATCTGTAAGATATTTACCCTGCCAGCTTAATTCTGCACTATTGCCGCATATACTAGAATTTGCACTAGTTATACCCAAAATGAACTGATCTCCGGCGTTTGCTTTTCTAATTTTCTTTCCTTCTGCCATAGCAACAAAATATCCAACATCTATAGGGTTCCCAGCTGCTATCTCAAACATCTCAGCATAATCAGCTCCGCCCGAAATATATATTCCATCAATTGACATATTGAAGGTAGACCCACTCCATTTTGCACCTATGCCTCTTGTCACACTTGAAGTACCATTTGCAATAAACCAGGAGTTGGCTTCATTGGCATCTCCGAACCGTCCCATGATGTGTGAGTTGGCAAACCCATTTGTGCTGGTATCAAACCCTTCTGCATGGGAGGATGCGCCGCTCGCCCTAGTAAGTGTCCCTTCTGCGTGAGAATCAGCAAAACTTGCTATTGTAGAGCTTCCTTCTGCATGAGAATTTGGTCCGCTTGACGTAGTTTGTTGTCCTTCAGCATGGGAAGCAACTCCACTTGCAGTAGTTCCTATCCCTTCCGCATGGGAGGCAAAATTACTAGAAAATGTTTCTGTTCCCTCTGCATGAGAGAAATCTCCTTGTGCCCGTGGTCCGGGAAGACCTAAGACATTAATGGCACCTCCCTCAGCATGGGCAGCAAAACCACTGGCAGTTGTGCCGCCCCCTTCTGCGTGAGAGCCAATCCCACTTGCTAATGTAGGAGCTGGGTTGCCAAGTAGATCGACTCCTGCACCTTCCGCGTGAGAGCCATTTCCACTAGCGCTTGAACCTCTTCCCTCTGCATGGGCACCAAGTAAACCTGTTGCTGTTGTATCAACCCCTTCAGCGTGAGCCCCAGAGTCTGAATCTCCGCCTGTAAGACCGGCAATCGTGCGTATTCCCTCGCTATGACTTCCATGGGCATTTGCAGATGTGCCAACCCCTTCAGCATGAGCGCTTTCATTATTAGTTGTTGTATCAACTCCTTCAGCGTGAGAAGCATCACCATTGGCTGTTGTTCCTAAACCCTCAGCATGTGAAAAAACTCCATTTGCTATTGTACTTTCGCCCTCGGCATGAGATACGCTTCCAATAGCCTGTGTGTTCCTACCTTCTGCATGGGAAGTTTCCCCTGATGCCACAGTATTAAAACCCTCTGCATGGGTTGTTAATTCTGAAGCAGTTGTGTCTTGACCTTCTGCATAAGAGATGCGCCCACTGGCTGTTGTTTCCCATCCTCCAGCGTGAGCAGCATCATTGCTAGCCAGGGTTCCGAAGCCTTCCGCATGAGAAGCAAAGCCGCTTGCTATGGTATTACTCCCTTCTGCGTGTGAGCAAGCCCCTAGGGCTTGTGCATTACAACCATTTGACATCGAACAAGACTCCTTTCATTTATTTATTCTATCTTGCAATATATAATATGCAGCATGTCCCATATCGTGATTGTTAGAAAAGGTCCCTTTAGTTAGATAAACAGAAAAAAATGGGATGAATTAGCTTATATCTAATCCAACCCATTTCTTATAGTTAAACCTTCTAAGTTGTAGATTCACCACTTTTAGCAGCTTTACTGGCATTTTCCCTTTTAATATAAACATACCAATATACTACTCCTACAAATATGCCCCCACCGACTATATTTCCTAGGGTTACAGGCAAAAGGTTATTCGCAAAAAAACTTCCCCAATTGAGGCTTGCAAGCTTTTCAGGGGTTACGCCCAAGGCCATTGCAGCATCAACCCAAGACTGCGTCCCTTTTGCCATAATACCTGCCGAAATGTAATACATGTTAGCAACACTGTGTTCAAATCCTGAGGTAATAAATAACCAAATGGGGAAGAATATAGCCATTAGCTTTCCTACTATATCTTTAGCCCCTGTTGCCATCCAAACAGCCAGACAGACCAACCAATTACACATGATTCCTAAATAAAAGGCTTGCATGAAGGTCAACCCTACTTTGTATGCAGCAATCTTTATTGTGACGCCGCCCAATACATTGGCACCACTATTAAACAAGCCCGATTGATTCATCATATAAGCTATTAACAAAGAGCCAACCAAATTTCCAAGGTAGACAAAAAACCAGTTTTTCAGCATTGGCGCAATTGCAATCTTTTTATCTAATACACCTGCAATCATCATCGTATTACCGGTAAAAAGTTCTCCTCCAGCTATTACAACCAGCATAAGACCAGTGCCAAATATCGCCCCAGCCATTGCTTTACCAAGTCCATAGGTTTCTGGTTTTGCCAGCAGATTAAATGCTGCCATATTTGATCCTTCCGATGCAAAGGCTATAAATGCACCTGCAAGAATACCTAAAATAAACATATTCCGCTTTGAAAGTTGAGCCTTATTTATACCAGCTTGTATTGTTGCCTTTGCAATCTCAGCAGGGGTTAAAAAATTTCTATTTTCCATGATGTTCCTCCATAAGTTGCCTATATTCTATGATTATTCACTATATTATTCCACTTTTCGCTTTAATTCATGTTTCCCTTACAGATTATAATATAATCTGTCCTAGCTATCAAGCTATTAGCATATAATAAAAAAATAAAGCAGCTGGATGGGTTATGACCCTCTCCAGCCACCTTCCTTTTTGTGGCTTTTATTTTCTTTCAACTTCCAGTGCCATTTTAGTACTTATTATTGTATAATCTCTCGCAATTCCTTTTCAATATCTACAAGCTTAATGTTCTTCTTAATTGTCTTATCCCTTGTCGCAAGCTCAAGCTCGCCCTTTTCAATATTACGTTTGCTGACAACAATTCTAACAGGTATGCCAAGCAAATCCGCATCTGCAAACTGCATTCCTGCAGCAACATTACGATCATCCATCACAACATCATAGGTTTTGCTTAGTTTCCCATATAAGTCAAAACCAATCTGTCTAATATCCTCGTTTTCGTTATTCAACAGACAGATGTGAATCTGCCATGGGGCAACGGACATAGGCCATATTGGTCCATATTCATCATGGCTTGCCTCAATGATGCTTGCTAATAGTCTTCCGACTCCTATTCCATAGCAGCCCATTACAGGATGCTTTTGCTTCCCCTCTTCATCAGTGAAAGTCATGTTCATGCTCTTTGTGTATTTTGTATCTAACTGAAAGATATTACCTACTTCTATCCCTCGGCTTAGCTTCAACTTACTGCCGCATTTTACACAAGTATCTCCTTCATTGACCTTTGCTACATCGGCGTAACTTCTAGGTTTTATGTCTCTTTCAACGCTTATCCCCTTTAGGTGGTAATCTAGCTTATTAGCCCCACCGACAAGATTGCTCTCTCCCTGCAAGGAAGAATCAAAAATAACATCCATCCCTGCTGCATCAAGGTTATAGGCTCCAATGAATCCAAAGCATAGGTTGACATTTTCGTAATCCGTCAGTGGAAATACGTTTGCTTGAATAGTATTACGTAGTTTTGCTTCATTCACTTGCAAGTCTCCACGGAGGAATACAACAAGAGGTCTACTACTATTTTCTACGGAAAATACAGCAGATTTCATGAGTCTATTTGAGGATATCTTGAAAAATTCAGCTAAAGAGTCAATGTCCTTGATATCAGGTGTATATATTTCTTCAATTGATTCTTCTATGCACTTATCATGAGAAATTTGCGAAACAGCAATTTCCAAGTTTGCTTTGTAGTCACAGCTCTCACAAAGCACAATTGTATCCTCGCCGCCATCGGATAGCAGCATATATTCATGGGATACTTTGCCTCCCATCATGCCATTATCAGAACGAACCGAAACAACCTGTGGCACTCCTGCACGTTCAAATATCTTGTCATAAGCTTTCAATGCTCTTTCATAATACTGCTCCAAATCCTCTTGGGATGTGTGAAAGGAATATGCGTCCTTCATAGTAAACTCTCTTACTCGAATCAACCCACCTCTTGATCTTGCTTCATCACGGAACTTTGTCTGTATTTGATAGATCATAAAAGGATACTTTGAATAGGACTTTACCTCGCTTCTTGCCAGATGAACTGCAGCTTCTTCATGAGTCATTCCAAGGAGCATTTTATGACCTACTCTATCCTCAAACCGTATCAGACCATTGGTAACACTGTCAAAACGCCCTGACTCTTGCCAAAGCTCAGCAGGAAGAACCACTGGAAATAGTACCTCTTGACCGTCTATCTTATCCATTTCCTCACGAATTATCTGCTCAATCTTCCTTACAATCTTTTTGGCTGGCAGCAGTAGTGTGTATATGCCGTTTGAAACCTGACGTATATACCCTCCCCTAAGAAGGTAGATATGGCTTGCAAGTGTAGCTTCTCCTGGTTTTTCTTTGTAGCGTTCTCCAAGTAATTTACTAATTAACATATTTATCAAATCCTTTCTTTGAATTATTAGTTTGCAATATATCGCTTTATATCCTTTACTTAAGGAACGAATTTTCTTCCAACAGCTTCAGCAGCAACAGAAACCTTGCTTTGAGGGCTGTAGCTTTGGGGTCAGACAAAGCAAGTTTCTTTAGGGGTATTCAAGGAAAAATACTTAATATAAGTATTTTTCTGGGGATTTGAAGCCTTATTCCAGAAAGTTATTCCTTAATTAAAGCGTTTGTGCTTTATATATAGCAATTAGACTCATTAATTTTTGAACCTAGCTCAAAAACTAAAAATCGCTACACAGAGGTTCCTGCGTAGCGATTTCTTATACTACACAGGCGCAAGTTAAAATAGTACTTGCGCCTGTTATTATGGCACAAATACTTTAACTCGGGCTCGGGTAGCTATTAAGTTGTATTCTATTGATATTAAACATAATAATCCCACCTGTTTGAATTTCTTTACAGTTTAACATTTGACATATAAAAATGTCAAGAGAGATTTTAATATAAAGTGCTTTTTGTTTAGTATATACATATGCTTATTCTATTTATCCAACGAATCCGTTGCCTACTACCCCAATGCTTTCATTGATATACATAAAGCAATCCGGATCAAAATCCTTAACATATTCTTTAAGCACTACAAGCTCTGAATTGCTTACAAGAGTTTTTACAAGTGTCTTTTCTTCATGATTATATGTTCCATATCCTTTTATGAGTGTGGCGCCTCTCTTTATTTCCTTATGTATAAATGTTGTTATCTCCTCATGCTTATCTGAAATAATGGTTACTTCATAATCTCGCCTAAATCCTGTAATAATGAAGTCTGTGACCTTACCTGAAAGGTAAATTGATACCATAGAATATAGTATATTGTTTAAAGTAATATTTGGAAACAATAAGGAAGATGAAACGATTACAGTGTTTAATATCGTGAAAAACAGCCCTAAGGAAATGTTGTATTTATTCTTCAGATATAGTCCAACCAAGGCCTCCGGCCCATTTGCTACACCTAATCTAAGCACAAGACCTCCTGATATTCCAAATAATATCCCAGAAACCAGCACAGCCAGTACGGTATCAATTTGAAGGACCGGCAAATATTTGACTACTCCTATAATCACCGTAAAAAATGCAAAACAAGTAAATGCATATATGATTTGTTTAATACCAAAGGTGATATATGCCCAAATTAATATAGGAAGACATAGTGCCGCCAATACCAATTGTATGTTTGCTGGATACCACAGTATGATAACAGTAGCGATACCACCGAGACCTCCAGCTATTAAGCTATTTGGTAAAAGTACATTATTAAAGGAATAAGCTCCTATAAGTGCTCCTAAAAACAAAAATGCTATGATTCTTATATTTTTCTTCATGAAATTTCCTCCCAGACCAGTTACTGCTGTATTTATTCATAAGAACAATTATACCTCACAGAGGAAGATTATGAAATGCTGCAAAAAAAATAGACCAACCTTTCTATTGGCCTTTTTTTATAGGATAGAAAAGCCAACTCCTTAGCTTATTTCTCCGTCTGCTTTTAGCTTCTTAATCTGTCCTATAATCATACTTTGGGCATCTACAATTTGCGGGACCTTGATATCTCCAATTAACTCATAAATCTCTATTAGTATTAATATAGAATTTCGGGGCAACCCCTCAAGTATCTTACATTGTATTACTCCACTTACACCTTTTATTCCTACAGCCAACTCTACAATGTCAACTTCACGCAAAGCTCTCTGAATTGAGCGCTTATCAAGCTTTTTAAATTCATTCTCCAGTAAACTCGTTGCCTCTGAATATGGTTTTAAATTTTCTATTTCTCTAATAAAATTATTAATCTTTTTTTCTTTATTTTCACTATCAATTTCAAAATGTTTGTTGATTTCCGTCGAGAAATCTTCTCCTAAGAAAGATGATAGCTTTTCTCTGATAACCCAAGGATACTCGCCCATTTGAATTGCAATAATTCCTTCTTTAATCAAGATCCGTGATAAAAGATCTTTGCCGGTGAAATTTCCTGCATGTATGTAATTATCTAAAATCTCCTGTAATATAAAAGGCTCAGTTCCATATAAAAGTAAATCTAGTCCCTTCTGCAGCAAGAACGGGAACTGTGCATCGACCTCTGCTTCAAGGGATAAAAGACCTTGTATATGTGACTTCTTAGAGAGCGCAATGATCATGTTTAATACCTGTAAGCAATCTAGCTTATCAGCTATACTACAAGAAGTATTGTTTATAACTTTAAAATCATTCATTCTATATTGCTCCTTTATTTTTCGATTCGAGAACTTGAAAACCATACTTTTTCGGTACTCATTTGGTGAAATTCCATAAACCCTTTTAAACGCCTTATCAAAGGCATCGTGGGAATTAAAGCTAAAGCGGTGTGCAATCTCACTTATTGTCTTTGCTGAATAGATAAGTTCGTAACTGGCTTGGGACAACCGCCTTTGTCTAACGTATTCCATTACTGTCTTGCCTGTCTCAAGCTTAAACATCCTATGGAAATGATATTTAGAGAAAAATGTTAAGGCAGCTAAATTATCTAGAGAAATATCTTCAGTAAGATGCACTTCTATATAGTCGATGCTTTTTTGAATACTATATGAAATATCCATTTCATTTGACCTCCGGAGATTATATATTAATTATAAGTTAAGCTATATTTTTAATCTCGAACTTTTTTGCTATCTATTGAGATAACTCCAGTTATATTTTTATTACCCTTTAATAGCAATATGAAGAAGAGGCCAAATAGTTATTTGACCCCTTCTTCACTCAAAACTTTTAAACAATAGGTATCCAAACCTCTGCCAAATAGCCATTATCCGTTCTATAACATTTCTCTAACTCCGGCACATTGGGCTTATGTTCATAATTAGCAGCCTGGAACCATTCAGGTATCCTATTCCATATCTTTGAAATGGTATCAAGCTCTTCATCTTCAGCACATTTGGTACTGAAAACTACCCAGTTTGATTTTGGTATCTCTAAAACCTCAAAGGTATCAGGAATTGTCCTTTCAGGGCACTCAGCTGTCAGCATAAACTTAAACGACCCATCTGCCTTAAATCCATATAAAGCTGTTCCCAGTAGCTTCGAGCTTGGGGACCCCTCTGGTCCGTAACCAGCAACATCCCTCATCCTTTGTCTCAGTCCATTTTGCCAACTCTGCACAACGAAGTCATTAATATTTATATACCCTTTTTCATCATTAGAGGGTACTTCAATTGATTTACCGAAAAGCTTACAAGGCAACCCTTCCTCGATTCTATAATTCATCTCGACATCTCCTTTAATTGTAATTTGAAAGGATATGCGCGGATAAGCTTTTAGCTCTGTGCCCTTGTTGCGGGCTAAAGAAGGCAGTACCCCATGAATCTTCTGAAAAGCACGCGAGAAAGACTCATGGGTGTCATATCCATATTTCAGTGCAAGGTCAATAATCCTAATTTCAGTATTTTGAAGCTCAAATGCTGCAAGGGTAAATCTCCTACGCCTTATATATTCAGATAGCGTAATATCAGTTATAAAAGAGAACATACGCTGAAAGTGATATACTGAGCAGCAAGCCTCTTTTGCAACTCTTTCATAGTCAATTTCTTTATCTAAATTATCCTCTAAATATACAATTGCACTATTCATACGATTAAGCCAATCCATTGCATAACCTCCTTTCCAATCAAAGTATATAATGTTTTAAATTATATTGTTTGACTTCCTGTGCACAGATTTATCATATTTTTCTATTGTATATCTATATTTAACTCTTGTATCTGTATTTTGTTTTTAATTAGATAAGTATATATCTGTGGTGCGTAATAGACGCATTATCGTACCCTATTCACTGATTAAATCTCCGATGCAATATATTCAATAACATGATCAAGAGAATCAAATATTTGGTGGGTAAGAAGCTTTATCTCATCTTTTGGCTTTATTAAATCAGGTATCATAATTGCCAGCATGCCAGCCTTATAAGCACCCCTTATTCCATTCTCTGAGTCTTCCAAAACAATACATTCCTCAGGTTTGCACCCAAGTCTCTTGGCTGCAAGCAGAAATATGTCAGGTTCAGGCTTACCCCTATCTACTTCATCCCCACATACAATGCAGTTGAACTTTTCTAGTATATTGCAGCATTTGATGTGTTCTTCCGCACTTATTCGTTCTGTTGATGTAGCTACGGCTGTTTTAATACCTCTTTCATTTAAGAAATCTAGTAGTTTAAGTAGCCCTGCCTTAACTGGCATTCCATTGGCTTTGACATAATCCTTAATATATTTCACTCTCTGACTTCTTAACTCAGCAAAAGGAAAGTTTTCACCGAGATGTTGTTTCATAATGATCTCTGTATCTCTCTCGTTACAACCAACAGAAGCCAATATAACTTCGGCTGATATATTAAATCCGGCTCTAACACCTACACTTTTCCATGCATCTAGTGCCAATCTTTCAGTATCAAACATCAATCCATCCATATCAAATATTACTGCCGATAACTTATTTACCATTTTTTCTCCCCTTAATAATATATACAATATGATTAGCAGACTTGAGCTTACTCTGTTATTCTTATAATGTAATCCAGTATCGTCTGAGAAGTGTGTTCTTGCTCTCACAAAATACCTCTGACTCAAATATCCCGCCATTGCTTTCTATTACCTTTATAGACCCCACATTATCATAATTACAGGTAATCAACAGCTTATCCATTTTTAAGGCTTTAGCCTTCTTAAGTGCAAGTGCAAGAATGGTTTTACCATGCCCCTTTTGCCTATGTAAGGGAGATATGTCATACCCTATATTGCCGGCATAATTCCTCACAAACTCATTATCGTTGTCTGGTCTAATTCTTGTAATACCTATCAATTTACCTTCATTATTAGTCAACCAAAATGTATGTGTAGTCACCCAATCTTCAGGTATATCAATTCCCTTTGCGTTATTCTGAAGCTTTAGTACATATTTATCAAAGTCCTCCAGCGCGACCTTATACATATCGTAATAATCGACTTCCCCAGAATTTTTATATGCATAAACCATAGCTGTAAACTGGTCTTTGTATTCTACGTTAGGCTGTACCAAAAAAATATTTTCTCTCACTATAACACTCCTTTGAATTTAAACTAGGGCAATTTTCTTCTAATTCTCCATCAGTATCTTCTTTTTATCTTTATCAAATTTCTCTATTGCATATCTATATGAAACTCTCGGCATCTGGTCTTTGTTTTTGATCAGATAATCATATACGTCATCGTGCTTCACAGTAGAAAGGACCTTTAGCATCCAACCGTAGCCCTTCAACACGAGATGATGCTCATCCATCATTAATTTGTCTGCTATAAGGAACGGGTACTTGTCCCTCAGTTTGTCTTTTCTGAAGGGATATATGAGAATAACCGCAGCGGCACGTCTTACCCAGAAATCAGGGTGCTCAGTCCATGCAATCGTCTTATCAACTAAATTATCATACTGACTCAGAAGCTCTCCAAATGCATGGGTGCAGAAGTCATCACAGTCACCCCAGCCCCTAACATACTCCTTGAGCCACCTTTCAAATATGTAGAAGGTCTCTTCAGTATATTGTTTCTTCAGTCTAAAAGCCCAATCATAAGCTACAACGCCCAGTGCCGATTTCCGTTTCTCTAGCAGCTGTTCACATAGTCCCAAAACATTACCAATAGATTTGTCTTCAATAAGTTTGAAAACATCGCTTGATACTGACCTTATCTTTCCTGTAGTATAATCTGGTTGTCTTGATAGTTCCTCCAAGCGATTTACGACTTCATGAACTATATCAATTTTCACTTTATTCGTCATGTTGTGATCTCCTCAGTTTCATTAATTATCTCTATACTTTTTCTGATCTCATCAAGCAATATCTTGTTTTGGGGAGCATTTTCAAATGGTTTATCTAGTTTATTGCAAGGATATTCACTACAATATGCGCAGTTTTGTATTTCTCTGCCAAAACCACAGAGTCTTATATCGCACTCAAGGCAAAATTTAAAAACATTGCTGCTTGTTGATGCGCATCCAGAGCAGTTGATATCTTCCTTAGCAACCTTATAAGCATCACTTGTATACTCATTTGCCAACTCAACTTTCTTCTGCTGATTATTCTCTAGTGTAGCTATAAAAATGGGACAATCATTACAAACCAATCCACAATATGCGATTATTCGTTCCATACCTACTCCCCCTTAGATAAACTATATAACTTGTTTAGCTTTTTACTTTTACTACCTGAATCAACAAGACATAACTTACAACAATTAACAAATATAATTTCTCTCTGATTCCTATAAACTCCTTCTTTATGGTTCTACTTGCCGACAAAATAAAGTAAAAACCTGTACTGGCTTTTACTTTATTATTAGACAAAAGAGACCGACTTTTCAATCGATCTCTTTATCTGAAGTTACTTGATAGCTTAAGTTCAATGCAGCAATTATACTACTTTTGAATAATAGGTATCCAAACCTCTGCAGTTTTGGTGTCTTCAGGGTATACTTCCAGTTGGGGTCCATCAGCTACTTCGTACTCAGAAGTTGGAAACCACTCAGTAAATATTCGCTTCCATATACTTCGCATAACTTCGCCAGTTTCATCAACGGATTCTAGCTCCGCAGAAAATACAACCCATTTAAGAGCAGGTATGGTGAGAACATCAAATTCTTGTGGCACTTCTGTGCTCTGTGGCAATAGGGTATTGATAATATACTTGTTTGTGTATGAACCATCATTGTTAAAGTCATAAACCGCTGCATTTAACAGCCTGCCACTATATGGCTCAAAGCCCGCTGTTTTGCAAAGCTTCTCATAGGTTCCATCTTCCTGAAAATCAACCCACAACTTAGGAATAATCTCATAAGGGTTATCGTTTAACCCTATGGTAATACTCTTGCCAAATACGGTATAAGACTCTTTCTCTACAAGCCTATAATTCATTTCCACATCTCCTTTAATCGATATAAAAAAGGATATGCGAGGATAGGCTTTCAAATGCGCACCCATATTGCGGGCTTGAGTTGGTGTGATACCATGTAAGTTATGAAATGCACGAGTAAAAGAATCTGGCGAATCATAACTGTATTTTAGCGCAATATCAATTACTTTGACATCACTACTCTGAAGTTCCAGCGCTGCAAGGGTTAAACGCCTACGTCTAATATATTCAGAGAGAGGAACATCAAGTATAAAGGAAAACATTCTCTGAAAATGATATACTGAGCAGCACGCAAGCTTAGCAGCACGTTCAAAGTCAATCTCATTTGCGAGATTATCTTCAATATAGCCGATCGCCTTATTCATTCTTAGTATCCAATCCATTCGCACAACCTCCTTTCGATTAAAGTATAACAAGAGTAAACTTTCTCTTCCCGTCATTTCATGCACTAAAATGCAGGGTAAAATATGTTAGAAATCTATCCCCCTATCTTACTTTTTAAAGCCTTCTATACTTCCTAAGGGCCTCTGTATTTACTATCAGCAGCACGATTATAAATGCAGCAAGTATCCCTAAATAACCCCAAATATGCTCAATTCCTCTACCCTTTATAAGGACCTCCTGCAGACTGCTGCATCCATAATAAATTGGCATAATGTATGCAAGCTTTCCCAGACCAAAGGGTAATGTATCTATTGGTATTAGTCCCGAGAAGAAAAATTGTGGGATAATTACAATAGGTATAAACTGCATAACCTGGAATTCACTATTTGCAAAGATTGAAACCAAAGCCCCAACCAGTACTGCAGTAAATGAAAGCAGTATCATAATGAGCATTGCCAGTAAAACTGAGCCGGCATATTCCATATGTAAAACATATTTTGTGAAAAGTATTATTAATATACTTTGAAGAGCCGCGAAAATGCCATAACCTACAGTATAGCCAGCAACCAACCCAATTCTTGATATAGGGGTCAGCATCAACCTCTCCATAGTACCAGTAGTACGCTCTCTTACAAAAGACATTCCAGATATTATAAAGACAAAGAAGAAGGATATAAAACCTATTAGTATATAGCCTAAGGAATTGAACATCGTGGCATTAGATTTTCCATAAACAAAAGACATGTTCATGCCGCCAGCAGGATTTATCTTCTCTATGGCATTCTTAAGAGCATCAGTAATCTTTGAAGCTTTTGTACTGTTTTCCTCCAGCATTCTTATACTAATACCATCATTACCCATGCTTACCACTGCATCTGCCCCGTTCTCTTCTAAAAAAGCATCAATATCTGTGTCTTCCTTCAAAGAGATTATTTTAACATTTTGCTCCTCCAGGGCTTCTAATACTTTACCCTTAAAGCTCGGATCAATGCCTATGCTTGGCACATATGAACTTTCTCCTAGTAGTAGAAATAAAAGACTCATAATTAAAATCGGTGCAATAAGAATAATAGCCAGGGATCTTTTATCGTTATGCATCTGCTTAACTATGCGTATAATCAAACTTCTCAAATCTAAACACCTGCCTTTTCAGCAACAAAGAATAACTCTTCTATATTACCACCCTGAGTTTTTTCTTTCAATTTTTCGACCTCGCCGCTTTCGATAAGCATACCGCCATAGATAAGCGCTGCTTTTTGGCATCTCTCTGCCTCATCCATTACATGGGTAGACACAATGATTGTTCTTCCTGATTTCCTAAGGTTCTCAAATTCATTCCATATTGATTTTCTTAGAACCGGATCTATCCCGACAGTTGGTTCATCCAATATTAATACTGAAGGCTCATGGATAAGTGTTATTGCAAGGGATAATCTTTTTTTCATACCCCCTGAATAATAGGCTACAAGTTTATCTTTATCTTCTTTCAAATTTACCATATCCAAAGCTTTGTCCGCTCTTTCCCTTAAGCTTTTACCCCGAAGACCAAACAGCCTGCCGAAAAAAAGCAAATTATCTAAGCCAGATATGTCATTATATATTGCCTCACTTTGGGGCATAAATCCAATATCTTTTATTGAATTCATGTTAGGCTGTTTTTTGCCATCAATAAAAATCTCTCCGCTGTCAGCCATAATAGAGCCGGTGATAAGACGGATAAGGGTCGTCTTACCCGCTCCAGATGGTCCCAAAAGACATAATATTTCACCGCTATTTGCTACTAGACTTATATCTTTTAGAATCTGCTTATTTCCAAACTTTTTACTGACATTTTTAATTTCTATCTTCATGATTTCTCCTTGCATTGTATCAATTTCTTTATTTAATCTAGCAAATATATTTCGATTCTTTCCTTGCCACCACCAGGATTGACTCTTTTTAGTTTCAAGCTGCCTACCTCACCGGTTTTCTTTAAGTGTGTACCCCCACACTCTACTTTAGCAAAGCCAGCAATTTCCCAGTACCGCCTTTCACTTTCCTCGTTTGAGAAATTACTGAGGATATCCATATCTTTTTCTACCATTTCACTCAAACGATTATACAAAAAAGGAAATATATCAGAAATATTGCCATTCCAATAAAAGTCTACTCTGGCTTTGTCTTCAGTTATATTCGCCCCAATCTTTTGAGGCTGATTAAAATTCTGATATACCAGTTCCAAAAGCAACTCCGCTGCGAAGTGAAGTCGCATTAATCGGTATCTCTTTGTCCAATCAATCACCATGATTACAGTATCATCAATCTTCAAGGTATGCTCTGGTGCAATTGTATAGTATATCTCCAAGCCTTCCTTTCTGGCATCTTGAATATCAAATTCTCCAATCTTGCCCGAGTCAGATTGCTGGCCGCCGGTAAATGCATAAGCTATTGTTTTATCAACAGTAATTACACTGCCCTTGATACTTCTTATCCTTGCTTCAATCTCAGATAAATAGGGTTCTTCCCAAAACATCTTTTTTGTTGTCATATTAATCCTCCATGGACCTTGCTAATGCATAGAGCTTATTTATGGTCTTCCAGTTGCGCACGGTTGCTGGCACATCTAACTTATGAAGATTACTTACAAGCTTGGAATTACGAATGCTATTTTTGAATAAAAGAAAAACTTCCCGTCCATCAACTTTATACTCATCACTGTCTATTTTGTAAGTCTTTAGGCATTCAATCTTTTCATGAGTCGGAGCATGCATCATCAGAGAAACGTATAGGCATTCCCCTTCTGACGACGCTTCAGCTTCTTTGATTTTTTCTGCAGAGAAAGGGCAATTGGTGATAATCCACTCTAAATCCTCTGCCTTTCTCAAAATAACTTGGACGAAAAATCCAAAAGCTGCTTCAATCCCTTGCCCAATCATCAACCGCAGTGATTCTTCCTCTTGATCTGATTTGAATAAAACATTGCCGCTTTGAATATATGTCTGCACCTCTTTAAGTCCCATAGTTTCAAGCACTGATCTCAAGTCAGCCATCTTAATGATATTTTTTCCACCTACGTTAATACCTCGTAATAGGGCTATATAAATTGTCATCTGTAGTTTCTCCTTGTAAATAAGCATTAGCTGTTCGCATCAGCTTTCATTAACTCTTATACAAATACTTTCGAAAGACCATACCATGGGATTGCAGCATGCCAAACCTTTCATAAAAGCCCTGCATTTCAACATCGCATGTCAAATCAACACATGTAATATGACTCAGTAGCTGTACCATACTTTCCATCAACCTTCTACCTATCCCCTTGTCTTGGTACTCTGGCAAAACTTCAAGCATGGGTATAAATGCAAAGTGTATACCATCAGACAAGGCATTGATAAATCCTACAACCTTCGATTCTTCTGTATCGAAAGCTAAAACAATATAAGCACTGTTTTTAAGCACTTCATAATGCTGTTCAGGGGATAAAGGCCCGCTCCAACCAACAAAAAATCCCTGCAGCTGCTTAGAATTAATAGCTTCTATAGAAGTTATGTATTCAATCATATTATCATCTCCTTAAAATCCAGTAAAACCATCATTTTAGTAAACACCGCTTGACCTCAAAATATCCATTGCTTTTACTTGAGTATTTATTTCTTTAATAGACTTCTCTGCTTCAATTGCAATTGGAATATCCCTTTTCATTGTAATCAGCTTAATATTCCTATTAATAATTGCTTGATTCCCCCTTAAAACATTACAGAATTTCTCGTCGATGCAGCCATTTTGCACTATTTCACCGATGCTGCCGTAACTCAATATTTTTTGCGCTGTTTTGGGCCCTACCCCTCTGATACCTGTAATATTATCGCTTTTATCTCCGATTAATGATTTATATTCAACGATTTGCTTTGGATATACCCCTAGCTTTTCATATATCTTTGAAGGGGTGTACATTGTACCCTCTACTCCATTTGGATTAAACACAGAGATATTATCATCTACTAACTGAAAGAAATCCTGGTCTGTGGAAACAATGATAGCTTTATATTGATTTTTATATTCCTCACAAAAGGAAGCAATATAATCGTCTGCTTCAAATTCCCTGATTTCCTTATAGGGTATCCCTAGATAGTCCAGCACCTGAAATATATACGGCAATTGTGTAAATGGATTTTCTTCTTCTGGTACATCTAAATAGTTTATCCTGTTGCTTTTATAGTCCTTATAGTCATTGACTTTATTTATAGTGCTTGTCTCACTGTCAAAAACAACTAATATGTGATCCGGTGAGAACTTGTTAATATACTTAAAAAGTCCACTTATAAAGCCAAGAACAGCTTTTATCTCAGTACCTTTTGAGTTTTTGATGCTACCCGGCATCCCATAAAACATTCGAAACAATAAATTATGTCCATCTATTATCAAACAACTTTCCATTCTATGCTCCTTATAACAATTTTGTTGGTGTATTATTTAATTCCTATATCTTACCTTATACTACCATTTATAATTCTTATTATAAACTGCAATTTGAGCTTGTCACAATATTTTAGCTGACAACATAATATAAAGCACAAGAGTAGTAAAACTATTTAACTTTATTAGTATTTAGTGAGGAGAGCATCCTATGTTTAGATTATTACCTTTGCTATTTGCAGTGTATCTTATCAGTGAACACACCAATCACATATCACCAAAATATCTAGCCCTAGGCGATTCGCTGGCTGTAGGAATCGGAGCATTCTGGGGATGTGGGCATGCTAGACTATATTATAATTGGCTGATAAATTCTTCGAATTATAGATATTTATCCTATAGTAACCTTGGCGTCATAGGGTGGACAAGTGAAGATTTACTAAATGCAGTCACATCAAATAATTATTATAGGGATGCTATAATAAACTCTCCGATTATTACTATCGATATTGGCGGCAATGATATATTAAGGCACAAATATTCCACGGATAAGCTTTATAAGGCTTTGCCTTGCTATAAATATAACTTATTTGCAATGCTGCGTGAAATATATTGCCTTAATAGTAATGCTCAAATTTATATGATGAATATTTATAATCCATATCCTATAGACCATGAAATGCATGAAATTGCAGAGGCTTGGATCACCGAATACAATGCAGTCATCTGGAGTACCTTAAGGAGCCATGAATTCAAAGTAACTGGCATCGCAGATGTTTATTCTGCATATAAGGGCAATGAAAGAAGCTGCACTCTGATAAATTACAATAATGTACATCCAAATACATTAGGTTATAAAATAATAAATGATTGTTATAAGGCTATAACAATCATTTAGACACTTTTATTATATATTATTTCTTTACAAAACCCATTGCCTATTCTAAATGGTCTATTAAGTAGATTTAATCCTTTGTTTGAAGAGGATTACCTTTTAAAATATCTTCTACTTCTTCAACCCCTGTTGGAAATGCGAAGTTGTAGCGGGCTGGAAGTGCAAAAACGTACTGATCATTACGACCTAGTTCGTTTGGCCCAATAGGTGCTGCACCAATATGGAATTTTTCTTGTTGAAGCAAATTCCATTGTTCAAGGGTAAATACCATAATGGGGATATCTTGCCTAGGGTTCTTTTCTGTCCAATCTGGATGCCTAATTACAATTATTGGTCCAGCCTCAACAATCTCTTCACCTTGTGCGTTTCCAATGGACAAACCCTCCCATTTATCATTTACAATGGAATAGTCCTTCCAACTCTCTGGCAAAGTAAAACTAAAACCGTATTGAGTATTTTCGTATACAGTTAATTTTGTTTCCTCTATTACGGCTGGAGTCTCCTGTCTATTACTAACACATCCAAAAAGAGAAATGCTTAACAGCAGTATAAGTGCAATTAAAAGATGTCTTTTCATCATGTCACCTCCTAAAGAGTTTCAAAATATCTCTTTAATATAATTGACGTAAAGCTTCCCCTTTAGTTCCAGATCTTATTACTTGAAGCCATGATGTTTTCGTATTTATTACTCTTCTTGTTTTTCGTACTTGTACCTAACTATTAAATAATCATCATAATGCTCAAATCCTAAGGCAGAATAGGCTTTGACTGCAGGCAGATTCCTATTCTTAACAGAAAGTGTTGGCAACTTGCCTCTATTTATAATGATCTTACACAGTTCAGAGACAATTGCCTTACAATACCCTTTACCCCGCTCCGCTTCAGTCGTATAAACAGATCCAATTTGATTTATTTTATCGGTATATGTCTGTACACAGGCTTGAGCAATTATTCTGCTGTCCTTTTCCAGAAAAATATATGCCTCTTCTTCTCCACGCTGCAGCAGAGATTTTTTGACATCATCTCGAGTTACAGCCTGATTAAACCCTTTGACACGAGATTCTAAAACAAAATCAACTATATTATCATTAACTATCCCTTTTGCAGTTATAAAACTTACTCCATCCAATACAAATGGCTTAAGACTCTTGTTTATGAAATAAGAGCTTTCGTCATATGTATGAACTTCTTTATAAGCCTTAATTTCTTCATATAAGGGCTTTATAATCTTATACATACCCAATAAAAACTCAAAATTTCGCTCTCTCATAACCTGTGCAAATAATGGTACAGCGTCTGTTGTCTCGAAATGAGGTATACAGCTTCCAAGATTATAGAAAGGCAATATTCCTTTTAATATTTCCCCATCAAAGAATCCATAGTAATCCGCACATCTTCTTATTTTCTGATCATTATCAATTCCAAATTCAATAACATTCGCGTATAAAAACGATGTCTCAATCTCATTTCTTTCTAGATACTCCAAAACCATCTCTTTGTCAGGTTGTTTAAGTAATCTAATCATCAATTCCACCTCCTAAAATATTATGCTTTATTGCGTAAATCGTAAATTCTCCTGGAAGCTTTGCATTTGTCCAACTGGGGTCTTCATTTAATTCTTTAATTGTGAACCCACTCTTTATCATTGAATTAATAATCTCACTAAAATTGTATAATCGGTAAGAACCACTTGGGAATTCCTCGTTTTCCATTTTATCTAAGAAATCTATATATGGCGCGTAATCACCGTGTACCCCCGCATCAAAATAATCTTCCACGGATGACTTAAAGAAATTAATAGGCATTACTTTTCTAAAGGGATGGAAATCATTTAATACTATTCTTCCCATTGGTTTAAGCATCAAAAATAGTGTATCCATAAACTTATCTATGTCATGAAAGTGATGAAGTATTCCACCTTCAAGGTATAACATATCGAAATAACTTCCATACACATTCATATCAATATCATATAAGTCGCCTACTATATAATTTAGATTAATCTCCGCATGTGAGGCTAATTCCAAAGCATATTTCTTATTTTCTTCTGATATATCAAATACTGTAACATCCGCCTCTAAAAGTGCTAAAGCCACAGCCCTTCTACCATTAGAACCACAAGGATTAGCAATTTTTAAACCCTTTATATCCTGAAAGTATTTACTATGCTTCTTGAGCCTTGCTATTGGATTTTCCATGATGATTTTGGCACGCTCTTCCGGCAATCCATCATTTTTCAACCAGTATTCATAGGCTCTGTATTCCCATACCTTTTTGTTTTTTTCACTTTGCTCGTTCATATTCTCCCCCTAATCCCTCTCAAACTTCCGATTAGACAAATTATAAACAGATTCACTAATATGATAAAGTATTATTCTGTTTATATGTATATGCTTACCACCTAAATATTAAAGGTAAATCCGGCCTAAAATCCTTTGACTGATTTAATCTTCCATTATCAAACTCTAGCTCAATAAGGTGTTCCTTACTCTTTTCAATTGATAAGTTCTGAAGTTGATTTAGAATACAAGCAGAGTGTGATAAATCAGCATCTTGATTTACATGTATTTTTACAGATGTTACTTCCTTAAGCGGCACTTCATGCTCCATAGGTTCTCTCTTTTCAACTGAGGCCTTGTCCTGCCTTGCTGCAAAGGAACGATAAAAATACATTGGTTCACTAAGTAACGTATCATCGGCTACTTGAATCTTAAGAAAATCCGGCAAATAAATGGGATGGTAATCCCATGCTGGAAACGGCGCTGTTTCATCCTTTTCTGTTGTGGGTCTGAGTCCAATTCCAAAGGGAGAAATGGTATTTGTAGTTAATAGACATCTCTCGAATAGTCTCATTGGCTTAGTACGTTCACTTTGTACCTCAGCTATATTTTCCACCCACAAAAGCTCTAGCATTAAGTTGTGAAAATAGAATCTTCTATTTGCTGTCCCTTGACCAGGGTGTGTATTTGAAGACCCTTCTACCAGTCCGAATTCAGTTAGCAAATCTCCTACGGTTGCTTTAGCTTCAGTGCATATATAAATATGGTCAATTTCCATATGATTCCCTCCTTACTAAATAATTCATTTGATATAAAGATCCCTACTGCTATGCAAGTGATTCCCCATTCTTATTTATCATGCAAATTTGTGGACACTTATTACTACTAATAAAGTTTTTATACTCGCCTTCCATTCCACATAAAAACTCATTATAAAATCTAACAGTAATTTCGCTGATAATTTCATGTGCCTCTTTAATAGGCAGTATGCCACTCACCAATTCTTGATTGCGGATAACTGGCCAATCTGTAAAGGTAAGATGTTCTGAATTCTTCAATTTGATAAAAGATTTATAACCTGTTAAATATTCATATAGCTCTTTTTGTCTTTCAATTTGTCCTATTAAAACTTGATGACGCATTATAATTCTTTTCTTAAAATCTTCACCATTCATTTTATCTGCATTAAATTCTATAGCCTTTTTCATTTCCTCAGAATAATCAGTAAAACCTCTTCTAAAATTCAATAAAGGAGTATGCAACCTCTTTCCTTCCAATATTTCCTTTGTTAAATTAACAAACTGCAAACTGCCATCAAGCATTATAATTGCTTTAATTCTTGTATCTTCTGATGCTGCTTTAAATACTGCCGCTCCACCAAGGGAATGCCCCATTATTCCAACTTTATTTAAGTCCAGTTTTTCCTTAATAAATTCATCGTCACTATTTAATATTTTTAAATTATCAAGGAGAAATAAAATATCTTCTTTTCTTATGTCAATTAACTGCTCTTTTTCTTCCATAGTAGAATTGGCAATGTACGCAGCTTGTTCAATTATCTTCCCATCTGGCAAAATAGTGAATTCAGCGTCATATGTATGCCCTAATGTAAAAACAACATATCCTGCACTAACTAGCTTTTCAATATTATAAATAATAGAATCTCTATCCGCACCCAATCCTGGTGAGTATATTATAACGGGATATAATATCGCCTTCTTGCTAATTGGGATATTATTATAAGTATTCATACTCATACTCCTGAGATAACTTTCGCCTACTTGTTGACCTTCAAAATTCTTTTCTCCTGCGTACCTTCTAATAAACTCCTCCGGGCACGGATTGAATAGGTCCATATATAGGCTCTGTTTGGGTTCATTTAAATTATGATCAGCAGGATAGAATATACTTGTCATAACTTTTCTTTTTTCATCTATACCAGATAACAATTCTTTTCTCGTATTATCTATTAATAGCCTAACTATTCTTCCAATTTCCACTCTATTCCCTCCTTATTTCTCACATATGGTTGCTGTTCTGCCATATACTCTTCCAACTCAAAGCTATCATGAGTTCATTCACCCATTTTTTACAATTTATAGAAATATCTTCTCCACTTTTCAGCCAAAACCCTTTATTATCAATTTCTATAAATGCATCTTTTCCTCACAATTTTCCCGATGTTCTATGGTGTTATGATTCCATACAAAATAAAAGAGACCAACTTTTAAGTCGGCCTCCATCACTTGCGAAATAACGGGGGAGGTTATTTCTTCTTTTCATCTATCTCAATTTTTACGTTGCATACATTGTTTTCAATTATCCATATTATTAAATTATTCTATAGACTTATTTAACTCAAGTGGTTTATGATTCTCATTTTTATCATCACAGCAGCTTCCTTTTTTATCTCTCCTCAGCATCATCGGCAACATCAACATCATCATTATTGGGCATAGAAATGGTGTTATCTTTCCAATAACTCCGCCAGCAGCAGGGCTAAATCTAGCTATAAATGGCAATAACCCTATAATAACTATTGGCAATCCACAGCACAGAACCATATGCAATACATGCTTTAGTGGGCTATGCTTATGAGCCACTTGCTTTTCTTTTTGGTCATCATGACAATTCACACTTAATCCTCCACTATACAATCTTTAATTATTTTTCCATCTTTCAAAATAGCTTTCATTATCAGCTAAAAACTTTCCAGAGATGGTTATATACTGTCCATCTTCTGACTTGCTTTCACTAAGTATCGGTACCGGATTACATCCACCCTTTACTTTCTCAACATCATCTATACCGAATACATTGCCGCAGTTCTGACAAACCAGTGTATCTCCAACCTGCTCGTAGTAACCCTTCCCTGAGTCATAACAAACTTGGCATGTATTTAGTGCAGTTCTTATAGTTCCATCGCTGGCTTTTAACGCTATGATTTCCATGTAATTGCCGGCCTCTTTGTATGGATAAAACGTAGCCTTTTCAGTAATATCAGCCTTTGTTATCTTCAAATCAATTCCATCTAAAACACTTTCAGATATATTACCTGTCGCTGTATTGTTATTTTGCACATCGTCAGTTTTAGGTATCATTAGCTTATAACCAATAGCCACTATCAATAGTAGAACTGCAACTAGTATATAGTTGTTAATTGTTTTCTTGCTTTTCACATTGCTTTTTTTTGACTTACTCAATACGTTCCACTCCTTCACGTTATCATTTATCAATATCATACTTAAATATTGTGAAGGAATTATGGAGTTAATTATAAAATGAAAATCATTTTGCATTTATATATTTTTGAACAATCATCCCAATTGGGTATATTAATATAAAACTTAATTACTATGCAACTCAGTAGTACTATATTGCAACTTAGGTATATGCTCATTTACTTAATGCGTATTTGTAACTATAGTATTAATAAAGGGCGAAAACTTGAAAGTGTGTACCATACCGGAGGTGTTAAATTGAAATTTACCGTAGAAGTATCTCCTGATAATTTAGAAACTGAAATCATAATTAAATGTCATCAAGTTGACGACAATCTTCAAAGATTAATATCCCTGCTTAAAAGCTCTGATGAGAAAATCCCCGGTATATTGAATGGGACAACTCACTTTGTTGACACGAAAGATATTTTTTACTTTGAAAGCGTTGATAAAAAAACATTTATTTATACTAAATCCGAGGTACTGGAAACGCCTTTAAGATTATATGAAATAGAAGATAAGCTATCCCAGCAAGACTTTTTTAGAGCAAGTAAATCTACCGTGATAAATGTATCAAAAATCAAGGAATTGTCTCCTAGATTTAATGGAAGATTGGATGCATTGCTAGACAATGATGAGAAGCTCGTTATCTCCAGACAATACGTGCCAGTTATCAAAGAAATTTTAGGCTTGTAAAGGAGTGATTTGATTGAAAAAACAAATGGAATCAATAGTTCAGTTCAAGTTTGTATGGGGATTAATGTTCGCAGCTGCAATTATGCTTTATACAACTATAAATATGATTTTAGGAAAGACTTCAATGGAGTATATTGTAGTCTGGCAGTTTGCTATAGTGACTATTGTTCTCACATTCATTTATTATCTGATATTTGGTGAATTTATTTTAAAAACTATTTCTACTAGGCTTAGGCTGTTTATTCACTTTTGTGTTTCCTATCTGGTACTGCTTATATCAGGCTTGGCAACCAATTTAATTGACGCTTCGAAGCTTTATCACTATATCACTTTCACTATTGGCTATACAGCTTTTTACTTACTTGCCATATTCTCATTTTATGTATATTACAAAGTAACTGGTGAGGAATTAAACAAAAGGCTGGAACTATATAAACAGAAAAAAAACACTGATTAATGCAATCTTATAATAACTAAATCACCTAGGGGGGCTAAAAATGAGTATTATCAATATAAGAAATCTCACAAAAACCTATGGTAAAAGCCGCGGTATTGAGAATGTTAGCTTGGAGGTTAACAAGGGTGAAATATTTGGCTTTATAGGACCTAATGGTGCAGGTAAATCCACCACTATTAAGCTCTTACTAAATCTCATATTCCCTAACTCTGGGGAAGCTAAGATATTCGAGTTGGATTGCGTAATGCAAACAACAAAGATTAAGGAGCGTATGGGCTATGTACCTAGTGAAGTAAGATACTACGACAATATGAAGGTACAAGACCTTATCAACTATGCCAAATCCTTTCACACAAATGTCGACAATGATTATGTCAAGGAGCTATGCAAAACCTTTGATATTGAGCTTGAGAAAAATATTAACCAACTATCACTTGGCAATAAGAAAAAAGTGGCTATTGTACAAGCGCTTATTCATAAACCACAGGTTCTAATATTGGATGAACCCACAAATGGCTTGGATCCATTGATACAGCAGAAGCTATTTGCTACTTTGCTTCGATTGAAAGAGGAAGGTACTACAACATTCCTTTCAAGTCACAATCTGACTGAGGTAGAGGAATTCTGTGACAGAGTTGCTATCATTAAAGAAGGTAAAATAATTGATGTAAAAAACATATCAGAGTTCTCTAATAAGAAAATAAAGAGAATCACATTAAAGCTTTCACAGGATATTAAAGAGGAGATAAAAGCTGTTGGAGGAGAGATAATTGAAAGCACTGAAAATAGCCTTGTGTTTAACTATAATAGCGATATCAATAAGCTATTGACCGTTATAGGTAAATATAATCTTGAGGACTTGATAGTTGAAGAAAAGAAGCTGTCTGAAGTTTTCATGAGCTATTATGAAATGGAGGAAAAATAAATGAATATTTTTAAGGTTGAAGTTAAGCAAGGTATAAAATCCTTAGCCATATGGAGCCTGGTTTGTATTTTGTTAATTATACTTTTTATGTCCATGTTTCCTTCCATGAGGGACGCCGGGATGCAAGACCTAGTTGGAACGAAGTTAGGTGCAATGCCCCCAGCCTTGTTGGAAGCTTTTAATCTCACTGACGCTCCTGATTTCTCAAAGCTAAATGAATACTTTGCTTATGTTTTTCAATATATTGTGATTGCCGGCTGCATATATGCAGGCATGTTAGGTGCTAAATCCTTGATCAAAGAAGAAAGTGAAGGTACAATCGAGTTTCTGTATGCTCATCCTGCAAGCAGGACTAAAATAGTAACCATGAAGCTTTTATCCTCTATGTTATTATTCTATCTGTTTGCCATGGTAATGGCCATTGCTTCAATTGCCATGTCTTTCGCAGTAAAACCAGATGACTTAAAAGTATTGGATATGATGATGGATATAAAATTGCTGTACTCGGGATTTTTCTTAGTTGGACTTGTATTTATGGCTATTGGTTTCTTAATCTCTACCATAATTCCGAACTTAAGACTTGCAATGCCAGTGTCTATCGGATTCTTCTTTGTAACATATTTACTGGGCATCTTTGCCGGAATGATTGACCAGCTTGAGTTCTTGAAATATCTATCACCCTTTTATTATGCCGTTCCATCTCAAATCATCAAACATGGATTCGAAGGGATCAATATTATGCTATCCTTTGTAATCATTGTGATAACTATTACGAGTACTTATTTGGTGTATAAGAAGAAAGATTTTAGCATATAAAAATTAAAGGTTGGACCCTAGGGTCTAACCTTTAATTTTGCGAATTACTTTTTTTGTGGCAAGTGACTGACAACGTACCTGTCACTTATTTATTTATCTAAAAACTTTGCTGGCATATGTGAAGCGTCACAAAAGGGTTTATTGTCTGATTTACCACAGCGGCACAGCACTACTCTATTTCTTATCTCATAGATGTGCCCATCCGAAGATTCAATTGGAATATTTCCTCTAACAAAAATTCCACCGCTAACGCCTCTTTCAGGATCTTGAATGACACAAATGGATGGCTCATACTCAGGTTCTATCGCTTTTCCTGCCTTATCAAAGACAACTAATCTTCCAGCAGGACATTCAGTGGCTGCTATTATTGCCTCTTCTCTGAATTTTGGATTATCAGAGTTCCTTGTCAAGGACCAAGCATTCCCTTCCTTGCGATGGCAAAACCGCGCTAAAGCACATCGATGGTCATCCATAAGGTTAAGCCCTGGACCCTCAATTAATTCAGCCCTATCTTCGTACTTTTCCCTAGTGGCAGTCTCTGTTCCATCAAATCCAGACTCTTCATGGCAATGATCGCAAAAGGGTGGGTTTTTGGATTTCCCACATCTACATAGTTCATATTGTTCAGTTTGAGGGAGCAAAGCTCCATCCGTAAATTCGTATTCTTTTCCTTTTGGAGTTATTACTTTTTCAACTAAAGGGATATTGCCTGATACAACATAGGGTCCATCCTTTAATATCTTTATCTTGATTTTCTTATTGGTGTTTTCCATATACCATATCACCCTTCTAATTCGATTTCAAATCCACACATTGGATTTGCATATGAAAATGCTTTTGTATGATATACCAACATGTACATGTCGAATCATGTTGGCTTGTATAATATTATACCTTTAACAAATATTCATTTAAATATTTATTTTTTATTTTTTCAGAATTCTCCATTTTATTCTACAGTTATAGCTACATTTATTTTCATTGTTGTCTTCTCATTGACATTCTCAAATATAGTTACAAATATATATCAGAAAACTCTACTTCTGTCTTTCCTGCATTGAAGGCCTCTATTTCAAAGCTGTTTAAATCATCCTGCAGCTTAATATTAGGCAATTCTATTATGAACTCGCTTCCACATCCAAGAGAGCTCTCAACTCTTATGTTCCCTCCGTGCAAATCCACAAAGTATTTTACCAGAGATAATCCAATCCCGCTGCCTTCATGATTTCTTGAAATTGTTTTATCCACTTGCCTAAATCTCTCAAATATAATATCCTGCTTATCTTTAGGTATTCCTATGCCAGTATCCTTTACAGAAATGGTTGTGTATTCTACTCCATCTACCACTTTTACATCTATGTTCCCACCATTAGGTGTAAACTTCACGCTGTTTGAGAGTAAATTCAATATAATTCTTTCAATTTTATCTACATCACAGACTATAATTTTTTCTTCGATATCAGTATCAAACTCTATGGTAATCCCTTTGTTTTCTATCAAATCTACAACTGACATCGTGACTTCCTCAACTACATTGACAATGTTATAATTCCCTAGCTGCAGTTGTATAAAACCGGTGTCAGCTTTAGTCGCATATATAATATTGTCGATTAATCGAGTTAGTCTATTAATGTTGAGTCTAATCGTAGCCACCGACTTATCGATTGAACTTCTAACTTGATGTATATTATCACCTTTCCCATTCAACTTCAGTAGCTGTGCTGCTGCATATATAACACTTAAGGGTGTTCTAAATTCGTGTGATATGTTTGCAAAAAACTCGGTTTTTAACTTATCGTATTCCATGGCTTCGTTGAATAGCTTTCTTTCTGTGAAATCATGCAATACAACAATAACACCTTCCACCATATCCCCTGGACCCTTAATAGGATAAATATTGCAATCTATATGCAGTATTTCTTCATTAAAACTTTTCCACTCTATGCTTTTTCTCCATATAAAACCCTTCAATGCCTGTTGGTATCCTTCATATATTAAGGAATTATCGAGCTTGAGTTCTTCAATTGTTTGCCCTTGCTCTTCCTTAATTTTTAACAATTCTTTTGCTGCTTGATTTGTTCCTGTAATATTTCCTTCCGTATTAAAGGCAATTATACCATCCAATATGGTTTCTAATACTTTTCCCTTAAATCGATTGCTTTGTTCTAATTTTTCATGCTGAATATGCAGTTCGTTATTTGCCACCGCCAATTCGCTTACCTTGATAGCGACCTGCCTTTTGAGGCTAATATTCCAATAAAATATCACATATATTAAAACCAGTGCAAAAACTAAAACGAAGCTGATAAATGTAAGCACCCTTTTCCAAGGAATACTATTATCGACAATGCCTTCTCCAAACCATTTGCTATATATTTTGTCATATTCACCGCTTTGCTTTATATTATTTAGCCCCTTATCTAATAGGTTCAATATCTCTTTATTTTCTTTTAAAGTGGCTGCACAATATTCTATTGGATATAATTCTTCACCTACTATTTTGATTTTATTGAATTCCTTCATGTTCTGAACTATATATAAACCGGTAAGTCTATTGCCTACAAATGCATCTACTTTACCAAGTAATAAAGCTTGAATAGCTTGCTCTTGATTGCTGAATTTATGAACTATAACTCCCGGTATCCCCCAAATAAACTCTTCACTTATATCTCCAGACTGGATAGCAACATTTAATCCAGCAAGGTTTTCAAGTTCAGAAATATTGTTTCTTTCACTTTTCACAAATATTGATTGGGAATTTTTCACTATAGCACTTGTAAAACCAAATTTCTCTTCTCTTATATTGCTACGGGTCATACCTTGAATTGCATCCACTCTATTGTTTTCCAGCGCATTAAGAGCATTCCCCCAAGTCATAGGGCATATTTCAATTTCTATTTCTAAATTGCTGGATATAGCTTTCATAATATCTACATTAAACCCTTTATATGTCCCATTCTGATCAACGAACTCATAAGGAGGATAATTTTCATCTCCAGCAATTTTTATTACATCATTTACATCAGCATTTATATCTAAAGGAATAAAATGAATAAATATAAGTAAGATAAATATAAATAAAGCTTTTTTTGACATAATATTCCCCCTTGCTAAATATCTGTAGTAAAAATGATCTCACCTACCATTATACCATGGTACTTATATTGAATCATATTAGAACCTTGTAGAAAATAACATCACCATAAAAACTACAGACTTATCGGGTTCAAGAGGATATATCCCTAGCTGGTATCCTTTTTTCATAAATAGTATGATACTTGCAAAAGATAATATTGCGTATATTCTTATCGTAAATATCTATATAAAAAACGCTCGGAGGTGTCCAATGCAGCAAAGTTTAAAGTTTAATAAAGATGTCATTATACACATTCATTTGAATTATCTACTCCATCTACCACAAAATTATAGTGAGGAAAGGAATAAAAAGTGGCCCCTCATTTTGTTTTTGCATGGCGCGGGTGAGATAGGGGATGACATTGAAATGTTAAGGGTGCAGGCCTTACCTAAAGTAATCGAAGCAAAAGAAGACTTCCCTTTTGTTGTGGTTTCACCGCAATGCCCCACAGACAGTTCATGGCACAGTGAATTTACCTCCCTTGATGAATTACTCCAGTATGCTTTAGAACAGTACAACATTGACCATGACAGAATTTACCTCACCGGACTCAGCATGGGTGGATATGCAGCTTGGGATTATGCCGTAGTGCATCCTGATAAGTTTGCCGCAATGATACCTATATGCGGTGGAACATCTTATCCAAATTATCTTTATCATATCAAAGATGTTCCTATATGGGCTTTTCATGGAGCAAAGGATGACATTGTGCCTGTAGAAGAATCACAGATTGCAGTGGAAGCTCTTAGAAGCTTTGGGGGAGATGTTAAATTTACTGTTTATCCGGAGGCTGGACATGATGCTTGGACAGAAACATATAATAACCCAGAAGTATTTGAGTGGCTTTTGAAACAATCAAAAAAATAGACCAATCTGCAGTTGGTCTATTTTTTGTCTTTATCTAAAAAGTTCAGATATGCCTTGAATGCTGTCGGAATGGAATACTGCTTTCTAATTTGTGCCCGTGTAGCCCAAAGGAATTCAAAACCCTCATGGATGCTTTGAACAGTTATATAATATCCAATCATATGCCATTCCAAGTGTGTGAAGATATGCTTTGAAGCTTTTATCGGGATTATTTTAAAGGCTGTTATACCCCACTCCTTCAACAAATCCTCACTGTCTTCCTCAGATAAATGTCCCTCTGTATTTGGAAATTCCCAAAGACTTGATAACAAGCCGCTCTTGCTTCTCTGTCTTATAGCGATGCTTCCCTTATACTCAATAATATAAATCGTTCTAAACTCAATTTTTCTTTCTTTTTTCTTAGTTTTAATAGGAAGCTCTCCTGCAATGCCTTGATGGGACCCTATACAAGAAAAATGTACCGGACATTCAGCACATTTTGGGGACCCACTGGGTAAACAAACTGTAGCGCCTAATTCCATTAATGCTTGATTAAAATCTCCGACTCGTTCTGTCGGCAGCACATCATTTACGAGTTCTTCTATCTCTTTTTTCACTAGGGGGGTTGTGATATCCCCTCTGTTTGCTGAAATCCGAGCCAAAACCCTAAGGACATTCCCATCAATGGCATGAGCCCTCACTCCAAATGCTATGGAGGCAATGGCACCAGATGTATATGGACCTACCCCCGGAAGAGATTTTAGACTTTCTACATCTGAGGGAAATTGACCACAGAATTCCTGTATGATGATATTAGCTGCCTTTTTCAAATTCATAGCTCGACTATAATACCCTAATCCCTGCCAGAGCTTCAGCAGCTTATCCTCTGAAATATCGGCAAGGTCTTGGATTGTCGGAACCTCACTTATGAATCTTTCAAAATATGGCTTTACGGTATCTACTCTAGTCTGCTGAAGCATGATTTCCGACACCCAAACTCTATAAGGTGTTGGGCTATCTCTCCATGGTAGAATCCGAGCATTAGAATCGTACCATTCTAGAAGACTTTTTCTAAATTGTATAATAGATTGCAGATCCATTTTTAACCTCCGTAAAGTAACAGAAATAATATTTTTATTATTAGTATTTAATTGTTAATGTTCCTTTACCATTGCTGCATCCTATTCATTATTGCTATCCTGCATAACGGCTTCACCATAAGAGTATTGTAACTCCTGGGTGCCCTTATAATACTGCTTTGGCGATAAACCGAAGGACTTCTTAAAAGCCCTTACAAAGCATGAATAATCCTTAAAGCCGCACTGATCGGAAACATAAGAAATTTGCAGCCCCGTTTTGATAAGCGTTGCTGCCTTAGCAATTCTTTTTTGAAGTATATAATTATGTAGAGTATAACCTGTTTGATCCTTGAAGTTATGCATGATGTAGTATCTATTCATATAAAATCTTGAGGCAATGTGATCTATAGATAAATCACTGTCAAGGTTTTCATTTATGTATGATAAGATACTTACTATTCTCTCGTCATACTGAATGTCTTTTTCATCCTTTTTTGCTTGAATCCTAAGTATTAATCTGTTTAGGTATACTATAAGCTGAACAAAAATGGAGTTTTGCAGTATTTTACCTCCAAAATCCTTATCCCTTAATTCTTTTTCCAGAGAAAATAAAGTATCCTTAATGATATGAAGTTTGTCTGCACTTAAACGAAACAAGTTCGTCTTTTCTTTTATTGCCAATTCAAAACAAGTAGATAAATTGCTATCATCCGTACTTTGACCTATTAGGAAATCTGAGTTTACCCAAATGATAATTCTTTCATAAACTTCATTTGGATCAATTATTGGTTTGTGGATCTCATTTCTTCCGACAAATAGAATATCCCATGGCCTGAGCTTGTAGTACTTTCCTTCAATGACATAGGTAGCGTTACCAGAAATAAAAATTACTATTTTATTAAAATCATGGTAGTGAAAGGTGTTCTCCTGAGTCCTCTTATCCTTTAAGTGAAAGAATCTAAAATCCTCATTTAGGTAACCCCTTTTGGTCTTCAATAAATCACTGTCTCCAGACATGCACTGCACCACCTCTGATATAAATATTCACAGAACCATTATAGCACTTTTTACAATATTTTTGCCATCATTAGCAATAAAAATTGCATTTAATTCGGATATAATAGGATGGAATAATATATTGGAGGGAAATACATGAAGTTATTGAAAGTTTATAAATCTTCTATAATTCTGCTTGCTGCCGTAGTAATCGGCGGTTTAGTTGGAGCTATTGTGGGACCTAAAGCGGCGGTAGTTGAGCCTTTGGGTGACTTATTCCTAAATTTAATGTTTATGATTATTGTGCCACTGGTGTTTTTTAGCATCACTTCTGCTATCGGTAATATGGTAAGTATGAAGAGACTTGGAAAGATCATGTTTGCAACCTTTATAGTGTTTACCAGCACTGCTTTATTGACAGCTGTCATAAGTCTTATAGGAGCATTAATAATGAATCCTACAAAAGGGATTGATATTTCAGCTATTCAAAGCTTAATGGTGTCAGATAATGTGCAAAGCGCAGAACCAGTCAGCTTTTTAAAGCAGCTTGTAAATACTTTTACAGTGAATGATTTTGTAAGTTTATTTTCAAGAAAGAATATGCTACAGCTAATCGTATTTTCTATAGGCTTTGGTGCAGCAATCGCTATGGTTAAAGAAAAGGCGCAGCCACTGGCAAAGCTATTGGATGCAGGCGCTAGTGTAATGATGAAGCTTGTTGATATTATCATGTACTATGCACCTATAGGTCTTGGATGCTATTTTGCAGCCGTTGTAGGTCAGTTAGGCCCTCAAATACTGCAGGGTTATCTTAAATCCTTCCTACTATATTTGATATTAACAGTGATTTGCTACTTTGGACTATTTACGCTTTATGCTTTTATAGCAGGGGGCAGAGCGGGTATAAAAGCCTTTTGGAAAAACGCCGCTACGCCATCCATAACAGCCTTAGCTACATGCTCAAGTGCTGCTTGTATACCTGTCAACCTAGAATATGTCAGGAAAATGGGTGTTCCTAAAGACATCGCAGAAACTGTTATTCCCCTTGGAGCTAATACACATAAGGATGGTTCAGTTATAGGCGGGGTTTTAAAGATTGTTTTCTTATTTGGCTTATTTGGATATAACATGACAAGTATAAGCTCTATAGTTTCTATTATTTTTACAGCTTACTTAGTAGGAGCTGTAATGGGTGCTATTCCTGGAGGCGGGATGATTGGCGAAATGCTGATTATCAGTATTTATGGTTTTCCGGTAGAGGTTCTTCCTATCATCGCTGTGATAAGCACTATAATAGATGCACCTGCAACGCTTTTGAATTCAACAGGTAATACTGTATGTTCTATGATGATTACAAGATTTGTTGAAGGCAGCAGCAAAAAGACGAAGCTTTTACAAGACGAGAGGATTACTGCGTAGGTACTTTACATCGTATAAAGAGTTAAATTCCTTTTATAAACAAACCCCTTTGGTAGTAACACATAAGTTGTTACTACCAAGGGGGTTTTGCATTTATTCTATTTTTTCCATTGATAGCTTAGCCAATTACATTGGTTTACAGGACCTAGCTTCTCATAAAGGCTTTTGGCTGCTAAGCTAAAGCCGGTAATATATGCGACTTCTATGCCACTTTTTTCTAATGTATTGAAGCATGCTCTCAATAGCTTCTCCGAGAGTCCCTTTCTGCGAAATTCCTTATGTGTACAAACCTTTTCGACCTCAGCTGTCTTATTATCAGCATTCACAAAAGCTAGACAGCTTGAAACATGTTCTCCTGAATTCGTTACAACAGACAAATCATAGTATGGATTATAGATAGGGCTCATCCTATTATATTCGTAGATTCTTTCATCCAATTCCGTAACATGATCCTTGTTGTTAAATCCATTGTTTTGTAATAACTTCTTGGCTTTGAAGTTTTGATTTCCCAGCATATTCACTATTTGAAATCCAGGCTCCAATAGGGTGTCATTGTTAACCGTTTTTAAATCATATTTCATGGTAATTGCTCCTGCCCCATTATTGCAAAACCCTTGTTTTTCCAATAAATGAATCATGAGTTCGTCCGTCTCTCTGATATCAATACTTAGTGACGCATTTCGATTCCCCCAGTTCTCCTTTGTCCACTGAAGTATTTCCTCAATTAAAAATTCGAACTCCCTTTTATAGAACAATGAAAACATTTCATCCCCATCCTCTGAAATGATAAATCCAAGTAAGTCATCTTCTTCCCCAATCCATAGCTGCGCATTTTTCATAAAGAATGTAGGAATAAATTTTGATTCTCCCCATAAACCGTATTTCCAGTCACATATTCTACCTAGGGACCACTGGAAGGAGTCCCCCCTTTCTTCATAGTCCCTCTTTATAAAATCCCATAGTTTGTTAAAATCCAATGACTCATCGCTATATGGCCTTGTTTTGATTCTCATACTTCATTCCTCCTGTCATAGTTACTTTTCTTGAGTATAGCGCAAAAGCCATGCCGAGCAGCAACGCCACTGTAACGATACTTTCATATACTGCAAGATGCGGGTCATTTATTGTTTTTAGCAGTCCATCTATAAGGATTGTGCTACCTGTTATTGTATAGTGATATAGAACCATAAGTCGCAAATTTCCGTTTCCTTTTACATAGATGTATGTCATGATGACGGACTGCACTACCAGACTAATAAACACCAAAACAAATGCTGGAATCATGGCACTTCCATAGGCTTGATAACCTATATAGTCCATTGGCAGATGCCAGGTACTCCATATAGCGCCAAGAATCAACCCCGCCTTTAGCGGGCTGTGTTTTTGCAGAAGCTTTGGCAAAACGTATCCTCTCCAACCAAATTCTTCCCCAAATGCAGAAAACAGTGGCCATATTAGTCCCATTACAAGAAGTGGTATTACAAAGTTCCATTCGTATGGTCGAATCACAAAGTGTGAAATAATTTTTGTCAAAGCCATAACTCCAGGAAAAACGCATAAACTTAGTAAATAGTGTGATCTTCTACTTTTTGAATTGAACTTCCCAAGCAATGCCTTTATTCCAACTTTGCCATTCACTGCTCCAGTCACCAGTATGGCAGCTATCGTCGGAGACACATTGCATAGCAATCCTACAATAATAAATAATGGTGTGGGCTTACTTACATCTTTCACTCCACCGGAAAGAATAAGTCCAAAAACCAATAACCAAGTCCACCCAAAGGCGAGGACAAAATATGAAACAACGGGGTATTTTTTAATTAAATTTTTCATGTAAACCTCCTACATCTTCATAACGTTTTGTAAAGTTAAATGAAAATTGAGGACCTGCCACACTTTCTGGTACAATGT
>ENA-OFDP01000100-OFDP01000100.1-metagenomes-genome-assembly--contig:-NODE-100-length-39660-cov-5.945739_pt1 | contig 39660 bp, 31 predicted proteins | sample MGYA00153389_OFDP01 | MGnify analysis MGYA00153389
CCTTTTATCGAACGAAGGAATCCAGCAGGAGAAACTAATGTTTTCTCCTGCATTCTCTACGGAGAGTTTTCCCACTCGGCGGTAAGCTTGCGGAAATTGTATTGAGATACGCCGGGATGACAAGTAACGCAACTGCTGATATTTGCAGGTTGTGACATTTTGACTCTGGGGTGCAGAGCTTTGAAATATCGAGAACTCGCAACTCGATAAGCCAGTTCTTCCTCTTTTCCTTGGGGACGCGAGAAAGTTTGTAGGTAGTTCCAGACTAGCAGGCGCGGCGGATCTACGAGCAGTTTGAGCGTTTGTCCGTAGTGTTGCGGATCTTGTAGCAATCGGCGCCAGGTTTCTGTGGGTAAGACTTGCGGCGGCAAACCGATGTGACAGGAGGCGCAGTTTTCGAGGTAAAGTTGTTGTCCGAGTTGGTAGCGATCGGGAATGCGATCGACAGTACCGATATTTTCAACAGCAGATACCTGAGCAACTTGTGTGGGGGTGCGAGAGTAGGCAGTCTGAGCTGCAACCCATCCGCCACTACAGCAGACAACTACCAACAGTAGCAAAGTGGAATAAAGTCCCCGCCAACCTACTCTGCGACGCTGGCGGGGTTTTGCCTGTTTCATCATCCTGAATTAATTTTTTCCTAAATCACTGGTATACTCATGCCTTCGCGGGCTAAGCAGCCATTGGCGAAAACTGCCTGCACTTCTGCTTCGACACGATCGAGAAAATTGTCGTCGTGGCCGGGATCGTGGTGAAACATTACGATCTTTTTGACTCCAGCAGCTTTGGCTATTTCTACTCCTGCTTCCCAAGTCGAGTGTCCCCAGCCGACTTTCGGGGTTTTGAAGTTGTAATATTCTTCGTTGGTGTAGTTGGCGTCGTAAATCAGCACGTCGGCGTCGCGCGCTAGGTGTACGACGTTTTCGTCCAAGCGATCGGGAAAATGCTCTGTATCGGTGCAGTAAACGGCCGTGTGCCCCTGCCAAGTGACTCGATATCCGATCGCCGTATTGGGATGATTGAGCAAGGCGGTTTCGATTTTCACATCGTCGAGTTCGACAATATCCCCAGGCGTCAAATCGTTGAATTTGAGGTCAGACTGCATCACCTGGATGGGGACGGGAAAATTGGGGTGGTGCATTTGATCGGCAAGACGCTGTTTGATTGTAGTGCCGTTCGGAGCGATCGCACCGTAAATGTGAAAGCAGTTCCCCGGGATAAAGGCAGGAGTAAAAAACGGAAAGCCTTGAATGTGATCCCAGTGAGTGTGACTGAAAAACATATGGGCTTCCACTGGCATTTGCCGCAACAGGTTGAGGCCGAGAACCCGCAAACCGGTGCCGCCGTCAAAAATCAGACGTTTTTTGCCCAAGCGCATCTCTACGCAAGAAGTGTTCCCTCCGTAGCGAATTGTTTTGGTGCCGGGGGTGGCGATGCTACCCCGCACGCCCCAAAACTGAACGACAAACTCAGTCAAGGGACTATTTTCCATAGTGGCTTTGGGATCGGAAGGCTGTGGATTGGCGGGAGACTGTTCAGAATCAGACATTTTTTTTAGGTTTATGCGCCGGAATTTGGGAATTGAGACTTTAGCTTTTCGTTCTTAGTTTTTTGATTTTAGACTTGAGAGAGCGTTCTCTCCACCGTGTTTACGACCTTGTTTACGGTTGAATATTTTCTGTGTTCTGAGCAATCCGTTTAGATAAAGATAGCGTTGATTTAAGTCGATCGCAGTAAATTTTTCTGTTAAATTTTCTTAAAGGTAGAATGCAGTCCGCAGAAACTAAAATTTAATCTCTACTCGCTCAACTAATATTCTTTTCAATTTTACCGCAGGAGTTGCTTCTGAGCTCTATGTGCCGATGAATCAGGATTCATGAGTGATTTAACGCTAGGCTGCGATCGCATTCTTGACTAAAATTCCTAGACGTGCAGCGGTTGGATTAAGTTCGGCTTGCTGAATTTTTGATCGGGTTGCGGTGGAGAGGGGGTAGGCGCGGAGGCACTACCCTACAAAACACTGGTTTTCCGCTCTCATGAAACAGCCTTGCTTTGTAGGGGCGGTGCCCCGTGCCCGCCCTCTCTCTCCTCTGTGCCCGCCCTGGGTTAGGGGATATCCCGGTTGAAAAACACCCCCGGAGGGCTTATTTACGATCGGCTGCGACGCACTGTTCGACTAACGCCATTACTTTATCGACATCTTGCCAGCCCAGAATTTCTGTGACTTTTTTCTCCAAATTTTTGTAGGATCTGAAAAATTCGGCTATTTCATCCAAGCGGTGGGGCGCTACGTCTTTGAGGGACTTATAATGGGCGTAGCGTGGGTCTTTGTCGGGAACGCACAACAGTTTCTCGTCTCTGTCGCCTCCATCGATCATTTCTAGCATTCCGATCGGACGGGCGAGAATCACGCACCCTGGAAATGTGGGCTCATCCATCATCACCATGCCGTCTAGGGGGTCGCCATCATCGGCTAAGGTGTTGGGTATGAAGCCGTAGTCGCACGGATATTGCACTGAGGAAGAAAGCACCCGATCGAGAGCAAAGGCTTGCATCTCTTTATCAAATTCGTATTTGTTTTTGCTACCGGCGGTAATTTCGATCAGGACGTTGAGCAGTCCTGGTTTCGGCTGTGCCGGAATTAGCGATAAGTCCACAACAATATCTCCAAGTTAACAGATGATCGGGGATGAGTGCTACTTGCTAAATCCCTTTGGTAGTATTTTACGGGCGATCGGGTCGAACGGCTGCATAAAGCTGGATAGAAAGAAATTAGGAGACGGCAGTGCCGTGTCCCTACAATATTTTGGGTAGGGAGACGGCACTGCCGTCTCCTCTATCATTCCGGTGTCACCGGAATTGATATCACGTCGGCTGGGAGAATAGACTGGACGGGCGGGACGCCCATCCCACGGTTTGAGAGGGGAATTGTTGGTTTGGGCGATCGGGAGATATTTTCACATCGATATATTCTGTTTACCGTCTGTCAAAGTTATTTGAATTTCAATCCCAACCACTGACTCAGTTCTGTTGCTAACCATTCCATTTCTGATTCACTTAGTCTCTGCTTCACTCCTAGTCGATATTTTTGGTTGCCTGCTTGAATAATCACCTCAGAAACCCTGTATCCAATTTCTTCAATTTCCAAATAGGAAATGTCCTGTCTGGGGGCAGGCTTGGAATGATTCCATCTCAACCCCAGCAGATGGCTGCTATAGGAGATTTGCTGCCGATCGATTTTCAGACGCAATTCCCGAAATAGTGCAAAGAGAAACATGACTCCAACCAGACCTAATAAACTTACTGATATCATACGAAGTAGCAGCTCTATCCCTGAAGTAGTCATTGAATAGCTGCGGTAAAACAACATATCGCTCCATAATGCGCCATTCGCAGCAACCGCCGCCGAAAGCAGGGCAATCAAAGCAAAACCGATTCCTTGTGGCGGAATTACAATTTCTATAAAATCAGAATTTTTTGTTAGTTTAATTTCGCTGCCTGGTGGCTGCACTGCCATAGAAGTTTTGTCGATCAAGCGGGGATTTTTGAGCGATCGCAATGCTTCCCCAGCAGAAGATAATCGTTTGTTCAAACTCGGTTCGGTCATCCACTCCAGCCAATCGATTAAATTAGGATTGAGCTGGGCTGCGCGATCGGCAAATTGAATTTTCAAATCCTGCTGCGACAGTTCAGTAGGATGCAAACCCGTTACCAAATAAATTAAAGTTGCACCTAAACCGTACAAGTCAGAAGCCGGAACGGATCGCCCGCCAAATTGTTCCGGTGCCATATATCCGTATGTTCCCACGACTGTAATCGTGCCGCCAAATTTTGCAGCTTGGTTCTGCACCGAGCCGAAATCAACTAAATAAACTTGTCCGACCGAGTGACCGGATCGGCTGTGGAGTAAAATATTGCTCGGTTTGATATCGCGGTGAATGACAGGCGGATTTTGCTCGTGCAAATAACTCAAAATTGCTAACAGCGATTTAGCTAATTCTTTCACCTCACTTTCGCTAAAAGTACGCCCGGCTTTTAAATGCTCCTCCAAAGTTTTTCCTTTTACATAAGTCTGTACCAGGGCAAAGCTTTTACTGTCTGGTTCGTCAATTTCCAAGTAGTCGATGTAGCGGGGAATTGGTGGATGAGAAAGTGCTTTTAAAGTTTCCGCTTCCCGTTCAAATAGCTTGAGGTCTTGCCATTCAAAATCGCTGCCAAGGAATAGCTGTTTGATGACAACTAATTCTTGAGTTTGCAAATCACGAGCCAGTAGCGTTTGGCGACCGGTTTGTTTTCCCAATTGCCGCTGCACTTCGTAGCGTTCTGCTAATACTTTGGCAGTCATATTTTTTCACCTTGATTTTAACTTGAGGTTATCATCTGAACCCAGAAACCGGGTTTTTCACCGAATCTACGGGTGGCAACGCGTCTTTTCGTAAAAACCCGGTTTTTTCGATCGGAGTGCGTAAGTCCAAATTTTAGATTACAGTCCGCTTGCTTTTTGATACCACCGGGCAATAGACTTGCTACTTGCCCCCATAGACAGTCCTGCAATTAGCGACGGTGCAATCACCATGAAAATATAATCGGAATTCAATACAGGACTAAAAAGCCCCCTTTGAAAGAAGATGATGCTTGTCGCGGTGGAGATTCCAATACTAATTGCAGTTAAAACCTGTCGGTGATAGTTTGGATTAGTTAGGGGAGAAAAACTCGATTGCGTCACAATTGCGATGATTATTCCGTTCTCCAACCCCAGCAGCAAGCCGAGAACAATACCCAGGATTCCTCCGATAATTGTCCCCAAAATCCCCATCAGAAAGGTGCTGTAAATAGCCGCACAAGCTCCTACAGCTATAGATCCTGTCATAGTGCTGTACCCGATCGCCTTCCAGAACAATTCGTCGGTACTCACCCTTTTTCCCTGTTTCAATGGCAGGGAATATTTATCGATCTGCTGCGGTTTTTCGAGAACTTCTTTTGCAATCTGGACTGAGGCGGGACGGCGCTCTAAACTCGGATGCGTCATCCACTTCAGCCAACTGGTAAAACCAGGACTTAATTGAGTGAATTGCTCGAATTCGATCTGCAAATCTTTCTGCGGCAAATCGGCTGGGTGCTGCTTGGTAATTAAGGCGATTAATGTTGCTCCCAAGCTGTACAAATCGGAAGCGGGAACTGCCCTTCCGCCAAATTGTTCTGGCGGCATATAGCCGTATGTTCCGACAACGGTGACTGTTTTTCCTTGTTGCGTGGCGAGGGTTTGAACTGCTCCGAAATCGACTAGGTAGACTTCGCCGACGCTGTTTCCCGATCGATTTTTGAGTAAAATATTGCTCGGTTTAATGTCGCGGTGAATCACCGGCGGCTGTCGCTGGTGCAGGTATCCGAGGATGTCTAGTAATGCTGTGGCTAATTGTTTGACTTCGCTTTCGCTGAAGGTGCGGCCGTCTGAGAGATATTCTTGGAGGGATTTGGCTTCGATGTAAGTCTGAACTAGGGCGAATCCTTTGCGGCTGGGCGTGTCGATTTCAAAGGAGTCTAGGTATTGGGGAATTGCGGGATGGGATAGGGATTTTAAGGTTTCGACTTCTCGCTGGAACAGTTTTAAGTCTTCCCAGTTGAAATCGCTGCTGAATGAGAGCAGTTTGACTACTACTTGCTGTTGGGTTTTCAAGTCGCGGGCGAGTAATGTTTGCCGTCCGGCTTGCTTGCCGAGTCGCCGATCGCACTTATACCGATTTCCTAGTATTTCTCCTAACAAATCCCCGATTTTTTGTCCGCTCATCTTCTCCTGCCACTTAAGCGATTAAACCTAGCTTAGCTGACAAAAATACAATTGTCTGTGCTTGTTTAAGCTGATTTACTGTTTGAGTAGGGTGCGTCGCTGCCAGATTTTTGATTTTAGTTACAGATTGTTGATGGCGACGCACCCTACCGTATCTGGTAGGGTGCGTCGCTGCTAGATTTGCGATTTTAGTTGCAGATTGTCGATAGCGACGCACCCTACGGTATCTAAAATTTTCGTCTAAAATATGCTTGCTACGGCAAAAACTTTTTTTGTCAAAAAACAACCGCCTTTAAACAGAATGAAAATGCCCCTGATTTAAGTTTGAATTTAATGTTGGATTTGCTTGTAAATTGACTGCACTACATCGATCATGCTCAAAATTTGCTGCCATTCGGGAGCATCGGGTTTGTAGCTTTTGGAGCGCTGAATTTTCAAGCTGTGGTGCAAGAGGTTCAGCAGCGCGTCTGGAGATTGTAAGGGGTTTTCATCTTCATCTGCTGGGGTTTGGAAAGCATTTTCTTCGATGTCTTCTTTGATTGTTTGGGCTCGATCCGCGAGGGCTAAAGACCGGCCAGCCAGGTTTTCCGGCATTTTTGGTTGTTCGGACAAAGATGCGCTGGTGAGTTCTACCAATAGTTGGCAAACTCGATCGACCCATTCGCGATCGTTGACCGAAAAAGAACCGGATTTGAACACTTGCCCGTCGGGTCTTTGTTGAATGCTTTGTACCTTCTGAATCAGAGGGATAGCTTTTAAAGTGATGTTTTCCGGGATTCTGGGGATATCTGACAGGGAGCTGCGAGCAATTTCAAGCAATAGTTGGTAAACTTGATCTACCCACTCAATATCTCCCGATTGCGAATTCCAATTATTCATAATTGACGCTAGTTTTTCATATTTAAGACTGGAACATTGACTATCTGCGAAGGAAGCTGTTTTGATGAGCCACTAACGCTATTAAGACTTACGCGGGCGGCGAGATTCACCAGGTTTTTTAGCCGATCTTTCGTTGCCGCGATCCGAGATTTTTCTCGGGAATCGGGTAACGTCGCCGCAAGTGATAACTATTTTTCAGCGCTTCAAATAGTAGAAGTGCTCAGGAAAGTTGCGGTAGGTAGCGCTATCGAAACAGATAGGGCGAAACTCAGGCATCAAAGCCTGCGAGTTCAAATCCGGTTATCTAACAATCATACCTGTTGGAGCTTATTTATAATTGCTTCAATCGGATATTAAGGTGAATTGCGATCGAGAGAGACGCACCCCCCCGATCGCAATCCCCGCCGCCCGCCTCTGTACGATCGCTATTTTTCTGTCAGGTTCCACACACCATCCCAGTTGAGTACGTCTGAAAACTGATGTTGAAATAACATACAGCGCTCGACGTGCAATTTAGCTGCCTTGTTTTTGGGATCGATCCGCAAAACTTCGTTAAAATCGCGTGCGGCATCTTTAAAAGCTTGCTTGGCTTTGGGTTCTAAGGCTTTCTTAACTTCGCTCAGCAGCTTTTTGACCCGATCGAGTCCCAGATTCTCAAATTCATCATCTAGCATTTCTGCAACTGTCTCGAAGGCGCGACTTTTAATTTTTGCCTGCAATAGTTGCCGAATCTCTGAGGCTTTTAGCCTCTTGATTTTGGAATTTGAGGGATCGTTAATGTCTGCTTCCAAGAGCTTCTTGACTTCGCCCTCTTGCAATTCTTGAATGTCCTCTGCTGATAGCTGGTTGACTTTTGCTTGCAGGAGCATTCTGGCTTCATCCTCGGAGAGGTTTTTCATACCTTCGAGTTTCAGCAGTTGGATTTCTGGCTGCAACAGCACGATCATTTTGTCTGCTTCGGACAGGTTTTTAGGGTCATACTCGGATAGCTTTTTCAGTTGATATAATAGCTTTTTGAGCTGGTATCCCAACTGTTGTTCGAGATTGTAGGAAAGTTTTTTCAGCTCTACCTCCGGCATCTGCTCGACTCTGGCTAATAATTCTCTCACCTCTTCATCTGAGAGTTTTTGGGTGACTGGCGTCTTATAATTTTCGCGTCCTTTGTTGTAATTTTCGACAATTTGTTGTTGTTTTTCGGTTAGAGGCTTGCCAATGGGCGATGCTCCTTCATGGATACCAACGAGTTCGTAAACGATTACTGGTTCGCTTTTGCCTTTGACAGTGATGAAGTCGAGTTCCCGCACGTGGAGTCGATCTTTGTAATCTCTGTACGTGTTGTCGCTGATGATTAAGTCAGTGCCATATTGCTTGCTGGCGCCTTCTAAGCGAGAGGCGAGATTTACTCCATCCCCGATCGAAGTTAGTTCCATCCGTTTACTCGATCCGATGTTGCCGCTGACAACTTCGTCGGAATGGATGCCCATCCCAATGCCGATCGGCAATTCGCCATTGCTGATACGCTCTTGGTTAAACTCGGCCAGTTTGTCGCGCATTTTGACTGCGGTTTGCATCGCGCACCACGCATGATCTTCTAGGGGTGCTGGAGAGCCAAAAACTGCCATCAGAGCGTCACCGATGTACTTATCGAGAGTGCCTCCGTACTCAAATACGACATCCACCATCACTTCAAAATATTCGTTGAGCATGATTACCACTTCTTCGGCTTGCAATTTTTCCGTAAGTGTGGTGTAGCCACGAATATCCGAGAACAGCACCGAAACGTTTTTGCGCTTACCGCCCAATCCATGATCCCCTGAAGCTAACAGCGCTTCGGCTACTTCGGGGGTCATGTAACGGTACATCAAGTTTTTGATTTGCTTGGCGTCGCTGATATCTTCCATAACAACTAAAGCCCCGTTGACCTGACTGCCGTCAGTAGCATCCGTCATGGAGTTAATCGAGAGATTGATACTCTGGGCTTTTCCTACACAGGAGAGCAAAACTTGATCGGGGTAATATTGCTGGCGGTCTTTATCGTTTTCGGGCGACAAAGCAAGATCGAACCATTTGGCAAAGTCGCCTTTTTCTAACTTAATTAATTCGCGCAAAGATTGACCTTCGGCTAATTCAGCATCGCTGACTCCCAGCAGCAATTTTTTAGCACTAGGATTTGTGGCTACTATATTCCCTTTTTTATCAGTAGATATCACACCGTTAGTCAGGGCGTGCAGCATATCTTTTTGTCTTTGTTCTTGCTGCTTGACTTCGGCAAATAGTTTAGCGTTTTGCAGGGCGACTCCTGCTTGAATATTAAACGCCTTCATGAATTCCATGTCGTTGCGATTGAAACTCGCTTTCCACTGTTCGGGGGGGTGCGGCCACTCTTCCGGGTTGTAGGGGGGGTATTCTCCTTGTTGTCGTTTTTTATTAACTAATTGAGTAACTCCGATCAATTTGTGGTCTGAGTTAAACACTGGCATACAAAGCATACTGCAAGTGCGGTAGCCAGTTTGTTGGTCTATTTTTTTTGCATTTTCTGCGCGGGGGTCGTCGTATACATCAAAGGGAATCAACAGCGGTTCGCCGGATTGGGCGACGATGCCTGCAAAACCGGCTGTTCTGGGCATGCGAATTTCTTGAAGTTGACCTGTTGTGATCAGGATTTTCGTCCAGAGTTCGTTTTTATCTTCATCGATCAGCCACAGGGTGCTGCGATCGGCGTTCATGAGTTCTTGAGCCTGATCCATCACCCTTTTTAGGGTATCTTCTAAGTCTAGACTGCTCTGAGAAAGAGCGGTGATGGCATTGATCAGCGCCGTGGCGGCCCGCTGTCTCTGAGTTGCTGCGTAGAAAGATTTGGACGATTCTAGAATTAGACGAATCGACGGGGCAAATTCTCGAAAAACTTGTTCGTCTTCTTGAGTAAATCCGTGCCGATCGATTTGTTCGTCTAAACTAGCGTAATTTTCGTGATTCGGTCTTAGTTTATTAATCAGTTGAACGACTGCTACTAACTCTCCTGTTTCTTCGTTGAGCAGGGGCATCGCCAGCATTGTATAAGTGCGATATCCATTTTTTTCGTCAAATTTTTTGGCGTTAGCCGATCGGGGGTCGTTATAAAAATCATAAGGAATGTTCACCACTTTTTTTTCCGTGGCTACTTCTCCCGCAATGCCCACATGGGCGGGAACTCGGATCTCCAGGCTTTCGCCATTTTCGTCTTTAGCGACGATCGCCCAGAGTTCATTTTTTTCGTCGTCTAATAAAAATATCGTGGTGCGATCGGCATTCAGCAATTCCCCTGTTTTGAGGGTAATCGACTGCAACATATCGTTGAGTATGGCGTCAAATCCCTCGCTCTTAAGAATATTGTCGAGCATTCCCAGGGTGTCATAGACAATCCTAAGTTTTTCGTCTACTTGCTTAATTACTACTGTGAAACTTTGCTTATTTAGAAGGTCGAGAATGCCGGAGAGGTTTCCTTGGCGCGGGGTAATTGCACTGCTGCTAGGGGGAGAGGGAGGGGGAGAATAGTGTTCCTGATGATGATTTTCACCGCCGACAACAGCGACTTCTATCACGTTGTCCAGAGAAGAGTAATTGGTGGGAGATGCAGATTTCATAGACCTTTACAGAAGCTTAAGTGTAAGGGTTGTCTCTAAGCTGGGAGAGTCGGTAAGTTGATTAGTTGGTAAGTCGCACAAAACTCAAATAAGTGTGAACTACTTCCCAGTTTACAGAACTCCGACCACAGAATAAGTGGAATTCACTTGGCATTGCTGGTGAATTGATGGTGGGAGGGTAATGTGGCTGTAAGATTGCTACAATTTTTTTAGAGATATCGAATCCTGTTTAAATTGTTGATTAACTGATTTTGACATTGTACGTGCCTGGTTTGAGTAGGTTAGACCAAAGATCCGATCGCCCGCAGGAAGATAAATTGTGTACTGCAAGGACTGCTGGAACAGCCAGGATATTGTGGGATTAGCGGCAATTGTGACACTACCAGTTGCTAGTGATGTGTGCCCTTCTCTACACAATGGCGTTTTTTAACTATAACTTCTGCGAATTTTGCTGCTCTTAGCTTTCAACCCAGGACTAAGATCCCAGGGCTTTCAGCTTTTTTTGTACATACCGTTGTTATTTTTAGTGTAACCTCCGGTTAAAAAAACTCCGCCTTTTGACCCCCCGATCGCCCCGAGGGTCACATCAGGGTTTGGCAAACTGAGTTTGGCGCAATCCGGCGGCTTCCACGAGTAGGGATTCAGCAAAGGCGATGGCTTCATGGGCCGATCGACCGCTGGCGAGTTGCGCGAGTTCTTCGCGCCGCTGTTCGCTGTTGAGGGCGGCAACTCTAACTACTGTACGTTCCCCCGGTTCCGAGTTAGCTGCCGATTCGCCGATACTTGGTTCTGCTTCGATTGTCTGTTTGTTGACGCGAAAGTGAAAATCAGCCATCGCGGCGATCAGTGGCTGGTGGGTGACGCAGAGAACTTGATGTTTGTCGGAGAGTTGGTAGAGTTTTTTGGCGATCGCGCTGGCGACTCTCCCGGAGACTCCGGCGTCGATTTCGTCAAAAATTAGGGTTCCCGCGCCGTCTATTTGCGAAAAACAGGCTTTGATGGCGAGCAGAAAGCGACTCATTTCTCCCCCGGAGGCGATCGCCCCTAATGGTTGCAGCGGTTCCCCCGGGTTGGGGCTGAAACAAAAGGCGATTTGGTCGGCACCGGTGGCGGTTGGGGTACAAGGCGATATTTCAACTTTAAATTGCACTTTTTCCATCGCTAACGGCTTAAGTTCTCCCACAAGATGGGTTTCGAGTTTAAGGGCTACTTCGCGTCGCAGGGTTGTGAGGTGGCTGCAAGCATCTTTTAATTGGTCTAAAGCGGTCTGATATGCGAGTTCTAAGGCTTCCATTGACTCGCCTCCTTCTAAAAGTTCGTTTAGTTCGTTTTGGATGCTTTGGTAATAGGCGATCGCCTCTTTGAGCGGCCCGTATTTGCGGCAAATTTGTTTGAGCTCGCGAATTCTCTCTTCTACTTCTTCGAGTCTTTCGGGATCAGCTTCTAATTGTTCGCCGTAGCTGTTAATTTGCCTGCTGGCTTCTGTGGCTTGAGCTAAAGCATCGCTGACCATTTCCAGGATTGGCTGTAACTGTAGATCGTAAACGGCCATGTCGCTTAAAGTTACTTCGGCTTTGCTTAACAAGTCGGCGGCTGATGCGGTGTCGCCCTCGTTTTGATAAAGGGCTTGGTGAACTCGATAACTCTGCTGCTGCAATTCGACGATGTGGGTTAGCCGGATTGATTCTTGTTCTAGTTGTTCTAGTTCGTCGCCGTCTTCGATCTGGGCTTCGCTAAGTTCTCGGACTTGATATTCTAACAAATCGAGTCTTTGCAGTCGTTGCTGTTCGGACTGACGCCTGCGTTTGAGGGCTGTTTTGGCGGTGCTGGTTCCGAGCCACGCGAGGCCAATTGTCGATCGAGCTTCTGTCAGATTTTTGCCACCGTACAAATCGAGCCATTCTCGCTGGAGGGTTTCTTGTCCGAGATGGACGGTTTGGCCTTGGGCGGTAATTTCGACGAGTCGATCGCGCAGTTGCTCCATTAACTGGCGGTTGACCAGAATTCCGTTCAAGCGCGATCGAGTGCGCAAAGCACCGCTAGATGCGTTAATTTCCCGGCTGCAAACGGCTAAATTTCCGTCTATGGGTTCGATTTCTTGCTCGCCCAGCCAAGTTGCGGAGGCTTTGTCCAATTCAAAGGTAGCTTCCAATATTGCCCGTGCTGATCCGGTGCGAATCGATCGGCGATCGACTTTCCCGCCCAAAACTGCATCGATCGCATCTAGGATAATCGATTTACCTGCGCCGGTTTCCCCTGTAAATACGTTCAAACTTGGGCCAAAGTCTAAATCCAGGCTGTCAATTAAGGCAAAGTTTTCTATTCTGAGGGATAGTAACATGGGGGATTTGTTATTTGTTATTTGTTATTTGATTTTGCCATTGCCATTATCGATGGAGCCGTACATTTACGCGATATTTCCTCGTCCCTAGGCACAGCCTTTATATATCGTTTCCCAGGCTCTTAGCCTGGGAACCAGTGAATGCTATACAGGCCCAATGCCCCATTTGTTACTCCTTTTAATCCATAAAACCGAGATGTTTTCTAGCAGCAAGAGTTACCATTCTGCCCCGACTTGTCCGCTGCAAAAATCCGATTTGCATTAAGTATGGTTCGTATACATCCTCAATGGTTTGAGTGTCTTCTCCTGTCGAAGCTGCGATGGTTTCTAAACCAACCGGGCCGCCGTTAAAGTTTTCGATCATTGCTGTCAAAAGACATCGATCTGTCCAATCCAAACCTAGCGGATCGACGTTGAATAATTCGAGGGCGAGTGAGGCAACTTCGGCGCTGATTGGCTTTAAGTTTTTGACTTCGCTGTAGTCTCTAACTCGCCGCAGCAAGCGGTTAGCAATCCGGGGTGTGCCGCGAGCTCGGCGGGCGATTTCTGTGGCTCCTTCTGGGGTGATTTTAGTGTCGAGAACTTGGGCGGTTCTTTGGACAATTAAACTGAGTTCGTCTATTTCGTAATAGCGCAATCTTTGGATTAAGCCGAAACGATCGCGCAATGGAGCTGTCAGTGACCCAACTTTTGTGGTTGCGCCTACTAAGGTAAAGGGTTTCAGGGGAATACTGCGAATTTTGGCGGTTTTTCCTTGACCGATCGTAATGTCTAAACGGCAGTCTTCCATCGCCGGATACAGGATTTCTTCTGTAACTTTAGATAAACGGTGAATCTCGTCGATAAACAGCACGTCGCCTGCTTTGAGATTGATCAGCAATCCGACAATATCTCGCGGTTTTTCTAGGGCTGGGGCTGTGGTGATTTTGCATTCAACTTCCATTTCTGCTGCTAGAATTAGCGACATTGTGGTTTTGCCTAAGCCTGGTGGGCCGTACAGTAACAGGTGATCCATCGGTTCGCCGCGAGATTTGGCTGCTGCAATTGCGATCGCCAAAACTTCTCTTAAGTCTTTTTGCCCGATGTATTCAGCTAACCGCTGGGGGCGGATTTTGTCGTCTTGTTTGCTGTTTATTTCATCGGGTAGTTCTTGGGATTCTAAGAGGGATTCTGTCTTAGGTTTGACGGCTTGTTTGCGGGGGGCTGGGGCTATGTCTTCGGGTAAATTTGGGTCGGGGGGCTGTTGTTTGGATGAGATAATTGCCATATTTATTTGCGATCGGGCAGAGAGAATTGTTTACAATAGTCTTGATAATTACCGAGTATGTTTATGAGTATTCCATCTTCTTTATTAGCATCAGAAAGCATAACTTTTGAAGCGGCGATCGCGCTGACTCAATCTTTATTGTCGGAAATTGAGGCCGATCGACTTTCACAAGCTCTGATCGAGCAAGCAGTGGCTTCTCTGGTGAAAACACAGAACGGCGCTAGGGGTTTTTTTGTCACCTATCTGACGGGCGAGGCATCGGAGGCAGATCGACCGTCACCCGGAGTGATCGAGGCGCTGCGATCGGCTCCTGAGATCGTAGCAGAACTGCTGGTGAAAAATTTGGCGATGTCGGCGGCAATGGTTGTATATCATTCGCGCCATCAAAGCGCGGAGATGGCGGCCGGTTCTGCTAGAGTTCAGGAGCGATCGCGCAATTTAATTCAAATCCTCCAAATTCCCGCCTGTCAAACTATAGCGTCGCAAATGCTAGACAGTTTGCAAAGTGGTGAGGGCGAGTATGAGCAATTTTTTGTGCGGTGGGGCTACGACGGGGAGCAAAAACTAGCGATCGGTTCGGCAGTGCGATCGGCGATCGGCTAAGATAACCTCCTTGCCCAGAGTGACAGATGCTTGATCGAAGCGGCCCGGGTGTGGAATAATTGCGGTTTAGCAAAAGCTGCACAATTGTAGCTTGAGTTGATTTAGGTGTGAAGCTAGTGAACGAGGGCGAAAAAATTGCTGAGAACGGACAAAGGAGTTGCCCAAAAAGCCCGAACGGTTAATGGCAGGCGCTGGGCGAAGCTGAATCTGCTGGCTACATTGGTGCGCCGGGACTTGGAAGCTCAATACAAAGGCTCAATTCTGGGCAATATGTGGCCGCTGCTGAATCAGCTATCGCAATTGGTGATTTACACTTATGTATTCTCGATCGTCCTTAAGGTAAAGCTCAAGCTTGCAGGCTTCCCCGAAGACAGCGACATTACATTCGGAGTCTGGCTGTTTGCAGGTTTGCTGCCTTGGAGTGCCTTCACCAGCGGTTTGATCAAGTCGGGAGTATCCGTCGTGGGCCAGCCAAATTTAGTCAAAAAAGTGGTATTTCCCCTCGGTTTGCTACCGTTAGTGCCGATTTTGACAGCTTTTATTGAAAGTTCTCTCGGTTTAGCAGCTTTGATCGTCATAGTAGCAGTCTCCTCGCAAAAGCTCAATGCTACTTTATGCTTGTTGCCGCTGGTTTGGATTCCTCAGTTGCTGATAACTGCTGGCTTGGGATATTTGACAGCGGGCTTGACGGTGTTTTTGCGAGACATTCCTCAGACATTAGGTGTTATTCTAAATTTTTGGTTTTATTTAACGCCGATCGTCTATCCATCATCAATCATCCCCGAAGAGTGGCGAGCGTGGATATTTTGGCTGAATCCAATGGCCGCTATCTCGGAGGTTTATCGAGACCTCATACTGCTTGGAGAAGTCAAACACTGGGGCGAATGGGGTGTCGCCACGCTCATTTCTGCGGCTATATTTTGTGGAGGTTTTGCAGTTTACCGACGTTTGCGTCCTGCTTTTGCTGACGTGCTGTAAATTGGTTTTAGATATCAAGTCAATCTAAAATCTAAAATCTAAAATCGATTGACTTCTGTAAATTTGTTTTAGATATAAAGTCAATCTAAAATCTAAAATCTAAAATCTAAAATCGATTGACTGCTGCAAATGACAGAAAATGTAATTTCATTAAAAAATGTTTCCAAATGCTTTAAGCGGTACGATCGTCCAGGAGACCGCTTAAAGGAAATGATTTATCCCAGCAAAAAACTTGCTGATGAATTTTGGGCTCTCCACGACATCAATCTGGAAATTTCTCAAGGACAAACTCTGGGAATTGTTGGCCGCAACGGTTCGGGAAAAAGCACTCTTTTGCAAATAATTGTGGGAACGCTGACTCCTACCGCAGGAAGCGTCGAGGTTAAAGGACGAGTCTCGGCTTTATTGGAACTCGGAAGCGGTTTTAACCCGGAATTTACCGGGCGGCAAAATGTATTTTTCAACGCTCAAATATTGGGATTCAATCACCAGGAAACGGAACAAAAATTTGATGAAATAGCTGCTTTTGCTGATATTGGAGATTTCATCGACCAGCCAGTCAAAACTTATTCTAGCGGTATGTTTGTGAGGCTGGCTTTTGCCGTTGCGACTAGCGTTGAGCCGGATATTTTGGTGGTTGACGAGGCGCTTTCGGTGGGCGATGAAGCTTTTCAGCGCAAGTGTTTTGCCCGCTTGCAAAGTATTCAGGAAGGTGGCGGAACGATTTTATTTGTGTCTCACGCTGCTACTTCTGTGGTGCAACTTTGTACATCGGCGATTTTAATGGATAACGGAGAATTGCTGCTCGCTCACACGCCGAAAGTGGTAATTTCTAAGTATCAAAAGCTGATTTATGCTGACCCGGATAAGGTTCTGGAATTGAAGTCAGATATTCGATCGCTAAATCAACTGACAAAGCAGGAAAGTGAAAACGATCTTCAGGATGCTAATTTAGAAAGCACAAATGGGGAAGTAAAACCGGAGCAATATATCTCCAAAGTCAAGGAATATTACGATGAATTTTACGATCCGGGGATGATACCCTCGAATACAGTGAGGTATCCATCTCGCGGAGCGGAAATTATTAACCCCCGTGTCGAGACGCTGAAAGGAAATGTCGTAAATCACTTGATCGGTCGTCAAGATTATGTTTACACTTATTCTGTTAGTTTCTCGCGGTCAACTTCCAAAGTCAGGTTTGGAATGTTGATTAAAACGATTAGCGGTTTTGAGTTGGCTGGTGCTTCTTTGAAGGCTTCTACTCAGTCAGTTAGGTATGTGGAAGCGGGAACGACGATTGTCGTAAAGTTTCAGTTTAAATGTTTGCTGAATCCCGGGGTTTATTTTTTGAATGCGGGGGTTGTGGGAACGGTAGATGGGGATTTAACTTATTTGGATCGCTGTGTTGATGTGGCGATGTTTAGAGTTCAGTCTTGTACTGAGTCATGCGGTAACGGCATCGTTGACTTGCTGATCGAACCGTGTTTAACTATGGTTAATTCTGATTCTCTGGTGAAAGAGCAGTCAACCGAGGTTATGTAAAATTCTGTGAAAAAAATGAGCGAGATCAATTTAGATTTAGTCGAAAATCCGGTAATCAAAGCATTTATTCGAGAGCAAGCTAAGTTTCCCGAAGATTTTAAACTGAATATTTGCGAAGATGATGAAATGTATTTGTTCAGCTTGGGCAATGTCAAGGACGATCGCGATCGGGCTTTGGTGCGCTATTATGCGATCGGGCGTCGCATCCTCGATACGGTTAAACAAGTTGTAGATTGGCATTTCGGTGGTTTTGAAAATGTACCGTCTTTTCTAGATTTTGCCTGCGGTTACGGTCGATTTACGCGGTTTTTGATTCAAGAAATGCCGCCGGAAAAAATTTGGGTTTCGGATATTTATGCTAACGCGGTCAAGTTTCAAACTGAATACTTGGGCGTCACTGGTATTGTCTCGACGGGAAAACCCGAAAATTATTTAATCGATCGCAAGTTTGACTGCATTTTGGCTAATTCTTTTTTCAGCCATATGCCGGAAAGAACTTTTACAAATTGGCTGCAAAATTTGTATGATTTGTTGACTCCTGATGGCATTTTGATATTCAGCGTTCACGATGAGTGTTTGCGTGCTCCTCATGTAGAAATGCCTGCTAACGGTATTTTGTTCAGCGCCAACAGCGAAAGTCAGTCTTTAGATAAGGAAGAATACGGCACAACTTATGTAACTGAAAAGTTTGTCCGAGAAATTGTCGATCGAGTTAGCGGAGGCAAAGCTTTTGTGCACCGCATCAAAAAAGGCATATGCAGGTTTCAGGATTTGTATGTTGTCACAAATAAGCTAGCGAAAGATTTTTCGGAGTTGAAATTTAATCACCACCCGGAAGGATATATTGATGTTGCTGCTTTTACCAATAATGAGAATTTGTATCTGGAAGGATGGGCGGCTGATATGAATCTCGGCGGTCGAGTTGAGCATCTGCAAGTGTTGGTAAACGGCGAAGTTGTGCAGAATTGCGAGCCTTTTTACGATCGCCCGGATGTGGCTGGACATTTTGAAACTGATGCGGCTTTGCAGTCAGGCTGGAACTGTTATTTGCCGAAAAACACTGTGGCGCCACAGGATGTGTTAACAGTCAAAGCAATCAGTAACTACGGTTGGCAGTGGATTCTGGAAACTTGCACCGTGGAATCGCTAATTAGTCAAAGGCAATCGCAGTCTTTGTTGGGTTCTACTCAGACAAAACTAAAATTGATAGAGACTCAGTTAGCTTCGGCTAGGATAGAATGGGAGCTAAGTCAAAGTAAGTTAATGATTACTCAAACGAAGTTGCAAGAATCTCAAACGAATTTGCAAGCAACTCAAACTGCATTAATCTCAGCTCAAACGCAGTTGGAGCAAACTCAAAATCAGTTAGTATCTGTACAAACACAGTTGGAGAAAACTGAAAATCAGCTCATTAATGCCAAGCAAGAACTAGATCGATCGCACTATCGAGTTGTGGCAATGGAAAGCAGCAAGTTTTGGAAACTGAGAAGCGCCTGGTTTCAAGTCAGGCGGTCGATCGGCTTAACTGGAGAATAACGAGTAAATATGGTGTGGGAATTAGGGAGAGAGAGTAATTGTGAGTACAAATGACAGCAAACCGTCGGTTTTCATTGTTACTGGAATGCACCGTTCTGGTACGTCTTTAACAGCTTCTTTGTTTCAGAAAGTCGGGGTTGATATTGGCAAAAAGTTGGTTGGCCCGGCGGTTGGAAATGTGAAAGGTCATTTCGAGAATGTTGATTTTGTGGAGTTTCACAAAAGTGTTTTACGATCGCACGGCATTGATGAACTCGGCTGCACGTTTGAAAAAACGATTCCGGTAGCAGCGGAATATGTGGAAATTGCCAAAAAATTAATTGCCGACAATCAAAAGACAAACAAACATTGGGGCTGGAAAGACCCGCGCACGGCACTTTTTTGGGACTTTTGGTTAAATCTGCTACCGCAAGCCAATTTTATCTGCGTTTATCGATCGCCCTGGGAAGTAGTCGATTCGCTTTACCGCCGGGGAACCGATGTCAGCTTGCTGCACAATCCCGAAATGGCAGTAAAAATGTGGATTCACTACAACCAACAGGTTCTAGAGCTCCACAAGCATTTTCCCGATCGCTGTCTGCTAGCGAACGTTTACCCGATCGGCAACACTCCCGAATTTTTTATCGATCGAGTCAACGACAAATTTAACGTTAATTTAGGTGCAATACCCGCCGACAATTTTGAAGAATCTTTATTAGTCAATGATATTGTCAAAAGTCACAGACCAAGTTTAATCGAAAAATATTTTCCCGAAGCCTTAGAACTCTATCAAGTTTTGGAAGCCGAAGCTGGTAATCTGGGTAGCGAGTCGAAATTGGCGATCGATCGAGTGATTCATTTCCCAGCATCTCCAGTCTGGCCTTTTGAAGATTGGCTAAAAATTCGCTTGCTGGAAAAACAGCAAAAAACCAGCAACTCCGAATTAAAACAGTGGCAAGAGCAATTCCAACAGGCGCAAACAAAAGCGTTGGGATTGGAAACAGAGTTAGGAAAAACACAAGTAAAACTTGCAGGCAAAGAATCAAATTTTCAAGAAGCTTTAGCAAAACTGCTCGGATTAGAAACAGAATTAGGACAAACTCAGGCACTGCTTGCCGGTCAAGAATCGCAATTTCAAGAAGCTTTAAAAAAAGTCTTGAAATTAGAAACAGAATTAGGTCAAACTCAGGTACTACTTGCCGGCAAAGAATCAAATTTTCAAGAAGCTTTGGCGAAACTGCTCGGATTAGAAACAGAATTAGGACAAACTCAGGTACAGCTTGTCGGCAAAGAATCGCAATTTAAAACAGCTTTAGCGAAAGTCTTGGAATTAGAAGCAAAATTAGGAAAAACTCAGGTACAATTTGAAGAAAAAGAATTTAAATTAGACCAAAAGTTAGCTGAGTTATTGTGGTTGGAAACAGTACAATATCAGACTCAGGAAGATTTGGAACAATCGCGCCAGGAAAATGAAATATTCCAGGCAGAAATTGCAGCAATCAAGTCTTCCTTATTGTGGCAAATCAAAGAAAAGCTCTCGGAATTTCAGAATCGAATCCGTGACTTCTTCCCAAAATTTGTTTTTTCGTTAGACAAGCCTACTACTTGGCAAGTTTGCGATTCAAACCTGCTAATTGTGGGCTGGGTATTTAACACAAAAAGACAGATTGAAGCAGTCCGCGCCCGAATTGAAAACCAGAATTTTTCCGCTATTTATGGCATAGAAAGAAGCGATATTGTCTTAGCACATTCTAATATTGCGGGTGCAGCAAATTCGGGTTTTACAATTGAAGTCGAAGCGCCTGCGGGACGGCATGAAGTGCTGCTGGAAGCCCAAGACGATCGAGGTAAATGGCATCTTTTGGCAACTTATCCGCTGTTAGTTTCCACGATTCAAGCATCGTTAGATGTACCAGTGGTGTGGGAACAGCGTCAGGGTCAAATTTTGTTTGCAGGTTGGTGTTGTCACCACGATCGCAAAATTGCGAAATTAACCTTTTTATGCGGCGATACTTTTGTAGAATGCGCCTACGGTTTGCGCCGAAAAGATGTCGGCGAAGTGTTTCCCGACTGGGTTAACAGTTCGGAAAGCGGCTTTGAAGCCCTTGTCGATTTGCCTCCGGGCGAGTGGCACGTTTCTCTACAAGCTGAGTTAGAAACTGGGGAAATTTTGTATTTTCAAGCGCCGAAAATATTGACGGTGCACCGATACCATATTTGGCAGCGAAGTGCTGATAAATTTGAGGAGTTTTCGAGCTTTATAGAGGCAATTCGCCAGCGGGCGCAGGAGAGAAAACAGCGTCTCGGTAGAATTCTACCAATGCCTTGGGAAATTGCGAAGGTGATTGGCCAGTTGGGGAAGATTTACCAGCAGCAAAAACAGTTTACTGCGCCGGGGGATTTGCTACCACCTGCGGGTTTTGTGGTTCCTCAACCGATTGATAGGTATGACGCGTGGCTGTTGGTGAATCAGTGGAATGTACGATCGCGCGATTACTTGATTTCTCGGTTAAAATCCTGCCGGCAACCGCTACCAAAAATCTCGGTGGTAATGCCAGTTTACAATCCGCAGATCGATTTTCTCGAAAGTGCGATCGACAGCGTAATCGCTCAAGTTTATCCCAACTGGGAATTCTGCATTGCCGACGATTGCAGCACCGATTTCACGGTTGCTGAGACTTTGAAAAACTGGGCCGAAAAGGACGATCGTATCCGCATCCAATTTCGCACAGAAAACGGCAACATCAGCGCCGCCACCAACAGCGCCGCCGCCCTCGCAACGGGCGATATTATCTTATTTTTAGACAACGACGACGAACTAACTCCCGACGCATTAGGCGAAGTCGCGCTGTATTTTGCCACCCATCCAACCACCGATTTTCTCTACTCAGACGACGACAAAATCGACACCAAAGGTCGCCGATTTGCCCCACAATTCAAACCGCAATGGTCGCCCGAGCTCCTACTTTCCTATATGTATTTAGGTCATTTGTGCGCCGTCAGAAAACAAATTTTTGAACAAATAGGCGGTTTGCGAATCGGCTTTGAAGGCTCACAAGATTACGATTTTGCCTTAAGAGCAACCGAAATCTCTCGCCACGTCGCGCACCTACCGTTAGTGCTGTATCATTGGCGAACTGCACCCGGTTCTACAGCCATATCTGGTGCTGCGAAACCAGCCAGTTTTGCCGCAGGTCAAAAATCAATTCAAGACGCCCTAAACCGCCGAAAAATTAACGGCAATGTCGCTCAGCACGCCTGGGCAATCAAAGAAAATCTGGGCATATTTGCCCAAGATTTCCCAGATAGCGGCCCGTCAGTAACGGTGATTATTCCTACTAAAAATCAGCTTAAATTACTGAAAGCTTGTCTAGATTCTCTGGAAAATACCACATACAAAAATTATCAAATTGCTGTCATCGACAACGAAAGCGACGATCCGAAAACTCTGGAATATTTAAAGCAATTAACTTGCCAAGTCTTGCGGATCAAAAATCCTGGAGGCAAGTTTAGTTTTGCCGCAATTAACAACCGCGCTGTCGAACAAGTTGATAGCGAATATGTCTTGTTTTTGAACAACGATACGGAAGTAATTAACCCGCGTTGGCTGAGTCAAATGGTCGGATACGCTCAAATTCCCGATGTGGGTGCTGTCGGCGCGAGACTGTTATATCCCGATGGTAGAATTCAGCACGCGGGAGTAATTCACGGCCTCCATCACGGTTTAGCAGGTCACGCTTTTAAGCTGATGGATAAGCACAATCGAGGCTATCTTTCTCAAGCGATGGTAACGCGAAATTACTCTGCGGTAACAGCCGCTTGCACGATTACTCCGCGTCAATTGTTCCTAGAATTGGGCGGTTTTGACGAGCAGAATTTTGCGGTTGCTTATAATGATGTTGATTACGGATATCGACTGTTAGCACGGGGTTATCGGTGCGTATATTGTCCCGATGCGGAGTTGTTGCACAAGGAGGGAACTTCAAGAGGTTTTACTGACAATCCTCAAGAAGTGGCGGCTTTTCGGCGCAAGTATGCGGGGAAAAATGACAGTTTTTACAGTCCTCATTTGTCTTTAGAAGATGAGTATTTTCATATTCAACCCCGCAGGGTTTTTATGAAGGAAGAAGGAAGAAGGAAGAAGGAAGAAGGAAGAGGGGGGAATGAAGAAGAGGGTTCTGGTTTGTTGGTAGCAGCAGCGGGGAATCTGATTCATCGTGTTAGGGTTTTGATGTGTAGCAATTCGCTGGATTTTACGGGTGCGCCCTTGCATCAGTACGAAATTGCGGTGAAATTGGCGGCGGAAGGTGTCATTGAGCCGATCGTACTTTGTGCGACAGACGGGCCCCTGCGTCAAGCATACGAACAGCAGGGAATTGAAGTAATTGTGCGCGACAATCCTCTCGAACATATCTATCAACGGGATGCTTACGACGAAGCTGTACGCAATTTTAGTAAGGAAATTGAAAGTTTAAAAGTAGACGCAATTTATGCCAATACTTTAGAAAACTTTTTTGTAGTTGATGCGGCACGACAAATCGGAATTCCTGCGGTTTGGAACGTCCATGAAAGCGAACCGTGGCAAACTTATTTTAATCGGTTTGGTTCAGAGATTGCGGCCAGAGCTTTGGAGTGTTTCCGCTTTCCTTACAAGGTAATCTTTGTGGCAGATGCAACGCGGGACAGGTATTTGCCTCTCAATAGCCACCACAATTTTAGAGTGATTCATAACGGCTTAGATTTGAGCAAACTGGCAAATTTGGATAATTCTGAATTGGCTAGAAAAAGCTTAGGTGTTGCAGCGGAAGACGTGGTAATTTTGCTCCTGGGAACAGTCTGCGAACGCAAAGGCCAGCAAGACTTAGTTAAAGCACTTTCACTTTTGCCTGACAAATGGCACAATAAAATTAGGTGTTTCATTGTGGGCGATCGACCGAGTATTTACAGTAACAAATTAGCCGATATGGTGGCGGAATTGCCGAAAGAATTGCGGCAAAGGGTGACTGTAGTCCCGGAAACTGGGGAAGCCGGAAAATATTACAAAGCGGCGGATATTTTTGTTTGTACTTCTCGCGTAGAAAGTTTTCCGAGGGTGATTCTGGAGGCGATGGCCTGCGATTTACCAATTATTACAACGCCAGTTTTTGGGATTAAAGAACAAGTGAGGCAGGGAATTAACGGTTTGTTTTATACACCCGATCGCCCGGATGAATTAGTTGCAGCTTTGATTAGTTTATTGGAGAATAAATCAGTGCGGCAGGAGTTAGCAGAAAATGCTAAATATGTGTTGGATTCACTAAATACTTTCGAGGAAATGACTCAAGCTTATGCAGATATTTTCTGCGAAGCCTATTTTAGCAGTCATTAATCATCTTATTATAACTAGGACACGGCAGTGCCGTGTCCCTACAATTAATCCGGGTAGGGAAACGGCACTGCCGTGTCCTCCATCTCATTCCGGCTACGCCGGAATTGATATTACTTGCGGAACATATTCAAAATAGAGCCATCAATACTATAAAATAATCAAAAATGAATGATAAAAAAATGACCGATCGCCCAAAAGTAGATTATGAAACCGCATGGGACAGTTACGCCCAACAGTGGCAAAAAACAAACTCCCAACTTGCCCATATTGGCGACGAATGGATCGGTAAAGCTGCCGGTGCCGCCAACTCCTTAGCGGAATACGAAGCGCTGATCGAACAGCAATTTATCGCACCGTATATCAAACCAGAACATCGGGTTTTGGAAATTGGGATCGGCGGCGGAAAAACTGGTTCGCTGTTGCTAAAATATTGCGATCGACTAATTTGCGCCGACATTTCCAGTCAAATGCTGCAAGCCGCCCGATCGCGCTTGGGAGACGATCGCGTTTCCTACGTCAAACTCGACGGGTTAACATTAGACGGCATCGCCCCAGCTTCAGCCGATGTCTGCTTTTGTTACGATACAATGGTACACGTAGAGCCCGTAGACATATTCAACTACCTAACTCGAATTCCAAAACTGCTGCGGGGCGATCGCATTTGCGTCTTTCACCACGGCAATATTCTCAGCGAATTAGGTTGGGAAAAATTCGCCACCGAGTGGGACAAAAACTTGCTAGGAACCAGAGATGGCACTGCATTCTCAATTATGACTGATACAATTATGGAAAAATTTCTCAACCATTTAAACTATGAAATCATCCTGAAAAACACATCTTCAGTACCGCGAGATTGCGTCTGGATCTGCAAAGCCCCATTAAACAGTTGACAGTTGACAGTTGACTGGAATTAGAACTAATCAATCGAACATCATGTAAATCCTGTTCTTCTTCCCTCTTCCTTCTTCCCTCTTCCTTCTTCCCTCTTCCTTCTTCCTTCTTCCTTCCACAATGAAAGCATTATTTCTCCATCCCAACTTCCCCGCCCAATATCGCCACATCATCACAGCTTTAGGCGAAAATCCCAAAAATCAAATTGTTTTCGGCACTAAAAACGAGCGCCCAGAATGGAACATTCCCGGCGTTCGCAAAGCAGCATTTACGCCCAGCCGCGAACCCAATCCGCAGACTCACCAATACGTGCGCCCTTTAGAAAGTGCAGTCATCTACGGACAAGCCGTATTTAGAATGGCCGAACAACTCAAAGCAGACGGTTTCGTACCCGATGTGATCTGCGGACATTCCGGTTGGGGGCCGACACTTTTTGTCAAAGAAGCTTTCCCAAATACGCCACTTTTGTGTTACTTCGAGTGGTTCTATCACTCGATCGGCTCCGATGCAGATTTCGATCCAGCGGAACCTTTAACAGTAGACGACATGGCGAGAATTAGAGTCAAAAATGCGCCGATTCTGATCGATTTATACTCCTGCGATTGGGGTTTGTCGCCCACATACTGGCAGCGATCGCAATTCCCCCCAGAATTACAACAAAAATTATCCGTGCTCCACGACGGCGTAGACACCGATTACTTCAAGCCAGATCCGGGCGCTAAACTAATTTTGCCGAACTTAGATTTGTCCGGCGTGGATGAAATTGTCACCTATGTATCGCGGGGAATGGAACCTTACCGAGGCTTTCCAGAATTCATTGAGTCGATCGCCTACGTACAAGAACGCCGCCCCAACTGTCACGTAGTAGTAGTTGGTTCAGACAGAGTTTGTTACGGACGTTCCTTACCCAACGGCGAGTCTTACAAAGACTATATGCTCAAAAAAGTGCCGCTAGATTTGTCGCGAGTTCACTTTGTCGGGCCGCTACCTTACGGACTGTATTTAAAAGTCATTCAAGCATCGGACGTACACGTTTATCTAACCAGACCTTTCGTGCTATCTTGGTCGATGATTGAATCTCTATCAACCGGATGTTTAGTAATCGGTTCCGACACCGGGCCAGTGAGAGAAGTAATTCGCGACGGAGAAAACGGTTTGCTAGTCGATTACTTCTCGCCGAAACAAGTAGCCGATCGCATTGATGAAGTTTTAGACCATCCTACCCGCATGGCAGAAGTTCGCGTCAGGGCCCGTCAAACAGCCCTAGAACGCTACAGTTTAGCCAAAATGTTGCCGCAGCACTTACAACTAATTGAGCAAGTTGCAAATCGTTCAATGCCGCCTACAGTTGGTATGCAGCCAGAACGGGAATTAGCCGCATCTTTTGGAGTGAGAATTTAGGACATTCCTCGATGCAATATCATATATTGCACCATTCTCAGAAACAGGCTCTCCGGCCTGTTCCACAGATCAATTCTCTTGTGGAACAGGCCGGAGAGCCTATTCATAAAGACTACATGATCTTAGGAACCTTAAAAAACTCCCCATCGCGATCGGGAGCACCCTCCAAAATACTTTCTCTGTTAGCAAAAGGTTGCAAATCGTCCGATCGCATTACATTACTAACATCGATCGCCCGCGTTGTCGGCTTTACCTTAGTCGTATCCAGTTCGCTCAACTGCTCAAAATAATCCAAAATACCGTTCAGTTGACCAGTAAACTGCTCTTCTTCTTCAGGAGTTAATTCCAATTTAGCTAAATTTGCTACTTTCCGAACTTCTTCTTTGTCAATCATAAAAAATGGGAATTGGGAATTGGGAATTGGGAATTGGGAATTGGGAATGGGGAATGGGGAATTGGGAATTGGGAATTGGGCATTGCTAATTAGTAGTAAATAACGAATAACCAATAACCAATAACTAATGACTTCTTCCTTCTTCCCTCATCCTTCTTCCTTCTTCCTTCATCACCCATTCAATTACTTGTTCGCCCAAACTAACACCGTCAAACAAGTCAATTTCTCTGATCCCTGTAGGGCTGGTGACATTAACTTCAGTGAGATAACCGCCAATGATATCAATGCCAACAAAGTACAGTCCGTCCCGTTGCAGCACGGGTGCTAACTGATCACAAATTTGACGTTCGCGATCGGTAATTTCGGTTTTTGCGACTCGACCGCCGACGGCCATGTTGCCACGAAACTCATTGCCGGTGGGAATGCGGTTGACAGCGCCGATCGGCTTACCGTCCAAAAGTATAATTCGTTTATCTCCCTCTTTTGCTTCCGGCAGATAAGTCTGAACCATCACTGGAACTTGACCCTGTTGAGTGCTAATTTCGACCAGGGAGTTGAGATTGCGATCGTCCGGTTCCAAAAACAAAATCCCCTCGCCAGCTTTGCCACCCAAAGGTTTAAGAACTGCTGCGCCTTTTTTCTCAACAAATTGCCGAATTACCTGCTTGTTTTGAGAAACAATTGTCTCGGGGATCGCTCCCTCAAATTGTAAAGCGTACATCTTTTCGTTCGCCGCCCGCAATCCTTTGGGACTGTTAACTACCAAAGTTTTAGCCGGATCGATGCCGTCTAGAAGGTAAGTAGCGTAGAGGTAAGGAACGTTGACGGGGGGGTCTGTCCGCATAAATACTGCATCCATTGCTTCGAGAGGCTGCAAACTCGGTTCTTCTACCTCGTACCAAACCTCAGTAGCCTCCCAGCGTCCCTCTACCAGCTTTACTGGGGTGAGGGCTACCCGACTGAGCATTGCCCAGGTTTTGCCGCCGATGACGCTTAATTCGTTGGCTTGAGTTGCCCAGACTTCGTGACCCAACTCTTGAGCAGCTTCCATCAGCGCTACGCTGGTATCGTGTCCTGGAATTAGTCGCGCGAGGGGATCGATGATGAATGCAAATTTCATTTTTAGTTAAAATTAAGAATTGGTCGCAGGCAAATTTGGGCAAACTCAAAATTCAACGGCGAATGCCTATTTTGCTAGCAGAGTGTCTAGCTCGCCTTGAGCATCGAGTGCGTGGATTTCGTCGCAACCGCCTATGTGTTGGTCGTTAATGAATATCTGGGGTAGGGTGCGGCCTCCGTTGGCTCGATCGGTCATTTGATTGCGTGCTGCTGCATCTCCGTCGATCGCATATTCTGTAAACTCAACTCCTTTTCGCTTCAGCAATGCTTTGGCACGAATGCAAAAGGGGCAGGTTCTCCAAGTGTAAATTTCTATTTTAGGGATCATCAGACGTTCAAAAAATCACAATATTTTTTTATTGTAATCTTAACCAATCTTATTTTAATTTTTATATAGTCGCAGCCCGCAATCTGTGAAGTGATTATTTATAAAATTTTATTTAATTTAGTCCTAAAAACAAAAAAAGCGCCCGCGCTTCAAGAAACGGAGAGATTTTTACAACAAGTAGCAGGTTGGGCCTGCTTACCGTTGTTGACCAACCTGCTTGTTTCGTCTTTTGCCAGAACAGATAATTCCTGCGCCTGTCAGCAGGAGTGCTACCACAGTACCGGGTTCTGGGATAGCTGTTGCCCTCACGGCGTTGGGGGGGTTTATGTAGATGTTTGAAATGGTCAGCGGGGACGACGGAATGGGTGGTGCAGGCGAGGGCGTCGGTATCGAGCTGGGGATTACCGTAATTGGTTGGACTGGAGGCAATATCAGTATCGTGGCTGGTGGTGGTGATGGTGGTAATTCGACTACCGGTGGCGTTGCTATGGGCGGTACTGTCGGCTGTGCTATTGGTGATTGGACTACCGGCGGCACGGATGGTATCGGGTCTGGTGTGGCCAGCGGCAGCGGCGATGGGACTATCGGCTCTGGTGTGGCCAGTGGCGATGCGACTATCGGCAATTGCGGTACCGGGTCTCGAAGGGATGCTGGTGGTTGCGGGCTGGCGGAACTATCAGGCACGCAGGCACTTGAGAAGTTTCCGGGCCCGCACACGTCTATTGCTGAAGCCGGAGGGGCGGCAGCTAGATAGTAGAACCCTGTTGCCATTGTGGCAGAGAGTCCAATTGCTAGTTTTGCCAGTGACGTACACATAACTATTTAGTTAAACAGTGGTAAAATCGGAGAGTAGAAATAGTGTTACAGATTACCGTTGCAAGACGGGCAAGGATTTTAGAGTTCTTACAGTAAGATGTTGTCTCTGGCGGATGCCTGTAAAAGATAGTATAGCGCTTGAGGCGATCGCCCAAACACTTAATAGTCTTATTTTCTTTTACGTTGACATCGCGTTAGTGGTTTGCAGTGCCTGAAGCAACCTCTCAACCAACAGCCGTTACAGCCGTTAACAAAGAGTGTTTTTACCTTGACCGCCTCCTGAAATTAATTATTTTACCGATCGCAAACTTGATTTGCTGTATTGTACTTGGCAATCCACGATCTCACTACTCTTTCATAGTCTCATGCTTCGGCCAGATATGTCCTCAGTATATGTACGTGTATTCCCGAATGTCAACTACTTAAGAGTAATGTTTAAGTATTTACCGAGGGTAGAGAGCGTATTCAATGAGCTGAGCTAATCTGTCACGGAGAGTTTCCATCCCGAGACCTTTGGCCGCTGAAATAAATACGGCTTGAGGAAACTCTTCTCGGGCGAGGGCGAGATTATCTCCATCTACGGCATCGATTTTGTTAAACACTACTAGGGCTGGCCCGGGAGTTACGGGCATATCTGTCAAAATATTCATGACGGATCGAATTTGGCTCTGCCATGCGGGATGGGAGAGATCGACCAGGTGCAGCAAAGCATCGGCGTCAGTAACTTCTTCGAGGGTAGCTCGAAAAGCGTCGATCAAGGCGGGGGGTAGTTCGCGAATAAAGCCCACTGTATCTGTGAGGACGATCGACAAAGGTTCCCCAGTGACAGCGCCAGGAATCGTCAGCTTTCGGGTGGTGGGGTCGAGGGTGGCAAATAATTGGTCGGCGGCGTAAACCTCGGAATTGGTGAGCAGGTTGAGCAGCGTCGATTTACCAGCGTTAGTGTAGCCGACGATCGCGACTGAGGGTACTTCGTGGTGGTGCCGATTCTGCCGCAGCCGGAAGCGGTGGGCTAGCAGTTGATTGACTTCTTGCTGCAATCGAGAAATGCGTTTGGCGATCGTCCGCCGTTCGGTTTCGAGTTTGGTTTCCCCGGGGCCTCTGGTACCGATGCCACCACCCTGTCTCGATAGTGCCTGACCGCGACCTCTGAGCCGAGGGAGGGTGTACTCTAACTGAGCGAGTTCGACTTGCAATTTACCCTCGCTCGATCGAGCTCTTTGGGCGAAGATATCGAGAATTACCTCCGTGCGATCGACTACGCGGATACCTATCTGAATTTCCAAGTTACGTATTTGTGCGGGGGACAGGTCGCGATCGAATACCACGAGGTTAGCACTAATCGTCTGAGCAGTCAGGGAAATTTCCTGCACTTTGCCTTCGCCGACAACTGTCTGCGGATGGGGGCGCGATCGCTTTTGGCGCACTGTTTGCAGTACCTGACCCCCGGCGCTTTCAACCAGCCGCGTGATTTCGGCGAGTCCGTCTTCAAAATCCAGCAGAGTCATCTGCTGAGTCATTACACCCACAAGTAGCACTTTATCCTGGTCTGCATCAACCTGCTTAGCAACAAACTCTGCTTCAAACTCTGCTTCGAGTCCTTCCACCAAATCCAGAAAGTCTTGGTTGGCGAGGTCGTCCAAACTCTGAGGTTCTGATATTTTCCAGGGAAAGTTTTGAGTTTTGATTTGTGAGTTTTGAATTGAAGGCTCTTGAATTGAAGACTCTTCTATTTCATCAGTTGAAGGTTGTTCTAACTTAGCGCTCAAAACCGAAAACTCAAAATTTGGCCGCTCCCCCTGGGGTATCAGGTGAGCAAGATAAGTTTCTTTGATATAACCAGTCCCACCACCGCCGCGGCGCTGAAATCCTCCGCCGGTTAGCGTCAGCCAAACAAGGGCGTCCAGGCGCTGAATTGCCATTGCTGTGAGGGCTGCTTCGCTTGGGATTTCGGGCTTCAGATGGGTGGCGATGCAGCGAATGCCACTGAGGCGACCTCCCCCGTAGCGGGGCAATTCTAGGGGCGCAATCTGGGTTTGGCGGGGAGTACCGACGCCGACGCGAATTACTTGTCCGCGACGGTTGATGTAGGTGCAGATCGGTTTGTCTATTTCGGTGCTGATGGCGGCGACGCGCTGGGCGAATTCTGCCGTGGTGATACGATCGCCCGGTAGTCGCTGGTGGTAAAGCTTTTCGAGTTGCTTGAGCTGGCTGGACTTTAAACCTTGAAGATTGCCGTAGATGGTTTCGATAACTCTTTCTCCCGATCGATCTGTTTATTTCCTATTTTAGGTTAACTAAGAGGCGATCGTGTTCTGGGACAGCAGTTTAACTTTACTAAATTTTCTTGCCTCTAGCAGAGCGCTGATTCAGTATTGTCGAGTCACCAGCGCCGTTGTTTGTCCGGCAGGGGCGATGCTTGCATTTCATAGCAGCCCTCTCAACTTGCGGTGGTATTCACTATCTACATATACAGGCGATCGCTTAAAAAATTTCGCTCAGCAGAATTTAACACATTATTTTCGGTTTCAAAATCCTCCTTTAGACTTGGGTGTATCTTGAGCCTACAGGCAGATAGCCAAGTAGAAATTAGGTCGCTACGATGATAAGCGAAACCTTGTTAAGGAATGTAAAAACATGGAAACTCGCCCTACTAACTTATCTCCTACCGCTAATGCCTACAACGGCAAAGATCGGAATGCCTTTCTGTTTGGCTTCAACCCGCAAGCAGAACTTTGGAACGGTCGCTTAGCGATGATCGGTTTCTTAGCTTATTTGCTCTGGGACGCGGCTGGATTTAGCGTTCTGCGCGACATACTTCACTTTCTGCCTACCTATATTGTTAAGTAATGACGATCGGTCTTTCCTGTCTGGCAGCATGAGGAAATGCCGCAACTGCCAGACAGGCTAAAAGTTACAAACGGCAGCAAGTATAACTTTTACCCTTTGTATCTTTCGTTACTTTTGAAGGCATTAACAGACTTCTTGCTGTGATTCGATGATTTGGGGTGGGGGCGCTGGCGGTGGCGCGGTGAATATTGAGAGTAAAACAGATATTTATTGCATAAAGCCGATCGCCCCTGCTGTATTTTTGGCAAGAAATCTCATCAAGCATCTCTGATAGTTTATGAAAAATAGGAGCATCAACGATGATTAACTCAAATTTACTGGCAGTGGTAGAATCGGCTGTGACTGACACAGCATCAGGAAATTGGCAAAAACCGATAGTGATGTTTGTTTGCAATATCTTAGCATTGCTAGTTCTGAGCCGGAGAATTTGGTATCCCCACGTTGGGCCGAAAATGCCTTTACCCTTCCCGTCTCTGTTCAACAATGTTAGCGTTCCGGCATTTCTGGCTTGCATGAGCGCCGGTCATTTGCTGGGAACACTCATGATTTTGACCCTCAACATCGACAAGTATTTTTAGGAACAATTGCGTCGGTTTTGTGGCGATTTGTTCCAGCTATACTGTCGTTTCAAAAATGCAAAAAGTTTGGGTAGGGGTAAGTCAAAAGCACTCACCCCTAATTTTAAATTTAGAGCGGGATTTAGGCAGAAACTGGTTTTTTTACGATGCACCATACAACTTAGACAAAATGCGAGAGTTCGATCGACTTGTCAGGTGGATCAGTTAGATAAAACTTTTAAAAATCGAGATATTATGAATGCTGACGCACCCTACAGCTACTCCTTACTTTAGGTAGAGGCAGGGGGGTTTGCATTTGAGATACATTGTCGAAAAATAAAAAAAATTCTGCCGATCTGATTTTGGACTGTCGATCGTATATTTTTCGCTATTAATTAACGAGGTTTAAAACAATGGAATCTACATCAATGACAAATTCCGACAAAGAAAACCAAACTAACACCGGCGATACCGAACGCTGGGCTTCGTTAATTGGCGGCGGGGCGCTGGTGCTTTTCGGTTTGTCGCAGCGTTCTCTCAGAGGTGCTTTGCTGGCGGTTGCGGGCGGCGGTTTGGCGGCGCGCGGGCTGGGAGTTGTGGAGGATTTGCAGTCGGCCTCCGATACCAATCAAAGCATTAAAGTTGAAAAGACGGTGACGATCGACAAACCAGCCGATGAATTGTACCGTTATTGGCGCGATTTTGAAAACTTGCCTCGGTTTATGAAGCATCTCAAACACGTTGCGGTAATAGATGAAAAGCGTTCTCACTGGATTGCCAGCGCGCCGATCGGCAATAGTGTAGAATGGGATGCAGAGATTGTCCGTGAAGAAGAAAATCGCTTAATTGCGTGGGCGTCTGTGGAAGGGGCTGATGTTGAGAATTCGGGTTTTGTGCGCTTTCAATCGGCACCCGCAGGACGCGGTACTGAAGTAAAAGTTGTCATCGAATACAACCCACCGGGCGGTGCGATTGTTGCTGCGGCGGCTAAGCTATTTGGCGAAGCTCCTGAACAGCAAATTGCCGACGATTTGCGTCGCTTTAAGCAGTTTATGGAAGCTGGCGAAATCGCGACGACGGAAGGTCAATCTTCGGGCCGCAAGTAATACGAATAGGACTTACGCAGAGAAACCGGGTTTCTCTGAAAAATCGACGATTGGGAATGAGATATCTACACAGAAACCCGGTTTCTAGGTTCAGTGTGGGTAAGTCCTAAATAAATTTGTTTTTTACCTGATTAACTGATGTCGTCTGAAGTGGTTTTTGGAAATGCGGGCGCAGAAGGTGCAAGTCGCGGCGGGTGGTTTGCGGGTCATTTTATGACGCCGGGCGATGACGCGCGATCGACTTCTGTTTTAGAGGTAAAATGGGGCGTTCACACAGCGGGAGATTGCAGGACTCAGTGGGGGGTAAATGCGGCAGCAACTACGCTTTCTATCCTCGTAAAAGGGCGGTTCTGCTTGCAATTTCCAGAGCAAGAAATCTTGCTTTTTCGCGAAGGAGATTATGCTCTCTGGCAGCCGGGAGTGCCTCATTATTGGTCTGCTTTGGAGGATTCGGTTATCGTGACTGTACGCTGGCCTTCCCTGTCGGGAGATAGTTCTGGTATTAAGAATTAAGTTTAACTTCTGGAACCAAAACGCGGCCGGTATAACCCGCCCGCTGGTAGCGATCGATCGCCTCTGATGCGATAACACCCCCTTTGTCGCTCTTTACGAGCGCTACGCAAGCACCGCCAAAACCTCCGCCCGTCAGCCTTGCGCCGAAGACTCCGGGGATTGACTGCAAGATTGCCGCCAGCGCGTCTACTGCGGGTGTCGAAACTTCGTAGTCGTCGCGCTGGCTGGCGTGGGAAGCATTCATTAACTCGCCGAAACGCTCGGCGGGCAAAGATTTTACGGCTTCGAGCACGCGGTTGTTTTCGGTAACGACATGGCGCGATCGCCTCCTGAGAGGTTCTGGCAATACTGCGACTGCTTTGGGATCGGTGATATCCCTGAGAGCTTTAACTCCCAATATCCGCACGGATTCTTCGCACTCGGCGCGGCGCTTGTTGTAGCCGCTTCCTGCTGCTAGGTTATGGCTTTCGCCACTGTCAATTACTAAAATTTCTGTGCCTGCGGGAAAAGGCACCGGGCGGTATTCGAGGCTGCGGGTGTCGATAAATAGCATGGTGTTGGTGTCTGCTAAACTCGACGCCATTTGATCCATGATGCCGCAGTTCAAGCCGGCATACCGGATTTCGGCTAGCTGTCCAATTTGAGCTAGCCGCACGTCGTCTAGCGGCAGGTTCAGCAGGGCGCGCACTCCTCTGAGGGTTGCTATTTCTAAAGCGGCGCTGCTCGACAAACCGGCGCCGATCGGTACATTCGAGGTAATGTAGAGGTTTATTGGCGGTATTTTGTATCCTTCTTTTTCTACAAGTCTGATGCAGCCGCAGATATAACTGACGAATTTTTGCGGTATGGTATCGTCGTCTGAAAAATTTATGAGCTCGTCATATTCTGCTGAATAAAAATGGTGTCGATCGTCGCTGCTAAAGCCGATTTGTACTATTGTGCGCTGGGGAATCGCAGTCGGGAGTACAAATCCGTCGTTGTAGTCTGTGTGTTCGCCCAGCAGGTTTACTCTTCCGGGCGCGCTGGCTTGGGTTTTAGGTAATGTACCAAATACTCGTTGAAAGTTCATTTTTGGGTAATTGGGAATGGGGAATGGGGAATGGGGAATTGGGAATTGCTAATTGGGAAGGATAAACTTATTTTTGATTGTTGATTTTTTTTACTACCGGGCGATCGCTCGATCGGCTTTTTTTCAACCGCGATCGATCATAAATCTGATTATTACCGATCGCCCACGGGTAGGATGATGTAAATAGGTCGTTAGCGCCGCCCTCGAAGAGGATCGTACTCAGCCAGCGGGCTGCTATTACGCACTCTACTATGGGGAGTTTCTGAATTAGTCCGATCGCCCTTTGTAGTCACATTTATCGAAAACAGTTTGCCATACAATAATCATAGCTGAGATTTTTTTATGTCTAAACCCAAACAGCCTCTAGGCTGTCAGCCAATGCTGCGGCGCACTTTTTTGTTTTTAATGAGTATAGCTTTGGCGCGGGTTTTGGCTGACTATTTTTCGGTTGTCCAAAATCGAGATTATTTCTTGACTCTGGCGGGTCAATTGTGGCAAAAATCACTTGCTTTTTTATCAAACAAACAATCAAATCAAACTCCTCAACTTCTCCCCAACAATCCCGTTGTAAAATCTGGAAAAACCAATCAATTTCTCCCGAGTAATCCGATTGTCAAATCTCCCAGAAATTCTCCGGTTGCGCAGCAGTCTCAATCTCCTATTATCAAGAATTCAGCAAAGGTAGGAAAACCCGTAGGATTCAGCAGTAAAACTGTAGCTGGCGCACGTTTTTATCTAACAACTATCGACCTGACAGATCCACAAATTTATCTCACAATTGGTTTAGCGAATAATGCCATTTTAGCAAATAATTCTAAAGTAACTGCGGGTGACGAACCTTTTGAAAATATGGTAGCGCGTTATGGGGCTGCTATTGTTGCTAACGGTACTTTCTTTGGGAAAGATCAGCAGAAAGCTGTGCTGGGAAATATGGTGGCGGCGGGGAAGTTTCTGAAATACAGCCGCTGGGAAAATTACGGCACGACTTTGGGAATTAAGGCGGGAAATCAACTGGAAATGGTGACAGCTAGAACTGAGGGTAAGCCGGATTGGAGTCAACATTGGTTTTCGTTAACTTGCGGGCCGAGATTGATTAAAGGGGGGAAAGTTTGGCTTTCTCCTTTGTCGGAAGGGTTTAAAGATTCTCATGTTTTGGGTGTGGGTTCGAGAACTGCGATCGGCTTTCCGGCTTCTAGGGATAAGTTGTTTTTAGTGACTTTTCTTGATAGTTTGTCTTTGGAAGCAGAAGCTAAAGTTATGTTGGCGATTGGCTGTTTTGAAGCAATGAATTTGGATGGTGGTGCTTCGGTGGGTTTGGCTCATCAAGGGCAGATTTTATTGCCTGCGGGACGGAATTTGACGAATGTGTTGGTGGTTTACGATCGCGATCATCCTGCTCCCGCTCAATTAAAACAGTCTTGGGAGCGTTTCCAAAAGGGCGATCCTCTTCGAGGGCTGCGCTAACAACCAACGCCCGACAAATCGGTGTTTTTTGACTGAATCCGCAATTGCTATAATATGACGTAAGCTTTTGCAGGTAAACATTATGACAGCAACCAAAGAAAAAACCTGGACAGTCGAAGAATATCACCGCATGATTGAAGCTGGCATTATCAATGAGGATGATAATATTGAACTGCTAGATGGGAGAATTGTTGAAATGAGTCCTCAAACACCGCTCCATGCTGGCACAACCCAGCGCAGCGATCGATATCTACAACACCTGCTAAGAGATTTAGCAGAAATTCGCGCACAGTTGCCAATTACGTTAGCAAGTTCGGAACCAGAACCAGATATAGCTGTTGTTTGTATCGATCCGGGTGCTTATGGCGATCATCACCCAAACCCTAGCGAAATCTTGCTGTTAATTGAGGTTTCCTACTCGACATTACAAATCGATCGCCGGGAAAAAGCGCTGATTTATGCTAGAGCAAATATTGCTGAATATTGGATTTTAGATGTATCAGCGCGCGAGGCGTATATTTACCGGAATCCTGCCCTGGGAGGCTATCAATCTGAGATAGTTGTTGCAGATAATGCTGTTATTAGAATGCTGGCTTTTCCTGAGATTGAAGTTAGTTTTTCCGAACTGTTTTTGCCTGTTTAGTTTGTGTTTTAAATTTATCCGCAGATGGGCAGATGAACGCTGATGAACGCCGATCAAGATTTAGAACAAACAAGAAGGAAGTATAACGAACAATGACAAGTATTTAACCGGACACGATCTAAGATCGCAGAAATATATTATTCCGATGCAACCGGAAATGATACAGCATATTCCAGGTTTATGAAGTGTAGGGACACGGCAGTGCCGTGTCCCTACCGGGAACTTATGCTTAAAGCTGAGTTGGATCGATACCCAATTCTTGCAGTTTTGCAGCCATGCGATCGCGCTGTTGCTCGATTTCATTCCGCTGTTGCTCGATTGCATCCCGCTGTTGCTCGATTTCATCGCGCTGTTGTTCGATTTCATCGCGCTGTTCCATCAACTCTACATAAGACAAAAACCGCTGTCCATCGGGACGAATCACCTCTAACTCTGGTTCTGCAAACACAAACCGGACTCCTAGACGCGGACTGATCCACCCATCCAAGGATTCAATTACCGTTAGTCCTGTTTCCGATCTTTGCCATCCGGTTAAATCGTTACGTTCTGGATCGTACAGATAATATTCTTCTACACCAAAATGGCTATAAAATTGCAACTTCAGCGCCATTTCCGATAACGTATTTCCCGGTGACAAAATCTCAAAAACGACTTGCGGAGCGATATTATCTTCTCGCCATTGCTGGTAAGACCCTCGATATCCCTTGGGTCTGCCAAATACCACCATAGCATCGGGGGCGCGCCTCGTCTTATTGTTGCCTTCGACGGGATACCACAGTAAATCCCCGGCTACGAATACAGTTGGATTGTCTTTAAATAAGGCTTCGCACCCTTCTTTTAGTTTGACAATCCAAGCAAATTGGAGCGTGTTATCTGACATGGGCTGTCCATCGCTGTCTGGATACAGGACTTTTTCTGGTTGTTTCGTTAACGGTAGCTGAGTTTGTAGTTGAGGAGTCATTTGAGTAGCACCAAAAACTTCTAAATCTAATTATAACCAACGAGAGTGAGAGAAAGTGCGATCGGGTAAATTTTCAGGTAGGTAAATTTGTGTTTTAAATTTAACCGCAGATGGGAGCAGATAAGCGCTGATGAACGCAGATAAAGACTTAGAACCAAGATGTTTTGGAGTGTTTTAAATCTCATACTAGAAATAGATTGGAGTGTTTTAAATCTCAAGGTAGTAGTAAGATGGAAGAATGAATTCAAGGTTGTTTTATGTCAAATCCTGAATTATTGGCTCAACTGCGGCAGTTATCCTGTGTCCAGAAGTTTCAAATGATGCAGTTTTTAATGGCTGAGTTGGCGCAATAAGAAATGTTAAAACCATTGGATAATGGCGCGGGTTATCGTGTTTGGTCGCCTGATGATTATGGTGATGCTGCTCGTAAATTAATGAGCTTATTAGAACCAGAAGAAGCGAAAGAAGAAAATGTGAAATGCTCTTAGCTGTTTCACCAGAAAGCTATAATTGAGGAAATTTTTTGTCATGTTAGAATTCTCTTTAGAAAATCTTTCCGAAAAAATACATTACGGCAAGACAAAAGATTATTTTCAAGAAGTTATATCTTCGTACCACAATGGCAACTATCGTTCCGCAGTGGTAATGCTTTGGTCTGTCGCTGTTTGTGACATAGTGTATAAACTTCAATATCTTGTTGATTTATATCAAGACGCAGTTGCAAAATCAATTCTTGATGAGCTTACAACATTACAAAACCATGATTCCAAATCATCCTCTTGGGAATTTAAACTGATTGAGCATACCCATAAAATGACAAATCTGTTGGATAACTCAGAATATGCAAATCTGGTATATCTTCAACAGCAACGCCATCTATCCGCTCATCCTATATTAGACTCAGATAGAGAATTACATACACCTAACAAAGAAACTGCGAGGGCGCTGATTAGAAATACTCTGGAGGATTTGCTTATAAAGCCACCTTTCTACACGAAAAAAATAACTGACGAACTTTTAGTGAATATTGCGGAAGCAGCGCCAGCACTTAATACTAGACAAAAAGTAAAAAAATATCTAGAAAGTCGATATTTAAGTAAACTTAAACCTGAAGCTGAACTTTCTATTTATAGAAGTTTGTGGAAGTTGGTATTTAAGCTGGAGGACGAAGATTGCACAAAAAACAGAGATATCAATTTGCAAACCCTTGAGGTAATCGGAAATCGGAAGCCCGAAAGTATTTTCAACCAAATAAAAGGAGAGAAAGACTATTATAGTGATGTTTCCTCGACTCCGCTCACTTTGGATTATTTAGTATTTTATCTGTCAAAAAATCCTAAAATTTATGATCTTCTTAATGACGATGCGAAACTTAAAATACAGCATAATGTTGAAACTACTCAGACAAGCAAAATCTGTGGATGGTTTGTAAAGGAGAATTTACAGGTACACTATGAAGACATCTTATCTTTAATAGAAAACGATATTGACTTCAATTTTAGGAAGGGACAATTAAAATTTTTGCTTGAGACACCTGATACAGAAGAGTGGCAACATTTATTTTGTCGCATACTATCTAGTTATTACTGTGCTAGCAGAAGATTTGATAAGGCAGACTCTCGATTTCAGGAAGCCATATCTCCT
>ENA-OFDP01000101-OFDP01000101.1-metagenomes-genome-assembly--contig:-NODE-101-length-39651-cov-6.348192_pt1 | contig 39651 bp, 25 predicted proteins | sample MGYA00153389_OFDP01 | MGnify analysis MGYA00153389
TGCACCTTCCCGCAATCAATCTTGCACCTCATACCTCATCAACTCTGTGGGTAGAACGAGTGAAATTCCCATCTTGGTTGCTTAATATTTAAGTAAAGAACGACTCGAATTAAAAAATAGTTTGGTACTACTGCAATTCAGTCTTCTGTTTACTAAAAGTCGCTGTTCATTGCAGATATTTGCAAGATAAAGCCGATGAAAACACAAAAATCAATTCTACCAACCAAAGCAAAATGGGTCTCTAAAGTCATTGGATTTTCACTGTTGAGTGTTCCACTCATGTCCAATCTTACCCATGCACAATCCGGATCGCCTACCCCTCAAATCGGATTCAGATTTAAACAATCTCAGGAATTCAATGTGGGTGCAGTCACTACTGTATCGGTCTCTACAACTTACAAAGGAGACTCCGGCAGTTGTCACGGTCAGTTTTACTTCTCTAATTTTCAGACTTACACCAATACTTACACGGAGGAAGCCTCCGAGCACGCAACATTCATTAGCAATACGCCGCCTGCTCCCGGTTTGCGCGTTGCGATCCGAAATGTCACTCCTGGGATTGACCAAAACCCTTCTCCCCATACCGATCGTGAATACGATAAACCTCCAACTTCCGAAGGATTTAAAGTGTCTCTTAGCACAATTCACAGCGGTAGATTTTTAGCAGTGCAACCCGGAGAAAACCAATTTTCCTATGAGATCAAACGCGGTAACACCATCATTGAATCTGGTACTTTTACCGCTAGAATTGACCACCAAACTCAAAGTAGACAAGGCTATCAGAGTATTGCTGGCAAAAGTGCTAGGGAATGTCAAAGGGAATATAACCAGCCGAGGGAAGATCCCTGGCCGAGGGAATTTGATCCGCTGAGGGAAGATGACCTGATGAGGGAATATCACCGGCAGAAGGACAAGCCAAGAAGGCGTTGATTAATCAATCTTTTGAACTCATGAAAGGAGTTGAAATCATCAGATGTATTTCACGCACCGTTTCCTCGCCCAGGTGCTGTCTAGTTTCACCATGAATAAATTTTGTAATTTGGAGCAACTTCCATGAAAAATAATTTTGCAGATATAACCTTGTCTACTTCCCTCGCTCAAAACAATCTTCTTCTCGACAGCAACAGCGCCAGCCCGATCGCATTCCCGAATAATCAGAACAATCAGATTCAAGGATTCAACCACTTAAACGATGCGATCGGTGGACAAGGCGGCGACGATCGCATGGCTGGACTGGGCTGTGATGACTATCGTGCGGGCACTACTGGCAACGATACACTCTGGGGCAACGCTGGCAAGGATATACTCTTGGGCAACGCTGGTAACGATATACTCTTGGGCAACGGTGACAACGATACACTTTGGGGTAATGCTGACAACGATACACTCTGGGGCGGTGCGGGGCAAGATGTCTTAATCGGTGGGAGCGATCGTGATATCTTTGCGCTGAAACCACAGGAAGGAACTGATACGATTGTTGACTTCAACTTGAGTGAGCGCGATCGGATCGGTTTAGCTGGAGGGTTAACTTTTGATGAGTTGACCATCTCTCAGGGCACAGGGGACAATCGCAACGATACATTAATCAGCACCGAGACCGGTGAGCTACTGGCAATTCTGAACAACACCCGTGCCAGCACGATCGGCAACGCAGCCTTTCTCACCTTGGGGAAACCAGGATTAGTGACCAGCCAGGGCGATCGGGCAATGCGATCGGATGTCGCGCGCGATCGTTTTCGGGTAGACGGCACGGGCATCAAAATCGGGGTTTTATCTAATAGTTTCAACAGGCTGGGTGGGGCAGCCCAAGACATTGCAAGTGGTGACTTGCCCGTAAAAGGCAAGGTGTTGGCAGAAGATTTGGGAAATAACTTTTTTACGCCGACCGATGAAGGCAGAGCCATGCTGCAACTTATTCACGATGTTGCTCCAGGAGCCGATTTGTTGTTTCATACAGGCTATGCCAGTGGTCAGTTTAACAGCCAGCTAGAATTGTCAAAAGCAAGTGAAAAGGCTATGGCTGATGGCATTCGCGCATTGGCAGCTCAAGGATCGCAAATCATTGTAGACGACCTGCGCTTCCCATCTCAACCGATGTTCCAAGATGGCATCATTGCCCAAGCGATCGATGAGGTCGTCAAAAAGGGTGTTTCCTACTTTACTGCTGCGGGTAACTCTGCTCGCGATAGCTATCAAAGTGCTTTCAAGTCGGCTGGGTTTTTCGAGGGTTATGGAGAACTTCATGACTTTGATTCAGGAACCGGGATCGATTTGTATCAAAGCATCACACTGGCAAAAAACGATTCCCTCACGCTCTCATTCCAATGGGACTCGCCGCTTGCTCGTTCAACCAACGACCTCGATATTTACCTGGTTGACAATACAAAACAAAAAATCTTGGCTAGCAGCCGACTGCCAAATGTAGGAGGAGATCCGATCGAGAATCTCACATTTCGCAATGATGGTTCGTTTGGCTCCGATCAGTTCAATCTGATGATTGGCAAGCGATCGGGTTCTGCTCCCAGTTTGATGAAGTACGTGGCGAGTGGTTCTTCTACCTTCAAAATCAACAATTACAACACCAATAGTTCAACTGTGTATGGAGGCGGGAATGCCAGGGGAGTTGCATCGGTCGGAGCCGCCCCTTACTTTGGCACCCCTGCTTACGGTGTAAATCCTGCAAGATTAGAAGACTTTTCTTCGGCTGGCGGCACTCCGATTCTGTTTGACCAGATGGGTAATCGTCTACCCAAACCTGAGTTTCGCCCGCAGCCGAAGTTTGTCGGGCCTGACAATACCAATACGACGTTCTTTGGCACGGACATTCCGGAGGATGCTGACCGTTTCCCCAACTTTCGGGGTACATCGGCAGCGGCTCCTCATGTAGCGGCAGTTGCGGCTTTGATGCTGCAAGCAAATCCCCGCTTAAGTCCTGCGGACATTAATCGAGCACTTGGGCAAACGGCTCTGGATATGGATGATCCAAACACGCCAGGTTTTGATGTTGGATTTGACTATGCTAGTGGATCTGGTTTGATTCGAGCCGATCGGGCGATCGCTAAAATTGTCGTCTAATTTAGATTAGTTTGCGATCGCATGAGAACCCAGAAACCAGTTTTTGTTACTAATTGCGCCTTCAAAAACCGCTATGGAGATGGTGCGAATAAACTCTCCATCTTTGAAATAAAAGCTGGCATCTATCGGATTTTACAACAATTCCGGGTGGCTCAGAATAACCCTTATCGCGAAACAGGCGGCTGCAAAACTTCTGCCTCCTTCTCGATGATAGCTACCTCCACCATCTCCTCTAAAACCGGAGCAGGAATTGGCACTTCTTCAACTACCTGATGCTTTTCCAAAGTCAAGCGAGACTGAAACGAACCAGACAATCTTTTTAACAATTTTGGTGTTGGATCGTACAACAAATAAATGATTCGATCGCCCGCTTGCCAAATCTCGCCCGCCGATACGACTTGCAAGTATCCTTGTCTTTCCAGCAGCAGGGGCGCCAACTCCCCGGCCTGAACCAAAGCTTGCAAGTGAGCAATTTGAAACTGCAATCCCTCACTGTTTAACTCGGTTTCCCCCAATTTTACTTCACTGTCGCTTAAATATTCGTTCCAATCCTTCAGCGACAAATCGGAGACAAAGGCTTGATTAATTTTAGTCTGATTTGCAGGCATATTTGCTTGCGGGTCTTTGGGGAAGATTGCCAAAACTCTTGGCGGCGAAAACTCTTCGGCTGCTCGCTGAGCTAACACTAAGTTTACCTCACCGTTGTTAGTCATTGCCAAAAAAGTTCCCATCGAATCGAGTCCAGCTTCTTCTAAAACGCTGTGGTCGAGGGCACTGCTCAAAAACACTCGCAAACCCTCCTTTTCTGCTTGTTCGCAAGCTTCCGGGTTGGTGTCGATGATTGCTACAGATTCGCCACGCTCTTGAAATAAGCGAGCAATTAATCTGCTTAAAGGATTTGAGCCAACAATCACAGCACCCGTGGCAGATTTTGATGTGACTCCTAATAGTTGAGCCATGCGTCCTGCGGTTAGCCCTTGCACGAAAACTGTCATGATAATTGTCAGGAAAACTAAGGCTTTAATCGAGTCGCCGCCGTTGATTCCCCGCTGGGTAAGCAAAATTGCAAACAAAGATGCGATCGACGCTGAGACAATTCCCCTCGGCGCTACCCAGCAAACAAATAATTTCTGCCGCCAATTCAGTCCGCTGTTCCAAGTACACAGCCAAACATTGATTGGCCGCACTACCCACATTAATGCTAAAACTGTGAACAAACTTCCCCAACCGAGGGCGACTACACTAGCGAGGGATAAATCTGCCGCCAGTAGCACGAACAGCACGGAGATAGCAAGGACTGTAAGTTGACCTTTAAACCTCCTCAGCAGCCTTTCTTCCGGCACAGCAGCAGCTCTGAGGACGATGCCGGAGAGAACTGTTGCCATTAGTCCCGATTCGCTGCGGAGTTCTTCTGCTAAGCCGAATAGTCCCCACAAACCTGCTAACACTACTAGGTTTTTGAGGTCTTCTGAGAGAAAGTTCGATCGCTTGAGAATGAATCCCAGCAGCCAGCCTCCCACAACTCCGACAACTGTGCCGACTCCTAGCCGCACGATTAAGTCTCCGAACAGAACTAGCAAGTCAGTATTGCCATTTAAAACAATATTCAGTACCAATACTGCCAGAATTGCCCCGACCGGATCGATTAAAACGCCTTCTGCTTCTAGCAAAGCGGCGACTTGCTTGTCTACTGATACTTGTTTGAGTAGAGGGCCGATGACTGTTGGGCCTGTGACGACTACTAGGGAAGCATACAGAAATGCGATCGGCCAGGGAAACTCTCCCAACCAGTGAGCGGCCATTCCACCACCGATTAGCGTAATTAAAGTACCTACTGTCACTAAATTGCGGATGCTGCCGGAAACTTTGCCCAAATCTCGCAATTCCAAATTCAGTCCGCCTTCAAACAAAATTAAGGCGACAGAAAGAGATACCATAACTTCCAAACCGCTGCCTAACAAATTGGGGTGCAGCAGTCCCAAGCAATCTGGGCCTGCTAAAATGCCGAACAGCAACAAAAAGACGATCGCCGGAACTTTCAGATAAGCAGCCAGAACTTGAGCGCTGATACCACAGGTGACGGTCACGATCATCAACAGGGTGATGTTAAAGGGGATTTCCATAGATATGATTTTTACAGGCTGCCCGCTCAGTTTTAAATGTTCGATCGCGGGTAATTTGAGTGCAGGCGCTATACTTGGCGCTCGTACAAACTCGGCAGGGCCCTGGACTTTTGCGAATAAGATTAAAAAACACTGATATTTGCTATAACTTTACCAGATAATTGTGTAATTGTAGCTCGATCGCACGATTCACCCGCGCTCAAACCGCCTGTTGTTTCCAAATCCCAGACTGTTGGCGAATCTCTCGCCGTGAGTTTTCCGGTTTTCAGGAAGACATTTATTTAGCTCTGAACGTTGCTTGCCGATCAAAAAAACTTGTCAGCACCGCGTTATACTAATTCCGTCTGCACTCAGACATGATAGGTCGGAAATGGCAGTTCGGTTTCCCTACCACGATCGATTGTATGGACAAGGCAGTGCTGTGTCCTCCGTTTATATCATTACCGATGAAGAGCGGAGTTGATATTAAATCGAAGCCACTTTGATTGCGGGCGAAAGTTTGGGAAACTCACCTTTGACTTACCGTCGATTTGATAAAACTCCAGAGGATACTTCCACGGACAACTGTTTGCTAGTTAACATTTGGTTAATAGTCGAAAATATCTATGGAGCGAATGCTCATAATTATAGAGACTTGAGAAAAAGCTAGTTTTGCCTAAAGCAGCGATCAAACCAAGGATGCGTTAAATTGTGATCCTAATTCGCTAATTATTTTTTTGCAGTGGAGATTATGGAAGTTAACTTCGATCGAATAGAACCAGGCCCCGGTCAAGAGTCTGTGTGGGATTACCCACGTCCCCCTCGCCTTGAGGAATTGACCAAACACGTACAGATAGTTTTTAATGGAGTGACGATCGCGGACACGCACCGCCCTCAGCGGGTATTAGAGACAAGTCACCCTCCGGTCTACTATATCTCCCCCGAGGACATCCAAATGCAATATTTGCACAAAACTTCACGGGGTTCTTGGTGCGAGTGGAAAGGACAAGCCGGCTATTACACTGTGACGGTAGAGTCGAAGGAAGTAATAAATGCTGCTTGGTTTTATCCCAATCCTAATCAGGTTTTCGCAGCTATTAAAGATTATGTCGCTGTTTATCCGAGCCAGATGGACGCCTGTTATGTGGACGGGGAGTTAGTGCAATCTCAACCAGGAGATTTTTACGGTGGCTGGATTACCAAAGATATTGTCGGCCCGTTTAAGGGAGGAATCGGAACTTGGGGTTGGTGAGGATATTGTGAGGTTTCTTTTTTTCTCGCCACAATTCGCAGTTTTGGATTTTGAATTATGGTTTACGTTTGTTTCTGAATTATCTTAAACCATAGAGGACACAAAGACATAAGCTGGCTTGCATCAAATTTGTATAGTAATTTTGATTGAAAGTCTTGTGGCTGCGCGTTCCGCCCGCCATAAAAATCTAATTTAGATGCGCGACAGCTTAGAAGAGAGAGATGAATAATTTCGATACCAACGGATTTGATATTACAGCCTATATCTGGTTTTAAAATCTGGTCTATCGAGTTGGCTTACGCCGCCAATGAGCTGAGGACTCATTTCATCAGTTGACAGTTGACCGTTGACAGTTGACAGCTACCTCTTCCATCGATAGAAGAGGATTGGAGCAATGAATCATTTTGTTTAATTTCCCCCTAAACGGGGAGACTTTAGACCCAATTTTTAGGCGTAAAATGGGATTTTTTACAATCCAAAAATCTCATAGTAAAAAAATGAGTAATCGTTCAACAAATCTATAATTAAGTGAGGATGAATCAATAGAATGTACCTGATATCATGAAATTAACTGTGTAGTTAAGAATACAGCAACTATCGAGCGAGAAATGTTAATATAAATTAACGGGTGACGCTAGATTTTTAGCTGCTGTATTGTTCATTCGGAGCTGCGCTGTGTCAGTTGAATTTATCGCACCATCTAATTTACCTGAAAAACCACCCGAAAATCTAACTTTAGAGTCTACTCTTAAGGAGCTAGCTGTATTCAATTTTCAGGTTGAATCCTCATATCTTGCCAAAGACGTAGCTAGGTTATTTCAAGCTCATCCGCTGCTTCCGGGAGTTATCTTGACCGAAAATAAGAAATTTTTAGGAATGATATCTCGCAGGCGTTTTATGGAACGCATGAGTCGCCCTTACGGAGTAGATATATTTGCTTGCCGACCAATTATGGCTTTGTATCAAATAGCTCAAACGGATGTTTTGATTTTACCAGGAGTAGCTTTAATTGTCATGGCAGCTCAGCGAGCTGTGCAGCGACCACCAGAACAGCTTTACGAGCCGATTGTTGTGCAGATAGAACCTGAAGTTTACCGATTGTTAGATGTGCATCAAGTGTTGGTAGCTTTGTCGCAAATTCACCAACAAGCTACTTGGTATATTAGCGAACTTTATTACAATTTGTCTGTAACACAATCCGAGCTAGAAGCAGCTAATTCTCAATTACAATCAGCTAATTCGGAATTGTATCGCCTTGCCAACTCAGATGGATTAACTCAGGTTGCTAACCGTCGCTGTTTTAACGAATATTTAGAGAAAGAATGGCAGGAATTGGGAGAAAAAGCAGCAGAACTATCTTTGATTTTATGCGATATTGACTTTTTTAAGAAATACAATGATGCTTATGGACATCAGGCAGGAGATGCTTGTTTGCAAAGGGTAGCTAAGACTATTGTTGAGGCTGTAAATTACTCAGTAGGCGAAGCTTCGGCAAAGCCGCTGGTAGCCCGTTACGGAGGTGAAGAATTTGTGATCGTTTTGCCTCATACTAAATCCGAGACAGCTATCTATATTGCAGAGCAAATTCGAGTCTGGGTGAAAAACTTAGCAGTTGAGCATCTGCAATCCGAGGTTGGTTGTGTGACGCTGAGTTTGGGGGTAGCGAGTACGTTTCCTCGATCGCACACGGCTCAGAAAGATTTGATTGCAGCAGCAGACCGGGCGCTTTATCAAGCCAAAGACCAAGGGCGCGATCGAGTTATTCTAGATTTAGGATTTTAGATTGGACACAGGTTAAGGTCGATCGCCCCTTTCTACAAAGTCTCGCACCAAACACGTTCAGCCGTCCAGTGCCTATCCGAAGATTCATAAATCCTCAATCTCTCTAAGCCGGCAGTTTCCACCATTGTCTCAACTTCGTCCAGGGTAAATGCCGCCTGTAGCGAATCGCTGAATAACTGTTGCTGATGCGCGTTGCAATCTCCCGCATACATCTCAACTAAATTATCCCTAATTTCCCGTGTTTCCGGTCGCAGTAAATCCCGCAAAAAGATTGCTCCGTTCGGTTTTAACACCCGCCGGACTTCCTGCAAAAACGTCACAGGATCGGGCAAATGGTGGATAATACTGTTGGAAATCACCATGTCAAAATAGTTGTCAGGATATGGCATTGCCTTAGCATCAATTAATTCTAGACTAATTTGCGATCGCACATCGACCCTTTCCACATTCTGCGCCGCCACTTTCAGCATATTTGCGGATAAGTCAATGCAAGTCAATTTCCATTCCGGCCGAAGTTGACAAAGTGCGATCGGAATCCTAGCAGTACCCGTCCCAGCATCCAAAACGTTTCCAAAAACCGGCCCCAAGACAGCCGCACTCCTAGCAAAAGCAGCATTAACCTCAGTAAAGTCCATCGAATCGTATTCAATCGCCTCGGACAAGGAATCCATCACTTCCGGTTCCAAAACTCGCTGCATAAAACTTATCTCGTTATCTGGCATTTCCATATAGGAACCCAGTAACGCGAGCAAAAGCTCGACTAACTCAGGTTCCATATAGTGATAATTATCCGGGATTTGCAGACAAATAAGCTTTTTACCTTCGAGACTTTCGGGGAATTTGCTGCGAAGTCGATCGCTATGCTTCTTTTCCATCGCAAATATCCAATCCGCCCAACCGACAAGACCCTCAGTGACTCTAATTCTCGCACCTTTTTCCGTTCCAGCCGATCGCACGCTATACCCGCTAACTTTCTCGCATATCTTCTGTGCAGTCAGACTTCTCCACTTATTCTGACTGCAAACAAACAATATCTTGATTTCATCCACAAGTTAAAAGAGCAAAATTGATCTTATCCGTATCTTATCTGCGTTAATCCGCGTTAATCCGCCTACATCTGCGGTTAAAAATCTTAATCCAACTTTTCCCCGATCGCACCTTGCATATCACAATACCCGTATTTTGTCAAATTAGCCCAAATTTCCGTTACAATTCTTAATGTGCAATATGCGTATTTAGCATAAAAAATTGTATTTATTGCATTGGCAAAATTGAAAATTTTACGGTTTTAAAGGGTTTCAGGCTTAAAATCAAAAAATAGTTGTAGCACCCCTTGAGTATCAGAATCGTATAATAGCTCAAAGGTTGCAAATTCGTCAAGCAAATGAGAATGGAATCAATAGTGAAGGGGGGTAATTTTGCGGGTTTTCGGAGATTGATTGAACATTTAAAACAAAATTACTTTTCCTATTGTTTTTGCTTATCAAAGTAGCGTCAGTTGTGCCGATCGCTCTCAACCGCTCAAAAATAGAAATATGCTCGATCGCTGCTAAAATAAATTAAACGAAGTCGTTATGAGTTTAACTAAATAGCTATGACCGAACAAACCGTAGAAAATCTAGTGATTATCGGCTCAGGCCCGGCTGGCTACACAGCCGCCATCTACGCTGGGAGAGCAAACCTCAAACCCGTCGTCTTTGAAGGCTACCAAATGGGAGGTATCCCCGGCGGTCAACTGATGACCACCACAGAAGTAGAAAATTTTCCCGGCTTCCCCGAAGGCATCACTGGGCCGCAACTGATGGATCGGATGAAAGCTCAAGCAGTGCGCTGGGGTGCGGAATTATACACAGAAGATGTAATTTCGGTGGATTTGAGTCAACGGCCGTTTACAGTGCGATCGGAAGACAGAGAAATTAAAACCCACACTATAGTAATAGCTACAGGGGCGACGGCGAAAAGACTGCACCTACCAAGTGAAGAAAAATACTGGAATTTAGGAATATCTGCCTGTGCGATTTGCGACGGTGCGACACCGATATTCAAAAATGTAGAATTAGCAGTCATCGGTGGTGGCGACACGGCGGCAGAAGAAGGAGTTTATTTGACCAAATATGGTTCTCGCGTTCATATGTTGGTGCGGAAATCAGAAATGCGAGCCAGCAAAGCCATGCAAGACCGGGTTTTGAACAATCCCAAAATTACCGTGCACTGGAATACCGAGCCTGTGGATGTTTACGGCAATGGCAAACTTGAAGGGATTCAACTCAGAAATACTGAAACTGGTGCAGAAAGCAATTTGCCTGTGAGTGGGTTGTTTTATGCGATCGGTCATACTCCCAATACAGTCTTATTCCAAGGTCAACTAGAACTCGACGAAATCGGCTACATTGCTCCCAAACACGGCTCGGTAGAAACTAGCGTCGAGGGAGTTTACGCCGTCGGCGATGTCCAAGACCACGAGTTTCGCCAAGCAATCACCGCAGCCGGCAGCGGTTGCATGGGTGCGATGTTGGCAGAACGTTGGCTCTCAGTCAACGCTTTAACGCAGGAATTCCATCAAACTGAGGAATCAGAAAAACCCCTCGCAGCGCCGACAGCTCAAAAAGTGAGCGCTACGAGTGAGAACTTTGACATCAAAGAGACGCGGCACGAAGGAGGTTTTGCTTTGCGGAAACTTTTCCACGATAGCGATCGACTAATTGTTGTCAAATATTCCGCTCCGACTTGCGGCCCTTGTCACAGCCTCAGACCGATTTTGAGCAAGGTAGTAGATGAGTTCGAGGGCAAAATTCACTACGTGGAAATTGACATCGAAGAAGATCCAGAAATTGCTGAAAATGGTGGTGTTACGGGTACACCGACGATTCAGTATTTCAAGGACAAGGCTTTGGTAACTGAACTCAAAGGAGTTAAGCCAAAAAGCCAGTATCGTGAGTTAATTGCTAGTAATTTGTAGAAAGGCGATCGACTTTGGATTTGAGATTTAACTGGTTCCTAGGCTCTGCCTGGGAACCGATGTCCAGAGGCTCTGCCTCGAAAAGCGGAGTAAGATTGGAGGCAAAGCCTCCGGATCTGTGTTCCCAGGCAGAGCCTGGTAACGAGTAACACTGCTCCCCAATGCCCAATTCTCGATTCCCCATTATCAACTATGGCTCAAGGCCGACTCCGACTACCAAAATTTTTCAACCTTGCCGCACCGTCAAACCTATCAATGAAAATGATGTGGGTAGGTTTGACAATAACTGCTGTGTTTGTATTGGTTGCCATTTTGTCTCCAACTATGCAGGCTTGGGGATGGCTGCAAAATCCGACGGATGCTTTGATTAACCCCATCCATGAACCGCCGTCGGGTAGTTACTGGTTTGGTACCAGCCGCAGCGGCTATGATGTTTTCTCGCGCACGCTGTTTGCTTCTCGTGCTGCTTGGCAAGTGGTGATTTTAGCGACAACTTTGAGTCTATTTATTGGTGTACCGTTGGGATTGGTTAGCGGTTATTTGGGCGGTAAGCTCGATCGCATCTTGTTATTTTTAATGGATACCATTTATACTTTGCCGGGATTGCTGCTTTCTTTGACTCTGGCGTTTGTCGTGGGGAAAGGAGTTTTGAATGCTGCGATCGCCCTAAGCATTTCCTACATCCCTCAATACTACCGCGTCGTCAGGAATCACACGGCCAGCGTCAAAACCGAACTATTTGTCGAAGCCGCGCGAGCAATGGGTGCTGACACTTGGACAGTGCTTTCCCGCTATCTGTTTCTAAACGTCATTCAGAGTGTACCCGTGCTTTTCGCACTCAACGCCGCCGATGCAATTTTAACCTTGGGAGGTTTAGGATTTCTCGGTTTGGGACTTCCCGAAGAAACTCCAGAATGGGGACATGATTTGCGTTTAGCCCTGGATGCACTCCCTACTGGCATTTGGTGGACAGCTTTGTTTCCTGGTTTGGCAATGACTTTAATGGTGGTGGGACTGTCTTTGGTGGGAGAAGGATTGAATGAGTTTGTCAATCCTAAACTGCGAAATCAGTAATCATTTTCCTCTAGTAAAACCTCAAAAAACCTAACACCCAGACTCCCGACTGCTTGAAGAAGTCGGGAATCTAACAAGAAAGCGTTTTAGGTTCAATAAAAATGACCTACTTATCCAAGAAACAGCAAGTATAGTTAAGGAGGTGAAATTATGAAAAATATTCCACGTATAGAATATCTCAAAGTCCAAAATTACCGAGCTTTACATAATCTAGAACTCAAAAAAATTACTCCCTTAACCGTATTTTTAGGACCCAATGGTAGCGGGAAATCAACTATTTTTGATGTTTTCGCTTTCCTGTCCGAATGTTTTACTGAAAGCCTCCGAAAAGCATGGGATAGACGAGGCAGATTTCGAGAATTACGCACTAGAGACAGTGAAGGCTGCATCATCATTGAATTAAAATATAAAGAAACCTCTAAATCTCCTTTGATTACATATCATCTCGCCATTGATGAAGAAAATAATCGCCCCTATATTGCTGAAGAATGGTTACAGTGGAGACGTGGACAATATGGAAAACCCTTTCGATTTTTAGACTTCAGAAAAGGGGAAGGACAAGTCATTAGTGGCGAAAGTCCTGATGAAGAAGGCGAAAGGATCACCGAACAACTAGCATCATCTGAATTATTAGCAGTAAATACATTAGGACAATTTGCCAAATATCCCCGCGTCAGTGCATTAAGACGTTTTATTACAGGTTGGTATTTATCCTATTTAACCGCAGATAATACCCGCAGCCTTCCCGAAGCAGGTGCACAGGAAAGATTATCACCCACTGGTGACAATTTACCCAATGTTATCCAATATCTAAAAGAACAACATCCCCAATGGTTAGAAGAAATACTAAGAACCCTTTCTGCTTGTATTCCACGCCTCGAAAAAGTCGAGGCTCTTGTCATGCAGGATGGCAGACTTTTGTTGGAAATTAAAGATGCTCCTTTTTCTCATCCCATTTTGGCAAAATACGCCTCCGATGGTACGTTAAAACTCTTAGCTTATTTGACAGTATTATTCGATCCAAATCCTCCGCAATTAGTGGGAATAGAAGAACCCGAAAATCATTTGCATCCGCAATTATTACCTCAGCTTGCAGAAAAATGTCGTTCTGCTTCTGCTAATACTCAATTAATGATAACAACCCATTCTCCCTTTTTTGTGGATCGTTTAAAACCCGAGGAATTATGGGTATTATATAGAGATGAAAAAGGTTTTACTCAAGCAAAAAGAACCGCAGATATGCTGGGAATCAAACAATTCATAGACAACGGTTCGTTACTCGGTTCGCTGTGGATGGAAGATTTCTTTGATGTAGGAAATCCCCTCAAAAATGCGGGTGCACCGCAATGATTTTAACTTTAAAATTAAGAGGAGGTGAGTATTTTGCATCTTGAGTTTTTAGTGGAAGAAGCATCCCTAGAATTAGCTTTAACCCAGCTTTTGCCCAAAATTTTGCCATCGACTGTTAGCTCTAAGATTCATGCTTTTCGAGGAAAAACAGATTTACTTGCTAAGTTGCCTAACCGTTTGAAAGGTTATCAAGCATGGCTTCCACGTGATTGGAAAATTGTTATTTTAATAGATGAAGATAGAGAAGATTGTCTCAAATTAAAACAAAAACTAGAAATAATGACAATATCAGCCGGATTAATCACTAAATCTTCATGTCAAAAAAATAAATCATTCCAAGTCTTAAATCGAATTGTAGTTGAAGAATTAGAAGCGTGGTTTTTCGGCGATGTTGAAGCAATTCGTCAAGCTTATCCTAAAGTCTCTGCCAATTTAGCTACTAAAGAAAAATATCGATATCCTGATGCTATTAAAGGAGGAACATGGGAGGCTTTAGAAAGAGTCTTACAAAAAGCTGGATATCATCAGGGAGGATTAGAAAAATATAAAGCATTTAGCGAAATTTCTAAATATATGAATCCTGAATCAAATCGCTCTAAAAGCTTCAAAGTCTTTTATAAAGCTTTATTAGAAATCATCAAGAGTAAGCAGGTATAATCAACTTTATAAATAATTTCCAATCGCACTGTTGCTGAGCTAGGATCGCGATCGATGATTTAGAGGTCAAGTTTTCGGAGGACAAGTAGTGTAGTAAAGAAATGTAACAAAAATTCCCTCGATCGCACCACCGCTTGATCTCTCAATATGCTTAAGCTCATCCATTAACCACCGATGAGTCTACTTTACCAGGCGATCGTTCTGATTCAAGACAACTGAGCAATTTTACTGAAATTTTAGGAAACGTCTTAATCAAATCTTTACATTGTAACGATATATATAAAGGAACTGCGAAGTTTTGCTGACGGTCGATTGCGAATTGTGTTACTTCTGAGAGTGCGATCGCGCGAGTGCAGGGCCAAAGCCAACAAATTTTAGATAAGTTTGCAGCCGGGAGTTGCGTGGCGGATTAACTCTCAGTAGAATTTATCCGGGTGGTTTTTGCCACTGACGCGACAAACTCGTGTAGAACTGCTTAAATAAGAATGTGACGTTAATAACTTAATGTGATTTAACGTCAAAATTAAACCCAATTTCTGAGATTTGAGCTAACTTAACAATGAAAGCCCCTGTTGCACTACTAAACCCGCAACGCTTCATTTGGGGTCATCGTCGGTCTCCAATGAGAGAGTTGCCGACTTACAACAAAAGCTCGTAAGCTTTATTCAATCGCAGATTAGATAACATTTAGTTCAGGGAAACAGGGCAAAGATGGGTGCATCTCCACGGATTGTATTGGTCGGAATTCCGACAAGTCAAAAATTGTCTGCTAACTGTCTGGCCAACTACGCCGCAGCCGTTCACCCAGATATTCGCAGAAAACAGCGCCGTTCGATCGTGCCAAAGTTTTTGCGGGCCCTTCTCAGGATTTAGCAGAACCCGACATAGCGTGAGTATTGTCAAGCTAAGCTGACACCGTGTTTTCCTAGTTCTTGACAAAAAACGGAAAACAACTTCCATTTTTTGTGAGAACGGCTACAATCGGAAAGGTCTTTGCAAGATCCGATTCTCACTTTTTTGGTGCTTCGACTCTCTGCTGTATTTGTTTGAGACAGCAGACCCGCATCCAAGGTATCGAAAACTCATTGCAGTTGTGATGTCTGACAATCAGAGTAAAAGCAGCAGGCAGATCAAAAGTGGGAAGCCTTGAATACAAAAGTTACAGGGTTCGGTGCCGGAAAACTGGTACGGGTAAAAGATCGAAATACCGAGTAAAACAGCCAGTATTTATTGAGGTGCGATCGATCGCATCTCGCTGGGAAAGTTTGTCGATCGCAAGGTATCGCATATGATGCGGTAACTCGCTGCGAAAGAAAAAGCTACGCACTCAATCCTCTGTCGCGACATTAAAGTCTGCGATAGATTGAATGCGATCGCCAGTTCAAACTAGAACTCGAAGTTTGACTCGTACAACTGGTGCAGTTTCGGTGACAGATTCATTTCAAAGACTAAAAATCCCATTATTTTTTCCCTGTGGGAATGTCAATACTGGGTAACTTGTCTAAACTACAAACAGACACTATTCCACTGTTATTTATTCTTTAATTCAGGAGCATGAGGAAGGCGGCATGATCCAGGCTAACACCGTACTCGAAACTACAATCAAACCCGAAATGGAAACAATCGAGTTACTTAGGAACGCCAAAAGCGTTCTACCTGAGACCGAGTTGGAACTATTTGTCGATGAAGAAGACGATAGAGAAGACTTTGTAGACAATCCATCTGAGGAAGACGACACTAAGTCTACCAAAGGCGCCAAAGCCCGTCGTCGAGCTCAGGCAAAGAAAAAGCATTATACAGAAGACTCTATTCGTCTTTACCTGCAAGAAATCGGTCGGATTCGGCTGCTGCGAGCCGATGAAGAGATTGAACTCGCCCGTAAGATTGCAGATTTGCTCGAATTAGAGAGAGTTCGAGAACAACTGCTGGAAGAGTTAGACCGCGAGCCCAAAGACAACGAATGGGCTAATGCTGTAGATATGGCGCTACCTGCATTCCGTCACCGACTCCACGTCGGGCGGCGAGCCAAGGAAAAAATGGTGCAATCAAACCTGCGTTTGGTGGTGTCGATCGCCAAAAAGTATATGAATCGCGGTTTGTCTTTCCAAGATTTGATTCAAGAAGGCTCTTTGGGTCTAATTCGGGCGGCTGAAAAATTTGACCACGAAAAAGGTTATAAATTCTCAACTTACGCGACTTGGTGGATTCGTCAGGCGATCACGCGGGCGATTGCGGATCAATCCCGCACCATCCGCCTACCGGTTCACCTTTACGAAACCATCTCGCGGATTAAGAAAACTACCAAACTGCTTTCTCAGGAAATGGGTCGCAAGCCTACGGAAGAAGAAATCGCCACTAAAATGGAGATGACAATAGAGAAGTTGCGGTTCATTGCTAAGTCCGCACAGTTGCCTATTTCCCTAGAAACTCCGATCGGCAAAGAGGAAGACTCGCGTCTGGGAGACTTTATTGAATCTGACGGGGAAACGCCAGAAGATCAAGTCTCGAAAAACTTGCTCAGGGAAGACTTGGAAAGCGTTTTGGATACTCTCAGCCCCCGAGAACGGGATGTACTGCGACTGCGTTACGGCTTAGATGACGGACGGATGAAGACCTTGGAGGAAATTGGTCAAATCTTTAACGTCACTCGCGAGCGGATTCGTCAAATCGAAGCTAAAGCCCTGCGGAAGTTGCGCCATCCCAACCGCAACAGCATCTTGAAAGAATATATCCGCTAGACTAATTCTCTAGCATCACCCAAAGGAGTGATTCACACTCTTTTGGGGGGGAACCCGCCGATCGAAGAGCGATTGCTCTTATATTCTGTGCTGCTAACTGTACGGGAGCAATTCGGTATTTGCTGGTGGTCGATCGCCCCGATCGCAAAATTACTGCCAAAAGCTTGGGAGTCCCCAAAGGAACTCCCAAATTTGGCAGTGTCTAAAAAGTCTTAACTAGAAAATTAGATCAGGCCCCAGAAGTGAAGCACGCCTTGACCGGAAACCAATTCGATAATCACAGCGGCCGAGAAACCGATCATTGCTAAACGACCGTTCCAATTTTCAGCTCCTTCGCTGAAGCCCCAGTTCCAAGCGTTGCGTTTTTGTTCTTGCATAGTCTGAACTCCTTTCGTTAACTTTTGTAAGGCTTATGTAAATAAACATAACAGCAGCTTGAAAAAAGTGCAAGTGTGCGATAGGTGATATCGGTCACAAAAAAAAGGGAGAAAGTGTCAAGCTCAGAAAATTAATGGGCGAAATTTTCCTTCTTGCTTCTTTTTACCCGCGTGCAATGCCGAAGGTAGCCTTCTTCCTGACATCCGTTACATCCGTTGAGCGAATCCGTTTCCGAACTTCCTTCTTCACATCGATCTTCTTCCTGACATCCGTTACATCCGTTACACAATCCGTTGCCGAACTTCCTTCTGTCACTACCGAGGAAAAATGGCCAACTCGGTATCGGGGTCAAACAAGTGAATTTTGTCATGGGCGATGGCCAGCCAAAGCTCCTCGCCCACACGGATCGATCGCTCAGGAGGAACCCGCACCTGCATCCGCACGGCCGGAGCATCCGTCAAACAAACCCGCAAATAAGTTTCGTGTCCCAAAGCCTCCACAATTTCCACTTGTACCGACAGATTTTTAGTAGCAGGAGGGTGAATGCTCAGATGTTCGGGCCGAATCCCCAAAATCAGCCCTCGCCCGTCATACTGCTGTAGATTTTTTGCCCAAATATCAGGTAAAGTAAAGCGAAATTGCGGGTGAGAAATCAACAGCGGGGCTGTAAATTGCACAGGCAAAAAATTCATCGGTGGAGAACCGATAAACTCAGCCACAAACAGATTAGCCGGCTTGTTGTAAAGCTCTAGAGGTTGAGCTACTTGCTGAAGCTGACCTGCATTCATAATAGCAATGCGATCGCCCATAGTCATCGCCTCAGTTTGGTCGTGAGTCACATAAATAGTTGTAGTACCCAACTGACGCTGTAACTGCACAATTTGCGATCGAGTTTCCGCCCTCAACTTTGCATCAAGATTCGATAGCGGTTCGTCCATCAAAAACACTTCAGGATTTCGAGCCATCGCCCTACCCAAAGCTACCCGCTGCTTTTGCCCTCCCGAAAGCTGTTTCGGCAAGCGATTTAAAAGTGGTTCAATTTGCAATAATTGAGCTACCTTCAGGACTCGTTTTCCTACTGCCTTTTCCCGTTCCGAAAAATAGCGCAAACCCGGAGGAAAATTACGAGTAATTCCCACCAAAAAATCCTCAAATAAAGGATAAATTCGCTCCTTGTTTAAAGTATGAGAAGCTAAATAATTAAGAACCTCTTCAACCTTATTTTTTATTTCTTCTGGCTTCTCAAATTTTCGTTCTTCTCCTTGTCTATTATCGTTTATGGCTTCTACTTTCTTCCTTCTGGCTTCTACTTTCTTCCCTCTTCCCTCTTCCCTCTTCCCTCTTCCTTCTTCCCTCTTCCTTCTTCCTTCTTCCTTCTTCTCCCTTTCCGAGCGGCGCAATCCAAAGGCGAGATTATCGTAAACTGTTAAGTGAGGATAGAGAGCATAATTTTGAAATACCATAGCGATATCTCGGTCTTTAGGAGGCAAATCATTAACCAACCGATCGCCAACCCAGATATTGCCTGCTGTCAAAACTTCCAAACCGGCGATCGATCGCAGCAAAGTGCTTTTTCCGCAGCCAGAAGGCCCTACCAGCACCATAAATTCCCCATCTTCGACAGTCAGGTTAATCCGTCGCAAAACCGTGTTAGACGTTGAGCTAGGAGCCTCTGGCGAGACACTTTCTGCCTCGCTATTTGTCGCTTTTTCCGGTTCTCCTTGGCGGAGTGGAAAACTTTTGTAGATATTTTCTAATACAACTTGCGCCATCAGACAATTTTAGATTTTAGATTTTAGATTTGGTAATTGGTAATTGGGAATTGGTAATTGGCAATTGGGATATTCAAGGAAGGAGGAAGTTCGGTAACGAGCAGTGTACAGGATTTAAATGATTTAACGGATAGATGTTGAAGTCAGAAGTCAGATTAATTCCCCATCCCCAATGCCCAATGCCCAATGCCCAATTCCCAATTACCAATTACCAATGACTATTGACTGCTGATCACTTTAATAATTTTCTCACCCGGATGGAGGTCAAAAACTCGATCGCCCGCAGCATCTTTCCCCCAAAAAGCTATAGCATCGATAGTTGATCGCAGAAAGCGACCGCTTGTAGTAAAAAGTTTAACATCCGTACCCGGAACAGCCCGTAACAAGCCAACCAAAGAATCAGACGGCTCTGCGAAGCGAAAAGCTTGAGTCCCAATTTCGCCACGGTTAGTAAGTCTGACAGAACCCGCAGGCATTCGTTTCGCCCAACCCAACTCCGAAAATAGCACTAGACTGTCATCCGGGTCGAGAGTGACGCAACCCACCAACTGTTCCTGCTTCCGCAACCTAGTTACTTGAGAACCCTGGGCGGTACGCCCCATTGGCGGCAGTTGTTCATCATCGACATCAAACCGGAGGACTCGGCCTCCCGAAGTTGCAACAACCACTTGCTCGCCAACTTTGCTCAGACTCGCGCAGCGCAGCCGATCGTCCTCCTTGAGTTTAACCACAGTAATGCCACGATTAGTCAAGTCAGCAAATTCCTGCATCGGCAAGCGCTTAATTTTTCCTTGCTGAGTCAGAGTTACCAAATCTCCCCCTTCCGAATTTTCCGGCAAAATAAAGTGTGCGACTGTGATCTCCGAAAAAGCACGACCAGCACTTTCTTTCGTAGCACTCGGCGACAACAAACCAACGATCGGCGTTCCGCGTTCTTTTGGGCTACTACTAGGAATATCAGCCACTTTCAGCGGGTAAGCTTTGCCGTTAGGAGTTAAGACGACCAAAGTGCGATCGGTTTCCGTCAGGTTTGAAGTAACAATAAAATCTTCATTTTTTTCTAAAGATGCAACCGATTTTTCACGACTTTTCGAGCGCGGACGTTCCCCAGGCGCTAGCCGCCGCACGTACTGTTTGTGAGTAAATTCAACAATAGTTTCCTCAACCTCTGCAACAGGCAATAAGTTAGGTGACACCGTTACCGCCGACAACTGTTTCACCCCAGCATTTTTTTTACCAGAAAATTGTGATTCGGCATTTGCTGCGCGTCCTACCCCATTAATGAATTTAGTACGACGGGGGTCAGCGTACTTACGTTTCAGCGATCGAAATTCCTTCTTTAAAGCCTTCAAAAGTTCACGCCTATCGCTCAACAGTCGCTGTAATTCTTGAATATTTCCCGTCAATTCATCCAACTCAGACTGCAAATTTTGCCTTTCCATACCAGTCAGCCTACGCATCGGCATCGCCAAAATCGCATCTGATTGACTTTCGCTCAGATTAAGGCGAACTTGAAAAGTTTGCTTAGCAGTAGTCCCGTCAGGAGAATTTCTGAGAATGTCGATCGCAGTATCGAGATTTGTCAAAGCCAACATTAATCCTTCGACAATGTGACAGCGACGCCCGGCCGCCTGCAACTCGTAATTGTAGCGGCGGGTAAGAGTTAGTTCCCGAAAATCCAGAAATTCTTGCAACAATTGTCTAAGTGTCAACTGTCGGGGTTGACCGTTGACAATTGCCAGCAAAATCGCGCCAAAATTTGTTTGCAGGTCAGTTTGTTGATAAAGACGAGCTAGAACCGCTTCTGGAGTAAATTCCCGCTTCAGTTCAATTACAACTCGAATGCCTTCGCGATCGCTCTCATCGCGCAAATCAGAAATACCGTCGAGGCGGCCAGCATTGACCAACTCCGCCACCTTTTCAATCCAACCAGCCTTATTTACCTGAAACGGAAACTCCGTCACCACGATCGCCGTTTTAGTCCGAAACTTGCGATTACCAGGCACTTCTTCCACCCCAGCCACACCCCTGACCGCAATACTACCGCGACCCTTAGTGTAGGCATCAAAAATACCCTCTGTAGCAACGATTTCCCCTCCGGTCGGAAAATCCGGACCTGGAATCAGTTCCATCAACTTCTCGTCCGAGAGTTCTGGATTTTCGATCAAAGCAATTAAACCATCTACCACCTCCCCCAAATTGTGAGGCGGGATATTAGTTGCCATCCCCACAGCAATGCCAGTACAGCCGTTGAGTAACAGAAATGGCAACTGAGCAGGTAGCGCCGTCGGTTCCTGCTGCGAACTGTCAAAGTTATCAGCAAAATCAACAGTTGCATCGCCGACTTGGGTTAGCATGGCTTCATGGGCGATCGGTGCCAGCCTAGTCTCCGTGTAGCGCATCGCAGCCGCCGGGTCATTGTCCACCGAACCGAAATTGCCATGACCCGCCAGCAAAGGATAGCGGCTCGAAAACTCCTGAACCATGCGCACCAGAGCATCGTAAACCGATTGGTCGCCGTGGGGATGATATTTTCCCAAAACATCTCCAACTACCCGGGCGCACTTGCGGTAAGGTCGGTCTGGCGTCAAACCGAGTTCGTGCATCGCGTACAAAATTCGACGGTGAACCGGTTTTAAACCGTCGCGGACATCGGGCAAAGCTCGCCCGACGATCACACTCATGGCATATTCGAGGTACGATTGCTGCATCTCGGCGTGCAGAGGCGTAGAAATTACTTGCCCGGAAAGTAGGTTGAGTTGTTTAGCCATGAGTCCTTGTGTCCGTTAATTCTTGATTGAAGACAGCCTCTGTCAATCATCCTGAGGTTGCCTGTCTCAAGTGAACAGTGTTTGCCGCAGGAGAACCAAAAGTTCGACAAAACCGCGAGTGCGGCGAGAGGATAAAAATAAACTTAACTTGTGAAAGAAGAATCAGAGTGCCGAAGACGGGGAACACTTGCCTCTTAACTCTCCACTTTTACCCTAACCTCTATGTTGCCGACCTTTGCGCTTACCTGTCTATTTACCGCCCGCCGTGAGAAGGTTGATTCACAGTCATGCTTTTTCTTATAATCGCTCACAAATGGCGATATTTAAGAATTCAGCAGTCAAGAGCTCTCCTAGTCTGACTACAGCTTGATCAACGGAAGAGTCGATATTTTAAGCAGTCTGAATCGGTTAAAATTGAGAGTTAGGAATCCCCAACTATCCCCCGCTATACTCCCTACTCCGAATGCTTCGGCGGAAGTGTGTGAATAAACATTGCTTTATTCTAAGAGCAGGAAATAAAATAATTGTCACCTATTCCCAACCCTCTCGTCAGAGGCTTAACCGAAAGAGGGGATACTAGAAACCTGCTACCCGGGAATCTTAAGACTATCGCCAGTGTCAGGTCTAGTTCTAAAAAAAACAACTAAACTGTCTGTGTGTAGTAGTCTAAATGATGGTAAAGGATGCTTCTGAGCATTTGTACACCTTCTCACAGTTAGCGATCGAGGATATACATACGGGTTTTGCAGGGTTCCCGGCTGATGGCGCTAAAAACTCTGCATTTTTGACGGGGAATGTATTCCCCGTGCCGTGTTCATCTTTGGACTAAAGTCGCAAAGTTTCTATACTTCCCATATTTATTTATGAAAACCGTTCTGATTGTAGAGGACGATTTGGTTAATGCTCGGGTTTTTTCCAAAATTCTGACTAAGCGGGGGGGCTTAGCCGTGAAGCACACGGAAAATGTTGAAGAGGTGATGCAGATTGCTGCTGCTGGAGAAGCTGATTTGATTTTAATGGATGTGTCTCTTTCGCGCAGCGTTTACCAGGGAAAAGCTGTTGACGGCATCAAGATTACTCAACTGCTTAAAGCTGACCCACAAACGGCATCGCTGCCGATTATTTTGGTGACTGCTCACGCGATGGCCGGTGATAGAGAAACTTTTTTGGATCAAAGCGGTGCCGACGGTTATATATCTAAACCCGTAGTAGATCATCAAGAGTTTGTCGATCAGATCAAGGCTTTGCTCCCTGACTGAGTTAAGCGAAGGAAGAAGGCTTCCGAAGGAAGAAGGAAGAAGGAATTTTTTGTTTAAACTAACAAACAATTAAAACTCTTGAATTATAAATTTTTCTTGAATTCTAACCAATGCCTTCTAACCAATACCTTCTGCTTTCTTCCTTCTTTGTTTGGATGTATCGCAAAATGCTATAAATTCTGATATTAATTCCGGTTGCACTCAGAGAGATAATTGTTGACTATTGACTATAAGTCTAAAAAATTACCGATTGCGCTGAAGTTTTGGTGATAATATGACTCGACTTTACTATTCCAATGAAGCTCGAATTTGAGCGAATTTATTAGTTTGAGGAAATACAGCAGATTCCACGTTTATGAAGTACACCCCGATTGCTCTTCTATTGCCGTAGGGACACGGCACTGCCGTGTCCCTACCTCTGTTGTGTACCTCACTAACCTGAAAAGTGCTGTATAACAACTGCGTCTGACGGCTATGAAGTTCTTAATTGTTGGGACTCCATTTCCCTTCTTTTTTCTTTCTTCTTCTTTGTGTTGTCAGTTTAATATTTTTCAACTCATATAGCATAGCGGTTTTCAAGGTCTGTGAGGTATGCGATCCACTCTTATGCCCAATGAATGCCCTCTTTGCACCCGATGTGACTGAGACTTGTCTATTCTGAAACAAAAAAATGCCGCGCAGGGCTTGGAAGCTGGCTGCGCGGCAATTTCAAAACATGAGATTAATCTTCATCCTCGTCGAAGTCATAACCGATATCATCATCATCGGTCGCTTCCCCTAGGGAATCATCATCAGTTTCTGGGACAAAATCGTCGTCATCAACCTCAACTTCCTCAAAATCTTCATCAGGCTCAACTTCAGGAGCGCGGACGACATCATCGAAAGTGCTTTCGATCGTATATTTGCGACGCGCAGTTCGATCGTCGAGTACCACATCCTCCTGCAAATCGTGGATTTCGTCATCAAACACAGCACCATCAAGAGCCGAATCTGACATACCCTGTTCCTCATAAGCATTGAACCCAGTTCCTGCGGGAATCAGCCGTCCGATAATCACGTTTTCCTTCAAGCCCCGCAGCCAGTCTGACTTACCCTCGATCGCAGCTTCAGTCAGCACCCGCGTCGTTTCTTGGAAAGAAGCAGCAGAAATAAAGCTATCGGTGTTGAGCGAAGCCTTAGTAATCCCCAGCAGCACCGGAGTATAATCCGCCGGCGCGCCGCCAGTAATCGACATCGCCTCGTTCACCTGCTCCACTTGCCGCAGTTCGACCAACTCACCAGGGAGCATGGTAGTATCGCCACCGTCCTCCATCCTGACTTTGTTGGTCATCTGCCGCACAATTACCTCAATGTGCTTGTCGGAAATATCTACACCCTGAGACTGATAGACAGACTGCACCTCGTTCACCAAGAAAGTCTGCACCTGCTGGAAACTCTCCAAAGCCGCCTCAAAAGTAGGCTGGCGCTCCTTCAGTACATGGAAAAACACTTCCAGAATTTCATGAGGATTCGCAGGGCCGTCCGTCAAAGCTTCGGCAATACCCACGCGCTGTCCATCGGAGACGATCGGGTTTTGACCAGGCAACAAAGGATACTCCTCAATCCGGCCATCATCCTCAATCACAGCCAATTCCACAACATCGTCATCGGTGACTACCCGAGCCGTCCCGGGCCGCTTGGCGAGGATGCAAGCTTCCTTGGGCTTCCGCCCTTCCAACAACTCCTCAATCCGTGGTAAACCCTGAATGATATCCCCAGTTTTGGCGCGCTCGAAGACCAGGATCACTAAGTTGTCGCCCCGTTGCACCAAGTCGCCGTCGTCTACGTGCAGCACTGCGCCACCGGAAACCCGGTAAGGGCGAGCTATCCGCAGCACAATCTTTGCCTCTTGGGTGCCAGAAGCAGGTACAACTTTCACCACTTGCCCCGACTCTTCCAAAATAATCCCGGGAGCGACTTCTGTACCGGCAACTAGCAATTGACCGGGGCTGACATCCGGCGTACCCGCGACTGAGACTGAAATAGAATCGGCATCGCGCATCACTAGCAAGCGACGCACCGGTTCGTTTAGTCTGTCGCGGATGCCTCGGACGATGCCCGCTTCCTTGCAGAGAATCTCGGTGCGAGCCACAACAGCCCCGGGGGCGATCGACTGTCCATCTTCCACCAACAGGCGCGTGTTAGTGCTGCCCTGAGTCGGATCTGCCGATACGTCGCGGCGAATTACTAGGGATTCCAAAATCACCAACTGCAAGCGGAAAGTCCGAGAAGTTTGATCGGTCTCATCATCAGCCAGAGCCAATTCTTGTGAGGCCACAACCGCATCTGTGGAAATCCAAGCCGGCCCGGAACCATCAGCCCCAAAAGCTGTAGCATCTCCCTCATCCGGCAGCAGCTCGATATCCGCAGCCAGTTGGGGAGCACCTGAACCAATTTCCAAAATAAGCTGAGTGCGTAGCAGTTCCAATCCCTCAACAGATTTGACGCGCTCCCCATCCTTATAAGGCAGTCGTTGCACTGCTTTAAGAGAGATCGACTCATTCAGCGCCGTCTGAGAAGGCACCGGTGGCTTATCGGGGACTGGGAACTCTACCACTGGCCGCAGGAGTAAAGCTGGGCCTTCGGGAGTTTCGATATATTCGGCATAGCCCAACTCTTCGGCAATCAACCCAGGGAAAATCTCTTGACCTGCGTTGACAATTTGACCTTCCCCAAAAGTTAGTGGCGGGCGGTCAACGGCGTGGAGTGTCCCGGGCTTAATCACAATTTCCCGAAGAATGTCATTTTTCTGAGTTACTTCCACTGCGCCGCTGGTTTGGCAGAAAATATCCTTGACTACTTCAGTGCCCGCCTCGACATACTGGCCGTCTTCGACCAGCAGCAGGGAAATATCTTTGTTAACTTCGTGGGACTCTTCGGGTATCCACAGCATAGTCCCGCCCTTGACGACTTCGTAGCCGAGTTTGGCCTTACCGCGCTTGTGAACTTCGACTCCGGCGTATTTGATAATCCCGCCCGTGGCTGTGCGGTAGCTGTCATCGAGGAGTTCTGCCACCACTTCGCCGTTGATCACTTTGCTCCCGGGAGCCGTTTTCAGCGAAAAGCGCTGCTTAGAAGCTGTTTCGATCGTATAGTGGTCGCGGCCCCCGGCGCTTTCTGCCCGAACAACGGCTTGGTCAAGCAGCACTTGCGCGGTGATGATTTCGATTTCTCGCTCGTCGGCGATGCGGACTACGCCACCGTGTTCGGAGACGAGTTTGGTTTCGGCGATGACGCTTTCGGCCACGATGCGATCGCCATTTTTGACGGCTGGTTCTGCACCCGGTGGCAAGTTGTAGACTTCACCAGACAGAATCCAAATCAGCCCGCCTCTGCTCGCCGTGCGGGTTGTGTTACCTTGACGGTCAGTTTTTTCTTCCGGCACCAAGTCAGCAAATTTGGCTTCTCCCGCCAAATCCGAAGCCACGTCCGTAGTTACTTTTTCGGTAGTTTTGCGGGCGGCGCGACCGACGATCGGCACTTCTGCCAAAACTTGACCCAAAACTGCACGCTGTCCGTCTTTGACCATCAGGGTCGAACCTTGGGCGATCGCCAGTTCAATTTTCAGTTTTTGATTCTTCGCCCCCGATTTCCCTTCTTCAAAGCCGTCGCCCTCGAATACGACTTTGCCGTTGTTTTCTGCCACCAGGGCTTCTTCGCCGTGTCTGGTGCGGAAGGAGCGAGTACGCAAATTCTTAAACTTTGCTACTCCAGGGAATGGTGCGCGTTCTTGTTTGGCGACTTCCCCGGTGAACACGCCGCCGGTGTGGAAGGTGCGCATTGTGAGTTGGGTTCCTGGTTCTCCGATCGACTGGGCGGCAATAATCCCGATCGCCTCTCCCATATCTACCATCTTCAAGTGGGCGAGACTCCAGCCGTAGCATTGCTGACAGACCGATCGCGTAGATTCGCAGGTCAAGGGCGATCGTAAATAAACTTCTGCCACCCCCGCCTTACCAATTTCCCCTGCCATTTCCTCAGTAATCGTCTGGTTTCGCACTGCTCTTTCGTCCTTATAAGACACGATTTCCCCGGTTTTGGGGTGCACCGCATCTCGGGCAAAAACGCGGCCTAGCAGCCTGTCTTTCAGGGGAATCAACACGGTAGCTCCATCGGTCATCGGACGCACCCGAATCCCCCGCTGAGTTCCGCAGTCTACTTCCCGCACGATTACGTCTTGGGATACGTCCACCAGCCGGCGCGTCAGATAGCCGGAGTCGGCGGTGCGCAGGGCGGTATCTACTAAGCCTTTGCGCGCTCCGTAGGACGAAATAATGTACTCGGTAACGGTGAGTCCTTCGCGGAAGTTGGTTTTAATTGGAAGGTCGATGATTTCCCCTTGCGGGTCAGCCATCAGCCCGCGCATTCCCACAAGTTGGCGCACTTGAGAGATATTACCCCGCGCCCCGGAGAACGCCATCATGTAGACGGAGTTAAGCGGGTCGGTGGCGCGGAAGTTTTTGACTACTTCGTCTTTGAGGTCTTCTGAGGTACTGTTCCAGGTGTCGATTACTTTCTGGAAGCGTTCGACTTCAGTGATTTCGCCTCTGGTGTATTTTTGTTCTGTGATCCGAATTTCTTCTTCGGCTGCATCCAGGAGCGCTCGTTTGGATGGAGGAACTTGCAGGTCGTCTACGCTAATTGACACTCCGGCTTTGGTGGCGTAGCGGAAACCCAAGTCTTTCAGTTTGTCGGCCATTTGCGCCGTGCGCGCAGTTCCGTAGTTCATGAAAGACCAAGAGATTAATTTCTTGAGCTGACCTTTGTCAACAACTCGATTGCGAAAAACAATTTCCTTATTTTCTGTCATTTTTCTGCTGTTAGGAATTGGGAATTGGGAATTGGAAATCGGGCATCGGCATCGGGAATTGGTAATTGGGCATCGGTAATGGGGAATTTTTAGTAATAAAAGGAGTATTGAATAACTAACCAGGGTAGAAACTAGCCATTAACCCTTAATTATTACTCATGCTGTTGGGCTCATTACCAATTACCCATTACCCACTACCTAATTGTTAATTACAGATTCGATCGTTTGGTGATAGATTATTCTGCCCGGAGTAGTGCGAATAAACTGAGTGATCAACTTACCCTCTGCGTCTTCCCGAACCCGGCGGAACTTGTATTCTTTCGTCACAGTACCGTCAGTCGATCGCTCCATTTTCAGCGGTTCTCCCTCGGGTTCTATGTTTTCTATAGCGCCTTGGAACCTCACCCACACGTATGAATGCAAGTTAATGACTCCTTGTTCGTAAGCTACAACAGCATCGGTAAGGTTAGAGAAATAGTGACCTGCTCCTTTTTGGGCATCAAGATTCTCGGCTGTCAAATAATAGCAACCGAGTACCATATCTTGAGAAGGAGTAACGATCGGTCTTCCCGTTGCTGGCGACATAATGTTATTAGAAGCCAGCATCAGCAAGCGGGCTTCCGCCTGAGATTCCAGAGACAAAGGCACGTGAACCGCCATTTGGTCACCGTCAAAGTCAGCGTTAAAAGCCGGACAGACTAACGGGTGAAGTTGAATCGCCCTCCCGTCCACCAAAATCGGCTCAAACGCTTGAATCCCCAAACGGTGCAGCGTCGGCGCCCGGTTCAGCATGACCGGGTGTCCTTCAATCACCTCCTGAAGCACATCCCAAACGCTGGGATCGTTGCGCTGAATCAGTTTTTTCGCAGCTTTAATGTTGTTGACCAATCCTTGGCGAATTAAGCGGTGGATGACAAAAGGCTGGAAAAGTTCGATCGCCATTTCCCTCGGCAAACCGCACTGATGAATTTTCAGTTTTGGCCCCACCACAATTACCGATCGCCCAGAGTAGTCAACCCGTTTCCCGAGCAAGTTTTGGCGGAATCGGCCTTGTTTCCCTTCAATGATGTCCGACAGCGACTTCAGCGGACGGTTATTTGCCCCCACCACTGTCCGGCCACGGCGCCCGTTGTCAATCAGCGCATCCACAGCTTCTTGCAGCATCCGCTTCTCGTTGCGGATGATAATCTCCGGCGCCAGAATCTCTTGCAGTCTCGCCAAGCGATTATTGCGGTTAATCACTCTCCGATAAAGGTCGTTGAGGTCACTCGTAGCAAAACGCCCGCCGTCTAGCTGAACCATCGGCCGCAAGTCTGGGGGAATCACTGGAATCACATCGAGAACCATCCAATCGGGATGAGAACCCGTAGCGATGAAGTTATCAATTACCCGCAAGCGTTTAATTAACTTCGCCCGTTTTTGACCTTTAGCATTGGCAATATCTTCCCGCAACTTTTCCGCTTCGCTTTCCAGCGGAATATTTTGCAGCAAAACTTGCAAAGCTTCAGCCCCAATCCCCACTTCTACACCTGTGAGTGTGGAATCTTCGCTGTAAAGTTCGTCTTCTATTTCCAGCCAAGCATCTTCTGTCAGCAATTGCTTGTATTGCAGCTTTTCAGCATTGCCTGCATTTAGCACAACATAGGCATTGAAATAAACAATTTGTTCGACATCACGCAGAGGCATATCTAATAGAATTGCCATGTAACTCGGGATGCCTTTGAGATACCAAACGTGAGCTACGGGAGCTGCTAATTTGATGAATCCCATGCGATGACGACGGACGCGAGATTCAGTTACTTCAACACCGCAGCGTTCGCAAACAATGCCTCTATGACGAACTCTCTTGTACTTACCACAATGACATTCCCAATCTTTTGCAGGCCCAAAAATGCGCTCGCAAAACAAGCCATCCATCTCAGGTTTCAATGTCCTATAATTTATCGTCTCGGGTTTTGTCACCTCGCCGGTTATCTGACCGTTGGGTAAAGTTCTCTCTCCCCACTGTCGAATTCTTTCTGGTGAAGCTAACCCTATCTTGACGTAATCAAAGCGTTGTTCTACCTTAGCCATTTTGACTCCAATTGATGATTTACAGTCGATTATTTGTGGTAATTTATCTTTTTTGTTGGCTTTTTTAGCAGCTTAAATCAATTTTATTCTCCTCTATATGTGACATTCCTTTTGATATCAGAAATGAGATTTCTGGATACTCCAAATTCCTGAGCTATTTTAGCAAGGGATTCTCCGGCTTGAATTCGTTCTCGGATCTCAATAGCTTGAGCAAAAGTCAAATAGCGATCGAGAGATCCACCCATACGAGGAACTGGAACCTCTTCACCTTCTACCTTCCAAGTCACGTGATACTTAATGTCATGTATGGTTTTGCGGCCGACACTGTATTCCTGTGCTACATCTTTCATCCTCTCTCCTGCTGCTAGCTTTTGTCGAATTTCTCGCACCTTTTCCCAGTTTAATTTGGCATTGGAAAGGGGATGAGTTTTGCCTTGAGTGCGTCCTTTCTTAGAAGCATCCAATGAATTTTGGGAACGAGTACCACCCCAAAGGTGTTCTGGGTTAATACAACTGGGATTGTCGCAGGTATGACAAGCGTCGATTGAAGTCGGAATTTCACATCCTAATTTCTCTGCTAAAACAGCACGAGTAACTGATTTCGATTTCCCATTTTTTAAGTATCTGCCATAGCCTGAAGCATCCTTTGCACCTTGAAAAATTATGCAGCGGTTGTCTTGAATTTCTCCTAAAAAACCGGGTGGGACTGTAGTGAAGTTATCGGGAATATTTGCCTTAAGTATCTTAGTAATAGTGTCATGATCTACTCCATACTCTTTTGCTAGGTGGTTCTTGATGGTTCCAGATAAATATTTAGTCTGAATTTCCCGCAGTTGTACGTTAGCGAAGCCCTCGAAGAGGATCGACAGTTTACCGATACCCGGAATACTTTTGCGCCTGGGAGTTTTGCGATCGCGCTCCATCATCTGCCCGGTATTTTCAGCAGCAGTACCTACCACCAGATGTGCCGGGTTGATGCAGCTTCGATTGTCGCAGGTGTGGCAAGCAAAATGACCGGAAGCGAGGAATCCTGCTATTTTTGATTCGAGGACTAATCGGTGAACTAAAACCGTTTTGCCATCGACCCACTTGCGCCCGTAACCGTTGCCAAACTTACTCCCTTGCCAATTAATACAGCCTGTTGATCTGTCAACTTCTCCTTCTATTCCTGGGACAACTGTTACAATAATCATGTCAGCGTCTCTCCTTTTTAGAGCGTTGATTCGCCTCAACAGTGGTACGAACACTGCTGAGGCATTTTTATTGGAGAGGGTCGATTAAAGATTAAAGAATTGAATGTTGCCAAACAATTCTTTAATCTTTAATTCCTAATCCCTAATCCTCATCTTCGTCGCGAGAAAGCGATTCGTAAGTAGGCCTGGAGGGCGATCGCTTGCCCCCAACATCCGCCATCAAATCCACCTCAACGTGTTCGCTGCCCTCGTCGGACGTATTCACCTTGTGCACGGCAATATCCAAGCACAAAGACTGCAACTCCCGCATCAGCACCTTGAAAGATTCCGGCGTTCCCGGCCTGGGGATGGCTTTACCTTTGACGATCGCATTTAAAGCCTCGTTTCTGCCCTGCATATCGTCCGACTTCACAGTCAGCAGTTCTTGCAAGGTGTAAGCGCAGCCAAAGGCTTCCAGAGCCCACACTTCCATTTCTCCGAACCGTTGTCCACCCTGCTGCGCTTTGCCGCCTAGAGGCTGCTGCGTTACCAAAGAGTAAGGGCCGGTGCTGCGGGCGTGGATTTTGTCATCTACCAAGTGGACGAGTTTGAGCATATAAGCGATGCCGACTGTGACAGGTCGATCGAACGGTTCGCCAGTTCTGCCATCGTAGACAATAGTCTTGCCCGGATGCTTTTCATTAAACACCCACGGCTTACCAGTTTTCTCCCGCGCCTCCTGCAACTTGCCGTGAACAGTTTCGCGAGACTTTTCAGCCCCGTGCATTTCGTCGAAGGGAACCATTTTGAACCGCATCGACAGATTTTCACCAGCCCAGCCCAGCAAACACTCGAAGATTTGACCGACGTTCATCCGAGACGGTACGCCCAACGGATTCAGCACAATATCAACCGGAGTCCCATCGGGCAAATAAGGCATATCTTCCATCGGCAGAATCCGGGACACAATACCCTTATTCCCGTGGCGGCCGGCCATTTTGTCCCCGACTTGAATCTTCCGTTTTTGAGCTACGTAGACGCGGACGACCATATTTGCGCCCGGAGGTAATTCATCGCCCTGTTCGCGAGTGAACACCCGCACGTCCACCACACGGCCTTTTTCGCCGTTAGGAACGCGGAGGGAGTTATCGCGCACGTCGCGGGCTTTTTCGCCAAAAATTGCTCGCAGCAGTTTTTCTTCGGGCGGTTGGTCGGATTCGCCTTTGGGAGTGACTTTACCCACCAAAATGTCACTAGCTTCTACCCAAGCACCCTTGCGGATAATTCCTTGTTCGTCTAGCTGGCGTAGCGCGTCTTCGCCGACGTTCGGAATTTCGCGAGTGATTTCTTCGGGGCCGAGTTTGGTTTGGCGGGCTTCGATTTCATACTTTTCAATGTGGATCGAAGTATAAACATCTTCGTACACCAAGCGCTCGCTAATTAGCATCGCGTCTTCGTAGTTGTATCCCTCCCAGGGCATATAGGCTACGAGGATGTTGTGGCCCAGAGCCAGTTCTGCCCCTTCGGTGGAGGAACCGTCGGCGAGGACTTGACCGGCAACTACTCGATCGCCCTCATAAATCAAAGGACGCTGGTTTAAGCAGGTATCCTGGTTAGAACGCTGATATTTTTGCAGTTCGTGTTCGATGCAGCCAGCATATTTTTGCTTCCAAACCGAGGGCTGTTTGAATTTGAGTTCGTCATATTCCCGAATCAAAAAATGTTCTTCGCTGGAAGTCGATTCGACATCTACAGCCATCGGTTTGACAATAATCCTGGTAGCGTCGATGTAAATCACCTCGCCGTTAATCCGAGAAACTACAACCATCCCGGAATCTCGCGCCGCCTGAGCTTCCAGCCCTGTACCCACAAGCGGCCGTTCGGGTTTGAGCAGTGGGACTGCTTGCCGCTGCATATTAGAACCCATCAGAGCTCTGTTTGCATCGTCATGTTCCAAGAACGGAATCAACGATGTCGCGACGGAGACGATTTGGACTGGCGAAATCGCCATGTAGTCCACCTGCATCGGCGTAGTCGTCGTAAATTCTTGGCGGTAGCGGACGGCTACGGTTTCGCCCAAGAGGTTATTGTTTTCGTCGAGGCTAATGTCCCCCGGCGCAACCCGCAAATCATCTTCTTCATCGGCTGTCATGTAAACAGGAGCTTTATCGCGGAGCACCTGTCCTTTTTCTACTGGATAAAAAGGAGTTTCAATGAAGCCGTAGGAGTTGACTCGGGCGTGGGTGGCGAGGGAACCGATTAGACCCGCGTTGGGGCCTTCTGGTGTTTCGATCGGGCAAATCCGGCCATAGTGGGATGGGTGAATGTCTCGCACCGCAAACCCGGCGCGTTCCCGCGTCAAACCTCCAGGTCCAAGGGCGGAAAGTCGGCGTTTGTGCGTCAGTTCTGCTAGAGGATTGGTTTGATCCATGAACTGCGATAGCTGGGAGGAACCGAAGAATTCCTTGATTGCTGCTACCAGCGGTTTGGGGTTGACCAGAGAAGCCGGGCTCAAGGAGTCGGCATCGGAGACTGTCATCCGTTCGCGGATAATCCGTTCTAGGCGGTTGAGACCGACTCGGACTTGGTTTTGCAGCAGTTCTCCGACACTGCGGACGCGACGGTTGCCTAAGTGGTCGATGTCGTCGGTAGATCCGATGTCGAATTCGAGGTTAATTAGATAGTCGATCGCCGTCAAGATATCTTGCGATGTCAACACCCGCGTTGTATCTGGGATAGACAGATGCAACTTCTTGTTCAATTTGTAGCGACCAACCCGACCCAAATCGTAGCGTTTGGGGTCAAAGAAACGGGAGTTAAGCAGTTGTTGGCCCCCTGCTACGGTGGGGGGTTCACCCGGACGGAGTTTGCGGTACAGCTCCATCAGAGCTTCTTCTTCGCCGAACTGTCCTTCTTTCTCGATCGTCTTTTGGAAGTATTCGGGATGGCGCAAACTGTCGTAGATTTCGCCGTCGGTGAGTCCGAGGGCTTTTAGTAGGACTTGAGCGCTGAGTTTACGGGTTTTGTCGATTCTGACCCAGACTAAATCGTTTTTGTCTGTTTCAAATTTCAGCCACGCGCCACGGTTGGGGATGAGAGATGCGTTGTAGGAGCGGCGGCCATTTTTGTCAGTTTCCGATTTGTAGTAGACGCCTGGGGAACGCACGATTTGATTAACGATTACTCGTTCAGCCCCGTTAATGATGAAAGTGCCGCGCTCGGTCATCAACGGCAAATCCCCGATGAAAACCTCTTGTTCTTTGATTTCCCCGGTTTCTTTGTTAATCAGGCGGGTGGGGACGTACATTTGCACTGAGTAAGTGCTATCCCGTCGTTTTGCTTCGTCTACATCGTATTTTGGACGCTTCAGTTTAAAGTCTTTGCCGATAAAGTGCAGTTCCAGCTTGCCCGTATAATCTGTAATCGGGGAGAAGCTGTCTAGTTCTTCGATCAGTCCGGCTTCTAGAAACCAGCGAAAACTTGCCCGCTGGATTTCGATCAGGTCGGGCAAGGTGAAGGCAAATTCTGTGTAATCTTTAGTGGTCATGGGTGTCCTTTTTCCGCAGTGGCTCTAGCTTTTTACATGGCGCCAAGGCTTGGCTTTTTTACCTTGTTGCGTTTTTTTGATGAATTGTGTGAGAGAATTTATATGATGTTTTCGATCGCCTGCCAATTGCTGCAACGGTTACTTGTGCTGGTTGCTCGCAGTAGTTTTTTGCGGATTTTGGATTCTATCGAGATGCTTTTAGCTCCGATCTCTTGGTGTCTCAGGGTAAATCCCCTAGACATTTGACTCCTAAAATTGACTTGACAGCTATTGCCAAATTGCTGAGGTTCCAATTTTCTTGTGATGTGTAAGTTTGAGGTATTGCTTGATTCTTTTAGCCTGTCCCGAAGGTTAGCGTGTTCGGGTTGTGTTGGCGTCGATAGTCAGCCAACGCTCGATCGGTTGGTTATTTTAATTATAGGACGCAAATCCGATCGCAGGCAACGCCCAAAAAAACTGAAATAAAGGATGAATCCGGTTTTTAGGGCAGTATCTAGATGGGATTATCTCTATCGTTTGCCTCTAATTCGATTTGTTTTCGTCGTTTCTTGGTTCTAGCTCAAGTGAAAAGCCGAATAGCTGACAGGCATTTTCGGTTGTCTGCTGAGACAAAGTTAAGAGAGAAACTCCTCTCAATTTAGCAACTTGCTCGGCTACGTGGTAGACGTAAGCTGGTTCATTGCGTTTTCCCCGCTGGGGTACGGGGGCGAGAAAAGGGCAATCTGTCTCGACTAGGATGCGATCGCTATTTACCATACAAGCTGATTCTTGTATCTGCAAGGCTTTTTTAAAGGTGACAGTTCCGCTAAAACTGATGTAGAAACCCAGGTCTAAAAACCACTGGGTTTCTTCGGGTGTACCTCCCCAGCAGTGCATGACACCACGTACCGGGCCGCGCGTTTGCCAAAAGTTCCGCAGCATTTCGGCCATTGGGGCGGCGGCGTCGCGACAGTGGATAATGACTGGTTTGTCAAGTTGCTGGGCGATTTCAAGCTGTGCTTCAAACACTTTAAACTGGAGCTCAGGATCATCACCTTTATGAAAGTCTAGTCCGGTTTCGCCGATCGCCACTACCCTAGAGTCCGAACTTGCCTTATCCCTAATCTGGTTCGCAGTCTCGTTGTTCCACTTGCCGGCATCTAGGGGATGGAGTCCAACCGCAAAGGAGACTTCTGCGAATCGATCGGCAATTGCTTGAATTCCGGCAAACTCTTCTGGCTCTACACAAGAATGAACCAGCCGAACTACACCAGCTTCGCGCCAGCGTTCTCGAATGGCTTCTAACTCAGATTTGTAGGTTTCAAAGTTGATATGAACGTGAGTGTCGATGAGCTGCATGGGGGAAGCAGAGTAGATTTTATCCGAGAGCGTCCGAGTTGGTGATGGATAGGGCCCAGAGGAGGAGAGTCGGTGAGTGGGATAGGAAGAGAAGAAAGAAAAATCTTCCCTTTTCCTGATTCCTGCTGCGTTCCAACTTCTTCCCTCAACATCCATCAAATGCGTTAAGTCCGTATGCAATCCGTTGCCGAATTTCCTTCTGCTTTAGGCTGCTGTTGTTGCTTCGTGTGGCTTGAGTATTCTCGCCAAGCGGGATTTCTTGTGGTTACCGTTGTTGCGGTGGAGTACGCCTTTTTTGACAGCTTTATCAATTTTGCTATAAGCCTCAGACATTCGCTGCTGGACTTCTTGCATTAATTCAGGACTCGGAGCTGCGGCGTACTTGTCAACGGCTACGAAATACTTCTTCATCAGGGTTTTGACCGCTGACTTGTAAGATTTGTTGTACAAGCGGTTGCGTTCGGCGATTTTGACTCGTTTGACGGCGGACTTAATATTTGCCATAGTTCTGCTGATGGAAGTAGGTATTCGTTGATACTCCGTAATCTCAAGATAGTCTCAAGACACGGGGATTTTGAAGCACAACCTTTTCGGGGTCTATCCACAAAAAGCTTGATTTTTAAAGGCTGAGTCAGACAGCAACTGCCACTCGCTCAAATTGAGCAGAGTTTTTGGCTACTGTTAGAGGACGATCGCCCACTAATTTTTGATTGACTCATTACAACTGCCTATTTTTACCTCTGACGATACCCAAAGGTATGACACGGGTGTTACGGAGGCGTGTTGCGGGGTTTCCACCCTCACGAGTTAAAGTCACGGTTTCTGGCGCGCAACTTTCAACTATACAATATTTTGGCGTTTTTTTATAAAAAAACTTATTAGGTGTCAGGAAAGACAATATAGCACTTATTTCCGATCAAAATCAGATTCCCGGAAAAATCCAAGTTAAGCTATAACAAAGAGTACAGGTTATTTTGGCTTCGCAAAGAAGCATTTAAGGAAAATAAAAGGCAAAAGGTAGAAGGTAGAAGCAGCCGGATCAGAAAGTAGAAGGCAGAATCAAAATTCTCCCCCCAGGGCACTCTCCCTCTGGGATCGAACTCTCTTCCTGGGCACTCGATCGGCTTGGTGGACAATTCAAGAGAGAAGGTTGTGACTTGTCCGAGCCTGTTGCAAAATCCTTGACAGAGATTTAAGCGCAGCACTGAAGCCTTTGAAAATACCGCGAGTCTCGCGGTTTGAGCTTGTGGACTGGTGGTGCCCTACTTCTCCAGGATATCCCCACAAAAATCCCAAATTGTCAAGCAAATGTTAGTGAATTTTATAGACGGCATTCCGAATCTCCATGCTGCGAATTATTACTCAGTGGGTTGAGGCACAAGCTGAACTGCGACGAATCTGCGATCGCACTCATGACGAACTCGTCGTTCACAAAGAAGCCACCGTGCGGGAAGTGCTGCAAGCTGTCAAGCGCAAAGGTGACAAAGCTGTGCTGCACTACACCGCTGAATTTGACCGTATGACCCTAAATGCGGAAGAATTGCGGGTGAGTGGCGCCGAATTGGATGCTGCTTACCAGCAGGTGTCGAAAGAATTATTAAATGCAATCCGCACAGCTTGCAGACAGGTAGAGGCGTTTCACCGACAGCGCGTCCCAAAGTCTTGGGTGCAGTTTGGCGATGACGAGATTGTTTTGGGCAAACGCTACACTCCAGTCGATCGCGCGGGGATTTACATCCCTGGCGGTCAGGCCTCATATCCCAGCTCAGTAATCATGAATGCGGTGCCTGCCAAGGTCGCCAAGGTTCCGAGACTGGTGATGTGTACTCCCCCCGGACAAGAGAAAAAAATGAATCCTGCGGTGCTGGTAGCGGCTCAAGAAGCGGGAGTTGATGAGATTTATCGGGTAGGTGGGGCTCAGGCGATCGCAGCTTTGGCCTACGGTACGGAAACGATTCCGAAGGTGGATTTAATTACTGGGCCGGGGAATATTTACGTCACGCTGGCGAAAAAACTGGTTTACGGGACTGTGGGGATCGATTCTCTGGCGGGCCCGTCGGAGGTGCTGATTATTGCGGATGGTAAGGCTAATCCCGTACACGTGGCTGCGGATATGTTAGCTCAAGCTGAACACGATTCGATGGCGTCGGCGATTTTGCTGACGGCGGATTCGGTGCTGGCGAGAAAAGTCGTGGCTGAGGTAGACAAACAGTTGGCGAATCACCCGCGCCGGACTTTGACGGAAAAGGCGATCGCGAATTACGGTTTAGTCGTAGTGGTTGAGTCTCTGAAGGCGGCAGCGGAACTCTCTAACGAGTTTGCTCCCGAACACTTGGAATTGCAAGTGGCAGATCCCTGGGCTTTGCTCGACCAAATTCGGCACGCTGGGGCGATTTTCTTAGGCTATTCCACACCGGAAGCTGTGGGTGATTATTTGGCTGGCCCGAATCACACTTTGCCGACTTCTGGAGCTCCCCGCTATGCGTCGCCGCTGTGTGTGGAAACTTTTATGAAGCATTCGAGTTTGATTGAATATTCGCCGACTGCACTGAAGAAAGTGGCTAAGGCGATTAATGTTTTGGCGGAAGCTGAGGGTTTGCCTTCTCACGCTGATTCGGTGCGGCTGCGGACGGAAAATCAGGCGGATTCAGAATTTTAGGTTCTAGTTGGTAGATGTTAGATGGGTGGTAAATGTAAAAGGCGATCTGGTTTATATCCCCGACTGGTTAAATGAGTCGGGGATCTGGGATATTTTTTGGGTGAGATACCTAATTATTTAATCCTGATATTAAGTAGTAATATATCAAAACTTTCAGAAGTTTTATTCAAGAATAAATAATCAATAAAAAAGTGAAGTATAACATGAGCATTACCCAAAACCCGGAAACAAAGCTGATGGAAAAGATCCGTAGTTTGCCACCCGATAAAATCACGGTATTAGAAGATTTTCTCGACTTCCTATTAACGCGAAGTGAAGCTCGTCTTCTCGTGTATACTTCAACCAAACTCTCAGAAGCAGCTTTTGCTAAAATTTGGGATAACCCAGAGGATGCGGAGTATGACGAGTTATAATTTTGGTGATGTGGTTTTAGTTCCGTTTCCTTTTACCGATCAAACTACAAATAAAAAACGTCCAGCAGTTGTGATTAGTTCTGACGTTTATAATGCAGAATATCCCGATCGCATTCTGATGGGTATAACGAGTCAAGTTAGCAATAGCCCGAAAGTCGGTGATATTATCATCACAGATTGGCGAGGGGCTGGGCTTCTAAAAGCGTCTATGATTAAGCCTGTTATTACGACAATTGAGATGCAACTGATTATCAAAAAACTGGGAAGGCTTCAAGATGTAGATATCCAGTCTTTGAAAGAGGGATTGATTGGAATTATAGGTAATAATTGATCGATCGCCCTTCTGAATTATCCTGAGAAAGGGCGATTATCTTTTCGGTTAAGAAAGCACTTTCATTAAAAGTTACTAACTGCAAAGGCTATGACTAAAA
>ENA-OFDP01000102-OFDP01000102.1-metagenomes-genome-assembly--contig:-NODE-102-length-39572-cov-6.166966_pt1 | contig 39572 bp, 73 predicted proteins | sample MGYA00153389_OFDP01 | MGnify analysis MGYA00153389
GGTCCGGTGTCTTGAACTCGTTTGCCTCCGCGAATAGCCTGATCGTGTTAGCGATGTGCTCGGGACGGACGACGCCGACCGCCTGCCCCATCTGCTGCAGTGGGATCATCGCCATGATGCGCGCGGCCTGCTGCTCTTTCGTGCCCTGCCCAAGTCCCACGTTGATTTCGAGATTGAACTGGTCCCGCCACTCGGTGGGCGACACGTTGATCCAGTCGTTATTGACCGCAAACCATTCTTCCTGATTCTGGTGCTGAGTCACAAGTTTCAACAGCTTCATGAAAGCCTTGCGGACGCCCTGAGCGAAGAATCGGGCCATCAGCTCCATGCCCATGTCTGCGCGGTTGGTCAGGATCTCTACCCCGCCTTTAGTCTTATTTAGCGCATTCGAGTCAGTGCCCGCGCTGTAGCGGTTGAACGACGTCCGCGACTCCCGCCACGACTCCATCCACTCGTTTAGCTGCCACGTCTCACCACCCATAGACGGCTGAGCAATGGGCTGGATCGCCGACCCTGCATCGCCCTCGCCACGAATGATGCCGCCCGGACGCGAATCCAACAGGTCTTCAATGTTCACGTTGGCGTTCGTGTTGACGTAGGTCCGCCCGTTGACCGATAGCGCCGCTGAGTCAAGCAATCCTCGAATCAGGTACGTGCGCTGCCGCTGCGGTTCATAGGCACGGTCAGCCGGGCAGTCGCCGAAATAGGCGTGTGGGCGCGGCTTAGGGCAGATGTCGCAATAAGGGTGATCGTCTACATGCTCAATGTCCGGTTTACCGTCCTTCGTTGCCAGCTTGCCGCCGATGAGGCCGACCCGCAGCCATTCGACAACGCCATCCCCGTCGCGATCCAGCCGCATGTAAATGTCGGCCTTCTCGTACGTCTGGTGCGATGCGTGGAAGTCAGCTGAGCCGTAATCGCCTGAGTCGCCGAGCTGTTCCCGCGCCTCGGAGTTTGAGCCATAGTCCGATCCTTCGCCCAGCTCCTCTACGTCATAGCCTTCTTGCTCAAGCTCGAATAGGCGGCGTGCGTACTCGCGACCAATGATCGCCACATCACCGCCCCAGCGGGCGTTAGGGTCGATACGCATCTCATGCGGCGCGATCGCAGCGATCTTATAGGCCATGCGCTTACCCTCGCGCTTGACCGTGAAGCTGAGCAACCCATCCTTGTCCTGCTCCGGTTCGCCGGCGATCTCACCGCCGTCCTGCAGGATCATTTGCCCCATCTCGGGCGTTATCCCGCTGTACCGTTGCGCGCCGTCGTCTGAGTCCTCTTCAGCCCACACTTGCACGAACCCCACCTTTTGCAGCAGGGCATCGTGGAACCAGTCGTACAGCACCGACAGGCCGTCGTTACGCACGTAGAAGATGTGATTCAAGTAGGCTGTCGCGTCTTTCGCCTGCTTCTCTCCGCCTTGCTTCTTGGCCTTGGCCTCTACCGCATCGCTGCCGGCAACGAACATCTTCAGGATCTGCGGCAGCATCCCGTCAACCGTGTCAGCAACGTCGGTCGCCACGAAGTCAGACCGATCCATGACCTCGGGCGGAGCAAAGTCACCAGACGGCGCGGCGTTGTAAGCCTCTAGGTTGCGCAGCCGAATGCGGCCGATGTCTGAGTCTGGCGAGCCCAGCGCAGTGCGCAGGAACTCCGCGGCGATTGTGCCGATATCGTCGTCGTCTATCTTCTCAGGCTTCATTGCTGCAATGCTCCTATCTCGCGACTCATCTCTCTCACATTTTTGCAAATCATGTACCACGCCTCTCCCTTTCTGCCTGCCTGCCCCAAGAGCCGCTGAAGATTCGACAGCTGGGCGACTCTGCTTAGCGTCTTCCCCTCGTGGCCCACTGTAATCAGGAATTTGTCCCCGTCGCCCTCTTTGTTGAGCTGCCGTACTCTCGGCTTGATTGTCAGCCCCAACATACTGAGCGGGCTAGCTGCAGCCTTTACGTCTACGGTCATCATCGGAGTCTCTTGTAAGGAATAGGCTGATCTTTGCGCCCGCGATTGCCGAGGTAGTCCACAGCCAACAGCCCGAAAGCGTCTGCGGCGTGGCTTGACCAGTCATGGTCCGGCCCTAGGCCCAAATTGCGGCGTTCGTCACGCTTTTCATGGTACCAGCCTAACGCCTTGCGGCCCGGGGCTGTCTTCTCTTCATTGAATCGGACCGCAGGGAACGCGCGGCGGACGGCCTCGATTCGCATCGTCGCAGCACCCGCTCCCATGTTCTTGATTACATCGACTTCAAACTCCGCCTGCTTAAGCGCGCTTTCGTACGTCACTTTGTAAACCTTGTCGTGCTGCGCGCCGTCGTGCGGGAGCTTGCACAGCGCCTTCCCGTGACCGTTGGTGCGCAACCAGTGAATATGGGCCTCTAGCGGCTGGCCTACAGCCTCGTAGTAATCCAACACCCGGATTTCGTCGCCGATGAATTGGCTGATCCAGATGGAACAAGCGTCAGCCTTTAACCCAGTGCCGCCGATATCCCAATAGGCGCGCAGCGTCATCAACGGATCTTTAGCAAACCACGCAATGCGGCCCTCAGTCTTCGCGGCCAATAGCTGCGGGGCAAAGTAGGCACCCGCGCTGACGGTCTTGTAGCCGCCTTCCCATACATGCTCAACCTGTTCGGGCCTTGCCTCTACATCCGCCTGCATCTTGGCCGGCAGCGTTGTCAGATGGAACCACGGGTTATCCCGGTGATTCAGTTCGACTATCTTTGACTGTGCCGGTGGGTTCTTCCGAAACCGCAGATCGGTGGCGCTGTTCTCTAGCTCGGGGTTCCAAGTCACCCACACCTCGGAACCAACCTCTCGAACAGTGTTGTCCGCCTTCGACCATGCCGAATCTGTCACCGGGTCCGCCTCGTCAACCCACAGCAGCAGGATCAACGCCGTTGACTTGATACTGTCCAAGCTATGCCGCAGCCCGCAGAACACATACTCAACGCGCCGACACTTCGTGCGAATGTAGGTCTCGCCGATGTCGAAGTGTGCGGCTAACCACGGCTCCGACTCGATAGCGGCCTTTACTTCGGCCATCGAAGAGTCAGCCAGACTGTTCATGTACTCGCGGGCGCACACTATGACGCCGCTGCGACCAGACTTAGCCCACATGTAGGCGCGGACAGCCGTCATCTTCGCGAAACTGCGTGTCTTGGCACTGCCACGCCCACCATGCGCGCCGCGGTACATAGCTTCCCCGGTGAATACCGGAATCAGCTTCGGCGGTAGCTCAACAAAGGCTTCAGCCATTTCCCGCCACCAGGTTGATGACGGTCACTGTTTCAACTGGGCCGCCGTTCGCGCCAGTGAGGGCAGTCTCTGTTCGGTCGGACCAACCTTGGTTCTTGAGCCAAAAGATTGTGCCCGTAGCGTTCGGCCCTGCTAGTCCCTGCTCCCATGCATCCTCTAGTCTCATCCGCACGAATTTTACTGCGTCAGAAAAGTCAGGTTTTTCCTCATACCTCAGCAGGGTTTCGCGCGTCATCCCCAGGGCAATGCCTAGCCCGTTGACTGTTGGCCTCTTGGGGGGTTCGCTGGTATCGCAGGCGTGGAAATAGGCTCCGGCCACTTGCTGGAACTTGCTGGGGTCGTCGTAAATCACCGGCCGGCCGAATGGTGCCTTCTCTTCAGTCATCTTCATATCCACCTATCAGCTGGGCTTGCCATTGGTCATGGCCTGTTGCAGGACCAGCCCTGATAGGCCCTCTGCTTCGGATACAAGCTCCCGGGCAAGCTCCTCTGAGCGATCAATGCACAGTCGCTCAAAACATGAACGCACCCCATTTATCGCCTCGGTTATCTGGTCCTCTATGTCGTCATCCATTGCACTGTCTCCCCGTGAGTTAAGCCCATAGACTGCGCGCAGTGTGCCGCTTGCATCGGGCTCTGCCCTGAGATACTCGCACCCCAACGCGTTTGGGCCTGCTACTTTAGTTTGTTCGATCACTGTTGGTACTGCCTATCGTCAAACGTCTGGAACTGCATAGGGCCGCCTGTCATCGAAGCGAACAATCCCCGCGCTGCGTCCCCAGTGTAGCCGCCTCGGCTGTGCGCCCCTCTAGCTCCGCCCATCTGTGCTGCAATGCCTGAGAGGCCCGCCATGCCGCCTGAGCTGTAACCCTGTTGGGTTTGTCGTGGCTGCCCGCCCATAGGTGTGTTTTGATTCTGGGGCTGTGGTGCCTGTGGTGCCTGCGGTGCGTCCGGGGTCATCTGGCCCGGGTCGAACCTCTCAGGCGCGAACCGCTCAAACGGCTGCGGTGCCTGATAGCCGAAATTGGCTTGTGGGGCCATCGGGGTTGTTCGCGTGCCCATGACGCCATTGTTTCTGTTTTGGCGATTGAAGTACATGCGGGCCGCAAGCCCTAGGCCCGGGTTGATTGCCCCCATGCCTGATTGGATACCGCCCTGTAGCGCGCCCTGTCCACTCCAGTAGTCACGGCCGGAGTCATAGGCGCGGTTAGCTAGGAACGCCCTATCGACGCCCTCAAGCAGAAAGCGCTTGAACCCACCACGTTGACCGTTTCGATTAGCCATTGTTTTTTCTGCCCTGCTCACTCATGGTTGACTGCCGCCCGGTTCAGGTTTCCCATCTGCATCTTCAACATCGCGCTGCCCAGCATGTAATGCGATACGGCCCCATCCGCTGTGCCGAATCCGAATATCTCCAATTCAGTACCGCTTACCACCGCCACAGCTTCCGGGACCGAGCCATAAACGCCTGCCTCTATGTCATCTGCCAACTTGCGGAACATGGCAGGCACGTCACAAAGGGCAGCAGATGGCAGTAGGTGAAGGCTTGCGCTCACAGCCTACTATCTGCCCGTTGCGCTAAGTACTTGAGCGGGTCAGCTGCGGCTTGCCACCGCCGGCCATTCTCGTATGCCTCTTTCAGATCTTCGCCGATGACTAGGACAATCTCAAGCAGCTGCTCTCTGGTCAATTCTTCGATTGGCTGGCCTTTCCAGTAGCCGATCATGGCGCTCACAGCCTACGCGCTGCCCGTGCCTGCAACCAGCGGCGCGAGGCGAGCAGTGCCTGCGTCACGCCGAACACGGCAAGGCTTGCGCCCACTGCGTTTTCGCCGGCCAGCTTCGTGGCTGTGGAAATGATCGCGGCTGTGATCTCAGGCGAGTTCACGGCAGCGAGGCCCACGGTAGCGGTGATGCCGCCCACCCACGTGCTGATGCGCTTAAGGGGCGGTGGGCCGCCAATGATGATTGGAGTTGAAATGACACATGCTCCTATGTTAGTGTTATCGAGGACAAGAATCTTGCGAGTAAAAAACTTTGAAACTGAAATATAGACCCATCCCTAGCCAGTCAATTCTACACTCGCTACTGGAATATAACCCAATTACTGGGGGATTTGCCAGAAAGATCACTAGCGGCAGGAATGATCGCTGGAAGGCTGGAACTACGGCTGGATCTCTCTCCAAAGACGGGTACATCAATATCAGTATTGGCGGAGTTATCTTCAGAGCCCATAGGCTGGCGTGGGTCTACATGACCGGGGAGCAGCCAACCGAACATCTCGACCATAAAAACCACAACACTGCCGACAATTCTTGGGCCAACCTCAGGCAAGCAACCCCTACTCAATCTTCAGAAAATAGGCGGGTCCAAAAAAACAACAAGCTAGGGGCCAAAGGCGTCCACGCGCTAAAGAATGGACGGTACAGAGTGCGCGTCAATAGAGTGCACATTGGATGCTATCCCTCAGCTGAGATTGCCAAGGCCGCTTACGATGCTGCCGCCAAAGTCATGCACAAAGGATTTTTTTGCCCTTAGTACTCATGGTTTCTGTTCCTCTTTAGGTTTCAGGTTTTCCGGCCGAAGCTCGGGGTATCGCTGCCACAGCATGTTGGTGTAGTCCTGGGTGCGCTCTATCTTACGCCCCTGGTCAACCTGCAGCATCATTGCAAAAATCAGACAGGCCAAAGCGAAAGCTGCGCACCCGACCGAGATTGCCACGCCTACGCCACCAGCGTTTACGCTCACTACGGAATTGCCGCCCTGTCGCTCGCTTGAGCTTTCTTGGACGGTCGCCGCTATCATCCTGCCCAAACTGCGCATTTCAGCGGACAGTTCCGCCATATCGTCTCGGGTTGCTGGGCTGTCGCTCACTGGCGCACCGGATGCAAGCCCATCTGTCTAGCCATCGGCTCAAACATGTCGCGAAATCCTGCGATCTCAGACCGGAGCCCAGCGATGTCGCCCTTGGTGGCATAACCGCCGCCAACATGCGAATGGATTCGCGCCTCTAGGTCTTTCATCGAAAGCTCTTGATCGTGCAGCTTTATCAGCAACCCATCAATTCGGGAAGCTCCCTTGTCCCCGCGATTAAATGCAAAGTTCAGGACCAGAAAAATCAGCGTAATCGCCGATAGTACCGTCGCCGGGGTGATCTCACTCATGCCAGCGCCTGCGTGTCAATGGTTGTCATCTGCTATCCCTGTATTTCTCGCGAGTCTAACCGAGAATAGGCAGGGATGCTAGAGCCCAAGGAACGTCGTCGGTTTCAGCCAAGTCAGGCACGCCCTCATCGTCCGCACACTCGACAAGCCGGTATCGTTTTCCTCTACTCCCCTTCGGCAATGCCGTGAACGGGATGAATGCCTCGACTGCCGTAGATGATCGAACTTCGATGGTCGGTAGTTTCATAATCTGCTCTTTGGTGAGGGTGGAGGGCATAGCTAAAGCTACCCCGTGCATGAGGCTGCTCTAGCACTATGGCCAATTCCTGCTCTTTGGAGCCGGGCATCGGATCACAGCCGCTGGTCAGGTCTACTCTGCCAACGGTTCACGGACTTAGCGTAAGTATCCTACGCCCGACAGCAGCCCATGATTGCGCTACCTGCATTGATCGCATTGTCGCCGTTTGCGTATCTGCGGCTGGCGAACGGGGGTCCACACCAGCCGAGTCCGCCAAAGAAAAAGCCCTGCAAAAGAATTCAGAGGGGCGTGGCCTTGGCGTAGGCAACCGACAGACGGACTCGGAACGTCTTTGGTTACACACGCCCCTCTCAATACTCTTACAGGGCTTGTATCCGAGTCTGTCTGTTGATCGCCAAATCAACGGGGACACCATAACACCAAACCGCGCCCGGATCAATGCGACTCCCCGACGAACGGTATTGACTGTCACGTGTGACGGCGTATGATTCATTCCAAGGCCGGCGTCCGCTGGCGGGGAGAAACGAAGATGAGAATCAAGCAAGTGACCAGCCAACACCGTAACGACTTTTACGCCGACATGGAGTGCGAGCATTGCGGCCATCAGGACAAGCGCACGCCGGGGTATAACGACGCCCACTTCCACCAGAAAGTCATCCCGGCGATGACCTGCGGCTTGTGCGGCAAAAACCGTGCCGGCGAAGTTCCGACGCCTGCTGCTCCGCATGACCTCAGCCAGCCGACACACGGTACTTGACCGCATACGTGACACTGCATGATTACCACATCAACCACGGAGAAGCCGACATTGCCACCAAGAAGTCCGCCCCGCGCGAATCCGCCCGCCGAGCAAGGGGCCGGCCAGTCTCAACGGTCATCACCAACCCCGAAGCCATCGCGGCTCACGACGCCCTGGTAGCCGCTCTAGGCGGACCTAAGCCCGCCATCGAGTACGCCTTAACCACATGCCCGCCGCTGGCGGAACGCACAAAGGAGAGTCTGACATGATCGCCAAAATTATCGCATGGTTCCGCCGGGCCAAGCCCGAGCCGCTGACCGTCCACCAAGCCGCACGGCAAAATTACGCCGCCCAATTCTCGAATGATCCGGCAGTGCGCAAGGCAGCCAGCGACGAACTGGCCCGGGCGATCCGCAGGGGGATGTCATGAGCGACACGACCAGGCCCAGCGGCGCGGAGATTTTGGATAATCTCCAAGGAGTTATGAGCGATGCACAAATGGGCCGGGGAGACCTCACGTACATCGGCGCTCCGAAGTCGAAAAAACGCGAACGCGACCTATCGGCATACTACGCCGTCGCAGACCTGATCGCGGAGCTGGCAGCCCACCGTGCCGCACTGACCCACATACAGGGGCTTTACTGCTACGACGCGACAGTCGGCGACCTAGCCATGCGGTGCTACGACGCAAAGACCATCGCGACGGCGGCCCTTAACCGGAATTTCAACACCTCCACTCAGGACAAAATCCATGACTGAAAACCAGAATAGCGATGCTGCCGGTGTGCTGGCGGCGCTTACACCATCCGATGGGTGGGTTATTGAGCCTTCCATGTGGGACTATTCCCGGACTGTTGCTCGGGAAAATGCAAATATTGATGTGAGCGACGACGTGTTTTTAATGCGCCAATCGACAATGGTTCATTGCTACACGCACACCTTGCGATGCATGGATAAAAGGCCACGAGTAGCGCTTTTAGACGCGGACGATCTGGATAAGGCACGCACCACCGTCACAGCCCTGATCGCAGAACGGAACGCGCTGCGGGCTTCAGGCCAGCGAGTGACAGACGCTTTCCGCAGTCTGGGCAAGTCCGCGGCAGGCATCAACTCTTTGCTAGCTCACCAAGAATGCGAGGCGTCTCTGTTGGCGCTTGCCGAAGCCACCCTCACCACCATTCCCACCCAGGACAAGGCCAATGACTGACACTAACCGCGGCGTGATCGCAACGATGGAAGATGCGGCGATGGCATTAGGCTGTGCTACGCCGACCAGCTATGGCGATGGGGACAACCTCTGGGCCGCCGCAGAAAAGGTCGCCGTACTGCTGTCGGCTGACGCGGAGTATGACGACGCATTTTCGGCAGAGTACCCGAAGCAAACCATCATCGCCAGACGATTGGCCGCGAGAGCACGCCGCGCCGCAGCCATCCGCGCCTGCCGGGGTGAGCCGTGAAACCCCATCAAAAATCGATGCTCGCCAGCGCGCTGGTTTTTACTTTCGCGCCTGAGTTCTTGCCACGCATCACACCATCCGCAAAGTCTCTCCGCTCCAAGGCTGACGTTGACGAAAGGAAAGCCAAGAATGAAGCCAAGCGATTGCGCCGAGCTGCGAGGGGTGAACCGTGACCCGCTGGGCGCTGGTGCCGGTGGGTCCCACTGATGAAATGCTCAATAACGTATATCAAGAGGTCGGCGGCAGTTGCTACGTATGCAGTCGATGGAATGCGTCGGACGACGACAGTCGACGCGCGTTTGCTGACTTGCTCGAGGTCAGCCCCGGCAACGCCCTGCTGTCGGAGATACTGGCGATGAGAGACAAGATACTTTTCGCTAAAAAACACTCAGCATCAGCGCACAATCACGAATGCCAACTAATGATTTTGCTGAACAAACTAGGCCCCGCGTCATGACCCGCTGGATACTCCGCCTACTGTCTCGACGCGATATTGCCTTAAGTGTCTGGCACGCTCGCTGGTATAGCTCTAGGGCTATCTATTCCAAAAGACTGTCATCGGCCGCAGGTGATAATTGGGACGTAGCCGCTCGCCTGCAGAGATGTCGCCGTGACGCCCACATGGGGGCCGCCCGGGGGATTGCGATGCGGCCATCTAAGCGGCGACCGTTCGTCGGCTGACCTGTCCGCTTTCTCCCGCTAGTTGCGTTACTATCAGTCATACAGCCTAAATCACCCAACCCCGAGAGGTACACCATGAAATATTGACGATCACCTCACAAAAAACAAATCGGCAAGTGCCGTAGCCCGGATTCCCAAGGTCCGGGCTTTTTATTGCCCGAGAAATAATCGTCCATAAAAAAGGCCGCAACTCGGGAGCTACGGCCTAAACGCCTCGGGGAGCGGCGGGTGAAACATTGACCGCCCCGGCCGCTGGTGCCGGGTTGTTAGGTTTTCTCCGGTCTACTGCTACCGAGAAGCATCGCCGTAGCGCCTAACATCTCTTCGTTAGCCGGTCGCTACCCGGCATGCGGTCAAATTGGAGCAGCGGATGAGGACTTGAGACCCCTGCAGATGGCCTGCAGCGTACTTGCGTCCGGCGCTATTCAAGGGCCCTCCGGAATCTCAAGACTGGCGCTGGGGAGTCAGTGAGTTGACCGCACGAAATCCATGATTAGGCGCGTACGGGCTGGCCTCACTTTCCGCTCCGCCTTGTGGGCGGCCCCGGCATAACTGGTCCTCACGGATTGAAACAATGCAGGCCGGATTGTTTACCGGGACCGATCTTGCGCTCAGCTACCGGCATACGATTTCAGGTCGCACCCGCTGACTCGGAACCTCACGTATAGCGCGATCACCGCGCCGCCACATTGTGTAGAGTTTCGCCGGCCGGGAACTCCCAACTCCAAGCGATGCGGTGACTATACCAGACTCGCAGCGCCGCGCAATGCCGGCTATCGGCTAGGCTTCGCTTTCTTTCGTAAAGCGTCCCTGTATTTTGTCGAGACTGCCTTATGCCTTGGATGCCTCATGAACCTTAGCACCGCTGCATTCAGCGCAATGTCGCACCCCTCGCAGACAGGCCGGTAATTGTTGCCGTCGCTGCATATCTGCCACTGATACAGTGCCGGCTCCCCGCAGCGGACGCACTTGCACCGTATAATCCCCGCCGCCGTGTATGGCCCTTTACGCTTCGTGTCCCAGCCCATGCCGGCTATCGGACCGTCGCAGCTTGGAAATGCATCGCGTCAGGGCTTGACCAATCTCCGCCCCATTCCCAGCCCTCGGCCTTGAACGCTCGAATCACTTCCGGGCAGTTTGCAAAGTTCGGGGTGCGGTCGCCCATGCCATTACGTGCGGGGTCGAAGTCCACCGCGCAGCCGTAGGAGTGCATCGATAGGCGGTTTCCGCCGCGTATCAGGCGATAGCTGTACGCCCCGCCAAATCGACTCATGCCCCACTGGTCAAGAACGGCATTAACACCAATCAGGACAACTCCATCCGCTGACGGCCCGGCCTGTCTTTCCCATTCATCACAAGCAGACTTGCATATTGCGCTTAGCACCCTTGCCATGCTTTCTGCGCACTTCCGATGAACTCGAATCTTTCGGATGACGATTTTCTCATCCCAGCTGGCAAACATTCGCCACGGAACAGGGATGGAGACAAGGTTTGCCGACTCCCACGCCGAGCTCGCCAAGCCGTTTCGACCTTTCGGGTTTCCGTAGAAGGTCTCGCACTGGGATTGCTTGGGCCAGTTGTTTGCATGCATGGTTGTGTCTCCGTTACGTGGTGGAAGGATATCACTTGACCTTCAATAGCCGGAACAACTCCGGCAGGTATTCCCAGAAAGCAGCCTCCCATGCTTCCCTGCGATCTTCCCGGGTTAGCCCGCCACCTTGGTCAAGGTAGACGTGACAAGAGCGGCAGCCGGGCACGTGGTAGCAGTCGTGGGCCTTCATCGCGCCTCCCTTCCCGTGCTTGGATTGGTTGCTGTGAGCGGGTTCGCCGACACCGCCTTCGCAGATGCCGGGGAACCTGAGATAGCAGTCGAACTTGTAGGACTGGTCAAGCACCGGGCGCGATCTATAGTTGTTATTTCCCATCGGCTGCCAGCTTGGCATCCCGCGCCATGTACTTGTCGCAAGCCTCGCGGAGCGTGCGCCCTTTGTTCCATGTCAAAGCCATCGGGAAGCATCCATCACGGTTTGTCAGCTCAAGATACGTTTCGATGTAGTTCAGCCGACCGCAATCTTCCCGCATCTTCGCGATCAGTTCGACAAGATCCTCCTGCATCAGCTTACCTCCCTTGTCGCCGGCCGCCACACGGATCTCATACAGTAGGCTCAATAGGCCGTAATTCACAACTGCTTCGTTGCTATCTTCACGCTTTTCTTGCTCAGCCATCCTCACTCTCCATCGGTTTCGTCCTCAAATTCGGTTTCGTTTCCCCGTAGGATTTCTTCATGTCCGTCAGGGTTGCAGTGTTGGCAACCAGCGCCAAGCATGTAGGTCCGGAAGTCACACTTGCATTCGGCCGGCGGCCAGATACGGTCAGACATCGGAGAGGCCCAGTGCTGCGGTGATGGCGCTGTGGATTGCTGGATATTCGGCCGTATCTTCGCCGTCCCTAACGTCGTCGTAAGCGGCGCACGCACGCAAAACCATCTCATCCGTCACGACAGGCTGCCCGTAGGCGTATTCGATCTCGTCGCCCTCGGAGATTGTCTCCCCGGCCATGTGCTTGATATCACTCCACGGCGCGATCACCGGCCACCCATTCATCGACTTGAGTTTGTACAATATCGGTTTCATCGTCATTTCCTCGGGCAATAGATGTAGGTGCACGCGCCGGGCTGATCTGGGCATAAGCAACAGGGATGGCTGCAGCGCTCGGCCTTTGTTCTTGATTCGTACTCAGTCTGTGCCGCGTACCACACACCGTCACTCACATAGGACAAGTCGCCTGCACCGCTGTGGCTGTAGCCGATCAGCTGTGCGAACTGTTCTCGGTCTTCGCTGTCAAAGTCTTCCACCGCAATATCGTTCATATTGAACGGCCCACGATCAAGGAGGAAACGAACAATGGCATTGGCCTTGAATCTGACGACCCCTTTGTGGTCCGTCATCAAGGGCTGGATCGGATGTCCAACCTTATTGCCGGTGTCGGAAACATGGTCGGCGCGCTCGGCTGCCGGCTTAGCAAACGCAGCGCAAATCTTAGAGATGCACCCCTCAAGGGCAAACTCTGCGGAACGCTCGCCGTGTGCGTAGGCGTCGGCGAGCGCCAGCCGTAACAGGTCAGGCGCGTGACCGTCGACTGTCGGCTGCTGACTGACTGCTGCGGACTCCCCGCTTCGATCATGATCGATGGCCTTGCTCGGATCGGCGTTCCGCCAGTCAGGCCATGTGCGCGATTCGTTTTTCGCTTGCTTTGACTGAAGTGCGGCAATGACGGTCGCAGCGTCGTGACCGGCCCGCCACGCGCCATCAAGCGCTAAGATCACGATGTCGATCCATTCGGTAACGTCGTCTGGCGAGCTTTCGACTTCGATCAGTTCTTTGCGAATGTGGTCGATCACACCAGCAGTTCGATTGCCCGGCCCGAACGTGCGCTCGCTCCATTCGCGCTGGCGAATCAGGTGCGCAAGCAGATCAAACGCACCCTGGGCTGCCGGCTGCTGGTGGATGGCCTCAAGCAGGGATTTCGCTCGCATCGACAATCGATTTCCGCAAACCTCACCGCCGGCTGTTCTTGAGCACTCTTCCACGAATGCCCGCCATGCATCAGGCACCCCACCGGCTGCGGCCTCGCGGGCGTTGCTGTAGGCGATGGCGTCCTCATGCCTGCAAAGCGTTCCGTTCTCCTGCGGATTAAGCAGGCCGTGGATCAGCGCGAACCTCATCGGCATCGGCACCGCGCCCGCAGGCTTGGCCGGCTGGGAACTACTCATGGGTTCCTGTGAATTATAATCGGCGAGCAACTCTTGGAATCGTTTTTCGACCTTGGCGCGATGCTCAGGGCCGAGATCATCAAGGATTTCATCGAGGGTGTAAGTCTTGAGTGGCTCGGGGCTGCGCGTGGCGATGTGGCGCCAGCCCGCAGCGAATAGCGCCTCGGCAAGCTTGCCAGCCCCCATGTCATGATTCCCGTCAATTCGGCGAATGTCTTCGGCCAGATCGTCAGCGGTCAGTTTCATGTGCGTGTCTCCGGAGTGGTGGGGTTGCATGATGCGGGCTGCGGGCAAACCAGATCGGCACGGACGTAAACGACTTCCTGCCCTCCGATTGACTCATAGCACCACGACAGATCGCCCCACGCGATTTCCGGGACCGCTTCCGACCTGTCGTCGTTATCGCCCATCGTGTCGATCTGTAGCCAGATTTTCGGCGGGCAGGTTTGATCGAGAAGGCCCGGAACGTAGACCAGCGCCTCCACCGGCTCAGCGCTCGCCGACAGCGGGGCATTGATCGTGCAAATCGCATTGATTGCATCATCAGCCGTGGCGCGTGCGCCCGGGTCGGTGGAATACGCCGAGATGTTCACAAGCGCATGCCGGACAACATCCATCGGTCCCCAGTCGGCTTGAGTTTCGAAGACTTCTTTTCGCGTGGTCATTTCGTCGTTTCCTTTGGTCTCACAGGTAGAACGCAGCCCGCCGAGAAAACCGGCCATCGTTTTGCAAAGGCTGGCCTCTAATCTTTCGAGGCGGTCCTGTTGGTCGGTCATGTCTCGCTCCCCGTTGATTCGATTCGGATTCGGACGCCGTAGACGCCGCGCGGGGCCTTCTCTTGGGCATATTGCCAGTCGAACCGCTTGTCTTTGTCCTTGATCCCGTACTGATCTGCTATCTGGTCTGCTACAGCCTTCAGCGAGCCGCGCAGGTTATCGTGTGCGTCTAACTCCCCTGCGCTGATCCGCGTCATCGTGACGACGACGGGAAGCGCTGGGAGCACTTTGCCTGCCATCTTGGCCCACACTGCCGTGCGATGCGATGCCCTGCGCGCTGCTTTTTTCCCCCAGTGTCCGTGAGAGCCGTTTGATTCGTTGACGGTCTTGACGGGAAGCGTAAATTCTATATCTCCTTTCATGTCGTCACCTTCCGTTTGTTTTTGCCGGCCTCCAGAAACCGGAGCGTCACATCCCGCTTAGCCCACATCTTTTGCAGCGACTCTAGATACTGACTCATCGCGTCAACAGGTAGCAGCGAGGTCACGGGGACAAATTTCATAGCATCGATCTTTTCTTCGTACGTCATCCACTTGATGCACTTATCGTAAAATTCCCGAAACTCAGAATCGATGGATCTGAGAATCGGCACGCCCTCCACCAGCTTGCTAATGCACCGCGCGTCGAGCGCAGTGTGGTCGCTCAACTCAAGCCCTATCTGTTCATACCACACGTAAGCCTGCGCATTTTGGTCCAGAGATCTAACTTTCTTGCGGACGATAAGCCGGATGAACTTAGATTCCTCGTAAGCCGCGCGGACGATGCCGAGACCTTCCGAAAGCGAACGGTCCGAGTTGATGATTATTTCCGGCATCGGTCTGCCCTCCCCTACTCAGGAACAACAATGGTCATATAGCGGAGTTTCGCCAGCTGATTTTCAAGGCTCGCAATCTTCGCCAAGCGACGGCGCTCGCAATCTCGGGCAGCATCGAGGTGCGTCCGGTGCCAGTCTTTGCCGTGCGAATACACCCACCATCCGCTGGGCTGACGCCATGCGAACATTTGTGCGTCGTCGATGAGTACCCCGCCTTCCGTTTTAATAACTCCGGATGTCAACGCGTTCTTTGTAACCCAAGCTGTAATTTTCATGTCAGCCATAAATCCTCCTGTTGTGCTTAGTAATACGCGGGATTCGGGGGAAACCGGCCACTAATCAAGGCGCGGTAGTTTATGCTCACCCACTTTATTTCTAGTCCTCTTGTGCGCGCGCCACAGCCATAACCGCCATCCATGCGGCGTGATATTCCTGAATATCGTCCATGTTCTGGAATTTGGAAATGTAGCGGTATTGATTGTCAAGCCCGCATGTCTCGGAAAAATGGAAGCCTTTCGCGGCGGCTGCATAAAGTCTACGCAAATGGTCCGGGCCGGATGGCTTCTCTGTTTTTTCCCGCCATGCGTCAAACGGTGCGGGATGGGTGCTAGTCGATTTTTTCTCGGTCATTTCATTTCCTCAGTCTGAGATTATTCAAACGCGCTTACCGGGTCAAACCGGCCACTAATCTAGGTACGGGTCTTTTTTAACAAATGCCGTCTTGCTGTAGCGACTGGCTGGGCCTTGTGAATCTTTCTGCTTGCTCGGGAATGGAACCTCACCGATCCAGTCCTCAATTCTCATCTTCGAGAAGTCGTGACGCAGATACTTCGTTCCAACTTCAAGGTCGCGGCCCTTCGCAAAGATCGCCTCTAGAACGCCCTTCATCGGGGTGTCTGGATCGTAATAGTCCTCGCGGTGTAGCAGGATAACCACGTCAGCCTTTTGCTCAATCTCGCCAGACTCACGAAGATCTGACATGTTGGGCCGCTTGTCTGTGCGCTGCGCAAGGTTGCGATTCAGCTGCCCAAACATAACTACGGGGATATCCCATTCCTTCGCCAGCTTCTTCCCGCACTGGACAATAGCGCCATATTCAAATCTCGCCCGGTCCGGATTGATGGTGAAGTCGTGAACATGGTCAACCACGATCAGCCCTAATTTTTCCTGATGATTCAACCTGCGCGCCCGCGCCTCAAACTGCCGGACATTCAAGCCGGCGGTGTCATCGATAAACAGCGGAGCCGTTTTAAGGCTGCGAACTACGTTGCCGATCCGGTCCCAGTACAGATCCTCATCTCTCGCTTCGATACCTTCAATCGCCCCTGGCGTCTTGATCCAGTTATACGGTACGTTCCCTAAGCTGGCCGCAAGCCGGTCAATCACGCCCTCCGCGCTCGCCTCAAGCGAAAACAGTGCGGTAGGTGTCCCACGCAAAGCAGCACACCCCGCTATGCCGTTAGCGAACACCGACTTGCCCATCGAAGGCCGCGCGCCCACAAAGTACAGCGTGGACGGCTGGAGGCCCGCAGTGGCTTCTGTGATTTCGGTGTATGGCGTCGGCAACCCCGTGATCCGCTGCTTTTGCTCGTACCTCTTTTGCATCGTGCCATGCCAGCGATTCATGACCGGGCGAACGTGAATCAGTCCGCACCGCTGCTTTGGCTGCAGCTCACCCACCTTTCGGGATAGATCGGCAAGGATCTCATCGCTGTTGCGCCCTTCCGGCTGGAACCCTGCGTTTACAGCCTCGGTCCCCGTGTCGATTACCCTGCGCAATACGGCCTTGTCACGGACGATTTCGGCATAGGCGACAATGTTGGCGGCCGATGGTGTGGTGTTGGCCAGTTCGACCAAGTAAGCGCCGCCTGCGACCTGCTCCGACAGGCCCTGAGACTCGAACCATTCGCCCAGCGTTACGGCGTCGTATGGCTTGCTTTTGTCCGCGAGTTCTTGGATGGCGCGGTATATCAGCTGGTGGTCCCGGCGATAGAAGTCCCCCGGCTCAAGAACGTCAGCAACGCGGGTGTAAGCGTCTGGGGCGAGCATAATGCCGCCAAGAACCGCCTGTTCCGCCTGCACGGACTGGGGCGGGATGCGAAGCTGTTCGATAGGACGATCAAGGTAGCTCATGCGTTCCCCCTCATAGATTCAAGCGCTCTGTCCATAATTCCGGCAAACCTATCCTCAGCCAGCAGGACATCGATGTTTTGCTTCCAGTTCACATTGTTCGGGTTCGGCACCTCGCCGCGCATCCACGCATCCCGGGAGCAATCCTGGAAATACTCGCCCCAGAAAACGGCAGTGTCGTATTCCCACCCCTGCCCCTTGCACACAGCCCGAGCCAGCTTGTCGGCGGCAAGGATTCGTTTCTTGCGCTTGGGGTTGACCACGCTTACCGCTAAGCACTTGGGGAGTTTGTCGTGGTATGCACCCAAGACCTTGCTAACGATTGGATCAGCCCGTTCACGCTTCGGATCGCTGCTCTTGGGCGATTCGTATGACGAACGTAGTGAGTCTAAATCTGTCTCTCCCTCTGTCTCTCCCTCTGTCTCTGCGCTAGCAGCATGCTTGCAGTCTGCTAGCGCGCCGCTAGCAAGAACCATAAAACCCTTTTCAATCAATGGCATAAGGCCCGCGTAAACGTCCTCAACAGTCCACCTTAGGCGGTGCGCCAACCTTTCCGAGTCAGCAGGCAAAGTGCCATCTATTTCGTCAGCCGCTAGCAACCACAGCAAAGGTGCTAGCGCCTTGCTAGCAATCGGCAAGCAGCAAAAATCGAAGTCATCGAGTATCGCCCGATGAAGTTTTATCCACGGCGGACGACGGTTTTTATAATGCTGAAACTCAGACCAGCTCTTAGGTCGCATGGTCGGCGCGGCAGTCATTCGACACCCGGCAACGGGCGCTGAGGGTGAACGCTACGTTGCGCGCCCCTGCGAGCGTACTCGCGGGCTATCATCGCTCGATACTCAGCGATCGATTCTGCATCGTGAGGAAGGCCGTTTAGGCAGAGTTCGCGGCATTGCGCAAACCGTTCAATAACTGGGATTTTGGCTGTCATGGTGAGACCCCGCGGTCAAAAGGCTGAAACGTATGTAGTTTTGCCTTCGCCTCTGCTCGAGCGGACACCGCGTCCTCTAATCTTTTGAAAAGCCCAACATGGAGTCTTCGCCCGGGGACTCTAATTCTTACGCGCCATTTCCCTGAATACTTGTCCCAGTTAACACCCGGAAACTTAGATGTATTGTCACGCCTCACCGCGTGATTCTGCCTATTCTCTGCGGTTGTGGCCGACCTAAGGTTGACGAGGCGGTTATCGCCCCTCACTCCGTTGATATGGTCTATTTCGTCAGCAGGCCAAATACCGTGCACGTGTAGCCATGCGAGACGGTGGGCGCAGTACGCGCGGCCGAAAATCTGAATGCTCCGATAGTCTAGGTCGCCCGCATACCCGGCGACATCTCCGGCCTTCGCTCGGCCGGACGAAATTTTCCAGAGGAAAGAGCCCGAGCAAGGCTCGTAAACGAGAATCTCTCGCAGTAGTTCGGCGGTAATAGCATAGCTGCTATTTAGCACTGTCATGAGGTAAAAGTCCTAACTGTGGTTGACTGTCATGGTGACAGTCCCGGCGGTAGGGTCATTGCGACCTTGAAGGGCCACAACAGCCAACCACAGTTAGGACTCCCACCGCCATTAGAATCTCCGGCTGTCATACCGGGTGCATTGCGCACTGGGTTAATCTACCGCTACATTGGCTATCGCGCAAGGGCCACAAGCAACCAAGCGGCCATCCGGCCCATTACGGGCCTTCCCCCATGTCACGTTTCCGCTTGTCAAGCGAGGCGATCAGCGCCGCCATCTCGTCGCGCTTGCGCTGTCTTGTGGCCTTGCACGCTTTGATTTTGCTGGCCTGATCCCCGTTCTTTGACGGCCGAATCAACTCATCCCATGTGACCTCGCCGGCTTTTAGCCTGGCTGTGAAGCCACCAAGGGTTAACCTCGCCCCTTTCAGCTTAGCAACAGCATAAGCCCCTGCCACACAGCTGAAGCCATCGCCGTCGATTACCCAGCGACTAAGGCGGGCTGTTAAAATTTTGCCGTTCTTGCGGCCGGCTTTGCAGCGTTCGCCGCCCACCTGCTGATCTAGCGCGCTCACAGCGGCGGCCCCGGTGCAAGCATGAAGTGGGTCGCATCGCGAACAGCGCAGGGACCTCCGCGGATGGGGTCGAAGTATCCATTCGGCGGGGATAGATTGGTCCATATCCACCGATACCCGCACAGCCGCTCAGCGCCCCATCCCGGCCGCCATAGGTCAACTTCGGTGCCGTCTTTCGGGGCGAACTCTATCGCCTGCCACGCGCTCACAGCTGAGGCCCCTGCACCAGAGCCCAGTGGGTCATATCTCCCTTGCCAAATTCGGTACTCCATTCGCCATCCCAGTCGCGAGCCCATTCGGGCAACATCGACCGATCCCAGCTAGTCATGCCAGCCCAGTTCGTCCAGTAGCCTTTGTCCGTCAGTCCGGTATCCTCGTTCCGGAGCCTTACGGTCGTCCCATTCTTCGGCGCGCTTGCAATATACTGCCACTCAGTAGCGTTCATTTCCACACCTTGTTGATCCACAGCCCCACAATCGACGCCAGCACGATAGCCAGCGTCACGATTACCGCCAATAGGCACACCTCACCCCACGCGCGCTTCGTCGGCTCGCCCACAGTCGCTCGGTCGGGCCAAGTCCATGCGCTCAGGGGGATCAATGATTTTTCCACCATCTTTTCATCTGTCCACTCAGCGAGTCTCCCGCATGCCATCATGGCTGCGAATATGCAAGCGGCCAGCCCGATAAGACACACGGGGATAAGCGCAACCCACCAGCGAGGGTTCTTAAACGGGCTGGTTCGGCGCTTCGTCGTCTCGCCTTCGTCGTGCATGGTCATTGGTTATTTCCTCTGTGCCTTGCATCGTATGTCCAAGAGTTGGGGGTAAATTCCTTTCGGGGCTTGCTCTGCGTCAGAAAAATCCCAGCTTACCCCTAGCGCAGTCAGTTCGCGCGCGGCCGTGACGGCGCCAGCTTTAGACTTTGCGTGCGCAACAATCGCGCGGCCTGTTTGGGCATGGGTTACGCTCCACCCAAGTGTCCCACGGAACCCAGTTTCTTTCGGTGCGTTTTTGTAGCGCCAGATGACAAACTCCGTCCCGCTCACGCGCTCTGCCGGCAGGTCAAAATTGCCGCGCGCTGTTGCAATCGTAATCACTTCTGTCTTGCTCATTCTTGCGGCCCCCAGGTTACGACGCTAAACCCGGACTTGCGGGGCTTGCCGTCTGTGTGGATTCGGTCGAGGCGTACGCGCGCCGTCATGTTGGTCATGGCGAGATGGCTGCACCTTGCATACTCTGTTCCTACAACTCTAACTCTTAGATTTCGGTACGGCATTCTCGGGTCATTGTCCCGTATCACCGTCCCCGGCGTGATCTTCATGGCGTCACCACGCGGTAGGCGATGATGGCGGCACGGCTGTTGAGCATTTCCCAGAAATACCAGCAAGCGGAGCCCGTATCACTGGAGCCGTCGCGAAAAAACAATTCGACTAATTCGTTATCGTGAACCGGGCATTCCCCACCCGGCCAAGCCGTGAACCCTTCCGGTATCTTGATTTCGTCAGTCATGGCGTTACCTGCTCAATATGGATCAGTTGACCCTTGGAAAAATAGGCGGAGTATTCTATCCACGAGCCGACGATATCGCTTGAGTCGGTGTGCGTGTAGAAGCGAATCTCTCCGGTGATTCTGCATTCCTCCCATCGATGATTTATGCGGCTTCCATCTTCATAGTCGAATTCTTGTTTCCAAAGCGTCCCAACGGCACCGAACATGTATCTTTCGTGATGAGGGCTACTCATGCTTTCTGTCTTCCACTCCACGTCAGGCGGCACCTCCGGATGCCGGCAGGTAATGTAATCGTAGACGCCCATTAGGTGGTTGCCTCGCACTTTGAAATGATGTCTTCGGCCCGACGTTTCCCCTCTATCCAATATTCGTTCCCCGGGGAGTCGCTTACCTCATCCGTCTCTACGTACCACCGCAGCGAGGCTAGTAACTCGCCCCGCTGATTCGCTAGCTGCCGGGGAGTCATGCCGGTTTCGTGAAGCACATCGCCGGTCTCTGCGATCAGCCTTGCGTTTGCAACGTATTCTTCGCGCCGGGGGTCTCCGCCGCCACATGCAAACGCGATGGAAAGCCCTGCTTCATCACAGCCCTTCAATAAGATAGGGTCGTGGTCCGGGCGACCAGACCACTTCCCCGCAGTCGGCTTGAGCGCGGTCATGGCCGGCGCTCCAGTGAGTCTGAAAAATGCGGGTGTTGAGTTTCCATTTCGATGAAAATGCCGCACCCAGCGTTCCAGCTGTTTAGGCCGAGAGACGGTTCTTTTTCGTACCACCACTGCGAACCATTTTTATCAGTAGCGCCCGCGACAGCCCAATCCGGGGCCGCAGCCCAGTCGTATTTATTGCCCATATCATTTCTCCAGTGTGTTTATTGCGGCTTGGCGATGTCGGCCAAGGTCAGGCGGTGTGCCTCAAGGATGCGCAGCGCAGTTTCGTGCGATATCGCTACTCTCGCGCCGCTTAGGATTCGGCTAACGCTGGCCTGTTTCATCGCGGTAGCTTTAGCGATTTCGGTCTGCGTGTACCCTCGGTCGAACAGTTCTTGCATTGCTTGGCGTGGCGAGATTGTTTTCATACGGCCTAGTCTACACGTGATTATTCCTTGCGGGATGCCGTTCGTCGGCTGGATTCCGAAAGGTATAGACAGGGCGCGCAGACAGTGTAGGATTATCTCATCGACACCGAGCGGGAATAACGAAATGCACAGCCCCCAGACGAACCACACAGACGCCGACGAAGAAACCTGCCCGAAAGGACAGTGCGACATGCGGACCTGCAATGACTCGTTCGACCATGCGTTCGGCACGCATCGAATCCCGGCTTACCTGCAGTGCGAAGCTTGCAACCGAACCGAACCCATGCCCGAACGGGAGCGCTGAAAATGTCAACGACGATTCATCTTAGTTCTGAATTCGACCGTCTAAATATTGAATTAGAAGACGGCAACACGGGAGAAAGTCAAACCATCTGGATTCGTTCCCGCACCTCGCACGGCGTGACAATCTCGCTATACATGAACCCTACAAACCGAGCCAAGCTGCGCGCCGTCTTGGACCAAGCCGACGCTATCGCCAACAAATTCACCGAGGATTGACATGACCGACATTGCCGACATTAAACCCGACACGTCCCTCTATGCCACCATGCCGGAAAGGCTGCGAGCTATGGCGCTGATTTTAGAGGGCCGCCCCGGGGACATCCAAATCAAAAATGCAGGCGTCTGGTTTCATTCACTTGCTGCGAACACCGAGAGAGTTGCCAATTTATTTACCAAAGCATGCGACTACCGCATCAAGCCCGAGCCGCCCAAGCCGCGCGAACTGTGGAAGCTGGCCTACGACAAAGGCTATCTGGCCGGGGACTTTGCATCGAAGGGGATGGCCGAAACTCGGGTTTTTCTGAATAGGCACGACACTTACAAAGAATTATCCATCGTCCGCTTCGTGGAGCAGCTGTGATGAAGACTTACTACGAGTTTGTGTCCCGAGTATTTGCGGTTAGCGGGTTCATCGTCGCGATTGCAAGCCCACTTTCGGGGATTGCTCTAATGTTGTTCGCGCTCCTGTCACAGATGTGGTCAAAGGAGGAGGATTGACATGAACAGACCCCCGCGCACGACAGTCCGCGGCACATCGGTTAAGCCGGCTTGGCCCAGTATGCTGACCGAAGCCGAGCGGCTAAGCACCTTTGAGGCATCCGCGCAGTGCGTCAACCGTCCGCGCGTTCTGGTGCTGAAAACAAATTCTCAAAACGTGGCCGGAAATTCCAGCGGCTCGCGTTCTATCAAGTAACCACTGAAAAACAGGAGAGAGTCATGATGGAAGTTCGCGTAAGTATCTGGAGAAAAAACGACCACTATACCGACGATACTCCCCCTATCGTCTCTTACCTGATGAATTTCGATAACCCAGAACATCGCCGCGTTTTTGAGGAGAATGTCAGAAAGGCTTTTGAGCTCGGGCAAGTAGTCGAGCTTATCCCCGAATAACCAGTTCCGTGCAGAGTGCCCGCGCCGGCCGGATAGCCGGCGATCTATTCAATCAACAGTGAGGATGATATGGACTATGACCGCAAACGTGGAAAATTCGACGCAGTTCGTGAGGCCGAATCATCGGGCGAAATAGCGGATAGCATGGACGTACGTAAGGCGCTGATGCAGCGCGTCCACGCTGGCGAGATTAGCCTTGCGGAAGCGCAGGCACAGCTCAAGAAGATTAAGCGCAATGCTGGAAAAACAGGGCAGACCACGCGATCAAAAGTATTTCGCGGCGCGCGACGGCAAGCATCCCGGCGCTGTGAGCCGGGAACCTTCACACATGCGGTTGGATACGGGATGTCGGTCCCTAACCCAGCCCCGACAAGCTCCCCTCGCTGACAGGGCCGGCCGCAGTCGTGAGGGTGGGTGCGGGGGCTGACCCGCTAAGAGAGCGTCAACGGTGCCACGAGCCTCTGTATATCGACATGACACCGAGCCGGAAATATCGCAGCACCGGCCACCCTCAACCCACAACAGGAGACCAAAATGAACAAGCTGGAATTGGTAGAATTTCTTAAAGATTACCCGGATGATATGCCGGTGATTTTCCAGCAGTACAGCGATTACTCCCACATGGAAGCCGACATGATTGGAGTCGTCACAGCCGTTGACAAAGGCGGCTACATCATGCGCTTCCATAAAACTATGAGTGAAGAAAACAAACGGGGAGCGAAGGTTTATCTCTGCTTCCCGGGCAACTGAATTACAACAGGAGACCAAAATGAGCACGACTGATACAGGGCTAGCGATAGCGCAGCCGGAGTCCGAATCCGAACGCTACGCCAGCGAGCAGACCGCACCGACAGCCGAAGACACTCGCTTAGCTGGCGCATTCAAATACGGCTGATCGCCGACCACTACACCCCGAAGGAATAAATATGGCACTTCGCATCATCCGATCCACCGACCAGATTACAGTCGAGCGCTTGAACGTCGTAATCTACGGGCAACCCGGCCTAGGAAAGTCGTCGCTCGCGTTCACCGCTGATACGCCGCTGCTGCTTGACTTTGACGGAGGAGCACACCGAGCGGCTAATCGCAAAGACTCCGTTCGTGTCACCGCATGGGACCATGTGACCAGCATTACCGATGCTGACCTTGCTCCCTACCGCACCGTTGTGATCGATACGGCTGGTCGCGCGTTAGACGTGCTGTCTGCCGACATCATCCGCCGGGACGCCAAAATGGGGCGTGGCGGAGCGCTGACGCTGCAGGGGTATGGCCTGCTCAAGTCTAATTTCGTGGCGTGGCTGAAAATGCTGAACGGCTTGGGCAAGGATGTAATCCTGATCGCGCACATGGAAGAGCAACGCAACGGGGACGATGTGATTGAGCGACTGGACGTGCAAGGCGGAAGCAAGGGCGAGATATACAAGGCAGCTGACGCTATGGGCCGCCTGTCCATCGTAGCCGGCAAGCGTGTGCTGAACTTCTCGCCCACCGACGCCGCGTTTGGCAAGAACCCCGGGCATTTGGAGGTGATGGACGTTCCGCCGCCTGCTCAAGCCCCGGACTTCTTGGCCGGCGTAATCGTCGCGATCAAGGAAAAGTTGAACGAACTGACCGAGGAACAGCGGGTCGCGTCCGAAGCAATGGAGGCGTGGCGGCTAAAACTAAATGACGCCGAAGATGAGGAAGCAATCAATGCGCTGTTAACAGCCGTCAAGGGAGGCGCTCAAGCACACAAGGCCATGCTGCGCGACCGTGCTGCGGCGCTTGGGCTGGCGTTCGACCCCGACGCTAAAGCCTTCAAGGCGGCCTGAGCATGCTCGCTAGAGTAAGCAGCCTCGAATCCTTTCGCCAATGGCGAGGGGACGAAGAGCAGACCGCCTCCGACCTAGTGGAATGGCTCACCACAGACAACCCGTCCGAGGCTATGCTTGCGGGGACCGCTCTGCACAAGGCATTAGAGAATGCCGAAGAGGGCGACCATGAAACCTTGGAGGCAAACGGGTACACATTTCACATGCCTGATGCCACTCTGGCCCTCCCGAGTGTTCGCGAGGTTCGCGGCTATTCTGGCTATGGCGGCCTAGTTGTCACCGGGCAGGTTGACGCAGTGGACGGGAAGCGAATTGATGACCACAAGTCCACCGGCAGCTTCGCCCCGGACCGCTATCTGTCCGGGTACTCGTGGCGGCTCTATCTTGAAATGTTTGGGTGCCACGTTTTCCGCTGGAACGTGTTTGAGATTAAGCCCGATCCAAAGCTAGCGAAGGTCTACACCGTCAAGCCGCCGCATATCCTTGAGGCCTACAGCTACCCGGGTATGCGTGAGGACTGCGCCGACCTAGCCCGAGACTTCCAAGAGTTTGCAACTAACCACCTTCCGCTGGGCTGGGGACCAGCCGGTCTCAAGCACCCCGGCGCACTACTGGAGCAATACAAGTGAGCAAGCCCGATAAAAAATACCGCGTGTGTGCAGGCCGTCCATACGGCAATGATGGAAAGAAACAATGGGTCGAAGTCGGCCGGGCTGTCTTATGGGACGATGGCGGAATCAGCATGGAAATGCACGCCGCGCCGGTCGGATCATGGTTCGACGGGAAGCTGTCTTTCTTTGATGTTGATGAGCAGCGCGAGGGCTCTCATGGTAACGACAGGCCTCAGCAGCAGCGCCCCGCGCCGGCCCGCAGCCAGAACACCGGGAGCCGATCATCGTCAATGCAAGCGCCTGCGGATAACTTCTCCGACTTGGATACGCCATTCTGACCATGAAAACCTTCCTCTTCGACGGCGAGCAACTAACCGCCGCACAGATACACCTGCGCGTCGAGTGCATCTCTATCAAGAGCATTCCTGGTCACATCCTCGCAGGCCGCAACACCTCCCAATTGATATCCTCCCATTTCCCAAAGCGTGCCAAGCCTACCGGCCTATCTCAGTTCGTCATCGGCAAGAAAGGCATAATCGCTCGTCAAGCAACGTCAAAGATGCGGTAAGGCCAGTCAACCGGGCGACCACCCCGAAAAACTGGCGGTAAGCGGGTAGTGCCGGCTCGAAAATGATGGGGCCAAACACCAGAAACATCTCGCATCAGGGGCGCGGTTAACTCCATCATATATGGCCGGGAACTTTGACCAGCAGCGATCGTCTAAATCAAGCTGACTCGAAACTCGTAATTCCGCCGCGTGACCCTGCATCAACACACCTAACATAGAGGCACAGCATGGATATCTTAGAACGAATCTCTAAATACTTTCAGGGGGAGAACGACGAAAACCACCGCAAGCTGTTACGCGATGCGATGGGCACGATTCGCGAACTCAGGTCAGACAGGCCCGCTCCAGACATCAGCGGGTATGACTTCTGCCTCAAGAAAGAAGCATGCCTAACAAGGGGCCCTACACAAGACTATCTGCGGCCAGATGATTATCGTGGACTCGGAATGCCCGGATGGACGCCGCTGCCAAAGCCCGGGGTAAAAGTTACCCCCGGGCCGCAGACGAACACGTACACAATTCACAAAGCGGACCCATTTAGCCTGTTCGGCGGCGTTGAGCCGGTGATTGGCGGAATCTATGCCCATAAGGTTTCCAGCTTCGTCACCGACGGGATTGGTGGCCCGAAGGTGACTGCAGTCTTTGAGTATGTGCGGATAGGCTGATTCGTCAGTTATCGACTATCAGATTGCGCTTACCCACACCGCCGCTGTCCGGAGCGCCTTGTTGAGCGCGCTTCAGAACGCCACCAACCCAGACTAGTACTGCGTTGGTGGCGTCGTTGTCTACCGCAAACCGATCCGCGAAGGTCGGCGCGGAGGTTGTGATCGCAACCTTGCTTGATGTCGTCGGAAGGGGGATTAAGAAATTATCCGCAGAGCTAAGAAACATGCAAGATACGGCCGCGCCGCCAGCTCTGTACCATGCGAGCGACGTGTTGTTCGGGAGCAACGCAGCCTCCCCAGTGGTGAAGCTTAGTCCGGAGAAATCAATTCCGCGCTTCCAGCTGGCGAGGCCGGCAGTATTGCCGCCAAGAATCGCATCTGGCGGCAACGCACCTTCGGAAGATGCGAAGAAGGAGTGAGACTTGCGCGCGGTGGCGTTGTATTTTGCAATCCGGCTGACAATGGGTTGCATCTTCGTTGAGTAGCTGGTCGTGCCACCGTTCGGGCTGTCCTGCAAAAGCATCTCGACGCCAGAGATCGTGCCGAGCAATGAGCCCTTGTTCGTGCCGGTTCCTTGGAACAACCCAAGCTCGTTGTAAAGCCCAGGGCCGTAAGCCCCAAGCTCGCCGACTGCCGTTGCGCAATGACCCGACCCGTCGCCCGTCTTCGTTTGGCTAAGCTGCAGGCCCCACCAGATTGACTGGGATAGCTCCGTCGCGGCATTCACGATACCGTTTCCGGTGCTGGTGAACTGGAAAACTACCCCGGGGATCTGGTCATTGACGCCACCATTCCCCGCGTCTCGATTCTGGACGACCAATGCGGCGCGCGTGCCAACGTAATTCAGTGGGGCTGTGTCGCGGCGAAACTCCGTGTATCCAGACCCCGTGTCGAATAGCTTGGGCCCCGTGAGCGTCTGCGCGGTATCCGCCGTCACTGAGTTTGCGAATGCATCTACGCCAAGTCGCGTCCGGATCGGGACGTTACCGGGGTCCGTTATCAGCCAGTCATAGACCTGGCCCGCCGTGAGGTAGATTGTGGCCTCGCCCCGAATATTGAGGATGATCGGGTTAGTGTTGGCAGCCGACCCCGCTCGGTCGCTGAACGTGGCAGCAGGGGTCACAAAGGCCGTACCGGCCGCGTAGGTGAAGACCTTCCCGTAAGCAAGCGGCTTGCCAGCGTTGTCAAAAAAGGTTAGCACGTCGGGAGGCGTAAGTAATTTGGTCATTTTGTTTTCTTCTTGTCCTGTTCTCGTTTTGCCCTTACTGCGGCGGGTGTCATGACCTGCGCTTTTAGCGATTGTCCAACGGCGTTGCGGGTGTTGCCTATGCCTTGCCTTAGCACATAATTGGAGGCCGCTTTACTTGACATCAGGCGGCTTGCAAGCCCGCCAGTGCCGATAGTGGCAGCGGTCAGCAGCGGATTAAGGAACATTCCCCAGCCAACGCCTGCCGCCTGCGTGTTCTCTGCTGTCCCTGACGTGTTTGGCGACTTCATGCGCTGCCCAACGTCCGCGATTGGGCCTAGTGGGCCGTCATTGCCGCGTGAACGCGCTGCTTTCCCAGCGCCATCGCTGTTGATGCGCTGCTGTAGTTGCTGGATCGGGATGCCGCCCTCGGGGTTGCTCGCGACAAGCGGTTCCAAATCTTTCAGGATGGCGTACTGCTGCCGCGTCGTGCGCCACGCCTCCCGGGCGGCAGTTGACGACTGGCGCTCGTAAGCGTCGTGCAAGGAGCTACGCAGGGACGTAGCGACCTGCTGACGATCTCCGCCACCTGTCGCCCATTTCCGCATCTCTTGATCGAGAGATTGCAGCGTCTTTCCGGACATGTTGCCGTTTTTCCCCTGTCGAGAAATTCTGTCGGCGAACCTGTTCGCGACGTTTGTCGCCGTCGGATCCATCCCGATTGTCGCGTCTTTCTTGATCGTGGCGACTTCGCGCAGGAACTTGCGGTCGTACCTCATGCCGCCCGAAAAATGGCTGTCAAACTCCGACCCGAGCCGCTTGTAAGCGTTAGCCATCGTCGTGCGATTGACGGTATCCGAAGTTTCACCCATCGCCGCGGCTGTTGCGCGGTTGCCGCCCTCTTGCTGGGCCGCTCGCCGGGCAGTCGCACCGCTGAAAGGCAGATTGTCCGTCATCAGCCCGAGCCGGCGAATAAACCCGCTGTCTGTTATCTGTGCCGGCGTTAGTTGGATGCCCATCGCTTGCGCTTTGCCGTAGAGGTTCCGCAATTCAGGCGTGACGGCCTTGGCTGCGCGTGCCCCGGACGCGACAAGCGCATCGCCGACCACCTGCCCACCACTGCCCACCAGCGCGCCTACGCCGATCTGCCCTGCTTTCTGGCTGACGTAGCTGCCCTCACCTGTCACCGGGGACGCTGCGCCCACTACCGCGCCCTGCCGTGCCCCGCCCGCCATCTTCGCGAGCAAGCCCGGGCCACGAACGCCGACTGCCGTCAGCAGCTTTGCAGGGGCTCCCACCATCCAAGGCAATACCTGCCCCGTAGCGGCGCCCGCGTATGAGGCCGGCGTGTTTGGCACGTCCTGCTGATATTGGGCTTCTCGCGCTTTGGTCGCAGCCTGATCGCTGTTTGCCGTTTGTCGGGAAACTTGCGCCGATGGTCCGAAAATCCCGGGCGCTATCGACTCGGCAACCTCAAACCCTTGGGCAGTCCCTTCGCCAAGCGCATCGGCTGTCCCATGAACGAACCCCATAGCGTTGTGACCGGCTGCGCGGCCGAACTCTGCAGCGCCTCGCCCCAAGTGACTGAGATACCCCTCGGGCTGCATCTGTTCGTCGCTGATGCCCGTAAGCGCTGCCGGACTCATGTCGCGGCGTGCTGGTCGCTGGCCAGCTGCGGCTGTGGAGGCACGACTACGCACGTTCGCGAAGCTAGGCCGCTGATTCTTCGCGGCGCTCGGCTTAGCGGTGGAAACCACCGGGTCGCTGTCCCACGGGTTTCCCCCGGAGCTGACAACCGGATCACCATCCCACGGGTTCGCCATTATCGTTTTCTCCGCTGGGTGCCATCCGGCGCAATGAACAGCGAGCCGCTGGGCAGCGCGTCGTAGTCAGCGGCAGATTGGATTCGGTTGGCTGCACCCGGCTTCGGCCCGGACGGTTCGCGAGGCCCGGCTGAGCCTTGTGGCATCGCCCGACCCGCCATGCTTTTTACCTGCTTCTCCGCTTGTATCCGAGCTGCGGCTTTCTGCTCTCTGACCGGCTTGTCGTCATTAGGCTGAGCAAAATAAACACGAATTTCCCTCTCCATTTCTTCATCGCCGATAACAGCCCCGGACTCCTTGCGCAACTTTGCGCGCACCCAGTCCTCTTGAGCTTGGCGATACTGCTGCCCTTCCGATGATGTCATTGCGTTAAATAAAGGGCCAAGGACTGCCCCGCTCGCGAGGTTGGAAGAGACGGTATCCGCATAGCCGCCGGGGGTATACCCCGCAGACTCAACCCCTTGCATTAGCTTTTCGGCCGCCTGCATGCGACCTAGATAGCCGAATGCAGCGCGCTCGCCGTCGTTTGGCGGCTTCCCTGCCACTGCCCCAGCTTGGACCTTCCTTTGCTCTTCGCGGTTTGCGCGCGCGTTGCCTTCCTCTGATAGCTGGAGGCGTCTTTCCTCAAATGGGTTAACCGGCTTCGCTGCGGGCCGTAGCTGCGCGGCAGGCATTTGCTGTTGTGGCATGGGAGGCATCTGCGGCGCACCGCTTGCCCGTTGCCCGCGTGCTGCAATGAATGCGTCTACCTGAGCCTCTGGAATGCCGGACGCAATCATCTGGTTTGCCAGCGTAATGTCTGCTTCCATGTCTCCTCGATTCGGCATCTGTTCCGCCTGCTGCTGCGGCATCTGCGGCTGACCTCCGCCAAGCTGGACAGGCGCGGCCTGCAGGCTTCTACGGTTGACGCCAAAGAACCCGCCCTCGCCCTCGATGATCTGGTTGCTTGCGTCAGCCTTCCCGACGACCTTTGTCGAGCCGTCACGCATCAGCGCGACCATCTCGCCACCGTCGTTGATGAATCTGGATTGGACGTTGTTCGCCTCGGTCCCGCGCCCACCATACGTCTGCGCGATAGCCTGAGCGAACTTGACCGAGCCATCCTGATCTTCAGGAGAGTCAATGTTCGCCGGCATCCCCGCGAACTGCGGCATCGTAGCAAGCTTGGCGTGCATGTACTGGTAAGCCTTGGGGTCGCGAGTCTGCGCGTAGAAGGTCGCGGCTTTAGCGACAGAATCCATATCATCGTCTGCCGTCTCGCGCGCGAATTTCTGCGCTTGCATGCCCGCAGATTGGTCGACAGCATAAACCTGCTGCTGAGCGGCCTTGTCGCCCTGGGCCGCTTGCTGGTAATGCTGACCCAAGGTGCGGACGCGGCGATCTTCTTGGCCGTCTTTTTTGCTCTGCGAATAGATCTCATAGATGCTAGCCATTACCCACCCCCGCCCTGCCGGCCTTGATACCAGCGATTAAAAAACCCGTAAGCATCGCCAGCGCCCTGCTGCATCGCCTGATTGCTGGCGTAAGTCGAATTGGCGCGAGCCTGCGCGGTGTTCTGCAGGTTCCCACCGATCTGAGATGCCGCGCTCTGACCATAGCTGCCCATCTGCCCTGCGGCCGTCTGTGCCCCGCCGAACAGACCAGAAAGCCGGTTCATGTATGGCGTGTAGCCCTGTTGGTCCGCGTAACCTTGCCCGAACTTGGTCAATGCTTTCAGGGTAGCGCCGCTATTGAGCCCGCCGCGCGCAGCCGCAGACGCCTCCACCGACCGATTGCCCTCGTCCAGACCGAATTGATAGCCAGGGGCTGATCGGAATGTGTCGAATGCCGCCTGCTGCCCCGTGCCGGCCGGAGCTTGCGTGTTCTGCGGCGCGGATGCGGAATAGAGCTGCTGCATATGTGCCTGAAGCTTGTTCCGATCCGAATCCTTGCTGTAGCCGCGCCCAAAGTTTTGCTGATGGTTATCCGACACCGAATCCCACGCCTGTTTATAGCGCGGGTCCGCGTCGTAAAGCTGCTGATTTACAGCGGGGGCGCCCCTGTCGTTCCCGAACCACTTGGACGGCGCTCCCGACTGCCCCGAGCCCGCCGGAGAATAGGCCCCCGCGCCGGTTGATGGCTTCAGCCCCAGCATGGATAGATATTGGTCCTGCGCTTGGATTCCAGCACTGTAGAAAGGCTGGTTTCTGGACACAGTGTCCTGATACATGCGCCACGTCAGCTCGTTGGCAGCGGCTCCCGCCTTGCCCGCACCTTTGCCCGCGTCTTTAGCCCCCTTGCTGGAGACGTAAGCGCTTCCAAGTGAGACCGCTGCGCCTGCCGCGCTACCCCAATCATAACCAGCCATTTTTACACCTCAAGGAATTTGCCCCGAGCCCGGGAGCCCTGCGTTTTGTGTGACTTCACGAATTGCGTCAATCGATGCTGTATTAGCCGCGACTTGATTCGAGGCCTGTAGCGCCGCCGTAGACGCGTCAAGCACTTGCCCCTGTACGGCCTCAATACTGCCGGTTATCTCAGCGATGGAGGGGCCGTTGATGGACATCTTCGCTGCCATGATTCGGAGGAACCGATAATACTTGACGTTCATCGGCGGCCCGCCGGGATAAATCGGTGTGCTTGGCTCCGGAAGCCAATCAACCGCGCTCGGCTTCTTTGCAGCTATCGCCCATGATGCGTTCACGACAGCCGCGATTGCGCCCGCGCCTGCTGAGTAAGTATCCGTTGCCATATCAGTTAGGCAGCCCGAACGGGAACGACGCGACCGTGTGCGTATCCTGGGCCGCGTAAACCCTCGGGATGATGCGCGAGCATAGGCACCCTGCGTCAGCCTGCGATGTAATGTTCACCTCCGCGCCGGCGAGCGTCGGGGACACTTTGAAGTCGTCGGTCGTGGCGGTTATCACGTAATAGAGGGCGCCAGCGGTCAGTCCGCCGGGCGGGTTGAAGTAAAACAACACCCGCTGAGCGTCTGACAATCCGTGCGCAGGGGCCTTGATCGTGTTCGCAGCCGTGTCGCAAACAAACTCGAACGGGGCTCCGCTGGTCGGGGCGATGTATTGGAGCTGCGCGCCCTGCCAGCATGACGCCCACAAAATCGTGCTCGCGGGGACATCAAACACCACGGATGCCGTCAGTGTGCGCGCCTCCCCAGCCACAGACAGCCCATAGGCGCACGTCTTAGCGGTGTACGCGGGTGTGCCGCCTGATAGCTCGTTAACGCCAGTAACCCCGGGGTACCCGGTGTGCAGCCTCATCGTGTTCGGCGAGATGGCGTTCAACATGGTTTTTTTTGCGTCTGAGATGAAGCTCATTTTTTTAACGGCTCCGCTTCAAGGTTGAACCCAAGGATCACAGTTTTTACCGGCTCCGATCCAGACAGCTTTAGTATACGCCGACGCGCAAGGCCCATCCGCTTTACTCTCGCCCGCTGCTCCCTCGCGCCGATGCGGCCCAGCGTAAGCGGCCTGTGCCCGCTCCATTTTCCGCCTTGATCGTCAGACCAGTTTAGATAGCATTTGGGGTCAGCGCCGGGGCTCGGGATTGCGCCGAATGTCCCGCTGTCCAAACCTACGCCCATCTCCGCGATGAGCTCGCCAGAATTGAAACGTATCCGCTTGTTATCCGCGTCGATTACGAAGAACGTGCGTTCCCAGTACAGCGGGTCGGCTCCGTGCTTGTAGACGCTTGAGCTGATCTGGAAAACCTGCCCCGTCGCGTAGTCGCCGAAATAGTGCTTGCCCGCCAAGAAATAATGCGCATTGAATCGCATCTGTTCCAGGTCGCCGGTCAACGTGTTCCGATGCGCCCAGCGCGCCCAGCGCTTTGTTGCGGCGTCGAATGCCAGCGTGGACTTGCCCGGGATCGTCAGCATGTAGTAGGTGTGGCCCTCGTACTGGAAACAAGCACCCCATGATGCAGCCATCGCATCGGCCCCGTAGGTCTCGAACTCCACCTCAAGAGCGAAGTCGGACACCCCTGCAGGGGAGTAGCCTTGCGCCATGTACACCCGCGCGCCGCCCGTCTCATTGCGTCCCAACCAGAAAACCGTATTGTCGGACTTGGCCGGGGAATACTTGGCTAGCAGGCCATATTCGGCCATCGCCGTTCTCGTCACCACAGTGTCCAGGTCGCCGTTGGATTGCGCCCAGCCTATGGTCGTCTCGTTAAAAATCAGCAGCTCGCGATGGTCCGCAAGCACCGCTACTACCGGGTCCGGCGATGACTCCTCACTGTTAAAGCTGAGCGCGTCAAGAGCGGTAGCATTCGCAAGCTCGGACCACCCGTAGGTGCCGTTGGAGTTCGGGAAAAAGAAGCGGGATTCGTAATAGGTCGCCTGAGCTGTAGATGGGGCTCCCGCAACGGCGATGTAGGCAAGCGATGAGGCCGTGACAATGTTCCAGCCTGCGGAATGCGCCACCAGCACTTGCGTGTCGTTCACCGATAGCAGCGCCCGACCTGTGCCGGGGACCGCGCCTATCAGCGTTGTAGCCCCTGCAGCAGTGACGCGGAACAGTTGCGCCCCTGATACTACCCACCCATAGCCAAAGCCCGTTACAGCGCCACGGATCGGCCCAGTTCCGATGGTGTACGCTTCCGTATAGCCAAACGGGACGAAGTAGAACCCCTCCTCGAGGAGCCCGCCTGGCACCTGCTCAAAAGACAGGTTGACGCACGTCAGACACGCCGCAGCGCGTGAGCGGGACTGGTACGCGGGCAGGAAAAAGTTAGTTTTCACCGCGCGCGAATCCTCAGCGGCGATGCGTTCCACACTCGCATTTTCTCAGTGTGGATTGCAGAATTTACCCATGAACGATATTTGCCTTCCCACATCGGAACGCGGGCATCATCGCCGATGAATGGGGCGGCTTCGGCCAGCGCCGCGTAGATGAAGCACGCAGGGTATCGCGTGACCGTGACGTTATCGGCCCATACCGCGACACCAGCCATCGCCGCAGGGCGCTTATAGTAGGTGCCTAGCAGCGTGCCGCCCGACTGGGGCCAGAATCGCAGCGTATCGCCAGCTTGCGCCGCGTAGCGTGCAACCCCATTGCCAACCGGGCCCAGGCTCTCGCCTTCAAACGTGCGGAGACGATCAAGCCCGACAATCTCTATCGGTCGCTCGCCGGAAAAGTAAGCCTCTTTCAGCTGTAGAAAGTCGGCAGGCATTGCAGCTGCGTTCGACACCACCGGCTGAGACAACGCCGCTTCCATCGAAGTAGCTCGCAGTCCCGTCGTCGCATCGTCCCCCGTGTAGACGCGGGATTCACCCATCGCAATCAGTAGGTCGATGGTTGTCGTCGAAATGCCGCTGTCTGCGATGTCGTCCCCGTCGAGTAGGGTTACTACCTTCGCGCGGAAATCAGTGTAGTTAGCGAACACCATCAGATTTTACCCTCCCAGATTCTGAAGTCCGCATTATCTGGGTCGTCAAGAAATAGAACGCGCAGGTCAGACTCACGCATGAAGCGGCCCCATGACACGCCTTTTTTGTTGCACCAATCAAGAATGATCCAGCCCGACACAGACGCGGCCAGTTTCATATCTTTTGACCCGACGTGCCCGACGCCGCGCAATGCCGCGCAGTTGTCTCTGATCGCCTGCACTTCGGAGGCATCCACCGCATGCACGGTGGCCTGTCGCCCGTCGCCTAGATCGATTATTTCTGTTCGCATCATTGCCTCGAAAAGAAAGAGGGGGAGATAATCCTCCCCCTCGGTGAATCAAGAGCCGGAAACGGTGATGTCGCGGATCGCATACATGGGTTTCTCGTCTCGGACGATCAACATGCACTCGGTACGCACTTGGATCTGCCGAGCATCGCCGGTGATCGCCATTTCTTGCGATTCCATCGAACGAAGGCAACCATCCGCCAGCTTGTCGGCATCAATGATGTAGAGCGTGTCATTGAGGCCCACCACCGGCTGCACCTGCACGCGGTTCGGCAGGATCTGCGTCACGCCGAAATCGGTACGGTAGAAGTCGAAGGCCGTATTGAGCACGGCGGCCTTCTTCGTGCCTACTTCGTTGGTACGCTGGACGTTGCCGGTAAAGGTCGAGATTTTGACCTTGTGCGCAGGCGAGCACGTCACGATTGAACCGCTGCCGCCGTTTGTGTAGCAGCTTTGCACGCCATCCTTGAGCATCTGTTCGGTCAGCGCCCGGTCAGTGCCGTTGACTGGGGCAGTGTTCGTGGTCGGGTCCGGGGCAACGCCGCCGACGCCCAGCGTGCCTTGCGTCAGAAAGCCGTAGAGGCCACGGGTGCGACCGGGAACGCTCACAGTGCCGGCGACGGTCACGGGAGACGACAGGTAGGCCGCTTCCTTGTCCCGCTTCAGCTCGATCATCTTTTTCAGCTTGAGCCGTTTGATTTCATCCTCGCGGCCGTACTTCTTGACCCGCTGCGCGGTGTTCGAGACCGAAATGGGCTCCTGAAAAATCTGCGTACGGTTGTTGAGCAAGGTCGGCTGGGTCTGTACGGGATAGACCGCATCCGCGCCTTCAATCGCCGCCCGAGTGCCGTCTGGTGCGCGGTAGGTGTCACGCTGCCACTCGGTGTAAGTGTTGTCCACAGTGTCATCTTCGATCATGGACAGAATCGGGCTGTCGTCCGGGCCATAGTTCCGAATGTACTGGAGTACGTTCTCCTTGACCTTGACGACGCTGCCGGTAAGTAGGGTATTAACGGGCATTTTCTTGTTCCTTTACAGTAGTGCGGCCAATTTGTTAAACGACGGATCCTGCTGATATCGCAAGAGCGCGTTCTTCTCTTTGACCGCCGATTGAGGGATGTTTGTCGAATTGGGGGCTGCGGCCTTGTGCGGCTTAGCGACAGTCTTCAAAGCGTCCTTTTTGGCGAGAAGGTCATCGTATGCCTTCGCCTTGTGGGCCAACTTCCAGATGCCACTCTGCACAAAAGCCATATCAGTCGTCTCGGGGGTAATGCCAAACTTGCCGACATATCCGACGAGCGAATCGAGCTGATCGTCATTCCAACCCGGCAGGGTGTCCCGCAATTCGCGTTCTGCGTCTTCCGCTTGCTGCTGGAGCCATGCTTGCCGGTTACGGTGCTGCTCTTGCTGCAATTGTTGGATCGCGTCTTGCGTCTGCTGTAACTGGCCCTTGCGCTGGTCGTGTTCGTCCTTTTTGGCGAGGTAATAGGCGGCATCCTGCTGCGCCCATTCGATCGGTGGAGGCGTCCCCGTCTGCTGCGTCATGTATTGCTCCAGCGCCGCAAGCCGCATGTGCTGCTGCTCGTACGCGTGGTCAACGAACTGACGCTGCTTGGTGACATGCTCCCTTTCTTGCGCGATGGACTCGCGATCTTTCGCAAGCACCATCGTCTTATTCGTGTAGTCAAAGCCCTTTTGGCCCATCTCGATTAGATCGGACTCGCTTAGCTCAACGTTCTTGCCATCAACTTTTATGGTGAACGTACGCGCCTCGCCTTCTTCGGTCTCGTCGGTGCTTTCTTCGGTCTCTTCCTCACCTTCGGAATCGCCGGACTCCTCACCCTCTTCCGGATCATCCGGCGCGGTTTCTGTCTCGTCCATATCACGAGCCATATCTTCGAGAGAAACGACGCCTTCGGTCGGCTGGCCTTGCTGGCCGTCACCTGACATTACATTCATGATTGTAGCCTCTTTTGGTGTGTTTACAATGGGTGCTTAGTGCCGTCTGCCGTGATGGCTTCCGGGCTGCCGATCTCTATCTTTGCGGTTCCGTAGATGCCTGCCCACAATGGGCCAACATCGTCAGGCCATCGGATGATGCAGACGCCGTTGTACGGGACTTCAAGCCGGTCTAGCCGTTCCTTCGCAGCCGCCCAGCCGCCTTTTCGAGCAGCGACTTTTTCTGAATCAGGTTGTCCTGCGCTAACTGGCCTTTGCGCATGGTTGACTCCATCGCCGCCTTCACTTTTCCCAACAGCTTTAGGAGCTTGTGCAGCTGCTCCCGGTCCTCTATATTTTTGCATTCCCGCCATGACTTGATTACCTCGTCTTCGATTGTGGTGTATGCCGACTGATATACCGGGTTGTTCAACACATCCTCGGCCAGCCTGCCCCGGTCTGCGTCTATTTCGTCGCTCAATTTGCCTCCAATAACATCATCAGCACGGCGATTGCCGCGTAGTCTTCGGTATCCACTTCCACTTCGCCCGCAGGTGCCGGCGACATCTCTATCAATATTGCCAGCCGCTGGGCGTCCTGTAACTGCTGGTCATCCGCCGTCAGTAGGTCAAATGGCACGGCCTGCGGTAACGACAGCGACGTAGGTATCGGCGCTGCGATTGTCGCTACCGCACTTACTGGGACTGTCTTCGGTCTTTTGTTCTTTGCTTTGGGCTCTGGCTCCAGTGCGTCCGCGATATCGAACGGTGGGCGTGAATGCCTAGCCGCGTGAATACGGCTCGCCTGCTCAAACGTCATGCCTCCCGCCGCAGACGGCGACGGCGCGGGCGTTGATGCCAGTAATCCCGCAGCGAGCCATAGTGCGATCACGGCGCGATGTACCCCTGAGCGTTGACGTACACAGCAGCGCCAATAGTGACGCAGGCAACGCTTAGCGCGGTGTTAGCGCTGCCACGCAGCGGTATCGGGAAGGTGCGCTGCGCTGCGCTGCTTGGGAGCATTTGGGTTCCCAATGTCTCGCGCCAAATTACCGTGGCACCGTCTTTGATTACCACCTCTGTAGCAATCGTTGCTGATGCGTTTGTGACGCTGATCGCGGCCAAGTAGTTGCGGACCGACGCCCCTGCCGCCGCCGCGATGACCACATCCGTCGTCGTGGCGATGCCGCCAGCTGTCGCCGCATAGGCCCAGTCAACCTCGGGAACTGAGAATCCTTTGGTCACCAGCGCGCCACCGGTGGTCATTGTTGACCGACAGACATCGCCCGCAACCTCGGCAATTGACACCGCAACCGCCACAACTCCGCCCACCTGTACCGGATTGCCGGACGCGACAGCCGAATGTGCAGCCGGTCCGCCAGATGTGAATGTGCCCGAGCCGGTCACAGCCCCCGAAATAGGGACGGCGCTTTGATTGCTGGCGATCACCACAGGCGAACTCGCCGCGGCTAGCGCTTGGCCAAGCGCGGGCGTCTTAGTCGATATCGCCGCAACGGTCGCCTCAGTGGCCGCGCCAGAGGGTAGAGGCAGGGTGCCAACACTGACCGGGAACGGATTACCCGTGCCGACATCCACCCCAGTGGACAGGACCACAGCGACCGCTCCCGCCTTGCCCTGCGGTGTGTCAACGGTCGCGAGTAGGTCAGCCCCGGTGCCTACGTTCGCACGGGCTGTAATAGTGGAATTAGGCACTCGTCACCTCCCTCGGTTCGCTGGTTCCGGTGTATACGGCCCCGTTTGCACCCATGATCTGCACGACGCGCGGCCCTTGCGCTGCTGCTATGGCCTGAGCCGCGATAATCAATGCCTCAGACCCTTGAAGCATCGCGTCTGCCGTCATCTGCCCTGATTCTGCCGCCATCTGTTCCTGCCCTTGCCCAGCCTCGTCAACCTCGGCACGCGACGTTTCTGCCTCATGCTCGTGAACTATCTGCTGCCGTTCCATCTTGAGGCGGCACAAGTCCATCTGAGCATCCTTCACGGCTGCGTCCATCTCGTTCTGGGTCGCTTGCTGAGTAAGTCGCTCGATCTCTTCGGCCATTTTCTGCATTTCCTGCTGCATCTGGCCGGTCTGCTCTTCCGCCTGTTGCTGCATCTGTTGGAACGCCTGCGGATCGGCTGGCATGCCGGAAGGCTGGGCATCGGCGAACTGGTCCGGTGTCTTGAACTCGTTTGCCTCCGCGAATAGCCTGATCGTGTTAGCGAT
>ENA-OFDP01000103-OFDP01000103.1-metagenomes-genome-assembly--contig:-NODE-103-length-39557-cov-25.648372_pt1 | contig 39557 bp, 31 predicted proteins | sample MGYA00153389_OFDP01 | MGnify analysis MGYA00153389
CAACTGTCAACTGTCAACTGTCAACTGTCAACTGTCAACTGTCAACTGTCAACTAATTTACGCCGCCAATTCAACAATCGCTGCGTGTGGATTTGTACCTGTGAGAATGATTTCTAGACCTTCTGGAAGCTTGGTGAGAAGATTGGTAGCGGCTTCGATGCTAATCAAACCTAACTCGATCGCTAGACTCAAATCGTCTAAAATCATGATGGAATATTCACTCGATCGAGCTACACCTCGAACGTGTTTCCATAACTGCTCGAAATTGTGTAGCTCTAAATCGTTTAAATCTGAGATCGAAATATTCCGAATCAAATTGCACCGAATCCAATCTAGATTTTGAGCGAGATTAATAACTCGATCGTGTCCTTGACGGATACCACCTTTGAGTAGTTGGACGATCAAAACGCGTTTTCCGGTACTGGCGATCTTGAGTGCGTCAGCGACGATTTCTGTACAAAATCGATCGGCTGGTGTCTCGAAGATCTGAATCTGTTTGTGTGGAGCAGAATAATGGAGTGAGCTGCTACGAGTAACTGAAGTATTTTCTGGATGACTATTTAGTTGGGCGATCGTATTCAACGTAAAATGAGCCGGATTTTATTACAAAAAGTGTTTTTTCATGGGCTGATTGTGCCCCCTCAGTCTTCTATAGTAGACAATATATAGCGTTTTAGTCTGAGCGTTCATCCAGTGAAACACTAAATATGCGATCGGTCAAGTGGGAATTGGGGGTGAGGGATGAGGTGTTAGGGGTTAGAATCTAATGGGTTACTGAGATGAGAATCAATTTAGAACCTGAGTAAAAATTAATCATTACTGCCAAAAACATCATCCCCCAATCGAACCGAACCTTCTAATGCACAACCGTCAACACCGCCAACCAGAGCAATTACGCCCGATTAGATTTCAGAGCGACTTTACAAAATTTTCAACCAGTTCTGTCTTGACTCATTGTGGAGACACTCAGGTACTTTGCACCGTCACGATCCAAAATGGGGTGCCGAGATTTTTGGCGGGTTCGGGGACTGGGTGGCTGACAGCAGAGTACCGGATGCTACCAGGCGCAACACCTCAGCGTCACGAGCGGGAAGTCCTCAAATTGTCAGGACGTACTCAAGAAATTCAAAGGCTCATCGGGCGGAGTTTGCGATCGACTCTCGATTTTGGCATCCTGGGGGAGAAAACGATCCTAGTTGATGCAGATGTCATCCAAGCGGATGCAGGTACCCGCACGACGGCGATAACTGGCGGATACGTCGCATTGGTGCAAGCGATCGACAAGCTAATCGATCGCGGCGAACTAGCTGCATCGCCGATAGTACGTCAAGTCGCGGCGGTATCGGTAGGATTGATTCAAGGTAGATCGTTTCTGGATCTGGACTATCCAGAAGATGTCGCTGCTGATGTAGATTTCAATGTAGTCATGACTGATAATCGGGAACTAATTGAAGTTCAAGGTACGGCTGAGTCGGGTAGTTTTAGCCGTCACAAAATGAATGAATTGTTGGATCTAGCCGATAAGGGAATTCAGGAACTGATGGCGATGCAAAATGCTGAGATCGATCGACGCTCTGAGCATTTGAAAGCTTAATGCCTAATTACGCTCTCACGTACCACCTAAACTTATCGGAATCTCCGAAAAACCCCGTCGCTGTTCCTACGGCAGGCTACGCCAACAGCGCGGGGATGGAAAGTCCAGCTTTACCACCGTACCCCGATTCCACCTGCCACTAAATACAAAGGCGCAGCCAGTAGGCGATGGCAGGTGGATAAGGCGACGAACAAATCCATTGTCAGTACTAAGTCGAACATTGCGATCCTTGATATTTTATATGAACTGTGTCAACATAAATACAGATCGAACCCAGTAATTAATCATGATCGTTCTAGAGTTTAAAGCTTACGGAAAATTAGAGCAGCTCACCGCTGTTGATGAAGCGTTGCGGACTGTCCAGTTCATCAGAAACAAATGCTTGCGCTTTTGGATTGATGGATTAGGCAAATCTCAATACGACCTTAATAAACATTGCGCTGTATTAGCTCATGAGTTTCCGTTTGCTGATAAATTAAACTCGATGGCTAGACAAGCTAGTGCGGAACGGGCATGGTCGGCAATTGCTAGGTTTTACGATAACTGCAAGAAGAAAGTACAAAGACTTAAAGGATTTCCCAAGTTCCAGAAAGACAACCGATCCGTTGAATATAAAACTTCTGGATGGCGATTAGCTGACAATCGTAAATCGATAACCTTCACCGATAAAAATGGGATTGGTAGATTAAAGATGAAAGGTACAAGAGACCTTAATTTCTATCAACCAGACCAAATTAAACGGGTAAGGTTGGTTAAACGTGCTGACGGCTACTACGTTCAATTTTGTATCCAGGTGGACAGAGTGCTAGGCGGGTTCCCCTGCTGGTCGGGTGACCCGACCAGTGCCCAGCAGGAAGTAATTGAGCCAACACATCGAACCATTGGTTTAGATGTTTGCTTAGAGTCTTTCTACACTGATTCACTGGGTGTTAAAGTTAATAATCCTCGGTTCTACCGGACTGGCGAAAAGAAGATAAAGCGGTCGCAAAGACTTGTTTCTCGCAAAGTCAAAGGTTCTAAAAATAGACGTAAAGCTAGAGTCAAATTAGCTAGAGTTCACCTCAAAATAAGTAGACAACGCAAAGACCACGCTATTAAATTGGCGCGGTGCGTAGCTGCATCTAACGATGTCATCGTCTATGAAGATTTGCGGATTAAGAACATGGTTAAAAATCATTGTCTGGCTAAGTCAATTAATGACGCTGGATGGTATCAATTTAGAGTTTGGCTAGAATATTTTGGCAAGGTATTTAAACGGATAACCATTGCGGTCAATCCTGCCTACACGTCCCAAGAATGCTCTAGCTGTGGTGTTGTGGTTAAAAAATCTTTGTCTACTCGCACTCATGTTTGTCAATGTGGCTGTAAGCTAGACCGCGACCACAACGCTGGTATAAATATCCTCAACTCCGGATTGGCTACTGTGGGGCACACAGGAAGCTCAGTGCTAGACACTGGCAACGCTTCTGGAGACATACCCTCTACTCTCGTTGGTGCAAACCTGCGTGGGCAAGGTGCGTCGCTGAGAGAAGAATCCCCTCGCCTTTAGGCAGGGGAGTGTCAAAGAATATTTCTAATTAAACATTACAATTATGCAAACGACATTTACAGTTTCCGATTTGGCTTGCGGTGCTTGCGTTGATAAAATTACTCAAGCTATTAGTTCGATCGATCCAATCGCTAAAGTTGTGGCTAATCCCCAGACTAAACTAGTCCAAATCGAGAGTGAGCTACCAGTGGTGACGCTCCAGGCTGCAATTGTCAATGCAGGATATACGGTTAGCAAGTAATCATATATTCCGGTTTATCGATCGATTTCTAGCTTTAATCCGAATATTGCCACCACTCGATCGTGTCTGTTTTTCGAGTGGCTAAATCACTAACCCGATCGACAGGAAAAACAGTAAGTATGTCATGGAAGGAAGCTAAATCATCGACGATTACAGATTGCCCAATATAGCTCCCTTACATAACTAGCCCCAATATGATTAGCTTAGAAAAACTTGAGTAACATCGAACTCAAACCTGTAATCAGATCGACCATATTACCATTCCCAACATTGGTGTTAGCTTCACTGGGTTGGCTGGCGAGTTTGATTTTTGCTAGCAGTGCTTGCGCTACTTGAGTCCCTTCCCGATCGGCTTGAGCGAAATACAAGCGTTCGGCTACCATCGCATCTTTCACGGCTCCAGCATCATCTTGATTTCGGAATTTTGCCATCGATCTAGCGAGGTATGCACCTGGAAATTGGGGCTTGAGATTAATGGCGCGATCGTAATTGGCGATCGCCCCAGCAAAGTCATTTTTCTGCCACTCGGCAAAGCCCCACTTATAAAAATCATCTGCTGTACCCAAAGCAGTCGGGATACCCACAGCACCTTCTAGATAGGCATTACGGACATCTATCCCCTCCACGTTAGCATTTGTGAGATAAGCCGTGCGTAAATCGGTACCCGTCAAATTTGCCCCACGTAAATCTGCTCCCATCAGATTGGCACCATAGAGAGATGCACCTGTCAAATTTGCCCCACGTAAATCTGCTCCGGTTAGGTTCGTGCGGCTGAGATTGGCACCGACTAGATTTGCCTGGTTTAATTTGGCACCCGCCAAATCATTCATCACCAATCCCGCACCTGTCAAATCGCACTGTGTACAGCTTTTTGTCGATAGCAATTGCCGCAGATGAGAGCTATTTTCAGCTTGAGCGGTAGCTGCAAAACCAGTCAGCAGCAAGAGCGTCGTCAGGGTTGTGAGTTTCTTCATTAGGAGATAGGGTTTAGGGTTTGGATGTTAGGTGTTAGAGTTCGGTTTTAGGTGTCGAATTGCGCTGTTTATCGACAGGTTATGTTTAGACTGGATTGAAAATTTAGATTTCAACGCCTATTCCCGATCGCCTAATTTAGAATGGTAAGTTACGGATATCGTCGGTATCATTTAGATCGTCTGACTGTGTAACTAGTTGGGCATGTTCCCAGGCTCGATCGGCTGCTGCAATCTGTTCAAATAAGTCAGTAGAGTGCCGAGATGGTTGGTGCAATAATCGATCGATCTGATATTTCGATCTGATTGCTGCTAGCTCTGTGGGCGAAAGCCTGGGTTCTGTCCACTCAAAGTCAGCCGCAGTATAAACTGGGAGCCTAGAGCCGAGTTGTTCGATCGGGATGTCTGGCAACCTTACTAGTAAGTATTCCCGCACGCGGCGGATTTCTTCAAATCTTTGTTCGATTTCATTGAGGATACCTATAAATTGACTCAGATGATGTGTAGTAATTGCGACACGTACTTCGATATCATTGAGGGGAATCCCCAATCGCTCGGCTTTTGTCAATAGTTTGGGCGGGATTTTGTCCAGTGACGGGCGATCGATCGCCGCAGTTAGTTCGGCTAATGCGCGCTGGATCTGTTCTACAGTATTAGTAACAGTTTCTCTCAGTGGTTGTCGATCTACGGGGATTGTCGCTAATTCGGCTAGGCTTTGGGTAGCTGACTGGAGGAGCGCGATCGCATTATTTAGGTGATTAGTCATTAGAACTAGCGTATGGACTATATTCAGATCGATCGTACCAATTGTATGGAGATTATTCTCCTGGAGTTCCCAGCTTTTGGGACTCAATGGGATGAGCATTTGGAGTCGTGGCATCTGCCGGATCGTCCGATTGCTCTAGATATTGCTGCCTTTGCTGATTTTGCTGTCGAGACAATCTGTCTGGGAGTAAATATCGAGATCGATCGACTTGCAGAAATTACCGAACTAATGCTGCTGCAAGGCGATTCAGTCATTGAGTATGCTTGGAAGACGATGTTTTTAGAGCAGATCGCCATCGGCATCAACCGACGCGGATTTTCAGTCGAGCGATTTACCCACAAACTTCAACCGCTAGGCTTCGATCGATGGCAAGCTCTCGATCGACACATTCACACTACAATCGGCGAGATCAGATCGAATCCCCGCTCTCCACGCTAGTAACTTAGCTCTCAAGTGTCAATTCATCCGCCACTAACAGGGGGAATCAATACAACTTCATCTCGATCGAGCATAATTGTGTCAGGATCGACAAATTCCATATTGATGCCAAATCGTGTCACATCATGCCATTGAGCTAATTGAGGTCGCTCTAGAGTCAATCGGTCTAATACAGCCTTCACGGGCGTATTTGGTGGGAATTGATGAGCTATTTCTGTCTTACCCATAGCTTCTTGATAGACAGCAAACAGCTTAATGGTGACGGTAATTTCGGGATTGGGGGAAGTCATCGGCGATCGGTTGACAATTGTTAGTTGAGAGTTACCTGACGGAGCGTTCCGAGCGGCTACATTTAGCTCTGTCTGGACGATTTAGCTAGTTTTAGCTAGATTTTAATAAATTGATTTGTAAAAAGTACTTGCTTTTTTGTAAAGATATTGTTATGTTAGTTTACATAACTAAATATTTATAACGCCAGCAAACAGGAATTAATTATGCAAGGCAGAACCTTCATCGACAACGACGGTAGAGAGAATAACTTCGCAATCGAGCCAAAAATGTACGTCACTGACGGACCTCAAGCTGGGTGGACTAAGTATGCAGAAACACTCAACGGTCGGATGGCAATGCTCGGATTTGTTGCATTATTAATCCAAGAAGTCTTGACTGGACACGGGATTGTCGGTTTTGTCACCGGATTGTAGTTATAAGTTTTGCTAGTTGCTTAGATCTTAGTTTACACAAGAAAACGTCAATAACACTACTCACTGAGGAAATAATCATGCGCGGAAAAACCTTCATCGACAACGACGGTAGAGAAAACAATTTCGCAATCGAGCCAAAAGTATACGTCACCGAAGGGCCTCAAGCTGGGTGGACTGAGTATGCAGAAACACTCAATGGTCGGATGGCAATGCTCGGATTCGTGGCATTATTAATCCAAGAAATTTTGACCGGACACGGTATCGTAGGTTTCATCACCAGTCTGTAGCTTCACATCAGTACGATCGTCTCAATCTAATTTTCTTATCTTTTTTCCTCGCGGTAGCCTGTTAGCTATCGCGATTTTTGTCGCATGTCTTCATTGAATTATTGAAACATCTTTAAGTGTTTTCACGATCGCAGATTTAGAGCTGTGGATAATCTAAGTGTTCTTACGGTAGTCTGTTTTTATTTTGACAATGATAATAAAGGAGGATAATTACTCGATCGCTACAACTAATGAAGACCTATATTGTGAAGCTCAACCAGTTTGCGGTGATGACTGGGATGGCATTGAGTGGAATTGGCAGTAGTGCTTTTACGCCAGCAAATGCCTTAACATTTAATTTCACCTCAACAGATGTAGCACTACAACAGGCGATCGATGGATCGGCAGCACCTGGCTCTTCACAAGCATTAGCAGCAAATGGATTTAAAGCAGCAGGTAGCCGCTGGTCTTCATTATTCACAAACAATGTAAATATCAATATCAACATTGAGTTTAAACCGCTAGATCCAAATGTTCTTGGTCAAGCGGATTTTACTATTCAGAATTTTTCTTATGCTCAGGTTTATAACGCTCTTTCAAATCACCAGTCATCTAATGATGACAGAAATGCTGTCGGTCAGCTCTCTAGTAGCCCAGCATTGAGCAGACTCATCAATTACACTGCAAACAATCCCAACGGATCTGGTAGTTCCACTCCTTATGTTTACCGTGCAGATCCAGCCTCCCTAGTGATGGGGCTGAGTAGTGCTAATGCTAAGGCGTTAGGATTAGCTGCTACGGGGGTTACTGATGCTTCTATTACTTTTAGTAGTAATTTTAGCTTTGATTTCGATCCGACTGATGGCATCAGTGCAAATACGATTGATTTTGTAGGTCTTGCTACTCATGAGATCGGTCACTCACTAGGTTTTAATAGTGGTGTAGATATCCTAGATACCAATATTCCCCCTGCTAATCCTAACGGTCCATTCAACGATAGTGCGTTTAAGTTTGTCACACCACTAGATCTATTTCGCTATTCTGCTCAAAGTACAGCTCTAGGTACGAGCGATTGGACTGCCGATACTAGAGATAAGTATTTTTCCCTTGACGGTGGAGCTAATTCAATTGCTTCCTTTGCAACAGGAGTAAATTTTGGTGACAAACGACAGGCAAGTCACTGGAAAGACGAGCTAGGCATTGGCATTATGGACCCTACTTTTGCATATGGTGAATTGGGGGTAATTTCCCAAACCGATATCAGAGCATTCGATGTCATCGGGTGGAGTCGTGCTGATGCTGCCGTGGCGGTACCCGAACCTGCTAATTTTATTGGTACATTTATCTTTGCTGCATTTGGTGCCAAAATGGTGTTAAAGCGCAGAAAGGAGCTATTCAAATCTGTAGAAAAAGCGGCTTAAAATTCGATTTCGTCGCCGATCTCGATCGCCTCAAAAGTAGCTCTATCGAGTATTTAAATTTGGAGCGATGATGCGTTTAAATCTTATCGAGATCGGTGAATGGTTAATATTTAACCTTTAATACAGACTACCTGCTTGAGTGTGGCGATTATTTCTACGAGATCGGCTTGATTTTCCATCACCTTATCGATCGATTTATATGCTGCCGGAACCTCATCGAGCAATTGGGCATCTTTCCGACATTCTACTCCCATAGTTTGAGCGATTAAGTCATCTAGAGTATAGGTGTTTTTTGCCATCGATCGAGACATAATTCGCCCCGCACCATGAGAGCAGCTACAAAAACTCTGGGCGTTACCTTTGCCTTTGACAATATAAGATTTCGTACCCATCGAACCAGGAATAATTCCATAGTCCTCTGCTTGGGCACGAACGGCACCTTTGCGAGTTACATACACTTCCTCACCGAAATGTGTCTCTTTCTCTGCATAGTTATGGTGACAATTAATCGCTAATAATGGCTTCATTTTGTTACCACCATTGAGATGTTGTTCCATAATCCGCATAAATCGCGACATCATCACCTCTCGATTGGTTCTGGCATAATCTTGCGCCCATTGTAAATCGCGCCAGTAGGCTTGAAATTCTGGAGTACCTGCAACAAAATAGGCAATATCTCGATCGGGTAATTTCAGCTCGGCTAATTTAGCAAGATCTTTAGCTGTTTCAATATGACATTGAGCCAATTTATTGCCAATATTGCGCGAACCAGAGTGTAGCATCAACCAAACTCGATTTTCGGTATCGATACAAACTTCAATGAAGTGATTACCACCACCTAATGAACCAAGTTGACGAATCGCTTTATTTTCTAAACCGCGAACGCCCCGATGCAGTTCTTGAAAGTCTTGCCACCCTTGCCAATTAGTAGCATCTTTGGCAATTTCTTTATTTTCTTCAAATCGTGTCCCGCCCACGATAATACAGGTGTAGGAGCATCAATTTCTAATTCTTGATAAGTCATTAAGTAGGTTTTAGGTTTTAGTTGGGATTGTCTGATTTTGCGTTGCTGTGTAGATCTAGATCCCCCTAACCCGCTCAAGCATACAGATTCATACCTAACTCATCGTGCTCATAATGCTCATCGACATGAGTGTATAGATCGCCACTGAGCCAACGCCAAACATTAACGATCGACCGATTGGGAAATTGATGATATAAAAGATTGAATAAAATAACCGTGCGGCTGTAAATCCGATCGCCGAATTTACTACCATTGCCGAGTCTTGATGGGTGGTATAAGCCATCAATGCGGCTACACTATAGAGTATAAATGCTTCCCAAGAGTTTTGATGTGCCCAAGTTGCCCGTTTGCCATAATCTGGCAATTTGTCAAACGCTGCACGGGGAGCACCAATATCGAACCCGACTTGAAAGCGGGTAATTGCCACTACTAGATAAGGAAAATAGACTAGAGCTGCGGCAGCGGCGATCGAGCCAAGTAATATTGTAGAAGTAGAAAGATTGGCGAAGTTCATAAAAACAGGTGCTTGCAGCCAGAAATCTAAGTTAAACCGCTGGGTATGGGTGGAACGGCTAGTCGAAATAGAATAAAGTCACAACTTTACGTTGTTCTTCAGCTTCATGGCAAGTTTGCAACAGTGTGCTACTTTCATGGAACGCAAAACAGATCAATTGCTGACAACGAGACACAATTTCCTGATTGCATAGTGCGCTGGCTTCACCTAGAGATAGCGCATCATTATTAGGGCTTTCTACCAAGTGCATCACATTTTGCAACTGCTCTTGAGACTCACGGGGTTGACGAGCCAGACTTTGAGGTAAAATCACTGTCAGTAGATCGCGATCGGCTCTAATTGCGCCACGAATAGCCGCAGAATTTGTACCAGTTGCACCAGAGGTAATCAGGCGGTTGCCAGATAGTACCAAGGCATAGCTCATCATCTCGATCAGATGTTGATGAGTAATCGGAACGTGGCGGGAACCCAATAGCGCAATTTTTTTGGAGCCAGTCTGTTGAATCGTAGCTAGTTCCTGGGCGAGGGTATCGATGTCAGATACGTTAATCAAAGACGGTGCATGGCTTAACAACTCTAGTATTTTAACACAACGAGGTTTAGGTGTTAGGTGTTAGATATTAGGCATTTAGAAAGATGCTTGCGTCCAAAAGCCTAAAACCTAAAGCCTAAAGCCTAAAGCCTAAAGCCTAAAGCCCAGAGATTGCCTAAGCGAGTGAACTATACCTGTCAGCAACGCCGAACAGTCTCAATCTGTACAGCTTGGCTCTAACTCAATTAGTAAATTGAGGATATTCCCCGCTAAATAGCCGCAGGGGGGCGGCTCTAGAGTTTGCCATTGGCTCAAAATCTGCCGCAGGTGTTGACAAAGATCGACACGATTATCCCAGCTCTTCAGCAATCGATCGAGAATAGGACGTAAGATTGACTTAATTTGGATTTGACGTAAATAATCTTGAGCTTTTTCCTGAATAATGGCGTAGGTGTTGAGGTGGGAAAAATGCTGTTGCAGATTCGTAGTGGGCGCATTTGCGAGGGCACACGTGCCAAGTTCCGTAACAAATCGGTCGATCGATCTGCCAATTGTATAGGTTATCATCACTGGCGAAATCGACCAAGTTCGCTCCCGATTGACAATAATGCAACGACGGGATAGTGATTGGAGCGCATTGATAATTTCTCCAGATGCGCTATGCAGCACCAAATTCGAGCGCAATTGTACACCAGTAACGGGTTCGCGTTCGATCGCCAGCCAATAGACTAGCTGCTGTTCGATGTCCGATAGTCGCTCAAACTGACGACACAAGACATCATCGATATTCCGAAACTGGAGTTGACCCCGTTCGATCATCGGGTAAAGTTCGAGGACTTTTTCGCCGCCACCAGTTATTTCTACTGCTGTAATTGCCGCAATTTTGAGCGCGAGCGGATTGCCGCCGTAGTGCTTGTGTACTTCCTGCCACATTTGCGGTGGTAGCTGCGGACAACCATAGGATTGAATCAATTGATGTCCGGCGGCGGAAGTCATGCCATCTATCGTCATCGATCGAACTAGCTGTGGATTGACGATCTGCGATCGCGCGATCGTCTGCGGTTTTTCGCGACTGGTGAGGATCGCACAACTTTGATGGGGGAGTTCGCCCATCGCCCGAAACAATCGATCGTACCCTTCATAGCCTATTAAGTACTGACCCGATTGGACTTGCCCTGCGAGGATCGATTCCACATTATCTAGTATTAATAGACAGCGATCTCGCTTGAGACAAGCAATTAATAACTCGATCTGTCCTTCCACTGAGTCTGGCAGATCTAGCCGTGGGGGCGGACTCAAAGACTGGATTAGATCGGCACAGAGTTCGCAAATGGGCGGTAAATTGAGTAACGATCTCCAGATGGTTCGATCGAAGTGACCCTCAAGTTGATGTGCGATCTTCCATGCCAATGTCGTTTTACCCATACCGCCCATCCCAATCAGCAGAATCAGCCGACAACGTTCGTGGAGACACCAATCAGTCAGGGTGGTTAACTCCTCCGTCCGCCCATAAAAACGCAGAGCGGTTTCGACTCCTGGATGCTGGTTTACAGTACTCCAATCTGCGGCGCACCGCCCAACATTATTGTTGGGTAGTAGTGCTGGAACCTCAGCTAGTTTAGCTTCGGGCTGCTTTACGTACCATACTAGTACTGCTGCCAAACTCTTTTTCGTCACTTTTTGTCCCAATCTTTGGCTCAGAGACAGCCACAAGCGAGCCGCAGTCTCTTTGATATATGCAGTCTGATATTCTCCTGCTTGGAGCCGCTCGGTTTTGCCGGATCGGTTGGAGATTGGCGAATTTGCGCCAGATGGGGGTAGCTTCGCCAAAATAGAGTTGACTTTGGTACCCGCGATTTTTTGATAGCTATCGCCAGCAATGACTCCGCCAATAATCTGAATCTGAACTGAATTCAAGGATTTGGGAGCCAAAACTGTGTTAATAATTGCGATCGCGCGATCGGCATCCATACTTAAAGTTCGATTCTGGACTTTTTAATTAGAGATCCTACTTTTTACATACCTTTCTAGCTACTCACTAGCTATGTGACAAGGTAGATTATAAATACAGAGTGTTTGTGTGTTCAACTACTGATTTTTTTGGTCTGATTTCACCGATTTGAGTTGTCTCCCAAATCAATCTCCCTAAGTATAATTGGTTTGCACTTGTAGAATCCAATTATACCTGGGGGTTTTTTATGCTCGTCACATCGCTCGTTCACCCCACGCACCACCATCGACAGACTGCCAGTTAGAATTTTTAAATGAGATCGGGTCAATCGATCTCAACTGCCAAGCTAAATGCGATCGCACTTCCAATTGAGAACACCCAGCGTCATCGACAAGTTCGGGAAACCGCACACAGATTAACCAAAATCCGTTTAGCACTCATCGTCATAGAGTGCTAAATTTTGGAAGAGATGATTACAAGAAAATAATATGGCAAAAATTATAGCGTTTAATGAAGAATCCCGTCGTGCGCTGGAACGGGGTGTCAACGCCTTGGCTGATGCAGTCAAGATTACTTTGGGTCCCAAGGGGCGGAACGTTCTGTTAGAAAAGAAATTTGGCGCACCTCAGATCGTTAATGACGGGATTACCGTCGCTAAAGAAATCGAATTGTCCGACCCGTTAGAGAATACTGGAGCCAGACTGATCCAAGAAGTTGCTTCCAAGACTAAAGATGCGGCTGGAGATGGTACCACTACAGCAACCGTCCTCGCTCAAGAAATGATCCGCGAAGGCTTAAAAAATGTCGCCGCAGGTAGCAATCCAATCGGCATCAAGCGTGGGATGGACAAAACTGTAGCGATGTTAGTTACAGAGATTGCCAAACTAGCTACACCCGTTGAAGGCAAAGGCATCGCGCAAGTTGCTAGTGTCTCGGCTGGGAACGATGCCGAAGTCGGCGAGATGATCTCCGCCGCAATGGATAAAGTCACTAAAGATGGTGTGATCACTGTCGAAGAATCAAAATCTCTGACGACTGAACTCGAAGTCGTCGAAGGGATGCAGATCGATCGCGGCTATCTCTCACCATATCTGGTCACAGACCAAGAGCGGATGGTAGTTGAATTTGATGATGCGCTGATTCTGATTACCGACAAAAAAATCAACTCCATCCAAGATTTAGTCCCAATTCTTGAAAAAGTTGCCCGCGCTGGTAAACCTCTCCTGATCATCGCCGAAGATCTCGAAGGCGAAGCACTGGCTACACTTGTCGTAAATAAAGCTCGTGGCGTACTCAGCGTTGCAGCGATTAAAGCTCCAAGTTTTGGCGATCGTCGCAAAGCAATGTTACAAGATATCGCGATCCTCACTGGCGGACAGATGATTTCCGAAGAAATCGGACTGAGCCTGGATACTGCGACATTGGAAATGCTCGGTACTGCTGCTAAAATCACGATCGATAAAGAGAACACAACGATCGTTTCTAGCAATAGTAGTAGTGGCGATGTCCAAAAACGGGTGCTTCAACTCAAGCAACAACTCGCTGAAACAGATTCGGATTACGATACCGAAAAACTGCAAGAACGCATCGCTAAATTAGCTGGTGGTGTCGCGGTGATTAAAGTCGGTGCAGCTACCGAAACCGAACTCAAAGATCGCAAACTGCGGATCGAAGATGCTCTCAACGCTACTAAAGCAGCCGTCGAAGAAGGGATCGTCGCTGGTGGTGGTACCACATTGATTCACCTCGCCGATAAAGTCGCAGCCTTCAAAGCGAACTTGTCCGATCCTGAAGAAAAAGTCGGTGCAGAGATCGTCGCAAAGGCTCTCGAAGCACCACTGCGTCAAATCGCCAACAACGCAGGTGTCGAAGGCTCCGTCGTCGTCGAACAAGTCCGTGCTGCTGCTGATAATATCGGTTACAACGCGGCTACTGGTGTATTTGAAGACTTACTCGCGGCGGGAATTGTCGATCCTGCTAAAGTAGTTCGTTCCTCCTTACAAAATGCGGTATCGATCGCTGGTTTAGTCCTCACTACTGAGGCTCTGATCGTCGAGAAACCCGAACCTAAGTCTGCTGCACCTGACATGGGCGGCATGGGTGGCATGGGTGGCATGGGTGGCATGGGCGGTATGGGCGGCATGGGCGGCATGGGGATGATGTAGTTCCAGCTCTAGATACCTAAAAAGCGACCATAATAGGTCCCCGACTTCTCCATGAAGTCGGGGACCTGTCGTAAAGTAGGGGCAATTCATGAATTGCCTCTAATACCAAGGCTGTTAAGACACAACGATTGAAATCGTTGCTAGTGTTGCAAAGTCCGCCTACGCGGACTGAGATCTAGAGTGTCTCAACCAACCTGGCGATTACTTAGTCAAACTTCGTCTGGATCGATACCCAATTCTCGCAGTTGAGCGGCTAATTTGGTCGCTCGCTCGCGTTCTTGTGTCAACTGTACTTGCTGTTGTGCTAACTGTATTTGCTGTTGTGCTAACTGTGCTTGCTGTTGTGCTAATTGCGATCGTTCTTGTGCTAGCTGTGTTCGATCGAGATCGATTTGCATTTGAGCTTGTCTAATTTGTTCGGCTGGCGTGGGATAACGTTGGTTATCCTCTGCATACCAGTACAGCCAGTCTCGCGTCAAGCCACCGTATTCGCCGCGCTCATAGCCGATGCCCAAACCGATTTCTGGCATCCAGAAAGGATTACTCTCTTGCAGCTCATATCGACCATTTACTAGTTTGTGAATTTCTAGTTTAGGCTTGCGTCGCCGCTTGGAATTGTAAATGACATAGTACAAGACTCCCATGCTGGCATAGTTATCGAGCTTGCTCGTATATTCTCGACCAGGAGTAACAGAAACTACTTCTAGCACGAAACTGGGGACGACTTGTTCTTCCCACAATACATAACTAGGGCGAAGTTCTTCATCATAAAATCTCTCTACACCCAGGCTCAAGAAGCCATCAGGAACAATCGGTGGTTGTTCGGGATGAAAGTAAATACCCATATCGATCCCAAAGAACCAATCCATCCGATCGCTCCATAAGATCTGAAGGATTGATTTAAGCAAACTAGGGATGATTTCTTGGAGTTCATTATCCACGGGGGTATCGTCAGAGCAAGGTAGTTCGTCTGCGGTGGGGAGGTATCTGGGTAGTTCGGATTGGAACATGGCTACTATACCAAAGGATCTACAGCTATTTTACTCGGAAATTTCCGGCTCATTTACTAACACTCTACTTTTAACGAACAGAAGCTATGGCTTCGGGATTGAAATCCCCAGCGAGACAACATAATTATCTGCTTGGTGCGCTGTCTTGTCGTTTTTTTATTCGGGGGGAACCCCCGAATAAAAACGCCGCTAAACCGTCGGGGAACAAAGGCGTGCGCGCATCCGCAATTATCAATTATCAATTAATTTAGCAGCATCGAGATCGATCGCGAGTGCCAATTGATAGACATATCGCCGCGATTGAGAGATTTGTTCCGCAACGATTCGGCTGGCTTGAGAACGTGATGTATCATTGAGCATCAACTCGATTAAGGCGCGTTCGATCGCTTCATCCGATAGGGTTGGATGGCTGACAGGGGCACCCGCAAGGACGATCGCGTATTCCCCCTGTGGTTCGGTTTGGGTATAATGCTCGATCGCCGCCCCAATTTCTCCCCGCCAAAATTCCTCATGCAGTTTGGTTAATTCTCTGCCGATCGCAATCTGTCGCTCTGTGCCAAATGTCGTCGCAAAGTCTGCTAAAGTCTGGCGCAAACGGTGGGGAGATTCATAAAATACTAGGGTACGATCTTCACCTGAAACTGCTTCTAATCGCCCCTTCCGTTCCTGTCCTTTGGCTGGTAAAAAGCCTTCAAATACAAATCGATCGCTCGGCAATCCCGAAGCACTCACAGCCGTAATTACCGCAGTCACCCCAGGAATGGGAATGACGCGAATCCCTGCGGCAACACAAGCTGAGACAATCAGATAACCAGGATCGGATATCCCTGGCATCCCCGCATCTGTCACTAGGGCGATCGATTTACCTGCTTGCAATTGACCGATCAGTTCGGGAATGCGCTGTTGTTCGTTATGCTGATGGTAGCTGATTTGCGGAGTCTTAATCTCAAAGTGATGGAGTAATTTACCAGTGTGGCGGGTATCCTCAGCCGCGATCGTATCTACATCCCGCAATACCTGAATTCCCCGCATCGTCATATCACCCAAATTACCGATCGGTGTACCAACTAGATATAGAGTTTTAGCAGTGACTTCGTTTGACATATTATTTGCGATGGCGGATGTGATGGAGCGGGTGCTGAAATCGAGATTGACTTGTGCGGGGATACCCCTCCAAACCTGGGATGGATGCAATGATGCGAATAAATATCTGTGGGTGGGGATCGGATGTCAGCGGGGAGTATCTAAATTAGTCATCCAGCAAGCGATCGAGTCAGTATTTACCGAGCACGATCTAGATCTTGCCACAATTGCGGGGATTGCAACAGTCGATCGCAAAGCCAATGAGATGGGATTGCTCGATTATTGTCGTGATTCGGGATTGTTTTTAAAAACTTATCGCCCAGAACGGCTAAATTCCGTTGTTGTCGCTTGTCCATCGCGATTGGTATCAGAATTAGTCGGGACTGCTAGTGTAGCTGAAGCAGCAGCTCTTTGCGCGGCACAAACCGAGATTTTATTAGTACCCAAGCAAAAATTTCGGATCGCTGGTAATGGTGTAACGGTGGCAATTGCTCAGAGCGATCGAAATTTAGCATAGATAACCCAAGTTGCCACCTGTAACTCCAGCGGTTAGAAACCGCTGCTCATGATACGAAGTCCGCCTAAGCGGACTAAATATGTCAGTCCGCCTACTACGCGGACTTTGCAACATTAGCCACGATTTCAATCGTAGGCATCCCATCGCGCTGAAATAATCGAAAAATTTTGCTAAAAATCACCGTAAATACGAATAATTGTGAGCTATATAACAACCCTGTACCAGTTGTTGGGTACAATGTTTATAGTGGTGCGATTTAGACCGACTGTTAGTTCAGCGGTCAGCACCAATATTGAGTTAAATACATTCATCACATGGTATCAATCCCCCCTGGCAAGTCCAAAACCGAACCTCCTCGACGCAAATGGGGAGAGTTTTGGGGAAGTGCGATCGCGATTTTTACACTGATCTTACCTGTCGCGGCGATCGTTCACTACTCGCCAGCTAGCAGCGTTCAAGCTTTACCTACTTCCACAACAGCAGAGTTACCCGAATGATCTAAAAAACAATATTCGGACTCTAAAATATCTATTATCCAATTCCCAATCCCTAGTAAAATGCAATTAGGGGAAAATTACTTCCCCTAGCTTGTTTGAATTGGAGAATTTTATTTTGGACTTAACGCTCATTCCCGCTCAACCTAAATTCGGGATTATCAATGTTTTAATCGAGATTCCTGCTGGGAGTAAAAATAAATACGAATTTGACAAAGACATGAATGCGATGGCACTCGATCGCGTGCTGTCTTCTTCAGTCCAATATCCCTGCGATTACGGTTTCATCCCCAATACACTGGGTAATGATGGCGATCCGCTCGATGCAATGGTGATGATGGATCAGCCGACTTTTCCAGGTTGTGTAATTGCTGCACGTCCGATCGGAATGCTAGAAATGATCGATGGTGGCGATCGGGATGAGAAAATCCTCTGTGTCCCCGATAAAGATCCCCGCTATGCTAATGTAAAGTCGCTCAAAGACGTTGCTCAACATCGCTTGGATGAAATTTCTGAATTTTTCAAGACTTATAAAAATCTCGAAAAAAAAGTCACCGAAATCCTCGGCTGGAAAGATATTGATGCAGTAATGCCTCTAGTTCAAGAATGTGTTGCGGCGGCGAAGAAGTAGGCAATGGGAAAATGGGACGCAGACAATCACCAATTTTTCCCCATTTTACCAATAACAGTAGATAACAACTAATAGCTGCATCACATGCAGGGGGTGACTTTCCTACCTGTAAAGGTGGGCTGTTGGAGTCGGGCTTGTCTGGTTCCAACAAATCCCTCACCCCTCATCCCTTATCCCCAACTCATAACTTATGCAGCGCACGTTATTAGCAGCCAAAATTCACAGTTGCACGATTACAAATGCTAATCTCAACTATATGGGCAGCATTAGTATCGACGAGCTGTTACTGACTGCTGCGGGTATAGTACCTTATGAACAAGTACACGTTGTCAATGTAAATAATGGCGAAAGATTTATTACCTATGCGATTGCTGCTGCACCTGGTTCTGGATCGATCGAGTTGAATGGTGCAGCGGCTAGACTGGGCGTTAAAGGGGATAAATCGATCGTTATGAGCTACGCCCAATTTAACGACGTGGAAGCCCAAAATCACCAGCCAAAGGTAGTGATGGTAGACGATCGCAATCAAATTACTGAAATTAAATCTTACATCCCGACTGGATTGGGCTAAGTTCGGCTCATTACGGCGATCGCAACGCAAATGGGTTTATCAATTTTAATTAGTTGCAAACTATTGTCATTTGCTTGTCGATCCGATATAGTAACTGAGGAAGCCCAAATAAATGTCTTGACTAACAAGTTTGATTTGTGTGCAGTTGTTCTCGATGTGGTGGGACGACAACGAAATTATAGTTGGCAAGCCTCTGGTGGATAAGTAACCAGCGATCGGGCTAAATCAGAACAGATAAATGTGTCCACAGTTGCAGCAACGCAGGATCCAAATCAATCTGGAAGTCAGGCTGAGAATTTAGACATTGTACGATCGATATTTCATGACGAATTAATCGTCGCCACTATTTAAAAAAATAGTAAGAATAATTATCAGCAACTATAAAAAATGCCCTTTAGAAAGCACCATTTATGAGCAATCAACAGCGAAAACTTACTCGATCGCTAGCAGGTCATTTTCTCGGCTGGGGGGACGATCGCACACCACACCGTTACATTAGATTAGCCACTCCCAATGGCGAACAACTACTCAAAATTGCTAAAAGTCTCCGCCCGCAAATTCAGGATTGGCAACCAGGAATCTGGTTGACATTACTCAGCCAAGAACGGATCGGCTCTACAGGTGAGATCGAGATTAAAGTCAAACAGTTGTTGACTCCACCACAAATGGAGTCGCCGCTGGAGAACGGGTTCGCCGCGCCAGTAACGCCCACAATCGATCGTTACTCAGTAGCCAATAGCCCCGTCTTACCAACAAAAATTCAAGTTTGTCAGGGTTCGAGCTGTAGGCGACGGGGGAGCGAGGGGATCTGTCACGCCATGCAAACATATCTCGATCGCCACGATCTCACCGAGCGAGTAGAAATTGAGACAGTAAAATGTCTTCATCAATGTAAAGCAGCACCACACGCGATCGTCATTAATCCAGCCGGAGCAATATTACCTGGAAAAACCCACTATCGCCAAATTCAACCGACTCAGGTATCAACACTTTTAGCCAAGCATTTCCCGATCGATGCACCACCGGAACCGATCGGCTCTAATTTCATCGAAAAAATCGGTGCTTATTTGCAGCATCAGGTTTCCACCGCCGTTACTCATTAACTTAAATTTTTAGATTATGCAAGATTTAGACCAAGACAAAGCGATCGACATTCTGCGATCGCTGATGGAATTTGAGCTAGCTGGAGTAGTGCGATATACACACTATTCACTGATGATTACAGGCCCAAACCGGATTCCAATTGTGGATTTTTTCAAAGCCCAAGCGACAGAATCTCTACTCCATGCCCAGCAAGTTGGTGAGATTCTGACTGGCTTAGAGGGTCATCCATCCTTACAAATTGCACCGATGGAGGAAACCTACAAGCACTCTGTCAAAGACATTTTAGAAGAAAGTCTGACTCACGAAAAAAGCGCATTGCAAATGTATAAAAAACTCCTCGATATTGTTGAGGATGCAAGTGTTTATCTCGAAGAGTTCGCTCGGACGATGATTGGTAACGAAGAGCTACATACGATCGAAATCAAAAAGATGTTGCGCGACTTTATCTAACACTTAATCTCGGAATATCCTCAGTCCAATTATTAACACAGATTAGTCGTCAAGACTAGTCTCGATCGCGAAATCCCCTAGTTGAGGGTTTCGCGAGTATCGTGCTGTGAAAATAATCAAAACTGAAATACACCTCTCAATCGTCCCTATTACTTAGTTATCTCAGGATTAAATATGTTTAACCGAACAATGAACTGGCTTTCGATTACATCAGGTAGCCTACTAGCAACATTATTGCTAATTACTAGTGCCCAAGCCGCCGACACCATCTTGGCATCCAAGTCACTCAATTCAACACTCGATCTACACAGCCCCAACCAGCTCATCGCACTTAGAAGCAAGAAACGCCTCAAGCGCAAAATTAAGTCTAAACCAAAAACAACTGCCACTACCTCATCAACTATCTCCGCTCCAACAAATCTCACTCAAATAACTCCCCCGCCAGCTCCAATCGCTCCGCCCACATCCACCGAAGCAGCTCCGCCCACATCACCAGCAGTAACTCCCACAGCCCCACCGACAGCAGCTCCAGCAGCTCCAGCTCCTAACCAATTTTCCTTAAATACCAAACTGAAAGGATCGGTAATTTTTGGGGCAACTGGTACTCTATCTGGTGATTACTCACGCAATACAGCCTTTGGAAATCGAACTAGGCTCGAACTCCAAACCGAGATTGGTAGCGGTCTTCTCACCACTCGGTTACAAGCAGTCGGATTGGGTTTGTCCACCAAAAATCCTAATTCAGGGACTAGTGCTGTCTCTACGAATGAAGGCAGTTTAGCTTGGACTGACGGTACAACCAATAGTAGTATCGGGATCGATGCACTTAAATATGAATTTCCCCTCAGCCCGCAAACACAGCTAGTAGTCGCTGCAAATGCTGGTGCAGCCGATGACTTTACTGACACGATCAATCCTTACTTTGATGGGGATGGTAATAGTGGCTCGATTTCCACCTTCGGCACTCGTGCCTCGATTTACTATACCTTCCAAGGTCAAGGTGTCGGCATTCGGCACAAGTTCAACGACAAAACTGAACTCAGCGTGGGTTATCTAGCGCGTAATGGTAACGATCCAGCACCAGGAAGTGGATTACTAGGCGGTGGTTTTGGTGCCCTCGCTCAGATCGGTTATCAGACGGGAGAAAATTCTAAAGTTGCTGTGACTTACACGCGGACTTTTAATTCAGATCCAGGTACGGGTAGCCTAAATGCTAATTTAGGTGGAATTAGTAATAACTTCGGGTTGCAAGGTTCCTTTCAGCTATCGCCTCAGTTAGCTCTGGGCGGTTGGGCTGGCTATACCCAAAATCAAGCGGCTGGTGGCGACAGACAGATCTGGAACTGGGCACTTACAGCGGCTGCACCCGATCTGGGCGGGAAAGGGAACTTAGCTGGGTTCTTGGTGGGGCAAGAGCCGCGCGTTGCTGCTTCTGGGATCGATCCTACTTCTGGCAATAATACGACAGACACTAAAACTGGGCTACATATTGAGGGATTTTATCAGTTTAAAGTTAATGACAATCTCAGTATCACACCAGGGATTATCTATCTGACAGCACCCAATCAGGATGCAAATAGTAGTGGTGCTGTAATTGGTACTTTGCGAACCACTTTTAGCTTTTAGTTGCTGAAAATCTGACGTTACTAGAATATTTGCCGCGTCTCCTTTGCGATTGAACGCGGCAAATTATTGAGAGTCAAGATGCAAATAGTCGCAGTGCCGATCTCAGTATCTTGCGAAATACTTTTAACCTTCGAGCACTGAAATTAGTCAAACTTTAGATCATTTAGCAAGTTTGTCTTCTCAAACCATCATTTCTCTCAGTAATAAGTATCGGATTTTACTATGCTGAGTATAATATTTTGCTAAACTTATAAACGCACATTTTGTAATTTTTCTCAATAAACGAGGAAATTTTAAGGTTGAGACTCGATCGCTCTAGCTCCATAGTTCAGCTCGATATTCATGTTCAAAGCTATCTCACTCTCTTTCATCTCTGTGGCTGCAATTATATTTTTCAGCCATCGCCTGTTGTGCTACATGCGCCATTTTCAAGAAGGTGGCTATAGCCGAAGGCAATTTAAAGATTGGGTGATTGCCAACGGGATCTATGATAAAAAAGGTAGTTCGATCGCGACAATGACAGCTCTAATACTCGAACTGACCGAACGCGGCAAAATGACTTCGTTGGTAATCTCTACGCTCGGTGCGATTGCCTTGATCTGGCTGAGTATTTGGGAACCAGATCCTCGTAAAGCTGAAGAGTTTCCACTACAACCAACCAGACGAGCAACGAGGATTTATAATCTAGCTTTGGCTTTATATTCGATCGGCTTGACTTTGGCGATCTTCGCTGTCTATAAACTCGGTGCTAATGATGAAATCGGGTGCTACTGGCTAGTAGTCATCGTGGCGATTCAATCTTCACCTCTCTGGCTGGTTCTGGCAAGCACTCTGGTACGACGATAAGGGAGAGGGGGAGAGGGGGAGACTGGGAGTGAGTGGTTTGCACTGAGTGAAGCCGAAGTGCAAGCCGCTCACTGACCAGAGACTGGGAGAAAGATGGGTTTGACAAATCGGGCATTGTACCTTCGATGGGCAACGCCGATTCTGTTTTAAGACGAGCTAGAAATTACGAATTGCTCGTAGACAGCGAGTCTAACCTCCAGCTACAGCCGGAACGATACTTACTTGGTCGCCATCTTTTAGTGGGGTTCCAGTACCATCGAGAAAGCGGATATCTTCATCGTTGACATAGAGATTGAGAAACCGTCGCAATTGACCGCTTTCATCACATAGTCTAGCTTTCACACCAGGACAGCTCACTTCCAGCGCATCTAGCAATTCAGCAATACTATTGCCGTCACATTCAATGGTAGCTCGATCGCTAGTAAATTTTTGCAGTGCTGTGGGGACTAAAACTTTAACAGTCATTTAACGAAGGGGAAATGGTACGAGAGAGATGAGAGCTAACAGAAATGGGATTTGGGATGGGGAAAGGAAACAATATTTACCTTCTACCCCAATCCTCTTACCCTAAAGCCTAAAGCCTAAAGCCTAACCCCTAGACCAAGACTTGTTGCCAGTCGAGGCGATCGAGTGTTTGAGAGCGTTCTAGGGCGCGTTCAAAGCTATCTAATTTAGCATCGATGGTGAAAGGCTCACTGACATAACCTTGGATTGATTCCTGGGTCTTGAGTCCATTCCCAGTGATATAGACAACGGTGGTTTCATCAGGATTGATTTTACCAGCTTCGACTAGTTTTTTGAGGACGGCGATCGTTGTACCACCAGCAGTTTCGGTAAAGATACCTTCTGTTTCTGCTAGGAGTTTCATCCCTTCGATGATTTCGGCATCGGTAACGGATTCGATGTTTCCGTTGGTTTTGCGGGCGAGTTCGAGGGCGTAAATTCCGTCAGCAGGGTTGCCAATGGCGATCGATTTAGCGATCGTATTTGGTTTTACTGGCACGACAAAATCACGACCTTCGGCGTATGCTTGAGCGATTGGCGAACAACCTTCAGCCTGTGCGCCACTGAACCGGACTGGTTTGTCTTCGACTAGTCCGATTTTGACAAATTCTTGGAAACCTTTGTGAATCTTGGTAAATAAGGAACCAGAAGCTAGGGGTGCAACGATGTGATCGGGCAATTCCCAACCTAATTGTTCGGCAACTTCATAACCGAGGGTTTTGGAGCCTTCGGAGTAGTAGGGGCGAAGATTGATATTGACAAATCCCCAACCATATGTATTTGCAACTTCACAACACAAGCGGTTTACTTGATCGTAGTTACCTTTTACCGCCATCACAGTTGGGCCATAAATCACCGTACCGAGTACTTTACCTGCTTCTAAGTCAGAGGGGATGAATACACAACAGTCTAAACCAGCATGAGCCGCGATCGCCGCCGTGGAGTTGGCTAGGTTGCCAGTACTAGCACAAGAGATCGTCGAGAATCCAAATTCTTTGGCTTTGGAAAGTGCCACTGAGACTACCCGATCCTTGAAGCTCAAGGTAGGCATATTTACAGCATCATTTTTGATGTAGAGATTCTTTAAACCCAAGCGACGCGCCAAGCGATTTGCTTTGAGTAATGGTGTCATCCCAGTGCCGACATCGATAATATGCTCGTCGGGAACTGGAAGTAAATCTTTGTATCTCCAAATGGAGTGAGGGCCAGCTTTAATACTTTCGCGAGTCACCTTGGTACGGAGGTAATCATAGTCATATTGCACTTCCAATGGCCCAAAGCAGAGTTCGCAAATGTGGGTAGCTTTGAGTTCGTATTCAGTACCGCACTCTTTGCAGGCTAGTCCTTTGGCGGCAGTAGTTCGATTGCTATTTAAGGTTGCTTGGGTCATGGTTGGATGTTGCGATGATTTAGATATCCGTCAACTTGTTGAGAACAACGATATCACGTCTCGATCGAGCCGTCAAATATACCCGACTAAATTAGTCGGGTATAGGAATTATGCAGATCTTCGATCGCTGTGAGCCGTTGGGGATCTACTCCCTTCCCACTCAAGAAACAGACATCATGATTCACCATTCACCATCCACCATCCACCATTCACCCCCTACGCTAAATGTCTAATTTGACACAGGTACGGTAGTAGGTTGGGCATGATGTTCAAATACTACCTCTGGAAAGGGGCTACCGGATTGTCGATCCAATAAGGAAGAGGACTTACCTTTTAATTCTCGATCGAAAAAAGCCACTGTATATTCATTAATTATCTTCATTGCTCGATCGGTGGAGATTTTGCCACCGCCATTGTGGAGCCGCGATCTCAGAGGATAATCTGAGAAATTCATGTGGGCGGATTCTAACAGCGTCAGATTGTCACCGCCATGCTGTTGAAACCAGCGATCCCTTTGCTCATAGCCCCAAGCATCAGTTTGTTTCGCGCGCCGCAATGAGCCATTAATAGAGCTGAGATCCGCTCTGGTGGGGCGGGGGTAATCTGAATTCATAAAGAAAAAGGGCACAGAGGCACCCAGTCGGGCAGCAGAGCCAAATAATAAGCCATCCATATTCATTCCGGCTTTGAGGCGGGAATCGATCGAGCAAGCCTGCGCCGCTGCTGCACCGCCAAATGAATGCCCAAAAACACCAATTTTATTAAGGTTGAAAGTAGCTTTAAATGGTTTGTCCCTGGCGATCTGTGGCAATCGATCGAGTACAAATCTAATATCTTGAGTTCTTAGTACTAGTTGCTCTTCACCGACTCGGAGCAATGTCGCTAATGCCTCATCTGAAGATGTATAGTCAGCCGATAAATTGCTGTAAATTATTCTGCCACTAGGATAGATCGCCATAGGTACAGAGCAAGGATGTTCCAATCCAATTACTACAAATCCATGACTAGCAAGCTCTTGAGTCTGGAAGGTATTATCTGTTCTGTATCCGCTCCAAGAGGGCGTATAAATGATGACTGGATAAGGAATGTCTCTGGCGATCGGAGCATCTAAAATAGCATGAGTTTTTACATTACCTAAATGACTGAATACTCCTTGAGGAATCAAACGTGCATCCTGTAAATAAGGTGCTTTGACTCCATTAGTTTGAGTGGTGGGATACCAAACTTGAACCACTAACTCGCGAGACCTCCGGTAGGCTACGCCAACGGATTTGGTACTTGGATCGCAAAGCTCGATCCGCGATCGATCGACTAAATCGATCGATGTTGTGCCAACGGCATACTTACCTGTCGGCACTGGAAATGTAAAAACTGGAAATAGCTCGGATAGGATTGCAGAAGCAAGTAAGCCAGCTATTCCCAATCCAATTAAGCAGGGAAATAATAGCGGTAATTTTACTTGGAACTTTAACACTGCTATTGATAATAACAGCAAGATACTAGAGAATATTGCTGGGAGCATCTGCCATCGATAGTTCCCCCTAACTAAATCTCCAGCGATCGGTGTGACTATTGCTACGGCGAGGATAACTAACCATAAATATTTCGATCTATTCATGTAGTAAAAATCTCGGAGATTATTTATTCGTTACTTGAGATATCGCGATCGTCATAGTCAATTTTTTACTATAGCAATTCTAAATCAGATCTCTGGTATTAAACATTGGTGCTCATGCGGCTTGTGCCTAACACACCATACATCAACTGAAACCTGGTGAGAAGTGCTAAAAACCTCGCTGTCAACTGTCAACTGTTTAACAAGATCCCTTTTTAAGTAGAACTACTTCGATCGTTTCGAGCAATATTTTCAGGTCTAGAGTGAGCGACCATTGGAGGATATAAACCATGTCCCAATAAAAAATATCGTCAGAGTCAACATTTGCACGTCCTTTAACTTGCCACAATCCAGTAATGCCAGGGAGAACTTCATAGCGGAGAAGTCGATTCTGAGCAAATTGTTCGGTGTTCTGCATCGATCGCTCATAGTCTCTGATCGGTAGAGGGCGTGGCCCAACGAGACTCATTTGTCCTTGCAAAACATTGATCAATTGTGGTAACTCATCGATACTGTAGTCCCGCAAGAATTTACCAGTTTTAGTAATTCGGGGATCGGCTTTGATTTTAAATAATACCCCGCCTTTAACTTCATTTTGAGTTTCTAATTGTTGCTGAAGTTCGCTAGCATTTTCTACCATTGTCCTAAATTTCCAGACTTGAAAATGTTTACCTTTCAAGCCAACGCGATGCTGTCTGTAGAAAATCGGCCCCGAAGATGTTTTTTTGATTAATATAGCAACCAGTATTAGTAGCGGCGAGATAATAATGAGAATCAACAATGAGCCGATCGTATCGAACAAACGTTTTAGCCAAAAATTCATACTAAAAATCGGTAAAGATTTAAAGCGAACTGTGGGGATTTCCTCGATCATCTTAGTCTCAGCAGAGCGTTGTGGTAGTTGTAGCTCAGTCGGAACGATCCGCAGATGAATTCCGGCTGCTTTCAAATTCCAGAACAAGATAATTTGATTATCGATCGAATGTTGAGAGCAAATAAATACCTCGCTAACTTTACGCGATCGAATCTGGCTCAAAATCCGATCTAATTGGCTATTGATATCCCAAATGGATAAGTCAATAATACTATCAACTTTAAACTGTCGAGATCGCTTGAGTAATTTTTCGACCCGATCGATATCCACTCGATCTCCCATCAACACGATCGGTTGCTGAAAGATCGGATTGTGCTTACGCATCTGAATCGCACATAGGTCGGATACAAACCTGGCACTACCAATAAGCAGAAAGTTTAGCACTAAAGCGATCGAGAACACCGAACGGGATACCCACAAACCTGGTTGATAGAAAAAAACAGCAATCAATACAATAATTTGGGCGAGGATCAGCGATTTAAATAATTTAGCAAATCGGTGGAGCTTGTCATCAGTTCCGTAGAATCCAGCAGCAGCTAGAGTTCCGATACTAGCTGCGAGAATTGGGATCGTCGATTCTGAAATATTTACTCCAGTTGGTGTACCGATCCAAGCTGCGACTGTCCATGATGCGAATAGCATTGAAGTATCTAGTAGTATCAATCCGAGTGATTGAAACCCAATCATCGGTGTGCGCCATCGCCGCGAGCGATTTGTCGCGCGGATATCTTCTGTTTGCCATGGGCTACTAGAATCGGTTTCTTTTAAATGGGTCATGCTATCGCTCCAGATGTAGATTGTGCGATCGAAATGTATAAAAAATCTATATCACTCTTTGTCACTGATTATTAACGATATTTCAATAAAAATGGCTGTTGTCATCATCACCAAAAAATACCTAAAATGTCAACATTCATCCGCTCGATCTCCTGAAGTATAATCCTAAATTTAGCTTGGAGCTAACTATACAGATTTAATTAGATACATCGATCGTAGAAATTCAGTCATTTGGCTGTTGAGAATTTAGCAACCTTGGAGAAAAATTAGATATACATAATAAACTATCTACGTAGTTGTCTGTGGAATAGCTGATCCGTAAAGTTACTACAAGGCAGGTCGATCGATAGTTAGCGATCGATATCTAAAACACGAGCGAGACAGTAAGTATATTTAAACTAAAGTTAAGATTGAGCAGGAGAACTAGAAAATGCTCAATTTCGTTAGATTGTGAGGATCCGTTGACAGGAAACAGATCGGTGGAGCCAAATCTAGATCTTGTGTGGATGAGTAGCAAAATACAGCAAATGAAGTTCCTGTAATCTAGGTTTAGTCAATCTCCACTTCAGTAAAGTTACAGAGCTAGATGTATAGTTTGAGATAGTTATAAATACATAAATTTTAAATAAGCAACTGGTAATATATGATACTCTCAGTCTCGATCGAATTAGTTTAGAGGGAGTATAAAGTTCATGAATCGACCATCAGCCAACTCAAGCTATATCAAAGTATCTGTAATCATTCCGGCATACAATAGCAGTGTTTTTTTGCCAGAAGCAATTGAAAGTATTCTCGATCGAGCATACTTGGAAGTCGAGATTATTGTGGTTGATGATGGTTCGATCGATGACATCAAAGCAGTCTGCGATCGCTACCCGACAGTGCATTATATCTATCAAAAAAATCAAGGCGTATCCGTCGCACGCAATACCGGAGCGCAAGCAAGTAAGGGTAAATATCTCCTTTTTCTCGACAGTGACGATCGACTATTGCCAGAAGCGATCGAGATTGGCGTAGCAGCGATTGAGGCACATCCTGAAGTTGGGTTTGTGTTCGGGCGTTATCTGTACCAGTTAGTCGGTGCTGATGGCTCGTATACCACCGAACAGACATTCGAGCATCAACCAGCAGTAGCTAATTATGCGACTATATTAGCCGATCGACATCGAATTCAAGTTGGGTGCGTACTATTTTCGCGATCTGCTTTTGAAGCTGTCGGCGGGTTCGATCCCAGTTTATGGGCACTCGAAGATCTGAATTTATTGCTCCGAATTGCCCGCGAGCTGCCGATTTATTTCCACGATCGCGTAGTTTCGGAATATCGCATTCACGATCGCAATGTGTCGAGCAAATCAGCCGAAATGCTCGTCGGTGCGCTAACTGCACATCGGCGGCAATGGAGCTATGTGGAGTCAAGTGGCGATCGGGAATATTTAGCGGCTTATCAGTGTGGCGAACGAGTTTGGATTAAACTTTTTGGCGATCGGATTCTGTATGACGCAATTAGACTAGCACAGGCGGGATCGATGGCGGCTGTGGAAATGGTACAGCTAGTCTTAAATTATGACCCTGAGTTGGAATGTGTCGATCGGGAGATCTATAGAGTCGCGATCGATCTGCTGACAGCTACGCAGAGACTGCAATTACAGGATTTGTCCCCAAATCGGAACCGGAACCCACCCCCAGCCCCTCCAGGGAGGGGAGTAAGAGGGGAGAGGGTTGATTATCCGCAGACTAGATGTATTCATCAGTTATTTGAAGAGCAGGTAGAGCGGACACCGGATGCAGTAGCGATCGTTTTTAAAAACCAGCAGCTCACCTATGGTGAATTGAACGATCGCGCTAATTGGTTGGCGCACCACCTCCAAGCTCTAGGCGTTGAGTCAGAAACACTGGTGGGGATTAGTTTAGAACGCTCTCTAGAGCTGGTAATTGGTATTTTGGGTATTCTCAAAGCTGGCTGTGCGTATGTGCCCCTCGATCCAGCCTACCCCCAGCAGCGGTTAGCCTATATGCTGGAGGATTCCCAAGTCCCGATCCTGGTGACGATGGAAAATCTAAGGCCATCTTTTGGGGAGTATTCAGGCTCTATGGTGTGCTTGGATAGCTTGGATGAACTCGATCGCCACACGAACCCAATTAGCACGGTTACGCCAGAGCATCTCGCTTATATTATCTATACTTCTGGTTCGACTGGACAACCTAAGGGGGTGCTGGTAACACATGCGAATGTCGGGCGGTTATTTGCAGCAACTCAAGACTGGTACCAGTTTGACGATCGCGATGTGTGGACGATGTTCCATTCTTATGCTTTTGACTTCTCTGTCTGGGAGCTGTGGGGAGCGTTGATTTATGGCGGACGATTGGTAATTGTCCCTTTCGATATTAGTCGATCGCCCCAAGAATTTTATGAGCTATTGCAGCGGGAGCGAGTAACTGTACTCAATCAGACTCCTTCAGCTTTTCGGCAACTGCTGCGGGTAGCTAACGAGCCGGATTCAATGAGTTTACGCTTAGTTATTTTTGGTGGGGAAGCTCTCGATCTCCAGAGCTTGAAGCCGTGGTTTGAGAGGTATGGAGATAAGGTACCTCAGCTTGTGAATATGTACGGGATTACCGAAACTACCGTTCATGTTACTTATCGATCGATTAGCCTTGCCGATCTAGATTGTGGTAGTGTCATCGGTTGTCCGATTCCCGATCTAGACTTGTATATTTTAGATCCCGATCTCCAGCCAGTCTCCAGCGGGATGTCTGGTGAAATGTACGTGGGTGGGGCTGGAGTTGCACGGGGTTATCTCAACCGCCCAGAACTCACAGCCGCACGATTTATTCCTCATCCCTTTAGCACCCAGGGCGTGCTGTACAAGACTGGCGATCTGGCGCGGTACTTACCAAATGGAGATATTGAGTATTTAGGGCGGATCGACAATCAGGTTAAGATTCGGGGTTTTCGGATTGAGCTGGGCGAAATTGAAGCCGCTCTGACTCAGCAGTTGCAGGTGCAAGAAGCTGTAGTTATCGCTACAGGCGGAACAGGCGAGGAACGGCTGGTGGCTTATCTAGTACCTGCGACTTCGACACCGATCGATCTTGCCGCTCTACGAGCTAGTCTCAAGCAGCAGTTACCCGACTATATGGTGCCATCTGCCTTTGTATGCGTGGCGGCGATGCCCTTGACGGCTAATGGCAAGATCGATCGTCAAGCATTGCCAGCACCGGATAATAATTTTAACTTGGGGATAAAATTTGTCGCTCCAGGTACGTCTACCGAGGAGATCTTAACCGCGATTTGGGCAGAAATTCTCAGACTGGAACGAGTTGGAGTTGAGGATAACTTTTTCGATTTAGGTGGTAATTCTTTATTAGGCATCAAGGTAATCGATCGGATTCAAGCGCGATTTAAGCTCAAAGTCTCGGTAGTCAGACTTTATCAATATTCAACAATTCGATCGATGGCTGAATATCTGACTGAAGCGATGAAGGGACAACAGCTCGTACCCGCTCTAGAGCCATCCGCACCAAAAATATCTGCAAATAATGGTGTTGCTGTAATTGGGATGGTAGGGAGATTTCCTGGGGCGAATAGTATCGCAGAGTTGTGGCAAAATCTGTGTGCTGGTAGAGAGACGATGACCTTTTTTGAGGAAGATGAAATCGATCCGAGTATCGATCGATCGCTAATCGCCGATCCTAATTATGTCCCAGCTAAAGGAGTCCTCGCCGGAGCCGAACTATTTGATGCTAGCTTCTTTGGGGTTGGGATTAGAGAAGCCCAAGTGATGGATCCTCAAGCCCGAATTTTTGTCGAGCTAGCTTATGAAGCGATCGAAAATGCTGGCTATACTGCGGCAGAAAATAATAAAATTGGCGTGTATGCTGGCTCGGCTGAAAATACTTATTTTGAGAGACATTTAAGCGGTAGGGCAGATATTATCGATGGCTTTGGCGAACTCCAAACGCACTTAGTCAACGATCGAGATTATCTCCCCACTAGAGCGTCATATAAATTAAATCTTAAAGGCCCAAGTATCAGTATTAGTACTGCCTGTTCGACATCATTAGTCGCCATTATTCAGGCTTATCAAGGGTTATTAAATCATCAATGCGATCTTGCTTTGGCTGGCGGAATTTCGATTAATACGCCCCAAAATCAAGGTTACTTACATCAAGAAGGGAGCATATTTAGCCCCGATGGACATTGCCGCCCATTTGATGCCAATGCTCAAGGGACATCATTTAATAATGGTGCGGGAATTGTTGTCTTAAAACGTGTAGAGGAAGCGATTGCTGATGGCGATCGGATTTATGCTGTGATTAGAGGAGTCGGCATTAATAATGATGGTGCTGATAAAGTTAGTTTTACCGCTCCTAGTGTCAATGGACAGATGGGCGCGATCCTCCAAGCTCAACATGCAGCGGGAATCGAGCCAGCCACGATCTCTTATATTGAAGCACATGGAACGGCAACAGCATTGGGCGATCCGATCGAAGTTGAAGCTTTGACTCAAGCTTTTCGGACGCAAACTCAAGCTAAACAATTTTGTGGAATTGGTTCGATTAAAAGTAACTTAGGGCATTTAACCGCCGCCGCAGGTGTAGCAGGATTTATCAAAACAGTCTTGGCTATTTATCATCGCCAAATCCCCCCCAGTATTAATTTCGATCGACCAAATCCGCACATCGATTTTGCCAATAGTCCTTTCTATGTCAATGACAAATTAGTTGACTGGCAAAGTGGATATCCGCGCCGCGCGGGTGTTAGTTCCTTTGGTGGCGGCGGTACGAATGCCCATGTGATTTTGGAAGAAGCACCTCAATCGGGATCTAGTTCTTCCCGTCCCTATCAATTATTAGTGCTTTCAGGTAAAACTGAAACCGCGATCGGTCAACTTACAACCAATCTTCATCACTATTTACAACAAGACTCAACCCCAAACTTAGCAGATATTGCTTATACCCTTCAGCAAGGGCGGAAAAGTTTTAACTACCGTCGATTTATCGTCTGCAAAGATCGAGTAGAAGCTGTCAAAAATCTAGCAACCTTACCACCTCAATCAACCGCAACTCGACACGTTAAAACTCAGCAGCCCGAAGTGGTATTCATGTTTCCAGGGCAAGGTGCCCAGTATGTGAATATGGGTGTAAATTTGTATAAATCCGAACCAGTATTTCAGCAAGCGATCGATCTTTGCGCGGAGATTTTAGAACCTTTATTAGAGCGAGATCTGCGCGAATTAATCTACCCAGTGGAGCAATTAGAATCGAGCACCGAGTTATTAGCTCAAACTCGCTATACTCAGCCAGCTTTATTTGCGATCGAATACGCTCTAGCTCAATTGTGGCTCAGTTGGGGCATAAAACCCAAAGCAATGATCGGGCATAGTATCGGGGAGTTCGTGGCGGCTTGTCTGGCGGGCGTATTTTCGCTCCCAGACGCGCTCAAACTCGTTGCGGCGCGGGGGAAACTGATGTGGGATTTACCTGCTGGTGCGATGCTCTCAGTGCGACTACCAGCGGCAGAGATCGCCACCAGACTGACACCGGAATTAGCGATCGCGGCGATTAATAGTCCTGTGCTGTGTGTAGTATCTGGCGAGACTGAAGCGATCGCTCAGTTACAGCAAGAGTTAGAACGAGAGGAAATAGTTTGTAAATTATTGCATACTTCCCATGCTTTTCATTCGCCGATGATGGCACCGATTGTCGCACCTTTTGCCGAGTCGATCGCAACTATGCAGCTATCTCCGCCCCAGATCCCGTTTATCTCTCTAGTAACAGCCGACTGGATTACCGACGAGCAAGCCATAAGTCCTAACTATTGGGCAGATCATCTAGTCAAGCCAGTCCGTTTTGCTGAAGGTGTCCAAAAACTATGGCAACAACATCCTAACTTTGTTTTACTAGAAGTCGGATCGCGCCAAACTTTGACAACTTTAGCACGACAACAGGCGAGCCGCCACAACCAAATTGCGATCGCTTCACTCGGAAATACCTCCGAAGATAACGCCGATTGGCAATGTCTACTCCAAGCCGTCGGGCAATTATGGTTAGCTGGAGTCAATATCGATTGGGCACAATTCTACATCAATGAAACCAGACATCGCGTCCCCTTGCCTACCTATCCATTTGAAAGACAAAAATTCTGGATCGATCCACTACCTCACCAAAATTCATCACTTGCAATTCCCAGTCACCCAATTCAACCCGATTATCTAAATAATTTAATTATGCCGCAATCGTCGCCCACTCCTGAAGCTCGTGTTGTGCGGTTAATTCCCCCGATTGCCGCAGTTTTTAAAGATACCGCAGGGGTAGAGATTGGCGCAGACGAACAGCTCGCGACTTTCCTAGAGCTAGGTTTAGATTCACTATCGCTGACTCAAGTAGCTCTGAGCCTCAAGAAAAAATTCAAAATCAAAGTTACTTTTCGGCAATTATTAGAGGACTGCTCTAGCCTGACAACCCTCGCGCGGTCGATCGATCTCCAACTGCCTCCAGATGCCTTTCCTGCGCCAGTAGTCAACCCACCCACTCAGGTAGTCAATCCCACTGTTGCACCAGCTTCTAGCCCGATCTTGCCCACTGCTGCGCCAATAACGATCGCACCAGTCGTCAATAGTGGAAATCAAAGTGCCATTGAAGCATTAGTTGGGCAGCAACTCCAGATCATGGCAAGGCAACTGGAATTGCTCGGTGGTAATAGCATCCCGCCTCAAGCCGTGCCAATTGCCTCAAGCCCAGTTATCCCGCCTCAAGCCGCGCCAATTGCCGCAAGCGAGCCAGTTATCCCCCCAGCTACTCACATCGCGTCAAGTCACAACGGGAATGGGCGAGGAACTACACCCCCAGAAAAACCGCTCAAAGCACCAGCTCCAGGCACAAAAATCAGTAAATCGATCGATACTAGCCTCACCGCCCAACAGCAAACAGCCCTAACAGGCATAATCGATCGTTATGTAGCACGTACCCCTGAGTCCAAACGTCAAGCTCAAGCGCATCGCCGCTATTTGGCAGATCCGCGCACGGTTTCGGGATTTGCTCCCTCGATCAAAGAAATGGTCTATCCGATTGTCATCAATCGCGCCAAAGGGTCGAGATTGTGGGATGAAGATGGTCACGAATACATCGATCTTACCAATGGCTTCGGTCTAAATTTCTTCGGCTGGTCGCCGGATTTTATTACAGAGGCACTCAAAGCACAGCTAGATCTGGGGATGGCAATCGGCCCCCAAACGCCTCTGGCTGGGAAGGTTGCCAAAACGATCGCCCAAATTACGGGGATGGAGCGAGTCGCCTTTTGCAACACGGGTTCGGAAGCGGTGATGGCGGCATTTCGGATCGCTCGAACGGTGACAGGACGCGATCGAATCGTAATTTTTGCCGACTCTTACCACGGCACTTTTGATGAAGTATTAGTCCGCGCCAGCTCCGATCGAAAATCTTTACCTGCGGCACCAGGCATCATGTCTGCTGTATTTGAAAATATTTTGGTACTAGATTATGGTACTTCAGAATCGTTAGAAATCATTCGCCAATGTGCTGACGAGCTGGCGGCTGTCATCGTCGAACCGATCCAAAGTCGCCACCCCGAATTACGCCCCCAAGCATTCCTCCAAGAACTGAGAAAAATCACCGAGCGATCGGAAACTGCCTTAATTTTTGATGAAGTTGTCACTGGCTTTCGAGTCGCGCCTGGAGGTGCTCAGGAATACTTCGGTATCAAAGCCGATATTGCTACTTATGGCAAAGTTGTTGGTGGTGGTTTACCGATCGGGATCTTAACCGGAACAGCTAAATATATGGATGCACTCGATGGTGGTTTCTGGCAATTTGGCGATCGATCGATTCCCGAAGTCGGTGTCACGTTTTTTGCCGGAACTTTTGTCCGTCACCCTCTAGCTTTAGCCGCTGTCGAAGCTACTCTAACTAAACTTCAAGCGGGAGGAGCCGATCTACAAATATCTCTAACAACTAAAGTCACAAAACTAGTCGATCGACTGACCGCACATTTTAAATTAGTTGGGGCACAGATTAATCTCGAATATTTCAGCTCTTGGTTTTACATCACCTTTCCGCCTACTGAAACCTATGGTGGCTTACTATTCTATCTATTGCGGGAAAAAGGGATTCATGTTTGGGAGTACCGTCCGTGCTTTTTGACTCTCGCCCATAGTGATGAAGATATCGATAAAATTGTTTGGGCTTTCCAAGTATGTATCGCCGAGCTGCAATTGACAGGCTTACTTTCGAGTTCTGGAAATGCGATCGCGATTAATAGAAATCTGCCACCGCAACCAGGTGCAAAATTGGGTAAAGATCGATCTGGAAATCCGGCTTGGTTTATCACCGATCCACAGCAACCTAGTAAATATTTACAGCTTGATAAATAGTTGATAGTTGATAATTGATAGTGATTCGCTTTTACAATAGGGATTTAGACCCCCTGAATTTCATTAATTAGGTATCTAAACTCCAGATCGATATTATATTTTAAATAAAAAAACCTCTTTAATGATGGATGGCACTTCTAATAGTACTATGCTTGAACTTACTCGTACCGATGAAGGAATAGCTTTGATGCCAACAGGAGCATCATTTGGCTCTAAATTAAAAGCTATTGACTTCGATCCTTTTGCGGATGGCGAAATAGCATTGACTGCACCAGCTACCGAGTCTCAAAAGGAAATTTGGCTGGGTGTCCAAATGAGTAATGAAGCTAATTTAGCATGTATGTTATCTCAATCATTGAGATTGACAGGGCTGCTAAATATTGATGCTCTCCAGGCAGCTTTGAAAGCATTAGTGATGCGCCACGAGTCATTAAGGACAACTTTTAGTGGTGATGGTACGACTATTTTGATTGCTAAACAGCTTGAATTTCAGTCTCCTGTCATCGATCTATCTGGGATGAACGATCGATCTCAACAGCAAGAAATCGCCAAATATCAAGCTCTAGCTGTTAGTGAAACTTTCGATCTTACCCACGGCTGTTTATTCGCCACGAAAATTCTCAAGCTTGACGATCGCAAACATGTAATAATTTTGACAGTTCATCATATTATTTGTGATGGTTGGTCATTTGGAGTTTTAATCTCAGATTTAGCTCGAATTTATAATAATCTAGATCGAGGGATAAATGTCGATCTAGAACCACCAGAATACTTTAGTGAGTATGCTTTTCTAGAACAAGCAAAACTTGGTAGTCAAGTATCGATCGATACCGCAGCATACTGGCTCAAAAAAATTGCTGTACCACCAGTTTTAGACTTACCAACAGATTATCCCCGTCCACCACTAAGAACATTTAATTCGGCTTATGAAAATTATATTTTGCCGTCGAGCTTGGTACGAGCGATAGAAGAATTAGGCATCAAGAATGGGTGCAGTCTGATGACTACCCTACTCGCTGCCTTTGAAGTATTCTTGTATAAAATTACTGGTCAAACAGAATTAATAGTAGGTGTACCAACATCAGGACAAGTTGCTGCGGGTAGGTATAATTTGGTTGGTCATTGCGTCAATTTTTTACCCTGTCGCAGTAGGATCGATCCAGAGTACACATTTACTGAGTATATAAGGGTAAGAGGATGTTTGAAAAGTGGGTGAGTGGGTAAAAAAGCTCACAAGAGCATAAGCTACGAATAGAAAGTAAGTAGCACCCTGGTGAGCCAAATGACTAAAGCATATCCTAGTAATCTGACCAAGGCACAATTTGAATTGCTCAATGAGGTCATTCCTGAACCAAAACCAGGCGGTCGTCCCAGAGAAGTAGATATGTGGTCGGTATTAAATGCCATCTTCTATCTACTGTGTGAGGGGTGTCGGTGGCGGTCATTACCAGGAGATTTTCCAGCATGGCAAACGATATACACCTATTTTCGGCAGTGGCGGAAAGATGGTACATGGGTGAAGATTCATGACAGCTTACGAGATTGGACGAGAATCGAACAGGAGCGTCACAAGTGCCCATCAGAGGCCATCATTGACAGTCAAAGTGTCAAAAGTGCTGCCATGGTGTGTGAAGCAGTCGGCTACGATGCTGGAAAAAATATCAAGGGGCGCAAGCGATTTATCACAGTAGATACATTAGGACTAGTATTACGGGTTTTGGTAACAGCCGCCAATGTTACCGAGCGAGAAGGTGGGATTCAAGTCTTGCAACGTGTGAAGCAAACAGGTCAGACAGTTTGGCGGTTGCATACAATTTGGGTGGATGGTGGTTTTAGTGGCGATAATTTCTTACAACTAGTGATGGATGTTTGCCATTGGATTGTCCAAGTTGTGTTGCGCCCCAAAGAACATCGAGGATTTGTCGTACTACCTAAGCGGTGGGTGGTCGAGCGTACCTTCGGTTGGCTGATGAACTGTCGGCGATTGACCAGAGATTACGAACACCTTCCCGCTACTTCCGAGACACTAATCTACTTAGCAATGATCCGTATCATGGTTCGGCGTTTAGCCTGAAATTTAACCAACTCCAGACTTTTCAAACATCCTCTAAGGAATAGTGAAATTTTAGATGATTACGATCGTCAAGATTTTACATATGGTAGCTTATTGCAGAAACTCTCCATCCCGCGTGATGCTAGTCGGATTCCACTAATTTCTGCTGTATTTAACATCGATTTAAATAGCGATAATAAGTCTCTTTTTAACGATCTAGATGTCGAGGCGACAATCGCTCATAGTTCTTTTGCTACCTTTGAGTTCTTTCTCAATGCCGCAATTACTAGCGATCGCAGCATGGTTCTAGACTGCCAATACAATACTAATTTATTCAGCGCGGCAACTATCCATCGCCGTTTGACAGGATTTGAAAATCTCTTAACTCATATTGTTGAAACAGCAGGCTCTATTGGTAAGCTGTCGCTGCTGAGTGCGATCGAAGAGCAGCAATTATTAGTTGGATGGAATAATAACCGCACCAACTATCCTCAAGCTAAATGTATTCATCAGTTATTTGAGGAACGAGTAGAGATCGATCCTGATGCGATCGCACTAGTATTCGAGCAGCAACAACTCACTTATCAAGAGTTAAATAATCGATCGAATCAACTGGCAAACTATCTAATCGGATTAGGTATCCAACCAGGTGAATTAATCGGGATGGCGATCGGTCGATCGATTGACACGATCGTCTCAATTTTGGGCATTCTCAAAGCTGGTGGTGCTTATCTACCCCTCGATCTTGCCTATCCACCAGAACGGCTCTCCTTTATGCTGGAGAATGCTAATGTGTCCATCTTACTGACCAAAAAAGCACTGGTTGAGAAGTTACCCACCCATCAGGCACGAGTTGTCTGCTTGGATACTGACTGGGCAGATATTGCTAGATCCCACCCGACTAATCCTCACTGTCTGGTGCGATCGACTAACTTAGCTTATGTGATGTATACGTCTGGTTCCACAGGTCAACCCAAGGGTGTCTGTATCCCACATCAAGCGGTAGTCCGGCTGGTGAGGGAGACTAACTATGTAGATTTTAGCCCCCAGCAAGTATTCCTCCAACTGGCTCCGATTTCCTTTGATGCTGCTACTTTTGAGATTTGGGGGAGCTTGCTCAATGGGGCAAAACTAGTCCTATTTCCAGGCGATAAGCCATCTCTAGCAGAATTGGGTCAAATCATCCAAAAGCAGCAAATCACTACCCTCTGGCTCACAGCAGGACTATTTCATTTGATGGTAGATGAGCGATTGGCAGACTTGCAACCACTCCGGCAATTGATTGCTGGCGGCGATGTTTTGTCAGTACCTCACGTCCAGAAAGTGTTATCAAATCTGCCAAATTGTCGGTTGATTAACGGCTATGGGCCAACCGAAAACACTACTTTTACTTGTTACTATCCGATCGTCAAAACAGACACACTGCTAACCTCTATCCCCATCGGTCGGCCGATTTCCAATACTCAAGTATACATCCTCGATG
>ENA-OFDP01000104-OFDP01000104.1-metagenomes-genome-assembly--contig:-NODE-104-length-38953-cov-6.487197_pt1 | contig 38953 bp, 42 predicted proteins | sample MGYA00153389_OFDP01 | MGnify analysis MGYA00153389
ACCTGCTGATCATCCTGGTCGATAACGGCGCTTACGGCACCATAAGGATGCACCAGGAACGCGATTATCCCGCGCGGATCAGCGGCACCCGCCTTGCCAACCCCGATTTCGTCAAACTCGCCGAGGCCTATGGCGGCTGGGCAGTCCGGGTCGAAACCACTGCTGATTTCGCTCCCGCGTTGGCCGATGCGACCGCCCGCAAGGGCATCCGCTTGATCCATTGCATCACCGACGTCGAGGTGATCAGCAACCAAACCACGATCGAGAAATTGCGGGCGCGCTCATGAGAGTCCTTAACGTAATTCTCTTAGGACTGTTCATGCTATCGGCTTGTAGCCAGGCAGGAGCGCGCGATCCCTTAATCCCGAAACTTGAAGAGCTTGCCGAGCACGGTAGCGGCGAGGCAATGTATCATCTCGGCATGGCCTATTGGACGGGCACTGGCGCGACCAAGGATCAGTCCAAAGCAGCTGACTATTTCCGCCGAGCGGCCGCATCGGGCGATCCACTCGGCGCCTACAAATTGGGATGCGTCTATGACGGGCAGGACGGCGTGTTCGACCGTGACTCGACTGCGGCGCTGAAGTACAAATTGGTCGCCGCCAAAGCCGGCTATGCATTGGCCCAGCAGGACGTCGCCGCGCTCTACGCCCAGAAAGGCGACTTCGCGACCGCTATTCAATGGCTCGAAAAGGCAGCGCGGCAAGGTACCAGTGGTGCACTTATGACTTATGCGTCGGTCTACAACGGCGCGCCGGGGATTAAGCCTGACCCGGTCAAGACCGCAGCTTATTTCCGCCTTTATGCCGATCGGGCCGACGCGAACGATGAACAGCGCACGTGGTTACAGTCATTTGAGAAAAAGCTCAGTATTGAGCAACGCGCCCAAGCTGCGCGACTTGTTGCCGACTATCGCCCAGCGCCCAGCCCACTGACCCTGAAAGCCCTTAACGGTGTAGAGTCGGCGAAGGCACTAATAGCGGCTCATTAAAATGATCTTTCTTCCGCATATCTGATGATGAAAAAGGCCGCCCCGATTTCCCGGAGCGGCCTCGATCTTCAACGATGGCGAATCCTAGATGTCGTCGCCGAGCGCGCCCTTGACCGTACCGGTCTTTTCCTGGAGCTCGCCCTTGTTCTCCTGGGCTTTGCCCTCGGCGACTGTCTCGGGATTGGTCGACTTCTGTTTCAGATTGCCGATCGCTTCGTTGGTCTCGCCTTTGACCTTGTCGATGAATTCACCCATTTTACTCTCCTCGTTGGAAGTTACGTGGAAAGAACGGTGCTAGAAGGGCGCGGTTGCTCGGCTCGTCGCAATTCGCTTCAGACTGGCGCGTGTTCAGGCGGCGCCTAAATCAATCCCGCCAACGGCGAGCTCGGGTCGGCATAGCGTCGCTTTTGCATCCGCCCAGCGAGATATGCCTCGCGCCCCGCCTCGACCGCCAGTTTCATTGCCCGCGCCATCCGGATCGGGTCCTTGGCCTCGGCGATCGCGGTGTTCATCAGCACCCCGTCGCAGCCCAATTCCATCGCCACCGCCGCGTCGCTCGCCGTGCCAACCCCGGCGTCGACCAACACTGGCACCTTCGCCCCCTCGACAATCAGCCGAATCGTGACGCGGTTCTGCAAGCCGAGCCCCGACCCGATCGGCGCGCCCAGCGGCATGATCGCCACCGCCCCGGCTTGCTCGAGTTGCTGCGCGGCGATCGGATCGTCGGCGCAATAGACCATCGGCAGGAAACCTTCTTTGGCCAGCACCTCGGTCGCGCGCAATGTTTCACGCATGTTGGGATAAAGCGTCCGCGCCTCGCCCAGCACCTCGAGCTTGACCAGGTCCCAACCGCCCGCTTCGCGCGCCAGCCGCAGCGTGCGGATCGCATCCTCGGCGGTGAAGCAGCCCGCGGTGTTGGGCAGATAGGTGATCTTTTTGGGGTCGATATAATCCATCAGCACCGGCTGCGACGGATCGGAAATGTTGACCCGCCGCACGGCCACGGTGACTATCTCGGCCCCGCTGGCCTCAACCGCCGCCGCATTCTGCGCAAAATCCTTATACTTCCCCGTCCCCACGATCAGCCGCGAGGTGAAGGTCCGCCCGGCCACTGTCCAAGTCTCGTTTGCGTTATCCGGCACTCACCCACCCCCGACAAAATGCACGATCTCAAACGCGTCGCCGTCCGCGACTTCCACCCTCGCCAACGTTGACCGCGGCACGATCTCCAGATTCCGCTCCACAGCCACCCTTGCCGGATCGAGCCCGATGTCCGCCACCAGCACGGCAATCGTCGATCCCGCGGCAATTTGCCGGGTCTCGCCATTGATGCTGACCTGTATGATGCTGTCTGTCGCCATATCGGATAGGGCGCAGATAGGTAGCGGCAGCAGCGAAGGCAAACATGGTGAAGTCGATTTTCGTCCTCAACGGCCCCAACCTCAACCTGCTCGGCACCCGCGAGCCCGAAATCTATGGCCGCGAGACGCTCGACGACATCGCCGCGACCCTCACCGATCACGCCGCCAGCCTCGGTTTGACCCTCGACATCCGCCAGTCGAATCACGAGGGCCACCTCATCGACTGGCTTCACGAAGCCCAGGCCAGCGCCGCCCACGCGGTGATCATCAACCCCGGCGGCTACAGCCACACCTCGGTCGCGCTCCACGATGCGGTCAAAGCGATCACCACCCCCGTCATCCTCGTCCACCTCACCGACCCCGCGACCCGCGAGCCCTTCCGCCACACCGATCTCGTGGCCCTCGCCGCGAGGCTCGTGATCACGGGCCAGGGCGCCCGCGGCTACCTATCGGCACTGGACGCGGCGGCCCGCCTCTGACTATGAGCGCGCTTCGTTTCAGCGACAGGAAGTGATTGATGGCCGATAGCAAGGACGGGCACAAAATGCGGGTCGATAGCGCTCTGCTGCGCGAACTCGCCGAATTGCTCGCCGCCAATGATTTGAGCGAGATCGAGGTCGAGGACGGCGATCGCAAGATCAAGGTGCGCCGCGATGCCGGTCCGGTCATGGCCTATGCGCCCGCTCCCCAGGCCGCGCCCCCTGCCGCCGCCCCGGCCGCCGAAGCCGCCCCCGCCGCTCCCCCCGTCGACGCGGTCAAATCCCCCATGGTCGGCACGGTCTTCCTCTCGCCCGAGCCAGGCGCGGCGGCGTTCGTCTCCCCCGGCCAGGCGGTCAAGGAAGGCGATACCTTGATGATCATCGAGGCGATGAAGGTGATGAACCCGATCCTCGCGCCCAAGGCCGGCACCGTCCGCCAGGTGATGGTCAGCGATGCCCAGCCGGTCGAGTTCGACCAGCCGCTCGTCGTCATCGGCTAAGCAGCCCCATGCCGATCAAGAAACTGCTGATTGCCAACCGCGGCGAGATTGCACTTCGAATTCATCGCGCGTGCCATGAGATGGGCATCGCTACGGTGGCGGTTCATTCGACCGCCGACAGCGACGCGATGCACGTCCGCCTCGCCGATGAATCGGTTTGCATCGGCCCGCCCGCGGCCAAAGACAGCTACCTCAATATGGCCAACATCATCTCGGCCGCCGAGATCACCCACGCCGACGCGGTTCACCCGGGTTACGGCTTCCTGTCCGAGAATGCCCAGTTCGCCGAGATCGTCGAAAGCCACGGCCTGTGCTGGGTCGGTCCTAAGCCCGAGCATATCCGCATCATGGGCGACAAGGTCGAGGCCAAGCGTACTGCGGCCAAGCTCGGCCTGCCGCTCGTCCCGGGCTCCCCCGGCCCGATCGAGAATGTCGCCGAGGCGCGCGCCATCGCCGCCGAGGTCGGCTATCCGGTGATCATCAAGGCCGCATCGGGCGGCGGTGGTCGCGGGATGAAGGTGGTCGAGGACGAGGACCATCTAGAATCGGCGATGATGCAAGCCGCGTCGGAGGCCAAGGCGGCGTTCGGCGACGACACCGTCTATCTCGAAAAATATCTCGGCGACCCGCGCCACATCGAATTCCAGATCTTTGGCGATGGCGAGGGCAATGCGATCCACATCGGCGAGCGCGATTGCTCGATCCAGCGCCGCCACCAGAAAGTGATCGAGGAAGCCCCCTCGCCGGTCATCTCGCCAGAGCAGCGCGCGCGGATGGGCGGGATCGTCGCCAAGGCGATGGCCGACATGCACTATCGCGGTGCCGGCACGATCGAATTCCTCTACGAAAATGACGAATTCTACTTCATCGAGATGAATACCCGGCTTCAGGTCGAACATCCGGTGACCGAATTGATCAGCGACATCGACCTCGTCCGCGAACAGATCCGCGTCGCGCAGGGCGACGGCCTGTCGTGCACCCAGGACCAGGTCGTGCTCCACGGCCATGCCATCGAGTGCCGCATCAACGCCGAGGATCCGGTAACCTTCGCCCCCTCGCCTGGCCTGGTGAAGAATTACGTCGCGCCCGGCGGAATGCACGTCCGCGTCGATAGCGGGCTCTACGCCGGCTACCGCGTGCCGCCTTATTACGACAGCATGATCGGCAAGCTCATCGTCTACGGCACCACCCGCGACGAATGCATCATGCGCTTGAAGCGCGCGCTCGAGGAGTTCGTCGTCGAGGGGATGAAAACCACCGTCCCGCTGCAGCAGAAAATCATCCGCACCGAGGCGTTCAAGAGCGGCAATTATACGATCAAATGGCTCGAGCAATGGTTGGACGAGCAGCAAGCGTGAAGGTCACCATCCTCCACAACCCCGCCTGCGGCACCTCGCGCAAGACGCTCGAAATCCTCAATGACGAAGGTGCCGACGTCACCGTCATCGACTATCTCAAGACACCGCCCACCCGCGACGAACTGACCCGTCTCTACCAACGCGCCGGCCTCACCCCCCGCGACGGCCTCCGCGCCAAGGAACCCCTCGCCACCAACCTCGCCCTCGCCGACGCCAGCGACGACGAAATCCTCGACGCGATGGTCGCCCACCCGATCCTGATCAACCGCCCATTGGTGGAAACCCCCAACGGCGTCCGCCTCTGCCGTCCGCAGGACATGGTGCGCGAACTGTTGTAGGTCGGCGTAATGAGTGGCCTCGACCCCCGGATCCTGCTTCGCGGTTATGCTGCCGGGATTTTCCCGATGGCCGACAGCCGCGATGCCGAGGAGATTTTCTGGGTCGAGCCGCGTGAGCGCGCGATCATCCCGCTTGACCGCTTCCGCCTATCGCGCTCGCTCGCCAAGCGAGTCCGGAGCGATGCGTTCACCGTCACCCGGGACACCGCCTTCGCCGACGTGATCCGCGCCTGCGCCGACCGGCCCGAGACGTGGATCAACGCCGATATCGAGCGCGCCACGCTCGGTCTCCACGCTGCCGGCCAAGCTCATTCGATCGAATGCTGGCACGATGGCGAATTGGTCGGCGGCCTCTATGGGGTCCGCCTCGGCCGCGCCTTCTTCGGCGAATCGATGTTCAGCACCCGCACCGACGCGTCGAAGGTCGCGCTGGCGTGGCTGGTCGCTCGCCTGCGCGTCGGCCGATTCAAATTGCTCGATTGCCAGTTCATGACCGATCACCTCGCCTCGCTTGGCGCGGTGACGATCGATCGCGATGCCTATGTCGCGTTGCTCTCGGTCGCGCTCGGCACCGGATCGGCCGGCGGTGCATCGGCGGGCGCCGCCGAATTGGCCGCCGTTGCGCCATCCGACGATCTCTTGCCGCCCGATTTCGGCGCGCTCGACGAATTGCTTGTGCCCCGCGCCGATGGCGCTGCTTCCGCCGCCCCCGGCCAGGTCATCGCGCAGCTCCTGACCCACACGTCGTAAACCGGATGCTCGACCACGTTGAGCGACGGGCTTTCCTTGTACAGCCAGCCTGAAAACACCCGATACCATTTGCCGTCGGGCTTCAGATTGTCGAGCTGGACGAAGGCGCCGGTCAGCCGTTCGGTCTCCCACGGCGCGGTCGAATCGCAGGCGCGCAGGCGGATCGTGATGTCCTTGACCCGCACCGCGTCGCCCGGCTTCAAGGTGAAATCGCGGACGATGCCGTTGCGCTTGTTGAGCAAGGCGATGACCGCGACGCGCTCGGCCATCGGGGTCACGCCGGCCGTGTCGATCCCCGGCGGCGGTTTTCCGGCGACGACCTTGTTGTCGGCCGTGGGCTGGTCTGGCCCGCGACTGCACGCGGCGAGCGACAGGCCGATCGCGGCCAGCCCGATGGCCCGCGCGATCGTCACGCCTGGTCGGGCGTCCAGGCGCTGTAATCGCCGGTCGCCGCCGGGCGCTGGCCACCGCTGCGGATCGACCCTGACGGGCGCCACGCCTGGTCGCTGCCGGTCAAATTGGGCTGGGGCGGCAATTCGAACGAGCGCCGCTCGAGCGCCTTGTCGGGCACCTCGTCGATTGTCCCGCGAAGCCACGCATTCCAGCCTGGCGACACGCGGCTGCTGTCGTTCGATCCGGCATAGATCACCCAGCGGCGCGCGGGGTCCTTGCGGTGGCTGAAATAGATGTTCCCGTCCGCGTCGCGGCCCGCTTCGGCGCCGTTGCGGCGGGAGAATAGAGCGGTGCTCCACGATGCACCGTTCCACCAGGTGAAAGCATTTGCGAAAAGTCCCATGGCGAGCCGTTAGCGCCGTTGTGGCATGCGATCAACGCTTCCAGTCGACCTGATCGCCATGGTGGATACCAAGGCTCGCCGCGCGGCCGCCGTTGAGCTCGAGTACCGCTTCAACGTCGCCGCCCGATGGGACCGGGTCCAGGGAATAGGGCACCGCACTGTCCTCGATCCGCAAGATCTTGCCCCCCGGCGCGATGAAAATCATGTCGAGTGGGATCATGGTATTCTTCATCCAGAACGCCACCCCCCGCCCCGGCGCATAAGGGAAAATCATGCCGTGGTCGGGGTCCATCGACGGGCGGTTCATCAGGCCGGTTTCCTGCTCGGGCCCAGTGCGGGCGACTTCGACGGTGAAGCGGTGCGTCTTGCCGCTGGAAGTGATGGTCAGCGGAATTTGCTCAAGCCCGGCGGGCGAGCGTTCAAGCGTCATGGAGGAACCGGCGGGTTGGCAAGCAGCTGGCACCAGCAGCAGCACTGCGAACCATGCGCGCAAGGTCAGACGAGGCGCAGCTCGACCGCAGTCAGGCCCTTGCGACCCTCCGCGATCCGCGCTTCGACCTGGTCTTCCGGCTGCAAGTCGGCGAGCCCCGCCACGCGCACCGTCTCCATATGCACGAAAATGTCCGCGTCGGGCTGGCCAACGCGATTGACGAAGCCGTAGCCCTTGACCCGATTGAACCATTTCACCTCCACCGGCTCGAACGTTCCCGCAGCATCGGACAAGGCCTGGCGGTCGGCGCGTTCGGCGGCGGGGATGGCGGGTCTTACCGGGCTGGGCAAGGCGTCGCTGAGGTCGATCGAGATGATCCGCCGCGCCTGGAAGCCGCGATCCTGCTGTTCGGCGATGCACTCGATCAGCGCGCCCTCGGGCAGGCTGCGTCGGCCATGGTCTCGAAGCACCGAGAAATGGACCAGGACATCGCCCTCGACCTGCTCGCTGACCAGGAAGCCAAAGCCGCGAGTCGCGTCGAACCATTTCACCCGACCGCTGATCCGGATGCCGTCGCCATCGTCAAATTCTTCGGCGTCGTCGAACGAGGGATCGCCTTTCGCTTCAGCATCATCGGCGATGTCGTCATCATGATCGCGGAGGATGGCATGCGCGGCGGTGGGCTCGCCAGACGCGGGCGAAATGGCGGTGCGCGCCTTGCTTTCTACAGTCTGCCGCATGTCATTCCATACCATGACATCAGCAATCGTAAAATAGTTGCGGCATGAAACTGCGAATCCCCGCGCTGTCAGATAGTTACGCCTCCGACTCGAAATCAGGAGGCAGGCTGAGCACCTGTTTTGCGAGGTCGAAGGGGTGCCCGGCACGCATCATCGCGGCCAAAGCCTTGTCCGATTCTCTGCGGTCGGGTGGGGTTGTCGCAAACGGCCCGATCCGCTTGCGCCGGGCAAAGCGGAGTGCCGCCTCGGTCGCGCCGTCTCGCGCCAGGTCGCGCGCTGCGGCGCCGTCTTCTTCCTCGATCCCGGCCGCGCGAAGCTCGACCGACACCCGCCGCTCGCCGAATCCGCGCGACCCCAACGTCCGCGCCTTGGACAAGGCATAAGCCGGATCATCGATATAGCCGGCGTCGGTCAAACGCTCGACGATCTCCGCAATCGGCGCCGCACTGTCGTTGGCCCAGCCGCGCTCGTGAACTTTGCGCCGCAGATACTGGCCCAACTTGGCGCGGCTGGTGGCAAATCGCGCGACATAGGCCAGCGCCATTTCCTTCAATCGTGCTTCGTCGAGCGGCGGCCGAGGGCGGCGAGGCTGGCGAGGCTGGCGAGGCTGGAGGGCGCGCATATCGCCATGTTTGTGCCACACTCCCCCACCATCACGCAAAGCAACGCAGCCAAAAACAGCTGCCGGTCGTAACTAACCAAGAAATATCGACGATGACCGACCTTTCCCCCAATGGCGCAACGCCCACCCGCGACACGTTGCAGCGCCGTTTCGCCGATTTCGAAACGCTCGGCGATGCACTCGATTATGCCGCCACCGGCACCCGCGGGATGAATTTTCACGATGCCCGCGGCACGCTGACCCGCGCTTATCCCTACGCCACCCTGCGCGAGGATTCGCTGGCCCACGCCCGCCGCTTCATCACGCTCGGCCTTGCCCCGGGCGACCGCGTCGCCCTGGTGGCCGAGACCGGGGCTGAATTCGCCGCTTGCTTCTTCGGCGCGGTCTATGCCGGGCTGTGGCCGGTTCCGTTGCCGCTCCCGACCAGCTTCGGCGGGCGCGAGGCCTATGTCGCGCAATTGCTGGTGATGCTCGAAAGCAGCGACCCGCAACTATTCCTCTACCCGCCCGAACTCGCCGATTTCTCGCTCGTCGCGGCGGCGCAGCAAAAGGTCGTGGCCCGCGATTGGAACAGCCTGGCCGCGATCGAGCAATCGACCGCCGATCTTCCGACCAACATCGAAACCTCGATTGCTTATCTGCAATATTCATCGGGCTCGACCCGCTTCCCGCACGGGGTCGCGGTCACACACCGCGCCTTGCTCGATAATCTTCACGCCCATGGCGTCGGCGTGGAAGTCGCCGAGACCGACCGCGTGGTCAGCTGGCTGCCGTGGTATCATGACATGGGCCTGGTCGGCTGCATGTTGTCGCCGGTCGCCAACCAGCTCAGCGCCGATTATCTCAAGACCGAGGATTTCGCTCGCCGTCCGCTCGCCTGGCTCGACCTGGTCAGCCGCAACCCCGGCACCACGCTCAGTTACTCGCCGACCTTCGGTTACGACATTTGCGCGCGCCGCCTGTCGTCGATCACCAAGGTCGAGGATCGCTTCGACCTGTCGCGCTGGCGGATCGCGGGCAATGGCGCCGACATGATCCGCCCCGACGTGATGCAGGCGTTCGTCGATGGCTTCGCTGATGCCGGGTTCAGGGCGCAGGCCTTCTGCCCGTCCTATGGCCTGGCCGAGGCCACGCTTGCGGTCTCGATCATGCCGCCGGGCGAAGGCATCCGGCTCGAGCTGGTCGAGGAATCCGAACTCTCCGGCGCCGGCACCCCGGCGCAGGAACGCCCGCGCCGCTACCGCGCAATCGTGAATTGCGGCAAACCCGTGATCGGGATGGAAGTCGAAGTCCGCGATGGCGACGGCAGCGTCATGGACGAACGCGGGATCGGCAAATTATTCTGCCGCGGGTCGTCGGTGATGGACGGCTATTTCCGCGATCCCGAAGCGACCGACGCCTGCCTGTCAGCCGACAAATGGCTCGATACCGGCGACATGGGCTACATCTCGGGCGGCTACATCTTCATCGTCGGCCGCGCCAAGGACATGATCATCATCAACGGCCGCAACCATTGGCCGCAGGATATCGAATGGGCGGTCGAGCAATTGCCCGGCTTCAAGTCGGGCGACATCGCGGCCTTCGCCATCACCGGCCCGAGCGGCGAGGAAACCCCCGCGGTGCTGGTCCATTGCCGGGTCAGCGACGAAGGCGAGCGCAGCCGCTTGCGCGACGACATCCGCGAGCGGGTCCGCGCGATCACCGGCATCACCCCGGTGGTCGAGCTGGTCCCGCCGCGCACCTTGCCGCGCACCAGCTCGGGCAAGCTCAGCCGTACCAAAGCCCGCAACCTGTACCTCAGCGGGGAAATCGTCCCGTTTGACGTCGCGGCGTAGCTTTCCAACGCAATTCAAGTATGAGTTCGCAATGAACATTGGCTTTGCGATCATGTCCCACGCCGAGCAAAAGCAGCTGCTGCGATTGGTCCAGGGACTGAACGAACATTATCGCGATCCGCCGATTGCCTGCCATCACGACGAAAGCCAGTCACCGCTCGATCGCTCGCCGTTTCCGGCGAACGTGCGCTTCGTTGAGAATCCGCGGCGGACGGGTTGGGGACGCTGGTCGGTGGTCGAGGCGGGGCTAGCCGCAATCGGCACCTTGTACCGCGGCGGTGGCCCGGACTGGTTTTTTCTTCTGAGCGCTGCCGACTATCCGATAATGTCGAAGGACCGAGTGCTCCATCAACTGGAGAGCGGCGGTTGCGACGCTTTCATCGACGTCCGCCCGCTTATGCCTGGGGATGTCCCGACGGCCACGTTGAAAGGACCGCCAAACCCCAAGCTTCCGCACTACAACAGCGCTGGAAGTCAAGCGTTGAAGCGCCGTTTTTATCGGTCGCCGCAGCTATGGGTGCCAATCATTCGCCGCGACCCGCGATACCGGATTGGGAAATTCACCGTCCGGCCGGACATTCCAAACCCGTTTCATCCTTATCGCAACGGCGTGGCATGCTTCTATGGAGACCATTGGATCACCGGCAATCGCCGCGCGGCCGAAGTGCTACTCGAATCCAGCCCACTTCGCGCGGCCCTCGCAAAGCATCTGCGCAACAGAACCCAGACTGACGAAACCTTTTATCAGACGATCCTCGCAGCGAAACCCGATCTCGTTCTGTGTCGTGATAACAAACGTTTCGCGGAATGGAACGGAGGCGGCGCTCACCCGATGTTCCTGACTGAAGCTCAATTGCCCGAAGCCTACGCATCGGGCGCGTTCTTCGCCCGGAAAATAGCCTATGGGAGTGGGGTCGTGGACCGCATCGACCAGGACTTGCGCGCCGGGGCTGAGTGATTTCCACGTCGCGCGATGATTCTCGTCATCAAGGCAAGCTAAGGAATAATTCGCCTGTTTTCTGAGTATCATGCGATGTCCGGGAAGAAACACACATGGTGGCCGTTGACGGCGATTGAAGTTCCGGAACGATCGCTCGCTTGGCATTGTCGCTAATCATGTCCTAACGCACTTGTCGGCGGGCTTGGCCGCGTCTATCTGCCGCCTCGGCCTAGGGGTATAGCTCAGTTGGTAGAGCATCGGTCTCCAAAACCGAGGGTCGTGGGTTCGAGTCCCCCTGCCCCTGCCAGCCTAAGACACCGAGCGCAGCGAAGCAGCGCGAAACGCGGCTTCCAGAGACTGGATCGGGATGGTCTGTTTGACCGTCTGTGCCAAGTGACCTTGAGCACACTTACTATTGGAAATATTGTGATTTAGGCTTGCTTAGCGCTGATGGCGCAGCGTTGCCTGGCGGACAGCCTGAAATCAGGGGTCAATTTCCATTTCTTCGAATTAGGATCTGATCCATGACTCGCTTGCCATCTATCCTTGCGCATCTAGTATATTTGCCGCCAATATTTAATGTAATGATGTTAGCGTGGGCATCAATTACGTCGCCCTACTCGAAATACGGAGATACATGGGCAGTCTTACCCATAATAGTTATATTTTTTGCAATCATCGTAATTCACTTCATGCTTTTAATAAAGAAACATTGGGCCGCCAGATATATTGCCTACGCTGCGGCGCATATCCCTGCATCATTTATGATCGGGGTTTATTGCTTAGCTCGAATATCGAAGGATTCGCTCTGAGGGCGATCAACACTGCCCATGACGGCGCTCGCACGGCACACGCCGGCCGATCTCCCGCTTAGCGCACAGGATCGACGTCACGGATTGACTCCGTGACGGCCCCCATCGAGGTTAGGGCCCATTGTCATTCGCTGCACCTTGCCTAAATCACCCGAACCAATGTAAGGCACTGCAACGAGGTTCAGCGGCACGCCGCGGACCTCTTTTTTCTATCTGTTTCAACTTGAAGGTGTGACGACAGTGGCAAAAGTATCCGTCGGCGAATTCGTCAACCAGGTCCGGTTCGAGGCGTCCAAGGTCGTCTGGCCGACCCGCAAGGAAACCGTCACCACCGGCATCATGGTGATGATCATGACCACGTTGCTGGCGATTTTCTTCCTCGGGGTCGACGCGTTTTTCGCGACCCTCGTCAAATTCCTGCTAGGCCTGCTCGGCTAACAACCTCGGTCTGCTCGACTAACAACAAGGCGCATCGTCCATGTCCCGCTGGTACATCATCCACGCTTATTCCGGCTTCGAAAACAAGGTGAAGGACCAGATCCTCGCCGACGCGAAGCGCATGGGCCTGACCCAATTGGTCGAATCGGTCGAAGTCCCGACCGAGAAGATCACCGAGATTCGCCGCGGCAAGAAGGTCACGTCGGACCGCAAGTTCTTTCCCGGTTACGTGCTCGCCAAGCTGGCGCTCAATGATGACGTCTACCATCTGGTCAAGAACACCCCGAAGGTCACCGGCTTCCTCGGCCCGAACGGCAAGCCGCAGGCGATCAGCGAAGCCGAGGCCGCGCGGATCCTCTCGACCCGAGAGGAAGCCGCCTCCGCTGCGCCCAAGCAGAAGGTCAAGGTCGATTACGAGATCGGCGATGCGGTCAAGGTACTCGACGGCCCGTTCGCGAGCTTCAATGGCCTGGTGGAGGAACTCGACTTCGACCGCAGCCGGGTCAAGGTTTCGGTCAGCATCTTCGGTCGCGCGACCCCGGTCGAGCTCGAATTCGAACAGGTAGAACGCGTTAAGTAACGCCGCCTCCTTATTTCCAGTCCGCGTTTCCCCCATATGCGATGCTCCTCTACGCAGGAGCATCGCGAATGACTTCCTCGACCGCCGCACCAACTGATACCTATCGCCTTGGCGACCGCGACGTTCGCCGAATGGGCTACGGCGCGATGCAATTGGCGGGGCCGGGCGTGTTCGGCCCGCCGCGCGACCGCGATGAGGCGATTGCCGTGCTGCGCGAAGCGGTCGCGTCGGGCGTCAACCACATCGACACCAGTGATTATTACGGCCCGTTCGTCACCAACGAGCTAATCCGTGAGGCGCTTCACCCTTATCCCGTCGATCTGGTGATCGTATCCAAGGTAGGCGCGGTCCGGAGCGACGACGCTGCCTGGCATCCGGCGCAGTCGCCGGCCGAACTGGTGGCCGCGGTCCATGACAATCTGCAGCGCCTCGGGCTCGATCAACTGCACGCCGTCAATCTCCGCCGGATGGACGATCATGGCAGCAACGATCCGATCGAACCGCAGCTCGGAGCACTCGCCCGCCTTCAGCAGGACGGGCTGGTCCGCCATATCGGGCTCAGCAACGTTGGCGCGGAGATGATCGACCGCGCGCGTTCGGTCACCGCCATCGCCTGCGTCCAGAATGAATATAATCTCGTTCATCGCGGCGACGATGCCTTGATCGACTCGCTCGCCGCCGACGGCATCGCTTACGTCCCGTTCTTCCCGCTGGGCGGCTTTTCGCCATTGCAATCGGCCGCGCTGGACGACGTTGCGACCGCGCTCGACGCGACCCCGATGCAGGTCGCACTTGCCTGGCTGCTGCACCGTTCGCCCAACATCCTGCTGATCCCGGGCACCTCGTCGCGCGGGCATTTGCGCGAAAATATCGCTGCGTCGAGCCTGGTCTTGTCGAACGATGCGTTGACGCGGCTCAATGCGATCGGGACAAGCGCCAGGATCGCCGAACCGACTAACTGATTTTCCCGACTCGCTTACGGAGTTCCAATGGAATCGATCGCCGGCGACCTGCGCACCATGGCGCGCATTCCGCTCGAACCCGGTCATGTTGCATTGTTGCGTGAGACCGGCACCGAGCACCACTTCGCTGCTGGCGAGATCGTCGCCGAGGCCGACACCCCGATGGATAGCTTTATCTATGTCGTGGAAGGCGAACTCGAGATCTTCGATTTCTATTCGGGCGAGCGCTTGCTCGCCAGCACGCTCGGCCCAAACCAATTCTCGGGCGACCTTGCGCTGCTGGGTGGCGGTAATTGGACGCTGTCGGCGCGCGCCGCGAAGGACACGCGCGCCCTCATCGTCAACCGAACTGACCTGCTTCACCTGATGGCCACCATCCCCGAAATGTCGGACATCATCCTGACCGTACTCATGGTGCGGCGCCGCCGCCAATATGAGGAAGGCGACAGCGCGCTGGTGCTGATCGGCACCGAAGTCGACCCCGCAGTGCAGGCAGTGGCCGTCTTCGCCAGCCGCAACCGCATTCCCCTCCAGTCGCTCGAACTCGGCACCGCGGATGCCGCCAAAGCCGCGATCGAGTGCAAGGTCGCGTCCGGCCAGCCCGCGGTCATCTTCGGCAAGGGCGAGCTGATCGACGATCCGACCCCGCTCAAGGTCGCGCAGAAGATCGGGCTCGATCTCAACCCCGGCGATGGCGACGACATCGATTTGCTCATCGTCGGTGGCGGCCCTGCGGGCGTTGCGGCGGCGGTCTATGCCGGGGCGGAAGGACTGAGCGCGCTGGTGATCGAAGATCTGTCGATCGACGGCCAGGCCGGCACTTCGAGCCGGATCGAAAATTACATGGGTTTCCCGACCGGGATTTCGGGCGGCGATTTGGTGTTTCGCGGCCAAGTCCAGGCGATGAAGTTCGGCACCCGCTTCGCCATGCCGCGCCGGGTTACCGCGCTCGCCGACAGTGCGGACGGACTTTGCGCGACGCTCGACGACGAGCTCAAGATCTGCGCTCGCGCGGTGCTGGTCGCCACCGGCGTCCAATATCGTCGCCTGCCGCTCCCCGGGATCGACAAATATGAAGGCGCCGGCGTCTATTACGCGGCGACCGAGACGGAATCGCGCTTCTGCCGCAAGACCGAGGCGGTGATTGTCGGCGGTGGCAATTCGGCGGGTCAGGCGGCGATGTATTTGTCGCGCTCGGCGAGCCGCATCCACTTGCTGGTGCGCGGCGACAGCCTCGCTGAATCGATGAGCGATTACCTGCGCAGCCGGCTCGACGCCGATCCGCTCATCACCATCCACTATCGCTCGCATATCAAGTCGCTCGACGGCGACGATCATTTGCGCTCGGTTACCATCGACCAGGACGGCAAGCCGGTGAAAATCGACACGCAGGCAGTGTTCATCATGGTCGGTGCGGCGCCCAATACCGAGTGGCTGTCGGGCCTGGTCGAGCTCGACTCAAAGGGCTTCGTCAAGACGGGACGTGAGGCAAATGGCGCAACCATTTTCGCCACTTCGCACCCGCGCATCTGGGCGGTGGGCGATGTCCGCGCCGGGTCGGTCAAGCGGGTCGCCTCGTCGGTCGGCGAAGGGTCGGTCGTGGTGTCCGCCATCTGGTCCGCGCTCGACAGCGACTCTCTCGACAGCGACTCTAATGCCGACCGCGCCGCCGCCGACCAGCAACAGGGCGCCAGTTCATGACCGCCATCGCCGCTTGGCACGCTTACGCCAAATCGCCCGACCCCGCCGCGCTCCACGCCTTGCTCGACCCCGACGTCACGTTCGACAGCCCGGTGGTCCACACCACCCAGCACGGCCGCGCCATCACCGCCGCTTATCTAGCCGCAGCTATGACCATCCTGGGCACCGCCGACTTCCGCTACACCGGCGAATGGCGCAGCGCGACCGGCGCGGTGCTCGAGTTTGAAACCGTGATCGACGGCATCGCGGTCAATGGCGTCGACATCATTCGCCTGACCGATGACCGCCAGCGCATCGCCGGGTTCAAGGTCATGATCCGGCCATTGAAGGCGGTGAATATGGTCCACCAGAAGATGGCCGAAATGCTCGCCGCCTCAGGCCGCACGGCTCCACAAGGCGCCTAGCTCAACATCGAGCGTATCGGGCGTGAACGGGTCGAGTCCAGAACCCGGATAAAGGCAATATTCGCCGAACTTCAGCGCGCCGCCCTCGCAATAGAAATCCACCCGAACGAACGCCTCGCCCTCGCCCATCGCCTCGGCAGAAGCAATCATCTCGGGCAAGCAGGCGGGCGCCTCCACCGCGATCGGATCGGTCGACAGCGGTCGCCAGTCGAGGTCGAACTGGCTCCATCGATGCCGCGCCCCACGACCTTCATGGACCTGCACCAGCGCCGCCCGCCCGCCGAACACATAGACCTTATAGTCGATCGGCAGTTCGGCCCCGCCGATATAGGGTTCGACCAGCACCAGCCGCCGCGCAGCGCCATAATGCCATTCGTCGAGCCACCCGCCATATGCACGCTTGATCCAGCCAATCGCCGCCGCCCTGGCCCGCGCATAATCGGCGGCGCATCGAACCACGACAAACTGCCCGCAACCGTGATTGGCCTTGACGATAAACGGCATCGACCATGGCGCGACCTCGGGCAGGACTTCGCCGAGCCATAAGGTCGGGATTGACCGCGCCCTACCTAGCCGCACTTCCGCGATCGCCTTGGCATGCGCCTTGTCGGTCAGCAACGCGAGCGAATGCCGCCGGTCGTTAAGCTTGCGCCACTGCACCCATTCGGTGAACCGGCCCGGCGCGTCGAGTTGGGGCCAGCGCCCGTGCCGCCAGCGATACGCCACCGCCACTCGCCACCGCGCCCAGGGCGGAGCAGCAAGCGCGATCGGGAATGGCGGCGCAAGCGCGAGCGTGTTCAAACCACGTCCCAGTGGATCGGCTTGAACGACCCGCCGTTCGATTGCAGCGCCGAGCAAGCGGTCAGCCCGATGATCAGGTCCATCTTCGCTTCGAACACGATCCGGTCGCCCGCCTTGCTTAGCGGCGGCAAGACCTTGATCTCTCCGGTATCGCCATCGACCGGGACGTTCATGAAGCAATTGAACGCGGTCGGGATCATGTCGTCGGTGACTCCATATGGCGCCAGCGCCGCCGCCAGATTACCGAAGCATCCGCGGTGCGGATTGCTATCGCCGTAGATGATCCGGAACATCTCCTTGCTGCACGGGGTGAGCAGGAAATCGTGTCGCCCGACGTCATCCTCGACGATGTCGAGCATCACGTTGGAGCGGTTCGAATAGAGCGGATCGCCAGTGGTGAGGTAAATCCGGCTGGCATAATCGATCGTCCGCCCGGCGCTGATCACCTCGCCGACGTCGTCGCGGTTGAACGCCAGCAGGTCGGCCACCTGCCCGCCAAGCGGGTCGATCACCGACAGCCGCTGGCCAGCGTCCAACATGATCGCGGCCCCGCTGCGAGGCGCAATTTCATGCGGCATCTTGAGCGTCCGACCGGCCCGAAAACGGACATTCCCAATTGTCCGACACTGCGCGCCCGCTATACTGTCGTGCCGCACTGATCGTGCCATGCTTGGCGAGCATCGGATTGATCGATCCGGCCAGCCGCTCGTCGCGCTGCAGGATGGTCCCGCGCAATTTGTCATACCGTCCCTCGGCGCGCAGCCGCTCGAACTGGTCGTGCAGGTTGAACACCATCGCCGGCGTCTCGAACCGCCGCGCCGGGCGGCTCGACCTGGGGTGAAGCCCGACGATAAAGAACGCCTCGCCGCCAAAACTCATCGCGAAATGGGGGTCGTCGGGGTCATGCTTGACGCGCGGATCAGCGGGTTGGCCGAGCCATTGGTCCTTGTCGCTGAGCGATTGCAGGCGGGCCCATAATCCCCGTTCGAATTCGGCTTCGCCGGATGGTGCGCCGGTTTCAAAAATCACGACCAGCGACTGGAAGGGGATTGGGTCGGCGCGGTAGGATTGGGCGAGGTCAAGCAGGCTGGGCATGATTCGCAAATCGTCCCATCCGGAGCGGAAATCGCGCGCCACCACGAAGCGCATGCCGTCGCGGTTGAGCGCCGCCTTGGCACCGACGCAGGGGAATTGGGGATCGCCGATGAACGCGGCAAATCGTTTGGCCAGCGGGTGATCTCGGTCTTGCGGAGCACTGAACATGCGAACTTAACGAGGAGTCGCTGATCGAGTTGCATTAACGAACTATTTTCCGCTTCAAAGCCCCATTTTGAGGGAACGAGATTGCCATTTCGAGGTTCTGTTCGCACCCTTTTATGCGAAAAAGACAAAGCCGGTGACCCCGAAAATCCTCATTGTCGAAGACGAAATGCTGGTGGCGATGGAGCTTGAGTCGATCCTGCTCGACTCCGGTTGCGAGCCGGTCGGTATCGCACCCGACCTGACCACCGTGGAAGAATATCTAAGCGAGCCGATCGAACTTGCCCTGGTCGACCTCAATCTCCGCGATGGCCCGACTGGCCCGCAAATCGGCAAGTTGCTGTGCGACTAGGGCGTCACTGTCCTGTTCATGACCGCCAACCCGCGGATGCTCGGCGATGGAATCGCCATCACCATCGGCGTGCTGACCAAACCGACCGATCCCGAAACCGTCAGATGCGCGGTCAATTATGCACTTGGTGTTCGCCAAGGCAAAGCGGTCGATCCGCCAGCCGCGCTCAAGATTTTCGGCTAGGCCTGGCGCGCAATCCGCTGGCGCTGAACCGTGATCGTTGCGGCAAGACCGTCGGGCTGCCAATCGCGATCGAATGATCCGCCCAGCTGATTGACGACGCTCAGCTCCATCAATTTGGTACCAAAGCCAGCCCGCGATGGATCTCCCTCCAGCGCCGGTCCACCGCGCTCTTCCCAATCGATCGTCACGTCATCACCGTCGGCGGATGTGCGGATTGCGACTTCGCCGGTGAATTCATACCAGCGCAAATTGTAATAATCGTGGAATCCGTCGGGCAAAGTCGACCACACCATCTGCGGGAGCGCATCGGCCATCGACCGGAACGACACGTCATGATCGCGCAGCGCATTGCGCGCGGCGACCTATGCGGGATCGACAGATAATGCAGTGTCGGTCATTCAGGCTAGCGGATCGTTTCGGTGTCAGTAACGTTTCTGCCCGACGATTCACATCCTGCTTTTGCTCCATTGTAGGTTGCGCGCGTGGAAGATCGATTCTAGCGAATTGCAAAAGGAGCTGCACTGCCTTGAATACCGACCGTGGCTCCTCCATCTGGCTGTTCCTGCTGATTGCGGCCTTGCCCTTCTTCCTGTTCGTGTCGTTTCGCTACGCGTTCGACGCGCAAAACGAGCAGCGCGCGTTGCAGGGCCAGGCCTATACCGATTCCCAATTGGTCATGGCGCGGTCGGACGCGGTGCTGGGCGAAGCGCTGGCCGTGAGCAAGGCATTCGCGGTCGACGAGGCGATTCGCTCGGGCAATGCCCAGACCGCAGTCAGCCAGATTCGTAATTTGCTCGCCGCGAGCACACGTTTCTCCGGCGCTGCGCTGGACGATAATCAGACCAGGAGCCGGCTATTCGACGAAGCTTCGGCCGGGCCGGTGCCGGGGCCCTTCCTGACCCCCGGCGCGTATTCGGTGACGTTGGTTAAAACCGCGACTTGTCATTGTGTCGTCGTCAGCCGCGGGCTGGTCGACCGGATGGGGAGCGCGCGAACGCTTCACCTCTACATCCCCAACATCATTTTCCTTCGCTTGCTGCCGGTCGCCCGCGACCAATATGCAGTCAGCGCCTTGGCCGACCGCGAAGGCCGGTTCATTGCCCGATCATTGAAGGATTCGGAACGGTTCGCCAACAGAGGCTCGGCCACGCTCCAGCGCGCATCCGCATTGGCCGCCAGGCAGGGCAGTTATTCGGGGACGACGCTCGAGGGCGCCAAAAATTATACCACCTTTGTCGGTTCGGACGTCACCGACTGGAAGGCCCATGTCGCGCTCAAGGCCCAGAGGATCGACGATCCGGCGCTGGCGTTCCGAATTGCGATCGGGATTGCGGTGCTGCTGAGCCTGCTGCTCGCGCTGCTGCTCTACCTCGTCGCGCGGCGCCAGATCGACAACACCCGCACCCTTACCCGCCGGATCCAGGAAACCCAGAAGCTCGAGGCGCTCGGCCAGCTGACCGGCGGAATGGCGCATGATTTCAACAATCTGCTGACCCCGATCGTCGGCGCGCTCGACCGGCTCAACCAGTCGCCGAACCTCGACGCGCGCGAGAAGCGCTTCGCCAAGGGCGCGCTGGAAAGCGCCGAGCGCGCCGCGACCCTGACCTCGCAATTGCTCAGCTTCAGCCGCCGCCAGAAGCTCGAGATCGCGGTGGTTGACGTTGCCCGGGCGCTCGACGACGTGTCGGGCCTCGCCGGTCAAAGCCTCGAGGTGCGCCACAAGCTCGACTGGTCGGTCGACCCCGGCACGCCGCCGATCGCCACCGACAAGGTGCAGTTCGAGCTGGCGCTGCTAAACCTAGTCCTCAACGCTCGCGATTCGATGCCTGAGGGTGGCACCGTCACGATTCGGGCGCAGGCGGTCGAAGCGAAGGGACAGAATTGCGTCGCCATTTCGGTCACCGATCACGGCACCGGGATGGACGCCGACACTCTGCGCCGCGCGCAGGAGCCATTCTTCACGACCAAGCCGCAGGGCTCGGGCACCGGCCTCGGCCTCGCCCAAGTGGTCGAGGTTGCGCGCCAGTCGGGCGGCCATATCGAAATCGACAGCGAGCTGGGGACTGGCACGACGGTACGGATTATCCTGCCGGTCGCGGCCAAGGCTGCGATCGCCGCCTCGGCCCCGGTTGCCGGGCGCACGCGCGACCTTGGCCAGAAGCTCAAGCTGCTGATCGTCGACGACAATGCCGACGTCCGCGAGACGTTGGTGCAGATGGTCGAGGCCGATGGTCATCGCGTCGAATCGGTCGCCGACGGCCGCACCGCGCTGGCCGCTTTATCCAACCGCAAACCCGATTTGTTGTTGGTCGATTTCGCAATGCCCGGGCTCAATGGTGCGGAAGTCATCGCCAAGGCGCACGAGATCCATCCTGGGCTGCCGTGCCTGCTGATCACCGGTTATTGGGACAGCGATTCACTTGCGGCGTCGGGAGTCACCTGCCCGATCCTGCGCAAGCCATTCACCCACGACGCGCTGCGCGATGCGATGGCGGCCGCGCTCAACCAAGGCTAGAGGCACACCGTCATGCGCAATGACTGACTTCGACCCCGAGCAGCTTGGTCCCGGCTTGGTCCGAATAGGTCATCGCCAGCGTCGCCCCCGCGTCGACGAAGCGGCGCATTTGCGGCGCGGTGCAGCTTTGCGCGATCACCGCCTGCGTCAACCGCGCCCTGACCGCGGCATTGTTCCGAATATCGTTGGGGCCTGACACGCGATAGGCGAGCGCCAGCGTCCGGCCCTTCGCCGTCACCCCGACCAATTGCGTGATCTCGTCGATCCTCAGCGGCAGCTGCGACTTGCTGCCTTCGGCCTCGCGTCGGACCGCGCGCACCACCGGATCGTCCGCCGGCTTGCCGCCGACCACGATTTCCTCGTCGCTGGTCAGCACGCCGGCCTGCATCAGTTCGTCATAATTCGGGTACCAGACGTTGGCCGGCGGGGTCGCCATCACCCGGTCGATGAATGGCTGCGCGATCCCCGCCTCTCGGTAGAGTTCGCTGTTCCCGGCAATCATTCCGGCGCGCATCGCGCCGTCCGTTCCGGGAAAGTCGGGCTGGTGAAAACCGATGTTCGCCAGTCGGTTGGCCATCCGCTCGTGCCCCGCGAGCAGGATGATGGTGCAAGCCGACACGCAGCGATCGACGACCTGCGTATCGAGACGCTTGGCGCGGATCAGCCTGGCGATCTTGTCGGCGTCGAAAATCCGCCCGCCGATCGAATTGAGATGCACCGCCTTCACCGCCGGATGCTGGTCGATCAAACTGCGGAAGGCTTGCCACGATCCCGACGCCAGCGCGCCATCGATCAGCAGGATCCGGCCGTCGGCACTGACCGTCATGCTGGCCGGCTTGCCAAGCACGTCGCGGCCCAGCGCGAGCTTGCCATATTCGCTGGTCATCAACCAGTAATTGCGCGCCTGGACCAGCGACCCCATCAGGCCGAGCACGAGCAGGATGCGCGCGATATTGGCCCATAGCTGCGTGCCACCTCGCGCCGCATGATTGCCCGCCGATCGCCAGATTCCAACCACCGCCCACGTCCGCACCGCGACGAACAGCAGGAAGAACAGCAAGGTCGCCACCGCCACCGCCTGCAGCGAGTCCGACTTGGTCGAGAATAACGCCAGCCCCGCCGACAGCGCGATGAACAGGATGGTGCTGATCACCCCGCCGACCAGGAACCAGCTTTTGGTCAGCGACAGATGCCCGCGCCAATGCCGGACGATGAAATTCTCGTCGAGATCATCTTCCTCGGCCAGCACGTCGTCCGCGTAACGGTAACTCATTCGCTCATCCCCCGATTTGGCGCGGGTTTGAGCCGATTGCGCGGTCGCTTGGCAAGCCTTCGCTCGGCCAACCCTTCCCTTTTCGGGAATCTTGCGTTAGGGGCGGCGGCTTCCACACAGCATCGCTGAGGGAAATCCATTGCGGGAGGCAGCTTTGCTGTCGTCTGGACCGCTAAACTTCGACGTCTTCGTCGAACCCAGAAGTCTTCGTCCGGGGTCCAGCGAGACAAAACGAGAGTGATTTAAATGGCCAAGAAAATTACCGGATACATCAAGCTGCAGGTGCCCGCGGGCGCTGCCAATCCGTCGCCCCCGATCGGGCCGGCTTTGGGTCAGCGCGGCGTCAACATCATGGAATTCTGCAAGGCGTTCAACGCCGCCACGCAGGATCTGGAAAAGGCGATGCCGATCCCGACCGTGATCACCGTCTACGCCGACCGCAGCTTTTCGTTCACCACCAAGACCCCGCCGGCGAGCTTCCTGATCAAGAAGGCCGCCAAGCTCAAGTCGGGTTCCAAGGAACCGGGCAAGATCAGCGCCGGCAACATCAAGCGCTCGCAGCTCGCCGAGATCGCCGAGATGAAGATGAAGGACCTCAATGCCAACGACATCGAGGCAGCAACCAGGATCATCGAAGGCTCCGCTCGCGCGATGGGCCTCCAGGTAGTGGAGGGTTAAGACCATGGCCAAGCTCACCAAGAAATTGAAGGCACTCGACGGCAAGGTTGATTCGAACAAGAATTATGGCGTCGAGGAAGCGATCACATTGGTCCGCAGTCTCGCCACCGCCAAGTTCGACGAGACGATCGAAGTCGCATTGAACCTGGGCGTCGACCCGCGCCACGCCGACCAGATGGTCCGCGGCGTCGTCAACCTGCCCAAGGGCACCGGCAAGGACGTCCGCGTCGCGGTGTTCGCGCGCGGCGACAAGGCCGAGGAAGCCACCAAGGCCGGTGCCGAAGTGGTTGGCGCCGAAGATTTGATGGAAGCCATCCAGGGCGGCCGCAGCGACTTCGACCGCGTCATCGCCACCCCCGACATGATGGGTGTCGTCGGCCGTCTCGGCAAGGTGCTCGGCCCCAAGGGGATGATGCCCAACCCGAAGCTCGGCACCGTCACGCCCAACGTCGGCGAAGCGGTTCGCCTGGCCAAGGCCGGCCAGGTCGAGTTCCGCGTCGAAAAGGCCGGGATCATCCACGCCGGGATCGGCAAGGCGAGCTTCCCCGAAGCCGACCTCAAGGCCAATTTCGACGCCTTCCTCGACGCTATCGTCAAGGCCAAGCCGTCAGGCGCCAAGGGCAAATATGTCCAGAAGGTCGCGCTTAGCTCGAGCATGGGCCCCGGCGTCCGCCTCGACACCGCAGAAATCGCGGGCGTCTGACCCCTCTAATTCCCTCCCGCCAGAGCGGGAGGGGTCGACTCGCCCTAAGCGAGCGGGGGAGGGAATGTCTTCAATCGAGGGCGCGGAGCAATCCGCGCCCTTTTTTTGCGCCCGGCCACACCCTACGGCAGCCCAATCTTCACAAATGTTCACAGTGACCATGATCGCCCGACCAGGTCCGGAAATTGCCGTAGCTGTCACCGTTACCACGCGTGGCGGTTCACGGAAGCGCCCGTCTGCCCAACGCGCGCGTGACGCGACTCAGGTAGTTTTCCGACAATGAAAAAGAGCCGCACCGAGCCAAGCAGGCGAAATCCTACATAGCGAGTGATTTTTGCGACGCGATACTGCCTGCCTTTTGCGATCGGGGGGTGCTGGTCGGAGCCAATGTCCGATTTGAGTGGAAACCGAACATAGAAAGCGCCGCCAGCGTCTCCACTGACGGCGCCTCCAACGTCCGGTGCCGGATTGTTTTCAGACGCGGGTAGCGGACATGCGAGCGCGGCGACGCATTGCGCCGCCGACGAATCCGAAGCCAGCGATCATCAGCGCCCAGCTGGCAGGCTCCGGAACTGCAGTGATGGTCGCCGAGAAAGTCAGATCCTGGGATCCATTGACGACCTGAGTGAAAGTCAGCTCATCAAGATTCGCGCCGAGAGCCCTCCCGGTGATCGCCCGGCCCAAGTTCGGGTTCGCATTCGAGACAGCGCAAGCGCCACCGCCGAACGGGTTGCAGGACGAGACGGTCGCCTGACCCGTGCCGGTGGTATAGTAGGTGCCAAGGAACGCAACATAGTTCTGGCCCGCCGTAAGCGCGACGCCGGTCGGATTAAAATTGAGCAACCCCGAAGCGCCCGCGACGGCGGCGCTGCGCCAGATCTCGGCACCCGGCACGAATGTCGTAGCGAGCGGACCGTTCAAAGCGTAAACGAAGGCTTGGACCGATGTCAGCGTTGACCCGCCAGACAAAGTGAACTGGAGGTTGGTCAGGCTGCCGGTGGCAGGAGCGGTGAAGCTCTCCCCGATGAAGACGGTTTGGCAGCCGCCCCCCTGATATGGCCAGCCGCAAAGAGGCCCGACGGTCGAGCCGCTGTTTGAATTGCTGACCGTTTGGGCGTGGGCCGAGCCGGCGCCAAACGCGACAACGGCAGCAGCTGTGAGCAGAAGCTTCTTCATGACAATGATCCCCTTGGACGGCATCGAGACAGGGGGGCTCTCGTTCAAAAACCAGTCGGCTTCCGAACTCCTCAACCCCAAATGAAAGCTACAGGGAGAGGCTAGTTACTCTCCCCGACGCGCAGCCGACCTCGCACGCGTCGATGACGCTACGGTGAATATTCAATTAAGGTTTGAATGAGTCCCATCTCGGGGGCCAGTGAAGACAGCCCTACGACCCGCGCTTTGGCCTTGTTCAGCGCCCGTGCGGCGGTCTGGGCTCCTGCCTTCGCAGGAGTACCGCTGGGACGGCAAAGCACCCGCGCACCTCCTGAGCCCTCGAGGCGGCGGACAAACGCGACTCCTCGCTCGCTTATTTGCGGGCCAGACTCGCGGCACTCGACGCCTCGCCCAACTCCGATTAATCAGGCCCCATGGAGATCGAGGGTGATTACCGCCGGGATGGCTATGCGCTGGTGCGCGAGATGGTGCCGCGCGGGGTTGCGCGCGCGTTGATGGCCAAGCTCAAGGCCGACATGCCGCCCGGCCCGATCACCCCGCCGACCGAGACGATCGAGATCCTCAACCGTCCGGCGGTCGATATTTACGGCAACGCCTATCCGCCGATGCAGGCATTCCTGTGGGCGCTGACCCCGGCGATGGAGATCGTCACCGGCCGGCGGCTGATCCCGACCTACGATTATTTCCGCATCTATCGCGAGGGCGACATCTGCCGCGTCCACCGCGATCGCCCGGCGTGCGAGCATAGCCTGTCGCTGACCCTCGATTATAGCGACGACGTGCCGTGGGCGCTCGAGGTCGGCGCGGCGGGCGCGGACGGTCCCGACGATCATTATGCCGACGACTTCGGCACCGAGCCGAGCCTGGCAATGGCGATGGGGGTCGGCGATGCGGTCGCCTATCGCGGGGTCGATCATCGCCATGGGCGGACCAAGCCCAACCCCAATGCCTGGTCGGCGCACCTGTTCCTGCACTGGGTCGACCCCGATGGCCCGTTCGCCGACCAGGCGTTTGACGGTGCCGGCGAGTCCCGGCCGGTCAATTTCACCTTCGCCGACCCGGTGGTGCGCGGATGAGCGGCGCGTCGATCCTCAACTGGCAGCAATATGAAGCCGCGCTCGACCCGCTGACCAAGGAATTGAGCGACGCCGCGCGCTGGATCCAGGAGACTGGCCAGCGCGTCGTCATCCTGTTCGAGGGCCGCGACACCGCCGGCAAGGGCGGCTCGATCGACATGTTCGCGCGCACCCTCAACCCGCGCCAGTGCAAGGTCGTGGCGTTGTCCGCCCCGTCGCGGCGCGAACAGGGCCAATGGTATTTCCAGCGTTATGCCGAGCATTTCCCGTCGAAGGGCGAGATCACTTTGTTCGACCGCAGCTGGTACAACCGCGCCGGGGTCGAAAAAGTGATGGGTTATTGCAGCGAGGACCAGGCCGAAGCCTTCCTCCGCGCGACCCCCGAATTCGAGCGGCATCTGGTCGAGGATGGCATGCTGCTGTTCAAATATTGGCTGTGCGTCGACCAGGATCGTCAGGAAGAACGCTTCACCAACCGCCTCAAGAACCCGCGCCGGCGGTGGAAATTGTCGCCGATCGATATCGAATCGCGCACCCGCTACGACGCCTACACCGACGCGCGCGAGAAGATGCTTGCCGCGACCCACACGGATTGGGCACCGTGGACCCTGGTCGATTTCAACGACCAGTCGGTCGGGCGGCTGACGTTGCTGCGCGACCTGCTCGACCGCCTGCCCGATACCGAGCTTCCGACCCCCGACATCGACTGGCCCGGCCTGACCAACGAACCGCGCCGCGAGAAATATGGCGTGTTGAACCCGATCGCCAATTATCCGGTGGCGCTCACGACCTGATCCGGCCTCTTGCGCAAGCGCAAGATTGGCTCATCATTGGGCCTCTTGCGCAAGCGCAAGATTGGCCTAGCAATAACCGCTTAAACGCCATCGTGGGGGGCATCCATGCCAGCGACTAAGCTGATCTCGAAGCTGATCATTTACTATCTCGTCATCATCGCCGGCGTGTGGCTGGTGCTGACCGCTTGGCCCGACATCCGCCATTATTTGCCGATCGGCGGGGCCGAGCACCTCATCACCGACGCCAGCAAGTCGAGCTCGCTCAAGGCCGCCGCGGCCGAGGCGCAGGTCCGGACATTGGGCCAGAGCCTGGGCTGGATGACGGTCGCGATCCTCGGCGCTTTGGTCACCGCGATCCCGGTCAGCTGGGTCTATATGGCGACCCGCACTTCGGAAGAATATGACCAGTCGCTGATCAGCTCGATCCTGATCCTGCCGGTGGTGGTGACCTCGATCGTGGTGGTGGTCCAGGGCAGCCTGGCGCTGGCGTTCGCGCTTGGCGGGATCGCCGGGGCGGTGCGGTTCAAGAACAGCCTCAAAAGCTCGGGCGACGCGCTCTACATCTTGCTGTCGGTCGGGATCGGCCTGTCATCGGGGATCGGCGCGGTCGAGCTGGCGTTCGTCATGAGCCTGGCGTTCAACATCTGCTTCGTCATCCTGTGGATTACCGAATATGGCGAGCGCGAGGGGATGAAGCGCTACATGACCGACTTCGATCCGCTCAAGGGCCCGGCCAGCGCGCCGGTCGCCAATGTGGCAGTTGGGGGCCCCCCGACCGCCGCCGAAGCCGTTCCCGACGCCAATCCCCCGCCGGTGGGCTGAGCTAGAGACAGGTCTTGAGCAGTTTGGCCTGGGCACCTGAGTTGGTGGCGATGTCGGCGAAGAAGCCGCCGAGGAACGCGGTCGCCTTTGATGCGGATCTCGGATCGAGCCCGGGGACAGCGGCGTAATTCGCCATCAGCGCCGGCTGCATCGACCGCATCCGCGCCATCTCGACCAAAGCCTCGGCATTGTGGCGACAGAAACCGCGATAGCGCCGCTGGCGAACGCTCGCCACGTTGATCGCGTCCGGCGCGACCGCGTACGGCGTATCGACAAGCCCCGAAAAGTCCCAGTCGTAGGGAACGGGGTAGAGCGTCGCCGAGGCCCCGCCCTGCGGCCCGACCAATGGCGAATTGTGGCAGCAGCTATCGCCCGGCGGCCCCGCCTGCATCGCCCAGTCGAGATTGGCGACCATATATTCGAACAGCCCGACCCGCGCCGCATCGGGCGGGCTCAGCTGCGCCACCGGGATGCGCTCGCCGACCTTGGCCTCGCGCATTCCGTTGCGGCGCGCGACATCGTCGATCGGCTCGAGGAAAAACCCGATCCGCGAAATGATCGGTGAGCCCGCCGCAGTGACGTAATCGACCTGCACCAGCCGCGCGCGAAAGCTCATCGGCGTCAGCTGGTTGTACAATTTGTAGGTCGCATATTCGAGCCGCAGGTAATTCTGGAACGCCTCCGCCGCGCGGCAATGGGTGACCAGCTTGAGCTTGTGCTGCCCGGCGAACAACGATCCCGCGGGCGGTGGCGCGGTGAACACGACGCGCAGCGGCGGGAATTGGCACACGTCGCGCTCGCGCCGGGTGATCCCGCGCAGCGCGAGCTGAATCGGCAGCACATCCTGGCTGCCGTTGACGCCGATCGTGCCGGGCACGACATTGCGCGAATCCGGCCCGCCGCGCGCCAGTGCATCGACCGGGCCCTTGATGGTGATGTGGATCACCTCGTCCGACGCGAACAAAGGCTTGGCCGGTTCGGGCGGGGCGGCGGACGAAGGCGCGGCGACGAGCGCCAGTGCGGCCAATGCAAATCGGGCCAATGCACATCGAATTGCCAGTTTCATTGCACACTCCTGCTTGCTGCATGGGGGATGAGTTTGTCACCGAGGATCTCGAGCCAGCCGAGCGCGCCATGATAATAACGCGAAATGCCGGTATCGATCTGCACCAACGTGCCGTTGTGGAGGATCCCGACGCCCGCCAGCCGCGGGGTATGGCCGATCACCATCCGTTTCGCGCCCTGCCCGGCCAGGGCCGACGCCAGCTCATTGTCGATCGTCGGCCGGCCGGCCGCGGGGATCCCGTCATCGCCGCCGCGAAGCACCAGTCCGCGATACCATAATGGCCCCATCTGGTCGTTGATGATCGCGTCGTCGCTCGAATCGTCGGCGACGATCGCGGCGCGCGCGCGGCGGTTGATTTCGTCCAGCGGCACCAGTGCATATTTGGCGCTGATCCCGCCATGCACGAACAAGGTGTCGCCGACTTTGGCCACCGCCGGCAGCGTCGCCACCCAGCGCCCGAGCTCACCCGCTGGTGCCCAAGCGGTATTATGCTCGACCTTGCCGAGCGGCGTATCGGCAATCCACATTGCGCGGATCGCCTTGGGGCTGAGCGACGGGTCCTTCACACGGTAATAATCGACGATCACCTTGGCATTGGCAGTGAAGGCGGCGTCGCGCCGCGCCTTGCTCTGGTGGTCGGCAAAGGCGGCATATTCGCCCGCCGTGACATAGCGATAATCGCCGATCACCTGCATCGCCTCGTGATTGCCCATCAGCACGATCACCCGCCCCCCGGCGCGCTTGGCCTCGCCGTCGAGCTGCATCAAATGGCGGATGATCTTGAGGCTGTCGGCGCCGCGATCGACCATGTCGCCGGTCTGGACGAGGACCGTCTTGCCACCGATCCAATGATTGGCCGGATCGACCAATTTGGCGTCGCGGGCAATGTCGATCCACGCGGAAAAGTCGCCATGCAGATCACCCACCGCGACGATCCGCGCGGGTACGGTTTGCGCCGCCGCGGGGATCGCAGTCAGCATCATCAGCGCCATTAACAACAAGCGACGGATCATCCACCCGCTCCCCGCAACCAAGCCCGGATGGAGGCCCGCCCGCGCGCGCTTTGTCAAGCATCGACTCATCGCGGGTTGAATCGCGGCGCAGTTACGGTATAGGCGCTGCCACGCGACCCGGCTTGCCGGTGCGCACTCGTCCGAGACAGTCGCTGCCCCCGCATCCGCGAGGGCTTAATCCGCGGCCTAGACGGGGAACGGAATCAAGCGGGCCGCGCTGATGCGCCTCTCCGCCGTGCGTTGCTAGCAGCGCCATCGATCCAGCCCCCCGGACATATTGGGACAATCGTTTGCGCGATTGTGCCCGCCCATTGGTCGGATGGTCCGGCCGGTGGAATGGTTAGGAGTATGGCATGGATCGTTCGCAAAAGGCCGATCTGGTTACCGAGCTCAAGAATGTCTTCAGCGAGACCAGCGTGGTGGTTGTCACCCGCAATCTCGGCCTGACGGTGGCCCAGTCCACCGACTTGCGTCTGAAGATGCGCGATGCCGGTGCCCAGTTCAAGGTCGCGAAGAACCGCCTTGCCCTGATCGCGCTCGAGGGTTCGAAGTATAGTCCGATCGGCGACCTGCTTACAGGTCCGACCGCTCTGGCCACTTCGATCGACCCCGTTGCGGCCGCCAAGGTCGCAGTGGACTTCGCCAAGACCAACGACCGATTCGAAATCGTCGGCGGTGCAATGGGCGAAACCCTTCTCGACGTGAACGGGATCAAGGCGTTGGCAGCACTTCCCTCGCTCGATGAGCTAAGGGCCAAGCTGCTCGCGACGTTTATGGCTCCTGCAACCCAGTTCGTTCGCACACTTGTAGAACCCGCATCCAGTTTTGCGCGGGTCCTGCAGGCGCGGGTCGATCAGCAGCAGGCTGCATAACAAACTTTCAACGCATCAAACCCGGGGCCGCGAGCCCCGCAAGGAGTAGAAAATGGCTGATCTGAAGAAAATGTATGACGACGCTTCAAAGCTAACCGTCATCGAAATGGCTGAATTCGTGAAGATGCTCGAAGAAGGTTGGGGCGTTTCGGCCGCCGCTGCCGTTTCCGCTGCGCCGGCTGCCGCTGCCGCTGGCCCGGCTGTCGAAGAGCAGACCGAGTTCGACGTGATCCTCACCGGCGACGGTGGCAAGAAGATCAACGTCATCAAGGAAGTCCGCGCCCTCACCGGCCTCGGCCTTGGCGAAGCCAAGACCCTCGTTGAATCCGCCCCCAAGGCGATCAAGGAAGGCGTCAACAAGGAAGAAGCCGAGAAGATCAAGAAGCAGATCGAAGAAGCCGGCGGCACCGTCGAGCTTAAGTAAGCCAGCGCGCCTTTGGCGCGCGCGGACTCATCCCGGCGAAGGCCGGGATCCAGGTCTGAGAATTTCGTGGGTGTCTTGAAGCGCCTGCGGATGGGAAGGGCGGCCTCGCAAGGGGTCGCCCTTTTTCCGTTCAGGCCCCGATCAACCGATACCCCACGCCCGGCTCGTTGATCAGCATCCGGGGCTGCGACGGATCGGCTTCCAGCTTCTGGCGCAGCGCGCGCATCAGGACGCGGAGATATTCGGTCTGGTTTTCCTGCGCCTTGCCCCAGCCGGTGCGAAGCAGGATCTGGTGGGTGATGACTCGGCCCGGCGCCTTGGCGAGCTCGGCCAGCACGATCCATTCCTTGGGCGTCAAATGCACCTCCGCACCGTCGCGGTGGACCGTCCGCCCGAGCAGGTCGATCGTCAGCGCGCCGACCTCGACCACCTGCCGCTCGGCCTCCCCCGCGAGTTGCTGGCGAAGCGCGGCGCGGACCCGGGCGAGCAATTCCTCGGTGTCGAACGGCTTGGTCACATAATCGTCCGCCCCCAGGTCGAGCGCCGCGACCTTCTGCTCGATGTCCTCGCGCGCCGACACGATGATCAGCCGTGCTGGCGAATCGCGGCGCAGCGCCTCGACCAGTTCGAGCCCGTCGCGATCGGGCAGGCCGAGGTCGAGCAGGATCAGTTCGGGCTTGTCGATCGCCTTCGCCGCCAACGCCTCGCGCGCGTTCGATGCTTCGACCACCTGGTAACCAGCGCGGGTCAGCGTCGTCCGCAGCAGCAGGCGGATCTGCGATTCGTCATCGACGATCAGGATCTTGGGCGCCTTGGCGGGCATTATCCCGCGACCGTCAGGCTCGGGCCGAAGCGCATCGCCACCTTGATCCCGCCGAGCGCTTCATCGGGGCCGATCACAACCGTCCCGCCCATCGCCTCGACGAAGCCCTTGACGATGGCGAGGCCGAGCCCGGTGCCGCCCTTGGTGTCCGAACCGGAAATGTCGCGGAAGGAATCGAAATTGGCTGCCCCCGGATCAACCGCGGCGGCATTGGCGACGGCCAGTTCGACCCCGCCATCCCCGCTCGCCCCGCGAATTTCGATCGGTGCGTCGGCGGCCGAATGGCGAAGCGCATTATCGACCAGATTGATCACGCAATGATGGAGCAGATGCGGGTCGAGCCTGACCAACGGCAAATCGGCGGGAAGCTTCACCGCAATCTTGCGCCCACCCATCGCCGGCTGGAGATCGCGCAGCGCTGCGCCGACCGCGTCGACCAGGTCGACCGCCTCGGTATGAAGCCGGACCGCACCCGCCTCGATCCGCGCCATGTCGAGCAAGTTGGTGATGTAACGCTCGAGCTTGGCCGCCTCGCTGGCGATCGTCCCGACCAATGGATCGGCATCGCGGTCACGGCGCAATTCGCCTGCCGCGCCGATGATCGCGGTCAGCGGGGTGCGAAGGTCATGCCCGACCGACGACAGCAACGCCCCGCGCAGCCGGTCGCGCTCGCGCAGCCCGCTCAAATCCTGCATCTCGGCCTCGGCCTGCATCCGGCCCAGCGCGAGCGCGACCTGGTCGAGCAGATTGACCAATAGCGGCTTCTGCTCGTCGGTCAGCGCCGGCGTGCCGTCGTCGCGCGCCAGACCCATTGCGGCGACTACGCCTTGCTCGGTGCGCACCGGGAAGAACAGCCAGTCGGCGGGATCGAGCCGGTTGGTGCCGCGCCCCGCGGGCTCGCCGCTGGTCAGCGTCGCCAAGGCAGCGGCGATGTCGCTCAAGGTCATCGCGGCATGGCCCGGCGCCTGCGCGATCGGCTCGGGTGTCGGCAGGCCCGACAGCAGAGCCGCATTGCAATCGAATACCCGTGCGATTTCCTTGCACGCCACGTCGCCAATCTCCTGCTTGGTGCGGCAGGTGAGCAGGTTGTGCGCAACCCCGGCGATGGTCGCATTGCGGTTGGCATTGGCATCCGCCCGCCGCGCCTGGCCGCGGACGCGGGCGGCGAGCTGGCTGGTGACGACCGCGACGATGAACAGCACGAGCACGGTGACGATGTCCTCGGGCTTGTCGATGCGGAAGGTGTGGATCGGCTGGGTGAAGTAATAATTGAAGCTCAATGCCGAGGCGAAGGCCGCGACCAACGCCGGGCTCAAGCCGTAGAAAGTGGCGGCGGCGAGCACCGGCGGGATGAACAGGAGGTCGACCGGTGAATTGCCGAAGCGCGGCTCGATCAGCAGTCCGGCGAGAGTCGCCGCAGCAACCATCAGCAGCGCCTCGAGATAGGGGCGGATCAGCGCGATCAATCCCGGGTCGCGATCGTCGATCGACTTGAAGCCAATGTTTTCCATCGCTGCAAAGTGCGACCTCGGCGTCGCTTCGTCGAGTGCAATCGGATGATTTTCATGGTGTCCTGACGGCGAGCCGCGCAGTTCCACATGGAATCTTTATGCCCCGCGCCCCCAGATGCCCCCCATGACATCAGTGACCATAGCATCCGGCGAGCCCGGCATTCTCGATTCGGATACCGAGCACCAGCCGGGCGGCAAGCTGCCGGTGCTGATGCTCGGCGCGATCGGCGTGGTCTATGGCGATATCGGCACCTCGCCGCTCTACGCGATGAAGGAAAGCTTCATCGGGCCGCATCCGCTGGCGGTCGATCCGCTGCATATCTTCGGCGTGCTATCGCTGATCTTCTGGTCGCTGATGCTGATCGTGACGGTCAAATATGTGTTCGTCGCGATGCGCGCCGACAATCGCGGCGAAGGCGGCAGCTTCGCCTTGCTGGCGCTGATCCAGCGGAGCATCGGCGGCGGGCGATGGACCAAGCCGATCATCATGCTCGGGGTGCTCGCGACCTGCCTGTTCTTTGGCGATGCGATGATCACCCCGGCAATCTCGGTGCTGTCGGCGGTCGAGGGGCTGACCACGGTCAATGAGGGATTTGCACGCTTCGTCATCCCGATTTCGATCGTCATCCTGATCGGCCTGTTCCTGATCCAGGCGCGCGGGACGGCCAAGGTCGGGTTGATCTTCGGCCCGATCATGCTGGTCTATTTCGCGATTCTCGCCACGCTCGGGGTGGTGAACATCGCCAAGCATCCCGAGATCCTCGGCGCGCTTAACCCGTGGTGGGCGGTCAAATTCTTCATGTTCAACCCCAAGCTCGCGTTCCTCGCGATGGGCTCGGTGTTCCTCGCGGTGACGGGGGCGGAAACGCTCTACGCCGACATGGGGCATTTCGGGCGCAAGGCGATCAACTGGTCGTGGCTGATCCTCGTCTACCCATGCCTGACGATCAATTATCTCGGCCAGGGTGCGCTATTGCTCGGCAACCCCGCGGCGGTCAGCAATCCATTCTATCTGATGGCCCCCGATTGGGCGCGACTGCCGATGGTCATCGTCTCGACCATGGCGACGATCATCGCCAGCCAGGCGGTCATCTCGGGCGCGTTCTCGGTCACTCACCAGGCGGTCCAGCTCGGCTATCTCCCGCGCCTCAAGACGCTTCACACCAGCGAGAAGGCCGCCGGCCAGATCTACATTCCGATCGTCAACTGGGCCCTGTTGTTCATGGTCGTGTTGCTGGTGGTCACTTTCGGCCAGTCGAGTAACCTCGCCTCGGCCTACGGAATCGCGGTGACGGGCACCATGTTCATCACCACCATCCTTACCTTCTACGTCGTCCGGTATGGTTGGCGATATAACCTCTTCCTATGCTTGCTCTCGACCGGATTCTTCCTCCTGATCGACGCTGCATTCTTTTCGGCCAGCTCAGTGAAACTCCTCGAAGGAGGCTGGTTTCCGCTGGCGCTGGCAATCGCGATTTTTACAGTGATGACGACCTGGAAACGCGGCCGCGAACAGGTGGTAAAACGCACCAGCGAAGGAAGCATGCCTATGAAGGATTTTGTTGACAATATTGCCGCCGCGTCACTGACGCGGGTCGCGAATACGGCTGTCTTCATGACCGTCAACCCAGACGTTGTCCCAAACGCATTGCTGCACAACATTAAGCACAACGGCGTCCTTCACGAACGCGTCGTCATCCTTACTATCGTCGTCGAAGATATTCCCCGGGTGCCCAGGGAAGATTACATTTGGGTCGAGGATCTTGGCCATGGCTTCTGGCGCATCAAAGCACACTATGGGTTTAAAGAAACGCCGGACGTTCCGCAGTTGCTGACAGATTGCCGCCACCAAAATCTTGATTTTGATCTCATGCGGACGTCATTCTTCCTCAACCGCGAGACCATCGTGCTGGCACCGGACAAAGGCTTTGCAAAATGGCGGCGGCATCTTTTCATCTGGATGTCTCACCTTGCAACCAAGGCATCGGATTACTACCGGATCCCATCCAATCGCGTGATTGAGCTGGGCACGCAAGTGCAAATTTAACGGACGCTCTCCGGAACACCGACATCCTGCCCGGCACGCGAGCCCCGATCACGGGCCTTGTCATGCAGACTGCATTCAACGTAGGCCCCTATCACGCATATCCACGGGCATCGTGGCGCGTTTTCTGCCTGCGAGCCGCACCAGTGCTTGAGGTTGCGTTGGTGTTCAAATTCGCGTGATCAAGTCAAATTTCCCAGGTTGGGTTAAACGAAGCCGTAACCCAACCTACGACCGGCTGAAATTACGCCGTTCCCGTCAGAAATTCATGCTCAACGACAGCCTGAAGGTGCGCGATTCAATCGGGTGGAAGTGGATGTCGGCCACGCCTTCATCCGGTTCGCCGCGCAAACGCGAGGTGTAGTAATAGTCGATTGCCGATGCTCGCTTGTTGGTGAGGTTGAATCCATCGAGCTTCACCTGCAGCGTCCGGCTGAATTTATAACCGATGTTGGCATTCGCCGATGACGTCGCTTTCGAGCGGACCGAATTGTTCTCTGTTAACGGGCGCGGACCGAAGTAACGCAATTGCACCGCGCCAAACCACGGTCCCACATTGTCCACCGCCACGGCGAGCGAGGCGACACCCTCGACCGCACCTGGCACGCGATTGCCTTCCAGTGCACTGTCACGGAACCGCGCCCGCGCGAACGCGAGATCCGCATCGATGGTCAGCCAGTCATTCACCTTGTAATAATTGGCTAGTTCAAATCCCACCCGTTTGCTCGGCCGACCGGCCTCGGTGGTGCCAGCGTCACCGACAAAAATCAATTCAGAATCGAAATTAAGCTGATACAACGATAGTGATGTTTGCAGGCCGGGCAGTGGCACCGTACGAACGCCCAGCTCGAACCCTTTTGATCGCGACAGTGGTGTCACGCGGTCAACCCTCTCGCTGGTTTTCGGGTCGATATTGATGACCGTGCCGCGTGCGTCGTTGCTATGGAAGCCACCACCGAGATTGATATAAAACTCGGTGTTTGCCCACGGACCGAAGATGAGATTCAGCTTGGGACTGGCGATGCTCGCCGTGCGCGTGCCGGAATTTTCTGACTGATCGCTGCTCACCTTGAAGCGATACGTGTCTGCGCGCAACCCGGCCACGGTGCGAAATGTCCGTGTCCATTTGGTAGCGTTGTCGAACCACACGCCGGCACTTGTTTCTACTATATGGTCGCTGCGGGTGGTCGATATCACCTGCCGCGCCCGGGTGTTCTGCAGCGCGTTTTGGATATTGTCGTGGTGCAACTGCAAACCGACCTGGTTGGTACTTTCGCGGCCAAATAAGTTGCTCGCCCAGGCATGGCGCAGGTTGATGGCAATCATGGTGCGCTGATCTGGCTGGGAAAACTGATCGCCGTCCACCGGGTTGTCGAGAAAGTAGGTGAAGTTTGAAAACAAATTCAGCTTCCAGTGCACGACATAGGCATTGACTTCGGTCGAGCTATTTGCCGAGCTTTGGCGCCACGCACCCGAAACGCTGTACCGATGTGCCTTCCCACCATCAGTCGGATCGATCAGGTCGAAGCGGCCCAATGCGCCGCTGTCGACAGCGCGACGTGGAATTTGATCGGTGGCATTCCATTTGGCGTCGTAGCCCATCGCGGTTACATTCCAGCCGTTGGCCCGGTCGCCGCGTGTGTAGCGCAACACCGCATTTACCTTTTCAAAATTATCAGGCTTGGTAAATGGGCCATCGCTACGCATCACTTCAAGTGCGTACAGCAATTTGCCTGCCTCGATAGCCGGCGAATCCGCGACCAGAAAACGCCGATAGCCATTCTGGCCAACGCCAAGGTTCAGCACGCCCGATGCGAGCGCGTCCGCATAGGTCAGTTCGACCGCGCCTGCAGACGAGAAATCACCTTCACCGGCGTCGTACGGCCCTTTTTTGTAACGTAGGCCTGTGGCAAGTTCGGGAATGACGAAATTCAAGTCGGTCCAACCCTGGCCGTGGCTGTGGCTGCGCTGATTAACCAGCATGCCATCGACCGAGGTACGTAAATCGGTGCCGTGATCGAGATTGAAGCCGCGCAGATAGAACTGGTTTGCCTTGCCTTCGCCGCTGTGCTGGCTTACGACCAGCCCCGGTGTGGCCTCCAGCAATTCGCCGGGCCGGTATGCCGTTCGCGCGTCGAGTTGCTTTTTTGTCACGGTTCCCACGCTGGCAGAATCGGCGACGCCGACCTGCTTGGTAGCTGAATCGGTGACGACGATCTTCTCTAGCGTTTGCTCGCCGCTTGCCCAGACCGATGGGGCGAAGGCGGTAGACAGGGAGAGCATCAATGCGGACGCGGCAGGTCGAAGGTCACGCGCGTTAGTCTGACGCAGTTCGAAACGATGTAATGGACTAGTTATATTCAAAGTAATCTCCAAGCCGACACCCACCGATGGGATGCCGGTCAAAAAAGTCAAGCACAGGCGCAACCATGCGACGCGAAAGCGCGGCATGGAAGCGTTTGATTTGGGATCAGCAGGCAGGCAAGTCAGGCCTGCTGTTAAGGGGTGAACCTAGATGACGACGCGGGGCGGTCGCTCCAGAGGTGGTTCAGTCCGCGTGCGGAAACTCAAGGCGAGTTCCGTGAAAACGACACGATCCGCCGTGTCTGTTGAAGGCGGGTTATGGTGAAGCAGCATCCCGTCGAGATCGAGCGCCATACGATTAGAAGCTTGCACTGATGGCGACGCTTGTTCGTGCGCGTTGACATACACCACGTCACTGCTGTCTAGGTCATGATCGTGTGTGGCAGGCGTTACATGGCTGTGCGGGTGAGGATGGTGATGTTCCAAATCGGCATCGTGATCAACGTGGCTGTGACCGGAGTCAGAGGCATGTTCTTGCGCGACTGTGGTCGAAAGGTGGAAGTGCGCGCGCGGCGAGATTCGCAAGCCCGGCGAAACGAAAGTCTGGAGCAGAAGGGCGACAATGCATATAAGCACCATTCCGTGCCAGCCACAGCAACGATGAAACGTCGTTATTTTATTCACGGGTGGCGGGCTGATGAAGGTGGGTCGGGGACAAGGCGAAAAAGTGGAGGCAACGAAAACAGTGACTCAAAATATTCATGGCGATCATACGTCAGGCGGCACCATTTGGCCGTATCGGCGACACAGATTATGCTTCGCGTCACGCTGGCGGCGGAAACTTCCAGGCCTCGGGCTTGCGCAATACGGCGGTGCGAAATTCGACCCGCGCGACAGACTTTACATATTCCCAACACGGACAGCGCCGCATGGCGCAGTGTGCGCATGAACTTGGGGCCAGGTAACCTACCCAGGTTCTTCGTGTGCCAATTCCTGGGGTCTGAATTCTCTGAGGCGGCGTGAAACGGCGATGTCAGCGCCATTGCCAATATAGATATTACTGCTGTGAAAAATTTTTTCATGAAAAACTTCTTGGTATAAATCTTTACGTCTCAGGTGCAATGTGCGATCACGTTAGCGTGATAGGCGAGGGCAGGTCTGTGCGCCAGCGCGCTTAGGCGAGCGTCACCCACTTCACCGAAGTGATGGCACCATTCATTGATACC
>ENA-OFDP01000105-OFDP01000105.1-metagenomes-genome-assembly--contig:-NODE-105-length-38812-cov-6.426065_pt1 | contig 38812 bp, 33 predicted proteins | sample MGYA00153389_OFDP01 | MGnify analysis MGYA00153389
AGGGCATGAAGCTGATGTACACCGTGGCCTGGCCACCGCAGGGCATTTACAGCAAGAAGCCACTCGCTTCTGTGGCTGATTTACGCGGTATCAAGTGGCGCGCTTACAGCCCAGCCACCGCAAAAATTGCAGAACTGATTGGCGCGCAGCCCGTCACGATTCAAGCCGCCGAGCTGAGCCAGGCGCTGGCTACCGGTGTGGTTGAAAGCTACATGAGTTCAGGCTCTACCGGGTACGACTCCAAGACGTATGAGAGCATCAAGTACTGGTATGACACGCAGGCCTGGTTGCCAAAAAACGCCATCATCGTGAACAAAAAAGCTTTTGACGCGCTGGATGCAACTACACAGGCGGCGTTGACCAAAGCCGCGGCGGATGCAGAGGTGCGCGGCTGGAAATTGAGCGAAGAAAAAAACGACTGGTACAAAAAAGCACTGGCTGAAAAAGGCATGAACATCTTGACGCCACCTGCCAAGCTGGTCAGCGACATGAAGCAGGTCGGCACCATCATGCTGGCCGACTGGCAGAAAAAAGCTGGCAGCGAGGGGCAGGAAATTGTCAGCACCTTCAATGCATCGGCAGGTAAAAAATAATTTAAGCCGAGTCTGTTGGTGGTTTGACACGCCACGGGCACGTCAACCTGTCGTCGTCAAGCAACGCAAAAGTTTTTAGTCCGCAAGCTGCCTCAATCGTCGCGCGATACGGCGGCATGTTGGTGCATTCCAGCACCACGCACTGCAGGCCGGGGTTGCAAGTTTTAAGAGCCACCGCAGCGGCTACAACTTCAGCGGCTGCTTTGTCCAAATCCATCGTGCTGCGGTTTCCCAAAATCGACATGGCGAATTCACCTTTGGCATCGACGCCCTGAACCACCACATCTTGCAGCCGGGCGCGCGACACGCCCGCGGCCCTCAGGTGCTCAGCGCCCAGCTTGCTGGCGCTGATCGTCAGCACGCCTACCTTGTCATGAAGCGCCAGCAAACCAGGCACCAGCAACAGGCTTGACGTGACGACCGGAATTCTCACTGTGGCTTGCAGCTCTTTTTGCAGCAGCACCAGAAATCCACAACTGGTTGTAATCGCACGCGCACCGTCTTGCTCCAGGCGGCGCACCAACTGCACGATGGGCGTGACTACTCTTCCCGCGCGCAAGCCAGCGGCTGATTGAACAATTTTTTCAGGCCAGGCGCCTTTCACAAAACAGCGCTGCGTTGGTACGCCAAATGCGTCGGGATGGCCGACATCACCGGGCGGCCTTGGAAACTGCGTATCAAGCATCACAACGCCTAGAAAACCATCGGGGAAAAGTGTGGCCCCTGTGCTTGAGGCAGCGCTCGAAGGTACGGTTAAAGTCATAGCCTGATTGTCCAATTTTTCACAAGCTCACCATGCTGCCAGTCATTGTTATTTGTGTAGGCGCTTCCATCGGTGCACTGGCCCGCTGGGGCTTGGGCCTGTGGCTAACACCGGGTGGCGCAATTCCGTGGGGCACGCTGGCTGCTAATTTAATCGGTGGTTATTTGATTGGCGTGTGCATTGCCGTGTTTCAGGCGATGCCGCAACTTGACCCGATATGGCGGCTTTTACTCATTACCGGCTTTCTGGGCGGGCTCACCACGTTCTCGTCGTTTTCAGCCGAAGTCGTGGGTTTCTTGATGGCAGAGCGGTACGCATTGGCACTGGGCACCGCCACAGCGCACGTGGCGGGGTCACTTTTGATGACGGTGGCAGGCATCAAATCTGCTACTTATTTTATAGCTGTTAGCGCCCGTATTTAGTAATTTATAAGCCTATTTTATATAATTTTTCGCTTTTAGAAGCTCGCTTTAAAGAGTTCAAAGCGAATCCCGACGCTACACGCCGCACACCAGCAAACCAGCATCGTTTTCAGGCACAGCCAGTTCGTTTTTTGCCTGCGCCACCTCCATGTCGCGCGGCAACACCACACCGTTTTTGACGGCCAGTACTTCGGCCATTACGCTCACGGCAATCTCTGGCGGGGTCTTGCTGCCAATGTAAATACCGATCGGCCCGCGCAGCTTGGCAAGCGAAGCCTTGCTTACGGCGAAATGCTCGGCCATGCGCTCGTGCCTGGCCTGGTTGTTGCGGCGCGAGCCGATTGCGCCAACGTAAAACGCGTCGGTGTTCAGCGCCTCCAGCAGGGCCAGGTCATCGAGCTTCGGGTCATGCGTCAGGGCGATTACGCAGCTGCGGCGGTCGGGTCTGAAGGCGACGACAACATCGTCAGGCATTTCGCATTTGACAGCCACGCCGGGCACTGACCAGGCGCTTCGGTACTCCTCGCGGGGGTCGCACACCGTCACGGCAAAGCCGCTGAATATTGCCATCGTTGCGAGGTACTCCGTCAGTTGCCCGGCACCGATCAACAGCATGCGGTATTCGGGGCCGAAGGTGTTGACCAGCTCAGTGGCCGACAAACTCAGCTCGGCAGGCGCAGTGCTGTTGGCCAGCGCAACTGCGCCATCGGCCAGGCGAACGCTGCGCTGCATCAGCAAACCTTGCCCCAGTGCATCAACCAGCTGGCTCAGCGCCGCAGCGTCGGGGTCAAACTCCAGCAAGAGCTCAAGCGTACCGCCACACGGCAAGCCGAAACGGTGTGCTTCATCGGCAGTGATGCCGTATTTCACAAACCTTGGCGGGCCTGACGGAATCGCTTTGCTGACGTCAAGAGACGAATAGGCCTGGGTGAACTGGTAAATCAAATCGTCTTCAATACAGCCGCCAGACACTGATCCCACTACCGCGCCGGTCTCAGATAGCGCCATGATCGAACCCACTGGCCGAGGGGACGAACCCCACGTGCGCACCACCGTTGCCAGCAGCGCACGCTTGCCTGCTGCGCGCCAGTCGCGCAAAGTGCGCAGCACCATCACATCAAGATTTTCCATACTTCACTTCATCTCTCTCATATGTTCGTTCTGCTTGCGCAGAAATCAAGCCACAGCTTTAAAACGTATACCGGACTTTCACACCAATCAAAGCAGACCGCCCTGGTGCTGGCTCAAAAAAGCGTTGATTGCCTTCATTGACAATCACCGAGCCAATATAGTTTCTGTCCGTCAAATTATCGATGCGTACAAACTCTTTAAATGTCCACTTTCCGGAGATTTGCGTCAACGCAGCGCGCAGGTTAAACGTGGTGGCACCGGGGGCTGCGTCTGTGTTGCGATCATCCACGAACACCTTGCCGGTGTGGCGCATTTCAAGCCCAGTTTCCAGACCCCACGGGCGATGCTGGTACGCCAGCTCTGCGAACAGACTGAGGCGCGGAACGCCCGGCAGACGGTTCCCGCTGGCCACCCGCACATTGGGCACAGTGCATGGCGCGGCCACGCATGTCAAAAAATCGCTTTTGTACTGGGCGTTGAGCACCGTAGCCGACAAGTACGTCGACCAACCTGTACCCCACTGACCTGCCAGCGACGCTTCAATGCCGTTGCGCTGGGTGGTACCGGCATTTTGAAACGTACTGCGGCCACCGCTGTTGCTCAGCACGGCCAGTTCATTGCTGGTTTTAGCCTGAAAGTACGCCGCGTTCACGCGCCATTGGGGCGTGAACTCTGCTTTCAGTCCGAGCTCCCATTGCAGGCTGGTGGCCGCCTTCAAATCAAAGTTCAATCCGGTTGCGCCGTTGGGCCGGTAGGCCAGCTCGTTCAAGGTAGGCGATTCAAAACCACGCCCCACCGCTGCATAAATATTAGAGCTGTCTGAGGCGTGAAAAACCAAACCCAACGCCGGCGTTGTGGACTTGAAGCGGGCGCCACCGCTGTCGTTGCCGTTGCCGGGCACCACATAATTGTCTTTCGAGTCGAACTTCAGGCGTGTGTGCCGCAAGCCTGCAGACGCGCTCCAGCGTTCGGCCAGTACAACTTGCGCCTGCGCATAGACAGCATCGCTGGTGACTGTGTTGCGTTCGTCGCGCCGCAGTCTGCCTTGAACCCCCAGTGTTGCCCCCACAAAGTTCTGAAAGCCCTTGCGGTCTTCATCCAGCTGGTCAGATGCTGCACCGATGGTCAGCGTCACGGGCGCGCCTGACAATTGCATCTTGTTTACCAGACGGGCATCAAACCCCAAATAACGCCGACTGAGATCAATCACCCCACCAGGTTGCGTTGCAGCAGCTTGCGTGGCCACCGGAATCGCTTGAAACTGCGTCACGCTACGCCCACCGTAGTAGGCGGTAATTTCGATCGCTTGATCATTGTTCAGACGATGGTTCAGCACCAATCCGCCCTGTGTTTGCGCCAGCGACTTACGGGTATTGAATTGCGTTGCGCTGGCGGTGGTTTGCCTTGGGTCGGCATTGAACTCGGCGCGACTCAAGCCGAGCGGGTCTTGCACGTCTGGCATCGCAACGCGATTGACCACCAGGCTCAATTGCGTATCAGGGCTGAACGTGTACTTCAGCTTGCCGTTGAAGCTGCCCCTCTGGGCGGCGCTTCGCGGACGCAGGCCGTCTGTTTCGAAGCTGGATGCGCTCAGGTTGTATTGCAACGCGTTTGACGTGCCGCTGAGTTTGACGCCGTTGCGGCGAACGCCGTCGCTGCCAGTCACCACATCAAAATCAGCGACAGTCTGCGGCCCACCATCAGCGGTAAAGATGCTGATCACTCCGCCCGATGAGTTGCCATACAAAGCTGAAAACGGGCCGCGCAGCACCTCGATGCGCATGGCTGACGCCAAATCGAAGTTTGAAACCTGTCCCTGCCCGTCTGGTCCGCTGGCGGGAATACCGTCAGCATAAAGCCGCAGCCCGCGTACGCCAAAAGTTGACCGGGCACCAAACCCGCGTATCGATATCTGCAGGTCTTGCGCGTAGTTGTGTCGGTTTTGCGCCACCACCCCCGGCACACGCACCAGGGTTTCAGACAAGTTGATTTGCAGCTGCGCATTTTGAAGCTGCTGCGCATTGATGACATCAACAGATGCCGGCACGTCAAACGCAGTTTGGGCAATACCGGGCGATGTTGTCACTACCACCGGCCGCAACAACGGACCGTCTTCTGCGGGGGGCGTTTGCGCGGCGGCTGCCGTGCAAAGTACGAGCAACGCTGCACATGCACTGATTTCTATGCTCCGCAGTGCAGAGCCTTCAATTGTGCGAGGCACTAAAGTTTTGCAGGCGTAATTGGAGTTCACCGGGCTAGAGGATTTGGTGGAAGGCATTCAAAACAAGAAAATCACCAACCGCATAAATGGGCGAGCGTGTGTTTGATCGACAGCGATCTAAAAAGTTTGTAACGTTCGGCGCATCCAGTGGTTGCACTCTTTGAAACTGGCAAAGTTAGCGCAGGTAAAGCATCAAGCCGATCAGCATTACCGCAGCACCTACAGCCCACATCCACACAGAAGTTCCCGACTTTTTTTCTAGCGAGCCAGGCCGCGTACTGACATCGCCCATCACCATTTTTGCCGCATAGGCATCGGGGTATTGGCGCTGCATTTCGTTATCAAAACGCTTGAAAAAATCTTCGGCCATGACTTTGGCAGCCCCGTCAATCAAGCGCTGCCCAAGTTGCGCGATTTTTCCGCCTACCGAGGCATGCACGGTGTAGGCCAGCTCGCAGCCATCTGCATTCGGCGTGAGCCTGACGGCCGCATCGCCCTTGCCAAAACCCGCTGGGCCACCCTGACCTTCGAAATTGAGCTTGTAGCTGCGGGGAGCCTGTATCTCGCTAAGCGTGATCTTGCCAGTAAATTTAGCTGACACAGGGCCAATTTTTATCCCCATCCCAATGTTGTATTGGTTTTCACCCGACGGCTCGACCTTGTCGCACCCTGGTATGCAGGTTTTAAGCACTTCGGGGTCGTTGAGGGCATCCCACGCTTGTTGCTGCGTGATGGCCAATTGGCGACTGCCTTGCATATCCATAAAAATTTCCTTTTAATTTATTTTTTCATGATGGCTGCCAGGCTGGCCGCCAACTCCTCAAGCTTGCTTAAATTGTGCACCGCCAACATACCGTGCGCGTTTGCATGCAGCGCTGCTGCGCCCTGGGCCAACGGCGCATAGCCATCAAAGCGCATCAATGGGTTCAGCCACAGCAAGCGGCGGCTGCGGCGGCGCAGCCAGGCCAGCTCTGTCGCCAGTTCGGCCGGCTCACCGGTGTCAAGACCATCTGTGATGACAAGCACCACTGTTCGCCTGCCAACCAGGCGTCGCGCGTAGCCTTCCCGCAAGCTCGCCAGCGAGATGCCAAGCTGCGTTCCGCCTGCAAAATCTTTAATCGCCTGGCTCGCACAGGCAAGCATTTCGTCGGTATCCGCCTGCTTGAACGCGGGGGTCAGGTCGGTCAGTCCCATACCGAATGCAAACACATCGCGGTGCACCTGGTTGCGCGTGGACGCATGCAAAAACGCCAACAACAAACGTGAATAGCGCTCCATCGAGCCTGATACATCTACCAGCACCATCAGTGGCAACACGCGCTGGCGGCGCTGCAAGCGCGGCAGGTGCATCAGCTCGCCACCAGTGCGCGCGGCGCGTTCCATCACCCCAGGCCAGTGCATGCGCGGGCCATCGCTGGCCGGCCTGCTGCGGCGCGATGCAAACTTGGGCAAAGGCAATTTGATGTTGCGCGCCAGACTTTCAACCAGCCGGTATTCGGTGGCCGACAGGGCGTTAAAGTCAGCGTGCTGCAAGCGTTGAATATCACTGGCTGTCATCACTGCATCGAATTCAATCTTTTGGTCTTCAGCAGTAGGCATGGTTTGCTGGCCAAATTTTTTCTGCGCTTGCAATGCCTCTTGCACCCTGGGGCGACGCTTGCTTGGCTCGGCTTTGCCACCCGCCGACGGGAGCAATTGGGCCAGCAGTTTGTTGGCTACCTTGGGGTCTTGAAAATACACATCAAACAGCTCGCGGAACACCAGGCGGTCTTGCTCGCGGCTGATCATTACGGCTTCAAACGCAGCCGACAAATCCTCACGCTCGCCCAGCCCAACCGCCAGCGCTGCGGTGTTGGCCAGCGCGATTTTTTGGCTGTCGACTTTCACGCCTGCGCGGCGCAGAGCGCGGCCAAAACCGGTCAAGTTATCGCTCAGCTTCCCGACTCTTGCATCACCTAAAAGCATACGCCCCCACGCTCGTCGCTCCGCGTACTTCGCTGCCCCCCGAGGGGACTAATTTTCTTCGGGGCGGCCCTTCTGAAAATTGTCTTGTGGGCAAGTAATGCAAGTCACGCCTCTTCGGGCGTGAGCAGCAACTGCGCCATCTCGTGCGTCATGGCGGTCACGTCCTCGCGCTGCTTGAACAAAATACCAGCTGTGTCCATCACCACTTCCGGGTCAACGGTTAGTGTATTGAGCGCGATCAGTGCTTTGGCCCATTCAACACTTTCAGCGATACCCGGTGCGCGCTGGAAAGCATTGCCAAACGGTGCGCGCCGCAGCTTGTCGACAAACGCTGCCACCTGAGCCGACAACTGCTCGCTGGCCTCGGGCACTTGCGCCCTGACGATGGCCAGCTCGCGCTCGCGCTCGGGGTAATCCAGCCAGTGGTACAGGCAGCGGCGCTTGACAGCGTCATTTAAGTCGCGGGTGCGGTTGCTGGTGAGAATCGTCACTGGAGTGCTGATGGCCTTCACCGTACCGATTTCAGGAATGCTGACCTGGTATTCACCCAAATACTCAAGTAAAAAGGCTTCAAACGGTTCGTCTGCGCGGTCAACTTCGTCAATCAACAGCACCGCGCCGGGTGCGGGTGCCTGGAGTGCTTGCAGTAGCGGGCGGCGAATCAGGTAGCGGTCTTGGTAGACCTCGCGTTCAACGTCCGCAATGTTTCCTTGTCCGCCGCCGGGCAGCCCCAAGGCGGCGGACGCCCCATCGGGGGGCAGCGAGGACACGCCAGTGCCGAGCGTGGGGGCTCTTAATTCCGCTGCTCGCATGTGCAGCAACTGTGCGGCGTAATTCCATTCGTAAAGAGCTTCGCGCTGCTCCAGACCGTCATAGCATTGCAGGCGAATCAGTTGCCGCTGTAATGCTGTGCTGAGCGCTTTGGCCAGCTCGGTTTTACCGACACCCGGCTCGCCTTCCAGCAACAGCGGGCGCTGAAGCTTGAGCGCCAAAAATACAGCCGTTGCCAAGCGGCGGTCGGCAAAATAGCCGGCCGCCTGCAGCGCTGCGCTGAGCGAATCAATAGTGGAAAACAGTATCATTTGCTATTAATTTAGTAGCTGCTTGCGCCCATATTTATTGGTCTAGAGCACTAAAAGAAATATGAAAAGCCAAATTTGAGCAGCTTTAGCCCAAATTTGGCGGTAACGTCAGGCCAGTGCCATCGCTACACCACGCTGCGTCTGCACGCTGATGATGTTGGCGCGATAAGCGGCTGTTGCATGAATGTCATGGTTCAAATCAGTCGCATCAATTTTTACGGCTGCTGCTGCTTCAGGGGTAAAACTATTGTTCAAAGCAGCTTCAAGCGCAGCATGGCGAAATACGCCGCCGCTGGACGCCCCCGTAACCGCGACGCGAACATCGCCATCAAATTGCGCCACAAACACACCCACCATCGCAAAGCGTGAAGCTTGCTGTTTGAACTTCATGTAGGCCGCGCGTTTTGGGATGGGAAAGCTGATGGCAGTGATCAGCTCACCCTCATTGAGCGCAGTGGTGAACATGCCTTGAAAGTAATCTTTTGCTTCAATTTTTCGTGTTGTGGTGTGGATGGTCGCGCCCAACGCCAGCACCGCGCTTGGGTAGCAGGCCGACGGATCGTTGTTGGCGACCGAACCCCCCATGGTGCCCATCGCGCGTACCTGCCGGTCGCCAATGTTGCCCGCAAGGTGCGCAAGGCCGGGTATGGCGGCCTGCACATCCGCGTTAACCGCCACATCTGCGTGCCGCGCCATCGCGCCAATCACCAGATTGTTCCCTTCGCGCTTGATGCTGCTCATGTCTTTGATACCGCTCAGGTCGGCCAGCTTTTCAGGGCTGGACAAGCGCAGCTTCATGGATGCCAGCAATGTCTGGCCTCCCGCCAGCGGCTTGGCACCAGCTGCCGCAAGCGCGGCTGCGTCGGCTGCAGTAGTGGGGCGCTCTAATGTAAATGCGTACACGGTGATGCTCCTTTTTGTTTTAAATAATTGAGATCAGTGCTTTGCAGACTGAATGGCTTCCCACACGCGTGCAGGCGTTGCTGGCATGTCAAAGTCCACCACGCCCAGCGGTTTGAGCGCGTCTAACACAGCGTTGATCACGGCCGGAGGCGATCCGATGGCTCCCGCTTCGCCGCAGCCTTTGGCTCCCAGCGGGTTGTGGCTACACGGCGTGCACAGCGTGTCGAGTGTGAAGTTGGGCATGTCGTCGGCACGCGGCATGGTGTAGTCCATCATCGAGCCGGTCAGGAGCTGGCCGGTTTCTTCGTCGTACACGCAGTTTTCCAGCAGCGCCTGGCCTATGCCCTGCACCAGGCCGCCATGCACCTGACCCTCAACAATCATCGGGTTGATGATGTTGCCAAAGTCGTCGACAGCGGTGAAGCGGTCGACCCGCACAGTGCCGGTGGCCGGGTCAATTTCAACCTCGCAAATATAGGTGCCTGATGGAAAGGTGAAGTTGGTCGGGTCGTAAAACGCGGTTTCGTTCAGGCCCGGTTCAAGCTTGTCAAGCGGGTAGTTGTGCGGCACATAAGCGGTCAACGCCACCTGGCCAAATGTCACTTTTTTGTCAGTGCCCTTGATCGTGAATTCGCCGTTAGCGAATTCCACGTCAGCGTCACTGGCTTCCATCAAATGGGCTGCAATTTTCTTGGCCTTAATCTCAATTTTGTCCAGCGCCTTCATGATGGCTGTGCCGCCAACTGACATGGAGCGTGAACCATAGGTGCCCATGCCAAATGGCACGCGTCCCGTGTCGCCGTGCACGATGTCTACCGCATCCACCGATATGCCCAGACGGGCTGCAACGACTTGTGCAAACGTGGTTTCATGGCCCTGACCATGGCTGTGCGAGCCGGTAAACACTGTCACGCTGCCGGTGGGGTGCACGCGAACTTCTCCGCATTCAAACAAGCCAGCCCGCGCGCCCAATGCACCCGCGATATTGCTGGGCGCCAAGCCGCAGGCTTCGATGTAGCTGGAGTACCCGATGCCGCGCATCAGGCCTTTGGCCTTCGATGCTGCCTGGCGTGCAGGCAGGCCTTTGATGTCGGCAAGCTCGTTGGCGCGGCTCAAGAGTGCGCCAAAGTCGCCCACGTCGTATTGCAATGCGACTGGTGTTTGGTATGGAAATTCGGTAATGAAGTTGCGGCGACGAATTTCGTCCTGGCTCAGCCCCATTTCCCAGCCGGCCCGCGTCACGATGCGCTCCAGCAGGTAGGTTGCTTCAGGTCGGCCTGCGCCGCGGTACGCATCTACCGGAGCGGTGTTGGTAAACCAGGCATCAACTTCGGCATACACCAGCGGTGTGGCGTACTGCCCAGCCAACAATGTGGCGTACAAAATGGTCGGCACAGCAGGTGCAAAGGTTGACAAATATGCGCCCATGTTGGCATGGGTATGAACACGCAATGCTAAAAACTTGCCGTCTTTGTCCATTGCCAATTCAGCATGGCTGGAGTGGTCGCGGCCATGCGCGTCACTTACAAAGGCCTCGCTGCGGTCAGCCGTCCACTTGATGTTTCGGTTGAGCTTTTTGGAGGCCCACACCAAGCACACATCTTCGGCGTACAGATAAATTTTGGAGCCGAAACCGCCGCCAACGTCAGGAGCAATCACCCGCACTTTGTGCTCCGGCAGGCCCATCACAAACGCGGTGAGCAGCAAGCGTTCAACGTGCGGATTTTGGTTGGAAACGTACAGGGTGTAGTCGTCGTTTGCGCGGCTGTATCCACCAATTGCTGAGCGCGGCTCCATTGCGTTGGGTATCAAACGGTTGTTGGTCAAATCAATTTTGGTGATATGCGCCGCGTTGGTAAACGCAGCATCCACCAGAGCTTTGTCGCCGATGGCCCATTTGTAGCAATGGTTGTCTGGCGCGACATCGTGCAAAGGAGCGGCAGTCTTTGCCTTGGTCACGTTGACGACTGCGGTCAACACGTCGTAATCGACTTCAACCAGTTCAGCAGCATTTTTTGCCTGCTCGATGGTTTCGGCAACCACCATCGCCACGTGGTCGCCCACATAACGCACCTTGCCTTGCGCAAGGATCGGGTGCGGTGGCTCTTTCATCGGACTGCCGTCGGTGCTGGTAATGCCCCAGCCGCATGGCAGGCCGTTGATCTTGTCTGCGGCAACATCAGCGCCCACAAACACGTCGAGTACGCCCGGCGCGGCTTGGGCAGCCTTGACGTTGATGCTCTTGATGTTTGCGTGCGCGTGTGGCGACCGCACAAACACGGCGTAGCTCTGGTTGGCCAGCGTGATGTCGTCGGTGTACTGGCCGCCGCCTGTCAAAAAGCGGTAGTCTTCTTTGCGTCGAATCGATGCGCCAATGTTTGGCAATGTTGCAAAGTCTGGTGCGCCCATATGAATGCTCCTGATTGGGATAAGTTGAGTTGAAGAAAGTTCTTTAAGCGGCCATGGCGGCAGCGCCGGTCTGCACGGCCTTGACGATATTTTGGTAACCCGTGCAACGGCAGATATTGCCTTCCAGGTGGTCGCGAATTTCAAGCTCGGTGGCCTTTGGGTAATGCTTGCACATATCGACTGCACTCATCACCATGCCAGTGGTGCAAAAACCGCACTGCAGGCCGTGGCACTCTTTAAACGCGGCTTGCATGGGGTGCATCGTTCCGTCTTTGGCAGCCAACCCTTCAATAGTGGTGATGTCGGCACCCTGAGCTTGCGCAGCCAGCATGTTGCAGGACTTGACCGCACGCCCATTCACGATGACGGTGCAAGCGCCGCATTGCGCAGTGTCGCAGCCCACATGGGTACCGGTGAGCAAAAGTTTTTCCCGCAGAACTTGCACTAACAAAGTGTTATCTGGCATGTCAATGCTCGCTGGCTTGCCGTTGACGGTGAACTGAACTTGCATGGGATTTGTCTCCTGTTGGCTTGGGGGTTGGTTGCGGAAATATTGACGCTGACAATCCGCGAAACCACTGCATTATTTGAGGTCAAGCTTGGGACGAGCTTAGGTAAAACCCTCGCCTGCCGGGCAAAGGATTACAAATTCTCAAAATGCAACAGTCGGGGAAAATGAACCCCGCAGGACTTATCAGCCAGTGAGTGGTAAGGTCTCGTTTCGAGACAACCTTTTCCTTTCTGTATAAAAACAATAGTAGGCAAAAGTGCAAAGAGAACTACAAAAGTCTGCGTATGCTGCAAATTAAAGGCCCGCCAGATGACCAACGTCTCGTGCAGATTGCACAGTCGCGAGCCGCCGCTTTGTATGACCGCAGCCCAGCCACTCAGCGCGGCACGCAAGCCTGGATTCAACGCTCTTGGCAGCGCTGCCTTGCGATTGGCCATCGACCTGATAAAGCTGTCACATTTGCGGCCTTTGCACCCGCCGCAGCCCAGCAGGCGCGAGAAGCCAACGAAACGCTACTGAACGTGGCACGGCCGCTGCTGATGCAACTCGGCCAGGCGATTGCCAGCACAAGGTACTTCGCCATATTGACCGACGCGCGCGGGATAGTGGTTGGCAGCTATGGGCAAATCGACCGCAGCGACCCTCGTGCAGATTTAATAACGCGGGTCGGTACTGATTTATCTGAACACAATGTTGCTACCACTGCAATTGGCGCAGCCTTGGCGGAGCTGGAGCCGATCTGGTTGCACCGGGGCGAGCATTTTTTTGAAAGTAATTCGATCTACAGCTGCGCGGGGGCGCCGCTTTTCGGACACCACGGCCAATGCATTGGGATGCTGGATTTAACCGGTATCGATGCAGTCGAGCGCCCCGAGCTGAAGCACCTGGTAGCGCAGTCGGCAAGAAGCATTGAAAACGCCTTGACGATTGACCGCATTAAAGGCACGCGTGATATTTTGATGCGACTGAACTGGCCAGGCCATGTGCTGGGAGACGACTCCGATGGGCTGGTGTGCCTGAATGCTGATGGATTTGTGACCGCTGCCAACCAAACCGCGCGCCAGATGCTGCCGCAGCTGGCGCCCAACCCAAGCGGCTTGAAGCACCGAACGGGATGGGCCCGACGGACCTGCACACACGGCCGGACCTCATCGCTCGAAGGCGGACCACCACAGCAGTGATGTTTTTGCCATCGGATTTGAAACGCTGTTTGATGCCGCGCGAGGCAGCTCTGGACTGAGAGTGCTCGACGTCCCACTGTGGTCTGGCCTGCGATTGAACGCTGTCGCTCTTCAAGCCGGAGACACTTCCAGCGCGATCTGGCAAGCGGCGAAGCCGGCCTTGGCCGCGCAGCCCAGCCTCGCCAGGCAGCCTTTGAAAGAAATACAGACCGCATTGATTCGCAAGGCGGTAGACGACGCTCGTGGAAACGTGCTGCAAGCCGCCAAAGACCTTGGCGTGAGCCGTGCTACTGTTTACCGCCGTTTGGGCGCGCTGCTCAAACGGCGGTGAAAGCTGGCACTCGCTCTACCCTCTAGTGCTTGTGGTCGCTGGCGGCGTCGGCTTTGCTCGCAGGCTTGCCGCGTACACCTGGCGCTGAAGCGCTTGCCGTAACGCTCAAGTCCAATTTGCTTTCGACTCCCCTGGCGTCCTTGAACAGCAACGTGAGTGGCACGGTGCTGTTCGGCAACACAGGCTGCTTCAAGTCCATCAGCATGAGGTGGTAGCCGCCCGGTTTAAGTTCCACGGCAACACCAGCCGGCAAATCAACGCCGCTGATCTGGCGCATCCGCATCACGTCGCCTTCCATCTTCATTTCATGCACTTCACTGATTGCAGCCAACGGAGAAGTGACGCCGACCAAACGCAGACCCTGCCTGGCTGTGATTTGCATGAAAGCGCCAGTGCCCTTTTGGCCTGGCACCGTTGATCTAACCCACGCACCGGCGACCTGAACTGGCTGCGCTGGCGCAACGGCAGCCACTGGTCCCGCTGCGACATTCAACAAAGCAGCAGGGTTCTTTAAACCGCTGGTTGAAGTGCCCATGCTTGGGATTTGCACCCAGTTGTTGCTACCAGTTTCACAGCCCTGCAGCACTTTGAACCACAACGGACCAGGAGCAGCGGCCAGCTTGCCAGTCATTTCAAACTTTTCCCGCTTGCCTTCTGGCAGCGCAAATTCTTTGCCTGTTGCCGTCCACGTGATGCGGGTCACGTCTTCACTGATGGACTTGCCGTTGCTGACATACGGCTTGACCAACTTGCTGCGCCCCACGGCTACAGACCAGCCGGGCTTTGCCACTGGCAGTGCACCTTCAAACCCGGCCGGGATTTGCACATCGACGGTATTGGTCGGCGAGCCTGCGCAACCATGCTCGACCACGAAGGCCGCTTGGTAGTCGGTGCCGACCTGCGCAGCTTTGGTTTCTAAGACTATATGACCAAAAGCGGTATTGGCGCACAGAATTAGGGCGCAAGCAGCTATTAATTTAGTAGCATTTGGTATGTGCATGGGAATTCATTCTTGAAAAGACAATGGGTGCACCGCCCGTCGGGCCAATGCGTAAAAAGCCTTCGTGGTGAAGGCGCGTCAATTCAATGTCCGGGGGGTCCGCGGATAGACGCAAGCTCGGCCAAAGACGCGAACAACCCACGTTGCTCGCTAGCCTTACGAGTGACTTGCTGTGCCGCGTCTACAAACGGCTGCTTGACGCGAGGAAGCAACAGCGATTGTGATGACCCGCACAAATCGCAGTGGGTTTGCGGCAATGCTGCATCTGCATCACCCTGCTCGCCGCTCGAAAAGCTGGAGACGCCGCACAATCCACCAAGCTTGCCAGTTCGTACTTCTTCTGCCAGCAGTGCGCTCGGCGCAAGCAACGCCGAAGCAAGCGCCAAAAAACTGAAGAACGCAGCAATCCGTTGCCACATTGGCAACTTCAGTTTGGGCCGTTTTTTTGCGTACACATCCAAATTATAAGAAAACCAAATACGCCAGCGAACTGCTCAGCGAATTCACTATCGGCCTGAAGTAAGATTTAGCACTTTGGTGATGCAGGTGATTGAGCGCAAAGGCAATGTGAACACAGCAGACGATACCAACGGTGGACCCACCGTGGGCAGTGGTACAGATACCCGGCAAAAGCCGGCAGGTCAAACCGCCGCCGCGCTTGCGTCAAGCGCCAGGCCTGGACACTTTGATGAGCTGTCCGGCATCACTGCAGGCAGACAGCCCGGGCAGTCCCAGTCCCAGTCCCAGTCAACTTTCGGCTCGCAGGCGATCACCAAACTTGACGCGAGCCCGAACACCTTGAGCCAGCCGTGGCAGGAATTTTTTGATTTTCTTGGGCCCGACGGCTTTGCCGATCTGAACCACCGAACCGCCAATTTAAAGCGCCAGATCAGGGACAACGGCGTGACGTACAACGTCTACGCGGACGCAAACGGCCCACAGCGGCCGTGGTCACTGGACTTGTTTCCACTGATCATTGGCCCTGACGACTGGGCGCATATTGAAACGGGCATCCAGCAGCGCACCCGATTGCTCAATGCCATCATGGCCGATGTGTATGGCCCGCAAACGCTGCTGTCGCGCGGGTTGTTACCAGCGGCCTTGGTGCAGGGCCATCCCGGGTACCTGCGCGCCATGCAGGGCGTGCAGCCAGCGGGCGGTATGTTTTTGCACATTGCTGCATTTGATCTGGCGCACGGCCCGGATGGAAGTTGGGCGGTTGTGTCGCAGCGCACGCAGGCACCGTCGGGCCTGGGGTATTTGCTTGAAAACCGCCTGAGCATTTCGATGCTGTTCCCCGAGGCTTTCCGCGGCATGCGGGTGCAGCGACTGGCCGATTCGTACAAAGCGCTGGTTGACAGTATGAAGGCACTGAGCCGCGGGGCCAACAGCCGCATCGTGCTGCTCACTTCAGGGCCTTACAACGAAACCTATTTTGAACACGCATACCTCGCACGCTACTTGGGCCTGACGCTGGTCGAGGGCGATGATCTTTTGGTGCGCGGTGAGTTTTTATTTTTAAAAACACTGCAGGGCCTTGAGCCGGTGCACGGAGTGCTCAAGCGGCTGGATGATGAATTTTTAGACCCACTGGAGCTGCTTGCGGACTCCACCCTGGGTGTACCCGGGTTGTTGCAGGTGATTCGTGCGGGCAATGTACAAGTTGCCAACGCACCGGGTTCTGCGTTTTTAGAGTCAAGCGCCATGCTGGGTTTTTTGCCGGCGCTGTCACGCGATTTGCTGGGCGAGACCTTGAGCCTGCCATCGCTCAGCACATGGTGGTGCGGCGAACAAGCTGTGATGCAGCGCGTGCTGGCGCAGCTCAAAAATGGCGTGATCAAAGCCACCTACCCCGCCACCGGAATGGCGTCGGTACTTGGCCACACGCAAAACCAGCGCGAGCTTGACGAATGGGCTGGCCGTATCGTGCGCGGCGCAGGCGACTACACCGTGCAAGCCTACTCGCCGCTGGGACAAACGCCGACCTGGCACAACAACCGCATCGAGCTGCGATCGGCCATGCTGCGCGTATTTGCCCTTCCAGATGGACACGGCTCCTGGCGCGTGCTGCCCGGCGGGCTGGCCAGGCTGGCTGGTAAAGACCACAACATTGCCTCTATGCAATACGGCGGCAGCAGCGCGGATGTGTGGGTGTTGGCTCGGCATCTTGATGCCCCGCACAGCCCGGAATCTGCCCGCGCAAACGAGTCTGCCGAAGCGCTACTGCCCCGCTCGTCTGCCGTGCCCAAAGCTGCAGCTACAACCGACATTGGTCGCAAACAACCCGTCACCAGTCGTGCTGCTGAAAATCTTTTTTGGCTCGGGCGTTACAGCGAACGGTCGGAAAACTCGCTGCGCCTGGCACAACTCACACTGCACAGCCTGGCCGGTGATGAACAGTCTTCCGCGCCACTGCTGGCCTGGGTCAGCACACTGGCCGTCAGCAACTCACTGGTGCTGCCTGGCGTTCCAACGGCAGCGCTTGCCCGCCGGGTGTTTGAACGCGCCCTGATCGCAGGCCTGGCCAACACCCAGACCAACGCCAGCGTCGGCTTTACTTTGTGCGCATTGAAAGACGCTGCTTCTGCGGTGCGAGAGCGCCTGTCGCAAGAACAATGGCACGTCATTGTTCAAGTGGAGCGTGATTTTTTCAAGCACTGCGCCGCCTTCATGCAGCCCGTGCCCGACTACAGCCTGGCCGCGGCGCTGAGCACACTGGACGCCACCAGCGGCTACCTGGCGGCGATCACCGGCGCACAAACTGACCGCATGATGCGCGACGATGGCTGGCGCCTGCTGAGCATTGGCAGGCACATTGAGCGTTTGAACATGCTCGCAGGGGCTTTGGCAAAAGGCTTTGATACCGGCGCGGTGTTTGACGACAGCGGCTTCAGTGCCATCGTGGCGCTGTTTGACAGCACCATCACGTTCCATGCGCAGTACCAGCAACGCCGTGACCTGCATGCACTGCTTGATTTGTTGGTGCTTGACCAGGATAACCCGCGCTCATTGATCTGGGTATTGACGTCGCTGAAGAATCGCCTGGCCAAATTACTAGTCAACACCACGCAAGGCGGCACATCGCCCGATGCCGCGCTGGACCGCCTGGTGGCAGACGACTTACCGCAACTGGCAATTGCTCTAAGAATTGCGGGCCAACTCACCGACCCGCAAGAATTGTCTGCAGCGTTCAACCGTTGCCAGTTGTTCGCCCAAGCGTTGTCCGAACAGCTCAGCCAGCGGTATTTCAGCCACGCCACCAGCGGCCAGTTCAGCGTGAGCGCTTGAGTCAACCCCATGCTGCTACACCTGCACCACGAAACCCGATACCGATACAGCCCGGCTGTTGAAAACGCGCACCATGTGCTGCATTTGCAGCCAGCCAGCAGCGCGAGCCAATCGGTTTTAAGCCACAGCCTGCAAATAGACCCAGTGCCCGACCAGCGGCGCGATACGCTTGATGTATTTGGTAACCACCGCACTTTTTTTTCACTGCACCGCAGTCACCCCGAGCTGTGTGTAAACGCGCACAGCGTGGTGCAGACGCATCCGATAGCCGTCCCTGCGCCACATGCCAACGCGCCGTGGGAAAGTACCCGCGCACGCTACCGCTACCGCGCTGGCAGCGCCCATGACCCTGCCTGGCAGTTCGTGTTTGCCTCCCCGCTTGCGCCACAAGACGCCGAATTTGCCGACTTTGCACTGGCAAGCTTCACGCCGGGTCGGCCCCTGTCCGACGCTGCCCACGACCTGATGCACCGTATCCACCACGCGATGGAATACGACGGCGAGGCCACCGACGTCGACACGCCGCCACTGGAGGCGCTGCGCCAGGGCAAAGGCGTTTGCCAGGATTTCGCGCACATCATGGTGGCCTGCTGCCGGGCGATTGGCCTGCCCGCGCGGTACGTGAGCGGCTACATGCTGACCCAGCCAGAGCCGGGCCAGCCGCGCCTGATCGGGTGCGACGCCTCGCATGCGTGGGCATCTGTCTTTTGCCCTGATGTTGAAAACCCGCACCACGCGTCTGATAGCGGGGTTCGCGGCCTCTGGCTGGATTTTGACCCGACCAACAACCGCGTACCGCTGGATGATTACATTACGCTTGCCACTGGCCGAGACTATCTCGACCTGTCTCCCCTGCGCGGCGTGATTCGCGGCGGGGCGCAGCACACACTGAGCGTAGCGGTCACGGTAACACCTGCAGACCAGGCCACTGAAACGCTTGAAGTCTTTTAATCCGATCTACTTGAACTAAAAAAAGGAACGCGCCATGACTGCAAACAAAGACATTTACCACACCCTGGGCACACTTGGCATCACCCTGCCGCCACTTTCCATCCCGGCCGCTGCGTACGTGCCGTATGTGCAAACTGGAAATCTGATTTTTTTAAGTGGACATATTGCTAAAACCGGCGGTCAGCCGTGGGTTGGCCAGCTGGGTAAAAACGTCACACTCGATGACGGCAAGGCCGCAGCGCGCGCCATTGCCATTGACCTGCTGGGAACGCTGCACGCAGCTTTGGTGGCAGTGGGCAAAGACTTGAACCACGTGAGCCGCATCGTCAAACTCATGAGCCTCGTCAATTCAACCGGCGACTTTATCGAACAGCACCTGGTCACCAACGGCGCAAGCCAATTGATGGGAGACGTGTTTGGCCCAGTCATTGGGGCGCACGCGCGCAGCGCATTTGGTGTGGCGCAAATACCGATGGGCGCGTGCGTTGAAATTGAAATGATTGCGCAGGTGGACTAGCGCAGCTTAAGCAAATTACTTGCCAAATGCTATATATTTAGTAGCTGCTTGCGCCCTGAAATAATGGCCTACAACCATATTTTTCTACTAATCGACGGTAACAGCAGTGGCTGCGAAAGTGCCAAGGCCGTGCAGTTCACGGGCGCGCCAGCCGCTGCGCAGCGTAGGCACTTTCTGCTCAAACTTTGACGGCGTACCAAACATGCGCTCAAGTGCCACGCGGACTTGCGTCAGGCGCGGATCATGCCGATGCGCGTCGTCTGTGGTGTCGTTGATGCAGAAAAACCCGAGCTCACCCAGGTCGACTTCAAGGCTTTGAAGCGCCAAAGCGGTGTGTGCGTCTCCGTTGGACACATAGCGATGCGGGTAGTCCTTAAGCCTGGCCACCCCATGCGCCAGCGCCCAGCGCAATACAAAGTCAGACACGATGGTGGGTTTATCCCACGCCCTGAATTGCGTGTTGCGCACGCTTGCAAAAAGGCTGGGCGCTTTGACTTCAAGGTCCGCCAAAAGCGACTTCAACAAGGGCCGTGGCGCGTGTGCAAATGTGCGCGGTGTGTGCGCGTAGTGCGCTACCCGGCCCGCAGCTGTGGCGTGTTCGGCCAGCCACTGGGCAGAAAGACGGCAACCATTTTCAAGCGATGTGGCATCTGGCTGGAGCGGCCCATCGCTCACCGCCGCGTCGTCTGACCAGGCGGTGTAAACGCCGCCTGACCAAAACCAGTCATTGACGTCCACTGGCGCGCCAAAAAATACATCGTCGTTGAAGTAAAAAAACCGCTCCGACAGTCCGGGTATGCGGTGAACGTACGACTCAATATTGCCTGAATCAAAAGTTGGCGAATGCTCTGGAGGTATCAAAACGCGGTGGTCAATGATCGTAAGGCCGCTGTGCGGCTGCAGCCACCGCGGCGTCTGGTCGTCCGTCACGATGTAGACGTGGCCGTGATCAGGAAAGTACTTTTCAAGTGCCCGCAAGCTGTAACGCAGTTCGTCGTTGTCCCTGAACCGCCCTTCCACATTACTGTACAGCGCCATGTCAGTGAGAGACCTTGCGCTGAGGGTTCTGGCAGCGCGGTGCCTTTTCGCTCGCCATTCGGGGTCATTTCCGTCGACCCACAGGTAAACGATGTCAATGTTATTTTTGGCGGTCATGAAGTGCTTGCTGGTCTCGAAAGGATCGCTAAAAAGCGAAAAACCCGCAATTTTAGCTGCTTTAGAAGCCGTGCGCAGGGCGCAGCCCTAACCTCGATTCACCTGGGAACAGTGCAGAACGATGAAATATCAATAGCTGCTCGCGCCTATATTCATTGCGCTAGAGGCCTAAACTGCTTAGAAAATCCTAAGCCAGGTCGGCACGGGTGCCAGCAGCCGCAGCGCGCCCCCGGGCCATATTGATGCGCTGCAGCACCACCAGCGCAACCACAAACAGCACGGCGGTGCTGGCAATCGAAATGCGCTGGTTGCCGCCGGTCATCCAGGTGATTGCGCCATAGCTCAGCGGCCCAATGATGCTCGCCAGCCGCGTGGCAAACGTCCACAGGCCGTAAAACTCGGCCACCTGCTTTGGCGGCGCAAGCATGCCGGCCATCGCCCGCCCGGCCGACTGGCTGCTACCCATGCACAAGCCCGCCAGCGCTGCTGCGTACCAAAACATGCCTTTGCTGGTGGTGAGCGCAGCGATGATGCAGGTCAACATCCATCCGACCAGCGTCAAGCCCAAAGCACGTTTGTGGCCAATACGGTCTTGCAAGTACCCCAAACCAAAGGCGCCTGCTGCAGCAGCAAAGTTCAATACAAAAATCAGCACCATGGTTTCTTGCTGCACAAAACCAATAACCTGTTCAGCGTAAATTGCGGCCAGCGTAATGGCTACAGCCACCCCGCCCTGGTAGAACACGGCGCACAGCAGTAGCCACACAAAGTCCGGGTAGCGCTTTGCATCGTTAAAGGTTTTTTTCAATTGCATCAGCGACGCCTTCATGCCGCCTTGCGCCATCGCTGTGGGGTTTGGCACGGCTCGCTCTTTTAAAAGCCTGAAGGTCACCATCGCTGCAGCGCCATAAATGGCGGCGGTGATCAACATCGTGATCGGCACAAAGCTGTCGGCTTTGATGCCTTGCTTTCCCGCCCAGATGACGTATGCCAGGCAAATGCCGAGTGCCAGCATGCCGCCAAAGTAGCCAAAGCTCCAGCCCCAGCCACTGACTTTTCCCATGCCTTCTGGCTGGGCAAGTTCGGGCAGAAATGCAGCAGTCATCGACTCGCCGTAACTGAAGAAAGTGTTTGAAATGACGATCAGCACAAACGCCAGCGCCACGCTGCCCGGCCCGGCAAATGCCAGCGCGGCGGTTGACAGCACACAGCCTATCGTAAAAATAGCCAGCAGTTTTTTCTTGGCCGCGCGCAGGTCGGCATACGCGCCCAGACTGGGCATGGTGAGCATCACAATGGCGTAAGAAATACTGAGTGCTGCAGTCCATGCAAAGGTTGCCCAGTCAGCGCCTTTGGCAATACCGCCGACAAAGTAAGCTGCGAACACAGCGGTGATCACCACGGTGGTGTAACCCGAATTGGCAAAATCGTACATGGCCCACCCAAACACCTCGCGCTTTTTTACTCCGGCGTTGAGTGCGCTTTGGTCAAAAATCCCCATGCAGTTGCTCCTGATGAAAAGGTCGGATGTAGTTTTGGCTGAGCACTCTGGGTTAGCACTCTGGGTTAGCATTAAACAGCGAATTGCATGCTAACTGCTGGAGATGACATGAAAGGCAAGCCTCAGACCATACCGACTGACGAGGACATTCAGACTGCTGTGCTGGACATCGTTGCGCGTCGCGGCTTGGAATCCAGCGCTTGCCCCTCAGAAGTTGCCCGCCAATTGCAGGCTGATAACTGGCACGCACTGATGCCCAGGGTGCGAGAAGTCGCTGCAAGGTTGGCGCTTGACGGAAAGATACGCGTGACGCAGCGCGATGTGGTGCTGCCGCCAACACGACCATGGACCGGCCCGATAAGACTCCGGCTGGTACCAATAAACTTTCAGCCATAGGCCTGCTGCTTATTGCCCAAATGGCCTAACCCTCCTGATTTGTAGACAGGCAGCGGTCTATGCAATAGACTGAGAGGGATGCGGCGCTCCAGCAAAATTCCGGCGCGATGGTACAAATGAAGTTTAATACTATTGAGTTACGAGTGTTCTATGCCCCAATCGTTTGATCAGTTAGAAAACGAGCCGCTGGAGGCGGAGCAACCGGTTCTGCGTGTGGGGCTGGCCGGATTCAATGAGAGTCAGTGCAAGAACATATTTCTTTCCCTGGCGAACCCCCTTCCAAACCACCCGACCTGGCGAATCAGTCCGTTCCAACTCGCTGATGCGTGGCTGCTGTGCGGTGACCATAGCGCACCTGCAGACAATGGCCATCAAGACACGCTGCGCGTCACACCTGGGCTACCGCACGACCGACTGCTCACGTTGAGCCTGAGCGACATTGACCGGCCTGTGGCGTTTTCTTTGCCGCTTGCCAGCGCCGAGATTGAAGCGCGTTTAACGTTCGATGTGCGCTCCACACCCAGCTTGCTCACGGTGCTGGACGCGTTTGAGCATTGGCTGCAACCCCTGCGTGCAAAGTTCATTCTGGGCGCGCAGTTGATGGCGCGCGAATCACAACTCAAACGCGTTGTGTACCATGTCTCGTGCAATGGGAAACTGCTGGCAGTGCTGGATTTCGCTGGCTGGAAAATTGGTCTGCTGCCTGAAGCCACACCTGAACAGCTCAGCGGCGCCTTGTGGGAAACGCGCCCCTCTCAAGCCCACGCCATACCTAACCACTTTGTGACCAGCAGCGTCGAACAACTGCGCTGGATCTTTGCCCAACACACCGTTCGCAATATGCTCCCCAAGCGCTACCAGCGCCAGGTCATTTATTTCGCAAACACGCCAAGCGTGCCCCAGACCTGGCTGCAGCCGGCCCACCTGCTGCTGCTGCGGGAACTGTTAATCAGACCAGGCACGTTGAAGGAACTGTCCGACCGGACTGCTTTGGCACCTGAAGAGGTAACGCGCGATTTGGCTTGCCTGTATTTTTCTGGCAGTTTGACAACCACACCCGAAAAAGCGGCCACAAACGCATCTGGCCGCACCGAAGTGTCAACCCCAAAGTGGGGTCGCCTGCCCAAAGCTGAAACCACCATCTTCAACTCAACGCTTCCGCCAGATACAGAAATGCTGCTGGACCACGACACCACCGCACCAGCTGGGCTACAACGCGAGTAGTCGAGTAGCCGAGTAGCAAATATCGACGGCACGCAGCGACAGAGGTAACGATGGCGTCGCGTTCACAACCCTGAGTCGTTTACTACGTATTTAATAGCTGCTTGCACCCGTATTTATTGCGCTACAGGCCTAAAGCATATAAAAATTCCAGGAAAACTGGTTACTCGACCCGCGTCACTGCCGATGGCTTGAAGCCCAGGTCAGCCGCCTTGCCTTTGCGGCCTCGGGCTGCCCGGGCGTTGTTCAAGCTGCGGATTTCAAGCGTTTCATCGCGCGTTTTGCCGCCCCTTCCAGTGCCATCGATACGTACGCTGCGAGTGTATGCAGCAGCGCCTGCAAGCGTGTCTTTGGCATCAAGGTCGATCAGCATCAGGCCGCGCCCGCCCCCGGCCATTTGTTTGAGCTCTGAAATTTCAAACGTCAAAATTCGACCGCCACTTGAAGCGCATGCCACATGGGTCGCAGCCGTCAGGGGCGCGCTGCCAGATGAGCCAGCGGCATGCGACGGCTTGCAAATCGATTCGCTGTCCCCGCAACTGATGAAGGCCTTACCAGCTTTCTGGCGCGACGCCATGGCCTCCAGGCTGGCCAGAAAGCCGTAGCCACCACTGCTTGACAACAGCAAGGTTGCATTGGCGGGCCCTGCAAAATAATGAACGGGTTGCGTGCCTGATTCAAGCTCAATCAGTGTGGTGACGGGCTGGCCGTCGCCGCGCGCTCCGGGCAGCAGCGAAACGGCAATGGAGTAAATACGCCCGGTGCCCCTGGCGGCGCTGCCAAACACCAACAGCGTATCAACGGTACGGCATTCAAAGCAGCCGTACAGGCCGTCGCCTTCTTTAAAAGCAAAGCTCGCGGCCGCATGCCCGTGGCCGCCTCTAGCGCGAATCCAGCCTTTGCTGCTGACCACGACCGTTACGGGTTCGTCCAGCACCCTGACTTCGAGCACGGCTTTTTTCTCGGCTTGTATCAGCGTGCGGCGTGGGTCGGCAAACTGTTTGGCATCCGCTTCAATTTCTTTGACCATCAAGCGCTTGAGTGCGGCCGGGCTGCCTAAAATTTCGTCGAGCCGGCCCTGCTCTTCACGCAGGGTTTTCAGCTCCTGTTCAATCTTGATGGCTTCCAGCCGCGCGAGCTGGCGCAGGCGAATTTCCAGAATGTCTTCTGCCTGCCGGTCACTGAGTTTGAAGCGCGCAATCAATGCAACCTTGGGCTCGTCCGCCTGACGGATGATGGCAATCACCTCGTCGATGTTGAGCAACACCAGCGCACGGCCTTCCAGAATATGGATGCGGTCAAGTACCTTGGTCAAACGGTACTGCGATCGGCGCTCAATGGTTGTGTGCCGGAAGGCAATCCACTCGGCAAGCATCTGCCTGAGCGACTTTTGCGCGGGCCGGCCATCCAGGCCAATCATGGTCAGGTTAATCGGGGAAGAGCTTTCCAGGCTGGTGTGCGCCAGCAGCGTGGTGATGAGCTCGGTCTGCTCAATGCGGCTGGTTTTAGGCTCAAACACCAGGCGTACGGCGGCCTCTTTGCCAGACTCATCGCGCACCACATCCAGCACGGAAAGCAGCGTCTGCTTGAGCTGCATCTGGTCGGTGCTCAATACCTTTTTGCCCACTTTGATTTTCGGATTGGTCAGCTCATCGATTTCTTCCAGCACTTTTTGTGCGCTCACGCCAATCGGCAATTCAGTGACCACCAGTTGCCATTGGCCACGAGCCAGGTCTTCAATCTTCCAGCGGGCACGTACCTTTAAAGAGCCCCGACCGGTGCTGTAAGCAGCAGCAATTTCGGCGGCGCTTGAAATGATTTGCGCGCCGCCGGGGTAATCAGGCCCAGCCACCACAGCGTAAAGCGCTTCGTCAGGCAACTTGGGGGATTTGATCAAGGCGATGCAGGCGTCTGCAATTTCCCGCAGATTGTGGCTGGGAATTTCAGTGGCCAAGCCGACTGCAATGCCGCTGGCACCATTGAGCAGCGCAAACGGCAAGCGTGCGGGCAGCAGTTTCGGTTCTTGCTCGCTGCCATCGTAGTTGGGCGCAAAGTCCACTGTGCCTTCGTCCAGTTCATCGAGCAGCAAGCTGGTGATTTTGGCGAGCCGCGCCTCGGTGTAGCGCATGGCTGCAGCGCTGTCGCCGTCCCGCGAGCCAAAGTTTCCCTGGCCGTCGACCAGCGGGTAGCGCTGGTTGAAATCCTGCGCCATGCGCACCATTGCGTCGTAGGCTGCAGTGTCTCCGTGTGGATGGTATTTGCCGAGCACATCGCCCACCACGCGGGCGCTTTTGACTGGCTTGGCACCACTGTTGCCATTGGCTCCGCCAAAGCCCAGGCCCATGCGCGACATGCTGAACAAAATGCGGCGCTGCACGGGTTTTTGGCCATCGCAGGCATCAGGCAATGCGCGGCCTTTGACTACGCTGAGAGCGTATTCAAGGTAAGCCCGCTGCGCGTAACTTGACAGGCTGTCGGCGTTGGCCGGTTCAGGCGCGCTACGCGCAGCCTCTGGCGTAAAAAGATCCATGGGGTACTAAAAAATCAGGCAGAAAAAAAGGAAAAGCGACTGTTAGAAGTCAGTGGGCGCAGTGTTTGCAACGACCGGAGCTGACGGCGCAGCAGTGGCCACCGCGTTAGGGCGAGGCACCAAGCCCGGCACCATGTTGTTTCTGCCAGAAGTTGCGCCAGCTGCGCCGCCCATCATCTCCATGCGCACACGCCCGCCGGGCCGCGCCTCCACCACCGCGTTGGGTGGCTTGAGATAGGTGTACATCTGCATCACGGTTTTAACGTAATTTTTGGTCTCGGGGTAGTTTGGTATTTTGTTGCCCGCGCGCTGCACAGCACCCTCGCCAGCGTTGTATGCAGCAACGGCCAGCTCCAGCTGGCCCGGGAACATTTTGATCAGGTCTTTCAGGTAGGTAGCGCCTGCACGGATGTTGATTTTCGGGTCGGTGAGCTTTTGCGCCAAAGGTGTTTTTTTGTCGGCTTTCACGCCGTAGCGCTCTGCCGTTGGCGGCATGAGCTGCATCAGGCCAATCGCACCTTTGGGCGATACCGCCTGGGAGTCGTAACCCGACTCTGCAGCAATCAGCGCTTGCAGCAACTCGTAGTCGATGCCATGCAAAACCGATGCGTCTCGCATCAGGTGTTTCACGGCCTTGTAGCCTGGCGACACATCAAAAAACGCCAGCAGTTTGGCCTGAGAACGCCCGCCATCGGCTGCAGGAATGCTCACCTTGGGCGCTGGCAGTGCCTGCGGCGCTACGCCGGCACCCGCTGAAAAACTCTCGCCGGTTTTAAAAAACAGCTGGTAGCGGTCGTCGAGTCTTTCGGTGGAAAAGTGCGCTACGCCCTGTTCGTCAACATAGCCCCACACGTCCGCCCATGCGGGCGAAAATGCCGCGGCAAGCGCTAGCGCCGAAAGCCACCTGGCTGCATGTTTGCGCAAGTAGCGCGCAGTCCGTGCCATCACACATCCACCTCAACTGCATCACCGTACAGCTCCATCAACTCACGGCGCGCAGCGGCTTCGCCTTTGCCCATGAGCTTGGTGATCAGGTTTTCAGTCTGCTCAAAACTCTGGTTGCCCAGCTGCACTGGCAGCAGGCGGCGCGTATCGGGATTCAGCGTGGTTTCCCACAATTGCTCGGCATTCATTTCGCCCAGGCCTTTAAAACGGCTGATGCTCCATGAGCCTTCTCTAACGCCTTCTTTGCGCAGCTTGTCCAAAATTGCCGCCAGCTCGCCATCGTCAAGTGCGTACGCTTTCGACGCTGGTTTTTTCCCGCGCGCAGGCGCGTCCACCCGAAACAGCGGGGGGCGCGCCACGTACACGTGGCCCGCATCAATCAGCTTGGGGAAGTGCCTGAAAAACAGCGTGAGCAGCAGCACCTGAATGTGTGAGCCGTCCACGTCAGCGTCGCTCAGGATGCACACCTTGCCATAACGCAAGCCACCCAGGTCGGGCGTATCGTTCGGCCCGTGTGGGTCTACGCCAATCGCCACGGCAATATCGTGAATTTCGGTGTTGGCAAACAGCCGGTCGCGCTCGACTTCCCAGGTGTTCAGTACCTTGCCGCGCAACGGCAAAATCGCCTGACTTTCTTTGTCGCGGCCCATTTTGGCGCTGCCGCCTGCAGAGTCGCCTTCGACCAAAAACACCTCGTTGTGCGCCAGGTCTTTGCTTTCGCAATCGGTCAGTTTGCCGGGCAGCACCGCCACACCTGAGCCTTTTCGTTTTTCAACTTTTTGCCCCGCTTTTTGGCGGGTTTGCGCAGAGCGAATCGCGAGCTCAGCGAGTTTTCGTCCGTAGTCAACGTGCTGGTTCAGCCACAGCTCAAGCGCGGGCCGCACGTAGCTGGACACCAGCCGCACCGCATCGCGCGAATTCAAACGTTCTTTGATTTGCCCTTGAAACTGCGGGTCAAGCACCTTCGCGCTCAGTACATAGCTGGCACGCGAAAACACGTCCTCGGGCAGCAGCTTCACCCCTTTGGGCAGCAAAGAATGCAGTTCAATAAAACTTTTGACCGCAGTAAACAAACCGTCGCGCAGCCCGCTTTCGTGGGTGCCGCCTGCACTGGTCGGAATCAGGTTGACGTAACTTTCACGTACTGGCTGGCCGTCTTCGGTAAATCCCACACACCAGTCTGCGCCCTCGCCTTCAGCGAAGGTTTCATGCTGCGCGTCGGCAAAACCGCGTCCTTCAAACATCGGGATGACCAAATCACCATTGAGCGTTTGCGCAAGGTAATCGTGCAGGCCGCCTTTGTACAGCCAGGTTTGAACATCTTTGGTTTTCTCAGTCACCAGCGTCACAGTCACGCCGGGCATCAGCACCGCTTTACTGCGCAGCAGATGCGTCAGCTCATTAATGGGCAAAACCGACGACTCAAAGTACTTGGCGTCCGGCCAGGCGCGCACGCAGGTGCCTGATTTGCGATCGTCTGCTGCGGCTTTGCGCACCGCCAGCGGCTCAATCACATCGCCGCCAGAAAACACCAGTGAAGCCGCCATGCCGTCGCGGTAAGAGGTGACTTCAAGTCGCTTGGAAAGCGCGTTGGTCACACTCACGCCTACCCCGTGCAGGCCGCCTGAAAAGCTGTACGCGCCACCTTTGCCTTTGTCAAACTTGCCACCGGCATGCAGCTGGGTAAAGACCAGCTCAACCACCGGCGCTTTTTCTTCCGGGTGCAGGCCGTACGGAATGCCGCGCCCGTCGTCGTCCACACTGACCGAGCCATCGGCGTGCAGCGTGACTTTGAGTTTTTTGCCGTAACCCGCCAGCGCTTCGTCGGCCGAGTTGTCCAGCACTTCCTGGATGATGTGCAGCGGGTTGTCGGTGCGGGTGTACATGCCCGGACGCTGCTTGACGGGCTCAAGCCCTTTGAGCACGCGAATCGAGCTTTCGGAATACTCAGAAGGAAGCGGTGGTAATTTTGCGGCCATAAAGAATTGATAATTTACTAAATTGTATGCCTGTATGCAAAACAAGCTGTATGAAACCACAGGTTGCAAGTGCGGTGGCAGATTCACAGGTAACGGCCAGCCTTGCAAGGCGGTAAAGTCATCCCCATGCAACAGACGCTTTCCAGCCCTCCAAAAATACTATCTATGGCGCAGGTTTTAATCTGCGGTGCCGCCATCGTCACCTTGTCTATGGGCATTCGGCATGGCTTTGGCCTGTGGCTGCAACCGATTACCCAAGCGCAGGGCTGGACGCGTGAGACGTTTGCCTTTGCAATCGCGATTCAAAACTTGTCGTGGGGCGTGTTCGGCATTTTTGCGGGCATGGTGGCCGACCGGTTTGGCGCATTCAAAGTGATCGTCGTCGGCGCGTTGCTGTACGCGCTGGGCCTGGTGGGCATGGCGCTGTCCCCTACAGGGTTTTTGTTCACGCTCACTGCAGGAATTTTGATTGGCGCAGCCCAGGCTGGAACCACCTACGCCATCATTTACGGCGTGATTGGACGCAATATTTCGGCCGACAAGCGCTCGTGGGCGATGGGTGTGGCGGCAGCTGCGGGTTCATTTGGGCAGTTTTTAATGGTGCCCATTGAAGGGTTTTTGATCAGCAGCATTGGCTGGCAACAGGCGTTGCTTATCCTGGGCGGCGCGGTGCTGCTGATTGCACCGCTGGCCATTGGCCTGCGCGAAACCGGTTTTGGTTCTGGCCAGGCAATGAAACGAGAGCAAAGTATTTTTGACGCGCTCAAAGAAGCGTTCAAGTACCCGAGCTTTCAGCTGCTGATGGCGGGCTATTTTGTATGCGGCTTTCAGGTGGTTTTTATTGGCGTCCACATGCCGAGTTATCTCAAGGACAAAGGCCTGTCACCGCAAGTCGCTGGCTACGCGCTGGCGCTGATTGGTTTGTTCAATGTATTTGGAACCTACACCGCAGGCGTTTTGGGCCAGCGCATGGCCAAAAAGAACATTCTGGCGTTTATTTATTTTGCCCGCGCCGTCGTTATCACCATTTTTGTTGCAGCACCTCTCAGCCCAGCCAGTGTGTATATTTTTGCAAGTGTGATGGGATTTTTGTGGTTGTCCACCGTGCCGCCCACCAACGCAGCAGTGGCGCAAATTTTTGGCGTGGCGCACTTGTCGATGCTCAGCGGGTTTGTGTTTTTCAGCCACCAGATCGGCTCTTTTATGGGCGTCTGGCTGGGAGGAGTTTTGTACGACAAAACAGGCAGCTACGACATCGTCTGGTACATCACGATTGCGCTCGGCGTGTTCGCCGGGCTGATAAATTTACCGGTACGTGAAGCACCGATTCAGCGCAGCGCAAGTGGCCAGCAGCCAGCAAGGGCTTGAATTTATGCAGCGCCGATTCATCAAAAGCGCGTTCACCTGGACGGCCATTACAGCGGTGCTGTTGGGCGTGTTTGCAATGTATGCAAGGCCAGAATTTTTGGTCACGCTGGCGGACCAGTTGTGGGCATGTTTTTAAGCCATTTTGACCTGTTTTTAAGGTATTTTAGGGCCATAACCCAATAAATACGGGTGTAAGCAGCTATGAAAATAATAGTGATTACAGGTGCTTCCGACGGTATTGGCGCTGAAATGGCGCGGCAATTGGCCAAGCGCCACGGCACCCAGGTGGCACTGGTGCTGGCTGCCCGGGACAAGACGCGGCTCGAGCAGGTTGTCAGCCAGTGCGCAGCGTTCGGCGCGCAAACGCTGGTAGCACCGTGTGATGTTTCGCTTGAACCCGACTGCCGCAGCCTGATCGCCCATGCCGCAGCACGTTTTGGCGGTATTGACGCCCTCATCAACAACGCCGGCATATCGGCGCAGGCGCTGTTTGATGAAGTCAAGGCCGATGATTTGAAATGGTATGAGCAACTGATGCGCGTTAATTTTTGGGGCAGCGTGTGGTGCACCCACGCAGCGCTGCCGTACCTCAAAAAAAGTCGCGGCAGCATCGTGGCGGTGTCCAGCCTGGCGGGGTTGTTTGGCGTACCCGGACGCACCGCATACAGCGCGAGCAAATTTGCCATGACGGGGTTTTTTGAAGCGCTGCGCGCCGAGCTGAAAGGCGCTGGCGTCAGCGTGACCACCGCCTACCCAGGCGTGGTGGCAACGCAAATCCGTCACCACGGCCTGAACGCTGCGGGCCAGACTGCCGGGTCAAGCGGCTTGAAAGAAAACAACGCCATGAGCGTTGAAGCATGCGCCCGACTTATCTTGCAAGGTATGGACGGGCGCGAGCGCGAGGTCGTCATGACCGCAAAAGGCAAACTGGGCCGCTGGCTCAAACTGCTGGCGCCCGCGCGGGTCGAAGCCATTGCGCTGGCGGCGCTCAAAGACGAGGTCAAGCCGCATTGAAAGCAGCCGCCGTACACAAAGCAGAGTCGCCGTCAGCGTGGCCATCAGAATGGGTGGTGCGCTGGTCGCACCTGGTCAAACCAAAGGGCACAGTGCTGGACGTGGCATGCGGTCATGGCCGCCACGCTACCTATTTTTACGAACAAAATCACCCTGTCACGCTTGTAGACCGGGCGCAAGCAGCTATTGAATCGATAGCTATTGGAGTACACGGCTGCGAGAAAGTGGTGGCCGACATTGAAAACGGTCCGTGGCCTTTTGCAGGACGCCAGTTCGATGCTGTGGTGGTCACCAACTATTTGTGGCGGCCTTTGATGCCCACGCTGCTGGCCAGCCTGGATCAAGGAGGTGTGCTGATTTATGAAACCTTTTCCGCCGGCAATGAGACCGTCGGGAAACCGTCGCGGCCTGATTTTCTGCTGCGACCGGCGGAGTTGCTGGAGGTCTGCAAAGGCTTGCGGGTTGTGGCTTTTGAAGAAGGCTTTGTGCCGAATGGCAACGCCGGAAGTGCCCGATTCATCCAGCGCATTGCAGCGGTGCGTGAGGATTCTGCAGTGCCCGGGTCCAGCAACCCAAAGCGTTATCCACTCGACTGATTCGACCCGGAAAACTGTTCGCTGACTGAGTAGAATAGTCGATTGGGCACGTCAAAGGTGCCAGCTAGCAAATTGGACCCATGAAAACCATCACCGGCAGCATCGTCGCGTTGGCAACGCCCCTCCACCCAGACGGAAGTGTGGACTACCCCACCTTGCGCGCTCTGGTGGACTGGCACGTGGCCGAGGGTACAGATTGCATCGGCGTTGTAGGCACCACAGGCGAGTCGCCAACCGTCAATGTAGAGGAGCACTGCGAAATCATTCGCGTGTCGGTCGAGCAGGCAGCCAAACGCGTACCCATCATGGCAGGTTGCGGCGCCAATTCCACCAATGAAGCCATTGAACTGGCCAAATTTGCAAAGCATGTGGGTGCCGACTGCCAATTGCAGGTTGTGCCCTACTACAACCGCCCAACCCAGGAAGGCCAGTACCAGCATTTCAAGGCGATCGCCGAAGCCACGCCGGACCTGCCTTGTATCTTGTACAACGTGCCTGGCCGTACGGTGGCAGATATGCTGCACGCTACTGTTTTGCGGCTGGCCCAAATCCCGGGCATTGTGGGTATCAAGGAAGCCACCGGCAACCTGGAGCGCGCGCAGTGGCTGATCAAAGAAGTGCCTGAAGGCTTTGCGATTTACTCTGGTGACGATGCCACAGCAGTGGCCTTGATGTTGTGCGGCGGACAAGGCAACGTGAGCGTTACCGCCAACATCGCGCCCAGGCTGATGCACGAGTTGTGTGTTGCTGCCATTGCTGGCAACGCAAAGCGCGCCATGGAGCTGCAACTAAAACTGTTGCCGTTGCACAAACACCTGTTTGTAGAAGCCAATCCGATTCCGGTGAAATGGGCGATGGCACGCATGGGCTTGTGCGGGCCGACGTTGCGCCTGCCCATGACACAGCTCGAAGCTGCCAACGAGGCCGCAGTTGAAGGCGCGCTGCGCCAGTGTGGTTTGATTTGATTTGATTTGATTTTTAAGGACTACTTCGTGAATCTTTTGCAACTGCGCACTTCTTCCTGCATCCCGCCGCGCATGGCGTCGGCGGCTGTCTTCATCGCAGCTGCCACGTTGTGCGGTTGTTCGAGCATGAACGAAATGCTGCAGGGCGACAAGATTGACTACAAGACCAGCGGCAAGTCAGGCCCTTCGCTCGAAGTGCCGCCCGATCTGACCCAACTGACTCGCGAAACCCGGTACGTGGTGCCTGGCGCTGAAGTAAGCGCCAGCGCGTTTCAGGCAGGTAAAGGCGCCAAGGATGTGCCAACTGCTGCGCTGAGCATCGGTGATGTCCGCATCGAACGTGCGGGCAACCAGCGCTGGCTGGTAGTGAATCGCCCAGCTGATAAATTGTGGGGTCCACTGCGTGATTTCTGGCTTGAAAGCGGCTTTTTGCTGGCCATTGACCAGGAAAACCTCGGCATCATGGAAACAGACTACGCTGAAAACCGTGCCAAGCTGCCGCAAGACTTTATTCGCGAGACCATCGGAAGACTGTTTGAAAATTTGTATTCAACAGGCGAACGCGACAAATTTCGAACCCGGCTGGAGCGCAACGCTGCCGGCGGCACAGAAATTTACGTCAGCCACCGCGGCCTGGTTGAAACAGTGGTGAATTTGTCGGGTGGCAAAAGCAGCAATGCCGACGGAACCGTATGGCAACCGCGCCCAGCCGACAATGAACTTGAGGCGGAGTTTTTACGCCGTTTGATGGTCAAACTTGGGGTAAGCCAGGAGCAATCCAGGTCTCTGGTCGTAGCAGGCGCCGTCAAATCCACATCGCGCCTGGCCAATGTAGGTGGTGCACCAGTGATCCAGATCGACGAAGGCTTTGAACGCGCCTGGCGCCGTGTCGGCCTCAGTCTTGACCGCACTGGTTTCACCGTTGAAGACCGCGACCGCGCGCAGGGCACTTACTTTGTTCGCTATGTCGAAGGCACTTCAGACAAAAAAGAGCCCGGGTTTTTCTCAAAACTTTTCAGCGGCAGCGCCCCCACCGTTGCTCCACTGAAATACCGAATCGTACTGAAAAGCCAGGCTGAAACCACCACGGTGTCCGTCCTGAATGCGCAAGGCGTCGCTGAGCCATCGGCCAACGCCCAACGCATTGTGCAGGTCATCGTTGATGACCTGAAGTAATCAAGAGGTGCGCAAAGCTCGTCGGGCTGCACTGCGTGTGGGTAACTTTCGGTGTTGAGATTCAGGAGCCTCGGCAGCGGCAGTACAGGAAATGCGACAGTCATTGAAGCTGGCCACGAAAACCCGGTACGGCTGCTGGTTGACTGCGGTTTTGGGCTCAAGCACCTCTTGGCGCGGCTGCAAGCAGCAGGTCTGCAACCCGACCAAATCGACGCCATTTTTATCACCCATGAGCACGGCGACCACATTGGCTGCGCAGCAGCGCTGTCCCTGCGCTACCAACTTCCTGTGTGGATGAGCTCCGGCACGTATGCAGCGATCGGCGCACCCGATCTTGCTGGCATGCTGCGAATTGCACGCGACAGCGAGCCGATTGAGATCGGCGCAATGGCCATTTCACCATTTACCGTGCCGCACGACGCGCGCGAGCCACTTCAGCTGGCATGCAGCAGTGGCTCCGCCAAAATCGGCATTCTTACCGACCTCGGGCACGCCACTGACCATGTCCTCAACCACCTGCAAGCGTGCAGCGCGATACTACTCGAATGCAACCACGACTCCAACCTGCTGGCCAGCTCACCTTACCCGGAATTTCTCAAGCACCGCGTCGGTGGGCAGTACGGCCACTTGTCCAACGAACACGCCGCGCAAATAGCGCAGTCCGTCGGCCACAGCGGTCTGAAAACAATAGTAGCCGCCCACTTGAGCTTGCAAAACAACACACCCATCCTGGTCAGAGAATGCTTGCGCAAAGCAGCGGAGTGCGCTGGCAGCGACGTAGTGCTGGCAGATGCAGCGTCAGGCTGCGGCTGGGTTGCCGCGTGAGAAATTGGCCACCTCGGATGCCTATATACAAATAACCGGGCAAAAAAAAGCCGCCGAAAGGCGGCTTTTCAACGCAAGCAAAGCTTATGGCTTGGCTGGAGCAGCTGGCGTTGCAGCTTTGGCTGCGTCGGCAGCTTTCTTGGCGGCATCGCCTGCAGCACCGGCAGCGTCTTTGGCAGCGCCAGCAGCGTCTTTCGCAGCATCAGCAGCGCCAGCAGCAGCAGAAGCAGCGCCAGTAGCGGCAGCAGCAGCGCCAGAGGCAGCAGCAGCAGCGGCCTCAACAACTGGTGCGGGAACCACAGCAGCTGGAGCTGGTGCGGCGGCTGGTGCAGCAACAGGCGCGTCAACTTTTTTCTCACCGCAAGCGGCTAGGGCAAATGCAGCAACCAGAGCTGCCAAAACGAGAGATTTATTCATGTCACTATCCTTAAGATTAAAAGAGAAAACAATTTCCGGAAATTGTCAAAATTTGGATTTGTTCACGTCAAACCGACGATTTTGACCAGACAAAAGGACTCGAACTTTTCCATCCAGCCGTGGATTATAGCCCGGATTAAATAGCGGCTTAAAAGTTGCGTAACAAAACGCTCATCAGGCCGCGTCCTACATCAATGTTACAAGCCGAGCGTTGTCGCGGGAAAAGAAGGCGCAGAGCGCCGTAAACACTCATCCAGGCGCTCTCTTATTGAAACGCGCCTCGCGGGGTCGCTGCCCGAAATTGCGGTCGAGCGCACCAAATCGAGCTTTTGGCAGACCCAGACCGGGCTCCAAAGCGCGCTCGGGAAATCATCTTCGGAAATCGACGTGTTTGCCCTGCAAACTACAATGTGCGACCAGGTTCGCCGCCAGGATACGAAGCGTGCATGCCGACGTGCAACTTCATCGTAGTTCCTTGCGAGCATGGTGAGCGTTCGGCCAGAATTTGACCATTCATTGAGCGATGCTGTCACAACCCGCTCGCCAAGCGGCCAGCTTTCAAAATTGGCGTCACTGATGATAATCTCGCGCCAACCTTGCGCCGCCGCCGTTGCGAATGCCAGACGAATTGCTTCCGCAAACTCTGTGGGGCCAGCAATACGGCCTTGGGGCAGCTCTGGCAGCTCTGGCGGTTTCGGCAGCGCGGGAACCGGAGAAGAGTCCTCAGGTGGGGTTTTGGGGGTCATGATGAACCTCGAGTTAAAGAGTCCAGCCTGCTGCGCACCAATCGCTCAGCAATTCAAGCGCGACTGTACTGGCTTTTGCAAGATCGGCAGGCATCAGGCTGCGCTGGTCTGCCAGCCGGCGCATCAGCGCTGCGTCGCTTCCTTTGGCAAGGTAGCTCTCACCGTTGATAAAGACGTGGTTCGCGTCGTACATCATGCGGGTTTTTGGATCCAGCGTGACGCTGCTTTTGCGGGTCACTGGCGCGCTCTGCCCGGGGTCGTCAAACCACACTCCAGGCTTGGGCGCGGTCATGATCTCACCCAACGCGCAGGAAATCGCCAACGGGTCTTTGAGAGCGCGATGGACGGCATCCTGCGCGAAATGGATCAGCGCGTCGGGCAACAAAGCGGGGTTGGGTGTTGCTGTTTGCTGCGGATCACGGTAGCGATTTTGTGCATTGACCGCCGAGTCGGCCTCAAATTCGTCTTCGTTAAATTCAGCCAAGCGGTGCAAAAGCTCGGCTGCAAGCTCTTGTCGCGCCAGCGATTTAAAACCAATGGAGTAAGTCATGCAGTCCGCCGCTTCTCCTCTTTCGTCAGCTCCTGCCTTGGCCACGCCGTCATGCGCGTAGCGTGGCGGCAGGTAAAGCATGTCGCCTGCGTGCAGCACAAACTCCTCTTCCGGCTCAAAGGTTTGCAAAATTTTTAACGGCTTGTCTGGCTGCAGAGTCAGGTCTTTCTGTTTGCTTATTTTCCATCGTCGGCTGCCACTTGCCTGCAGTAAAAAAACGTCGTAACTGTCGAAATGCGCACCCACCCCGCCACCCGGCGTGGCAAAGGAGACCATCACATCGTCGAGCCGCGCATCAGGCACAAACCGAAATTGCTGCAGCAGCTGGTGCATGGCAACATCATGGCCATCAACGCCCTGCACCAGCAGCGTCCAGCCCGGCTTGCTGGCGGGAGGCAATTGACGCGCGGAAAAAGGTCCGTTTTTCATGCGCCAACTTTGCGCGGTTTTGACTATCAACCTTGACTCAACACCCTCGGTACCAGCCAGACGGAAAAGCTCCACACGGCTCAGCAGTGGCTTGAAATTGGGGATTGCAGCGCGCACCAAAAGTGGCTTTTTTTGCCAATGGCGGCGCATGAATTGCGCGGGCGTCAGGCCAGCGAGTAGAGGCAAGGCGATATGAGGTTCCATGGGACAATTGTGCGATGAAAATCACACCACAATGCGTCGTGGCCCTGCGCTGGACGCTAAAAGACACGCTGGGCGAAGTGCTCGATGAACTGGACGAGCCAGTTGAGTTTTTACTTGGCGGCAACGACTTGCTGGTTAGCATTGAAGCTGCCTTGCAAGGCCATGTACCAGGCGAGAAACTTGATTTGCACTTGGAGCCCGAAGAAGCTTTTGGGGACTACGACGAACAGCTGGTTTTTCTGGAACCCCGTGTGCTTTTCCCTGCGGAGCTTGAAGAAGGCATGACCCTGGACGGTGCAGCATTGCCGCCCACCACCCATCCAGATGCGCCAAAAGACAAAATTTATACAGTGACTGAAATCTACCCCGAGCACGTAGTGCTTGACGGCAACCACCCGTTGGCAGGGATTGCGCTGCGGCTGAGCTTGACGGTCGAATCGGTTCGGGAAGCCAGCGAGGAGGAGATTGGTGAAGGAACGCTTGGCACCGGCTTTTTCAGACTTGAGCCACTGCATCCACCCGGTTCAACGCTGCACTAAAACATACAGGGTTGAAACGCGGACGGTTTCTCAGCCGCGGCGCGTCACCGAACCCGATAAACCTGGCCGTTTTCAATGCGCACCCGGTCGCCAATACGCAAGTCACCATAAGACGCCATGTCGTAGGCGCGCAGCGAGCCGTTGTCAAGCTGAACCGACACACGGTAACTTTCGCCAGCAGCAGCATTGGCCGTGCGACTTCTCTCAATCGCATTTCCTGCGACTGCGCCACCGACCGCACCAATGACCGTGGCGGCGGTGCGACCACTGCCGTCGCCGATCTGGCTACCAACCACTGCACCAGCAACACCACCAATCACGGCGCCCAAGCCTGAACTTCTTGCTGGCTCTTGGGTTCTGATGATTTCTACGTTGTTGACGCGTCCGTATTCCAGGTAGGCGCCCTGCGTGTTTGGCACGCTGGTAGATGTTGGGTAGTTTGAAACTGGTGGCGAATTCATTGGGGCGCAGGCCATAAGGCTGGCAACAACGACCGCCGTTGAAGCCGCAAATATAAAGCGTGATGGGGAATACATAAAACTCTCCTGTGTGTCTGATGCGTTAAGTTACAAGGCTTGACACCCTCGACCCGTTGTCTTGTGTGCGCTGGTCACCTGAAGCCTTGTATGAATTAAAAAACCTGCACGCGGCGCGCGCCATGGGTATCCCGCCCGGGAACCAGTGGGGCAGCACGGACAGTAAGAGTAAGAAATACCTTACACGGACAAATGCTGATGTGAGCGACTGGTTGAGGGTCGATTAAAACTGGATTATTTACTACGCTATTGATAGCTGCTTGCGCCGGAATTTGTTGTGCTGGGGCCATATTTGATGCTAGAGATCGCCGCTCGGATCGGTTTCCGCGTGTTTCCACACCTAATCCGCATCCAACTTCAGTTAGCAGAGCGCGGTGATTGGGCCATGCGACCGGGCTTTGGGGTGAAAGGCGCACGGAAGCGATGTCTAAAACACCAAAAAAATGGCCAGG
>ENA-OFDP01000108-OFDP01000108.1-metagenomes-genome-assembly--contig:-NODE-108-length-38265-cov-5.807485_pt1 | contig 38265 bp, 34 predicted proteins | sample MGYA00153389_OFDP01 | MGnify analysis MGYA00153389
GAGATCACAGCTAAGGCGTGACAAATAGCTTTTGTTTTTGCGATCGCATTTACGGCGGCGCTGGCAACGACAACATTTGGGGCAACGAAGACGATGACCTGATTTTTGGAGAAGCAGGCCAAGATAAAATCGACGGCGGTTCCGGCTACGACACCATCGACGGCGGCGCTGGCAACGACGAACTGTTCGGCGGTACGGGCAACGACCAATTATTAGGAGGTGCCGGCAACGACAGAATTGACGGCAGCATCGACGACGACAAACTGTTCGGAGGTGCCGGCAACGACTTGATATTTGGCAGTCAAGGACAAGACACGATTTTGGGCGAAGTCGGAGAAGACACCCTCTACGGCGGCGACGAAACCGACTTGATGGACGGCGGCGCGAGTAACGACTTGGTTGTCGGCGACTCTGGCGACGACACTCTTACCGGCGACTCCGGCGACGACACCCTCACAGGCGGCATGGGCAACGACTTCATGGGCGGAGGCAACGGCGACGACTTGATGTTCGGCGAATGTAACGACGACACCATGCTGGGCGGTGCCGGTAAGGACACTCTCGACGGCGGTTGTGGCAACGACTTGCTAACCGGGGAAGCTGGCAGCGACAGCCTCTTGGGCAACGATGGCGATGACAGTCTTGACGGCGGCAGCAGCAACGATACCCTCGACGGTGGTAATGGCAACGACTTCTTAAATGGTGGCAGCGGCAACGACAGCCTTAACGGCAACGATGGCGATGACAGCGTTTACGGAGGCGAAGGAAACAACGTGCTCAAGGGCGGAAATGGTCAAGATACCTTGATTGGAGGCAGTAGTTCCGACATATTTGTACTATCACCAAGTTCGGGACTGGATCATGTATTCTACTTCCAGGGCGATCGCGATTACCTCGGACTAACACAAGACCTCACCTTTGACCAATTGCAAATCGTTCAAGGTGGCGAAAATTACACTAACGATGCCTTGATTAGCATCGCCAGCAGCGGCGAACATTTAGCTTGGTTGAAAGATACTCAAGCCAAAACAGTTGACAGTTCTCGCTTTGTTTCCATCACTCCCGGAGGTGCGCTTCCGGTCGCTTTCAATACACCATTGAGTATCGATATTTTGACTGGTCTACCAGTTGATGGCGATGATACTTTAGCATCCTTTGGAAGCGGTTCTAGCACTAGCTTATCAAGCGCTATTCCTGCATCAATTAGTCTGCCAAACAGCACAACTACTGCACCGATTAATCTGTCAAATAGCACGACTACCGCAGCAGCAAGTCTCAGCCTGCCATTGACAACAGGTACTAATCCAGCTAGTGCAACAGCACCAATTAGTCTGTCAACTAGCACGACTTCGGCAGCAGCAAGTCTGATTCTGCAACCATTGACAACAGTTACGAATCCAGTTAGTACAACAGTAAATCCTGCCAAAACTACCACCAATGACATCTTGCTAACTGGCGGTTCAATTCCAACGATGAACAACTTTAGCGGAACAGATGATGACATCCTCATCTACGACACAAAGAGCTTGCTAACATCTTTAACCAGCGCTCAAACTCAGCCAATTCTGCCTTTGAAAGCTGCGAGTGTTGGTAGTTCAATTATCCCAACTGCGAATGCTGCTAAGGACAACAGCCTCTTAATTACTCCGGCTGCAAGTCCGATTAACCCGCTAACAAGTAGCGATTTGACTGGCATTTCTAGCGTCAAGTAATTGTAGATTTGGTTGAGGGCGATCGAATAGATAAAAACCCGGTTTCTTGAAGAAGCCGGGTTTTTTACGGTTTTTGCGTGTAAGATCAGGTTCGGTCAAGATAGCATACACTTCCGTTTCGCGTGCAAGCGTTTGTTAGACTACTTTTGCGAGAATTCATCAAGATAATAAGATTCGTTCATCTCAGGATCTGGATTGAAAACAGGTGTGATGAAACGCATCTCTCCTACCTCTTGAGGCTCATCTTTAATTCGAGTAAGCTCAGTATTAACAAAATCACATTGTTCTGGCGTTAAATAAAACCTGTGGTCGTCGAGCCATGAGCGAGTGCTATGATCGTTGTCAGAAGTTAATGTTTTTAATAACTCTACATGGTATTCGATATCTTGCTTTTGGATTTGATGACGTAAAGTCGGAACCATATTTACATAGCCATCTTCTGATACAACAAGGCAAACAGCAGGAGCTGGAGAAGATTCTATGTAGCGCAAAGCAGAGTTAAATCTTGCTCCTCTTGAAGGATCACCTGTATTCGTCGCTATGCCGTCTAAAATTACGCCAATAGCATGGCAATTACAATCGCGATCGACTAGAATCGCTCCATCAATTCCACTAATGCGTGCTACTAATCCTGAGCTTAGCTTGATTGGCTCAATTGCAATGGCTTGAGAGCTTAGTCTTTGAGCTTCGCTTGATGCAGCATCAGATACAACAAGCATAGTTCCATGCCGTTGATCCATTGCAGCAGAAACAGCATCCCACAATGCCTCACCTTGTTCTGAGGTGAGCCCAGGAATTACCCTTCGTATATTCGAGAAAAATGTCTTTGGGGTCAGTCTAGGCTGAGGTAGGGATGGAACGCCGAAAGCACAATTCATCAGTAAAGTGTTATTGACATACAGTGTCCATCGGTAGTGACCAGTAAAAACAGCTCTGAAAATAGGGGTGTCTCCGAAGTCCTGTAGTGAGCCAAAGCCCACTATGCCTTCTCCTCCTTTACAGATACAGCCAAGCTGCTTATCAGAAATCTCAACCACTTTGCGAACAAGTTTATGGGAACCTAAAGCAATAGGTTGAAGTAGTGCCACATCGCAGTTTAGAGATGGCAAATTTGTGGGTGCAAAAATGATTGTGCCAAGAGTTTCACCCCCCTCATAGCGTAGTTCCGATATCTTGTTCAGATCCTCAAATACCCTTCGTAGCATGAAATCCTTAAGGGCTAGTGGAATTGCGTTACAGAGGGTTTGCCCCGCTTTGCGAAGGAGACCTGAACACTCACTATCGAAACTGTCGAAGGATCGACCAGGCTCTTTCGTGTAAAGATTATCGGATGCCTCATCAAGAAGATGACTAATTAATGCTTGAACTATTCCAGTAGTGGAATTCCTTTTCTGAAACTGAATTGGGTGGTCAAGTCTAGGGAAAGTATCAATATCTAATTGCGCGACTTGGAGAATCGGAGCTACGTGAAAATTACCTAGGCGGACAGGTATACCACAAAATGAACGTGTCCCGCGATCGGAGTCAATTCTGCTCAGGACTTCTTCGATTGCTTCTTGAACCGATTTACGACGTATGTTCTCAGGCTTATCCAGCATCGCTCGCTCATCACCCGAAAATATAATATGCTGATCTGGATGAGTGGTGAATATTTCGCCTGCACGTCTGTGTACATCCTTGAATGCAGCAATATTCCATTCTCCATCCTCAGGCTCTATACATACGCAGTGATCGTTGGCGATTTCTGGCAAGCGAACACCGACCAATAATGCTTTCACTTCAATGTTTGCACCCAGTGCTGCTAAAGCTTGCGTTGCACGGTGCTCCATTTGAATCCGAAAATGATGCTGATAGGCCCACATGAAGTACGTAAGAACAAGCTGTTTCATTCTTTGTATTGGCAGAATCGTTTATACTTGAAGTTGGTCTAACTTATAATAACGTTTAAATCCATTGCTTGTTTGTGGAGCGTTTGAATCTGGTTCACTGGAGTAGGATTCCTTAAGGTGACACGATCTTGTAAACTTACGCAAATTACCTCGATCGATTCGAGATTTGAGGTTGACGCTCCTTATGCTCAGAGTTAGGAATTTTTGTAGAGAAATTCGGCGAAGTTAAGGACTTCATTGATTTGCTTGTCTGGGAGGAATTGGATAAGCTGGTAAAGTTTTTCGGCCGCTGTCATGATTTTTTCGGGGTGAATGGGTTTGTACTTGAATTATTGCTGAAGTCCATTTTCAGAGGCGATCTTTCCAGTAGCTTGGATCGCGACTTTCATTTCTTTGAGAGTTGCCGTATTTGGGCTAAGGCAATATCTCCGGGAATCGTTTGAACTGCGCCGCTATCAATTTCGGCAATGCGTTCTTGAGCTTTCTGCACGCCTTCTAATAAAATATCTCGATCGACTTGTTTGGCCATGCTCTCCACAATTTTGTCAATGAGGATAGCTTTGGCTGCATCTGGTAATGCAGTTGCTTCTGAAATGAGTTGGTCTAGGGTTAGCATTGGCTCGTTTGGCTATAAGGGACTAATCTGATTTTAACATTTTGTATTTAACGGGTTATTTTGGTAGCTCGTAGGCGCAAGCCGGGGCGCAGCCATCGCGCTTCTCATCATTTACCTCCTTTACGTTTGGCAGACTTTTTTGGGAGCGGTTGCTGACTGGTCATTTTTGTATACAATTCAAACAGTTTTTCGAGGCGTTCGGTGTCGTTTTTGAAGCGGCGACCAATGTAGATTCGTTCCAGGATTTCGTCATTGCGATCGTGCGCTTCCCGAACCAAAGGAAATTCGGTATCCATGCGATCGCGATCGTACATATCGGCGATCGTGGCGGGGAAATATTGTTCGCGGGCTAGCAGGATTTCTTCGGCGCAGCGGGTGAGGTCGGCTTTGTTGCGATCGGTGAGGGTGGGGACGGGGAAGGTGTTCCAGCCGAGGGTGTTGGAGTAGCGAAGGTCGGTTTTTAGCTTGCCGCAGACGGTGGCGATCCAGACTAGGTGGATGCGTGAGGCGATGAGCGCCATATTCCAGAGGGAAGGGTCGAATAAAGCGAAAGCACTGTCACCAACAATTACACTCTGTGAAAGCAATGCAAACGGCAGGTACTCACGGTTTTCCGAGCTATGGCGAGGCACAATAACCGATAGCTCATTACCTTTCTGTCTGATTTCCTGAAATCTGTGTGACGAACTTGCTGACTTAACAGTGGCAAGTTTAGAACTTTTAGAGCGAAAGTCTCGAACAGCAGCGATTCTGTTGGAAATCGGTGGAATTAGTAAGGCATTCTCCACAGATGAATCTTCGATCCACAAACAATATCTTTGGCTGCCCTTAATTGCTTCAGCAGAACCACTAAAAGGACGGATAAACATAGCAGCGTTAGGATGGTTTTTAACAATCTCATCCATCTCAAACTTACTTAAAAACAAATTACCATCGTCAGTCGCGCCATTTCCTCTATCCATTGGATGCAAAACATCTATCGGTAACGATCTTTGTTCCACAAGAATGTTATTTGCAGGCACTAGATAAGCATTAATGTTATCAGCCTGTTTTACGGAGACACCACTGTTTTCTGCTTCTGCAAAAAGGTATCGAATCTTGCCAAGGTACTTAGAAATTCCAACGATGACTACAGTTACTCCTGCATTGTGACTAGCTAGATTCGCCCATTTAAATGAAGTATGAGCAAACGCAATCTCATGTCGAGTTTCAAAAATTAGCGGCCACAAAATCGGCACTTGTTGTCCCTGACAAATCGAATTAGTAGATACAAAAGCAGCAGCGGATGTCGTTTGCGTTCCATAATCCGCTGCTTTCATAAACCAGCCCGCAACATAGTCAAGCGACTTCCACAACTTAGTGCGTCCATCGAAAATAAGTTTTAAATCATCCTTTTGCTCCTTCGTTTGCCAAGTCGAACCCAAATAGGGCGGATTCCCGCAAATATAAGTTTCCCCGCCCTCATTCTCAAAATCAATCTCCGCCACTTCCCGCGTCTCGCCAAACAAATCCAAATCCTCTCGCTGCACCTTCACCCCCGTCCCCGTCGGCGGACAAAGACTCAACCAATCCAACCGCAACGCATTCCCACAAGTAATCCAATTATCATCCTTCAGTGGCAGAAACTCCGCCAGCGCCAACTTCGGCCCCCGATACAGCACATCACACTGATACTCCGCAATAATCAACGCCAACCGCGCAATCTCACAGGAAAAGTGGCGGATCTCAATTCCCCGAAAATTGGTTAGCGGAATCTCAGATTTGCGATCCGGTTCCCCTCGAAGACAGTTAATCTCTGCCTCAATTTCCCTCATCTTCTTATAAGCAATCACCAAAAAATTCCCCGATCCACAAGCCGGATCGAACACCCGAATTCGCGCCAGTCTCGATCGCAAATTCAGCAACTTACGGGCGTTATCTCCTGCTGCTTCTAACTGAGCGCGTAGATCATCGAGGAAAAGCGGATTAAGCACCTTGAGGATATTCGGCACGCTCGTATAGTGCATCCCCAACGCCCCGCGCTCCTCATCATCCGCCACCGCCTGAATCATCGACCCGAAAATATCAGGATTAATCTTCGTCCAGTCCAGATTGCCAACATGAAGTAAGTAAGAACGCGCAATCTTGCTAAAACGCGGCACATCCACGCCACCCGAAAACAGCCCTCCATTCACATAGGGAAACACATCCGCCCAATTGCGAATCTTGGCTGCTTCCCGCGCTTTAGGGTTAGGGGGAGTACACATCGCCCGAAACAACTCCGACAGCACCTCATGGGTATTCGACGAGTCGATCGCGCTCATCTGGGCGATCTTTTTCGTAAACATCCCCTCACTCTGGAAAATATTCGTATCCTCAGCAAAGAAACAGAAAATCAGCCGCGCCATGAAGTGATTTAGCGCTTCCCGATGCTCCGCTTTATCCCAGTCAGGATTATCCTTCAGCAGTTCCAGATACAAGCGGTTAAGGCGGCTAGTCGCCTTAATATCAAACGCATTTTCCCGAATCTGCCTAACCGTCGTAATCCCCGCCAACGCCAGGAAAAACCCAAAGTGATCGTGAAAATCTGGGTAGTTGCAGGCGACTATCTCCCCATCAGCGAGGTTTTCCGCCTCAAAACTTTTGCCATCAGTGGCCAGGATAAACTTAGCCTTATGCTTAGCAGTCGCCGCACTATCCCGCAATGCCGTGAGGGTGTTTGTCACCTCTCCTTCCGAGCAAACCTTCAAATGAATATTGCTGCGCTGGAGTACGCCACCGAGATCCGATTGGTTGGAGCCACCGCTTTTGCTTTTGAGCTTCTTGAGGGTAGTCGGCTTATTGCCAAAGGCTTCGAGGAAAGCAAAGGGGAACTCTTCCGAGTCAAAGGGCGATTCAGCAAGCCGGGAAACGGCTTCTTCGATTTCGACTGCATTCATAGTTCGACGATAGGTAGCTCAGAGGTTCAATTATCGCCTCCTAACACAACTTTCAATTTTACCTTGATTTCTCGTCGATATTAAAAGAACGCTTCTGGATTTTCCAGTTGTAATTGTAGGGTGCGTCAGTTACGAAATCATGAATCACCACCAAAAGTATAATACTGACGCACCTTTAGTTTTGTGCGGTGCGTCAGCTATTAGATTTTTAGTTGAAACCGAAAATAATCGTAGCTGACACACCCTACTAATAACTGTGATGATTCAAAGTCTCCGCCAGCAGTTAGCGGCTAAAGGATTTAAGCTGAATTAAAACAACGCAGATGGAAGTTCCATCTGCGTTCATCTGCGTTTATCCGCTAATATCTGCGGTCAAAAAATCCCAATTCAACTATTTCGCCACAGGCGGCAAAGACAACTGAGGGGAAATTTTAGGATAGCTTCCTTCCCCGCGAATCACAGCGGCTTCCTGCGACAGCAAAAACTCGCGAATTACTCTAGCAACTGCCCTTTGAGCTAAACCGCCGAATACTCTCTGCCCCATATTCTGCACTTCAGATTTCACTAACAATTGCGGAATTAGCTGCAATACTTTCGTTGTGTCAAAACCGGGAGTCGATCCCAAAATATCCCAAATCCGCTTAATGTGTTCTAAGTTATTTTGTTCAGTTTGTGAAACTACTGGTTGATTGGCTTTGACTCCAAACCATTCACCGACTACAGATTTAGCATTTGCAAAAGCGTTGCTGGAAACTGTGTCGAGACTTTTGACTAATTCCAGGACAATACGATCGCGAATGAAATCTCCTCTTTCAGAAAATAAATAATCTAACCCTTGATCCAAGATTTTGCTGATATCGTAGTCTTCGCTATCGCGGGCATTACTGAGCAAGTTTTCTAAGCGGTTCCAGCGGAATTCCCCTTGTTTGAACAGCAATTCTTGCAGAGATGTTCTCAACTCCGGTGCTGGGTCGCTCAACAGCCGTTTTGCCACGTAGGGATAGGCTTTGCTGAGCACTTTGAATTCGGGGTCAACGTTGATGGCGATGCCTTCTAGCGTGACGAGCGATCGAATAATCAAAGCGTAGTAAGCTGGAACTCGGAACGGATATTCGTACATCACCGCCGAAAGTTCGTCGGTAATGCTTTTGAAATTGAGTTCGGCAACAGTAGCACCCAAAGCATTGTTAAATACGCTAGCTAACGCCGGAATAATTGGGGTTAAATCAGTGTCCGGTGTCAAAAAATCTAACTTGACATAATCTTTTGCCAAACCTTCAAAGTCGCGGTTCACCAAATGCACTACTGCTTCCAACAAGCCGTATCGCTGATAAGGTTTAACTTCGCTCATCATCCCGAAATCGAGATAAGCTAATTGACCATCAGGAGTTGCCAAAAGATTGCCGGGATGCGGGTCAGCGTGGAAAAAACCGTGTTCTAGGAGTTGTCTGAGAGAGCATTGCACCCCCACTTCAATTAAGTAAGGAGCGTCAATTCCTTGAGCCTTGACTGCTTCTAAATTCGTGAGTTTGACTCCGGTTATCCACTCCATTGTCAAGACGCGACGACGGGTATATTCCCAGTAAATGCTGGGAACATAAATGTCTTTGATATGGCCGTAGAGTTCGGCAAACCGTTCGGCATTTTGACCTTCATGGGTGTAGTCCATTTCTTCGTAAATGCGCTCGCCCAATTCATCCATAATTGCTGCGAGGTCACTGCGAATTATTTTGAAGGTGTTTTGTGCCCAAAGTGCAACGCGCCGCAGGATGTAGATATCTAAGCCGATGTTTTCGGCTAAACCTGGTCGCTGGACTTTGATGGCGACTGTTTCTCCGGTTTTGAGTTTGCCTTTGTAGACTTGTCCGAGGGATGCTGCTGCGATCGGATCTGGCGTGATTTCTGCGTAAATTTCGTTGGGGTGTGCGCCCAATTCTTCTTGGATGAATTGATAGGCTACTTCGTTAGGAAACGCTGGCAATTGGTCTTGCAGCGTTGTTAGTTCTTCTAAATATACTGGTGGTACTAAATCGGGCCTGGTTGAGAGTGCTTGTCCGATTTTGATGAAAGCTGGGCCGAGTTGGGCGAGAATGTCTCTGAGTCTGGCGGCGCGACGCTTTTCGTTCTTGAGAGTGCGGCCTGTTTTGCCGTCGAACCACAAACTGAAGGTAAAGCTAAAAAATGTCCAAAAGACGCTCAGCATCCTTCCCCAGACTTGTAGAGGGCGATTTCGGTACTGGGCGGCGATCGCCACTGGATCGTACCGAAGAGCATCTCCGGCCAACTCGAAAGCTCTGTCCTTGGCTGATTTGAGGACTTCGGATGTTACAGCTTCTGTCTCTAGTGGGACTGCTTGTAGAGGAATTGTGTTGACATCTTTAATATTTTCGAGTACAGCCTGAGTCCCTGAATTTGCATAAGTTTGCGTCGTGGAGGCTGGCGATACAGTCTTGACATTCATAGATAAGACCTAGTGGGAAGCAATGTAAATATATTGTAACAATTTAAAGCATCGGGCATCGGGAATTGGGCATCGATCCGGGGCATTGGGCATCGGGCATCGGGCATTGGGCATTGGGCATTGGGCATTAGTAGCCAGCCGTTTCTTTCCCCCACTCTCCCCTTCTCCCCCTCTCCCTCCTATTCCCCGTCGTTTCCTCGGAGTCGATCGCAAATTCCCGACAATTGCAATTTGGTACTGACGGGCGATCGAGGTTGGGGCATTTCGGTATTCGGCCAGTTATCTAAGTCGTTACAGGGACAAAACTCTGGGGGCATTCCGGCATCGCGCAACGGTACGGGCATCGCGCAACGGGCGCAAGCACTGATTTCCCAAGCTGGTGTCAGCAGTTGGGCGATCGTTTCGTCAGTGCCTTGCAGGTAGGAGTCTCCACTGTCGGGGGAAATGATTTTTTGCCAGCATTGTTCAAATTCGGGGCTGTAGCGATCGCCCGTAATGACTGGTTGGGGCAATAGCGCTTCGGAACCGTTGCGAATTAATACTTTTTTGCCTAACTGAAACCAGTAAGCAATATATTCTCTGACTTGATTCTCTGATGCCATAACTTTGCGTCAATTCTGCACTAATTGATTGATTTAGACTTTAAAGTTGAATATTGTACTCTATCTCAAGAGTGATTAAAATGATCTAGTTTGTGTTTTTTGATTTCTATTTCTGATATGATAACTCACATATGCACCATGTCAGCAACAGGCTCTCCGGCCTGTTCCACAAGAGAATTTATTTATTGTGGAACAGGCATCTTGCCTGTTCATAAAATACTTATTAAAAATGATGCAATAACTCAATTATAACTTACTTTTAGTGGAAAACTTTGACTGTAAATCTATATTTTATCAAAAGCCGATCGCACCTCGAACTATTCTATTATTACTTTTGAGCTGGCAACGGCGTACCCAAAGCAGTCAGATTCAAAGCGTAGCCTCCGGTAGCGAGATAAACAGTATTGGCGATCGCCCCGATGTGGCGGACGAGACTGCCCAGGCGATCGCGAAACAGCCGCCCCGCCGGATAAGCAGGCACTACTCCCCATCCGGTTTCCTCTCCTACAAAAATTACATCGGCTGTGGCTGACTTTAAACTAGCAATCAAATCTTGCTGTGTTTGTTCCCAAACAGGCGCTGCTTGTTCTAAAAGATTTGCTGTCCAAGTTCCCAGGGAATCAATTAACAAGCATTCTGATGATTTGCCCGATCGCACAACTGCTGATAAGTCGATCGGTACTTCGAGAATTTGCCAATCAGAAGGACGGCGATTTCGGTGCTGTTCGAGGCGACTTTGCCATTCCAAATCCGCTTTATCAACCAGGCTGGTAGCCACATAAATTACTTGTTTGGACGAATCGGCAGCCAGAGTTTCAGCCCATTCACTTTTGCCACTTCGGGCTGGCCCAGTTACTAAGATTATTTTAGTCATTTGTTGTTGGTTATTTGTTGTTGGTTATGGGTTATTTGTTACTTGTTATTGGTTATTTGTTATTGGCGACACCCGGCCATTCGACTACGCTCAGGAACCGCGTAGCTGTACCCTGAGCGTAGTCGAAGGGTCGAAGGGTTATTGGTTATTTTCAATGCCCAATGCCCAATGCCCAATGCCCATTTCCCATTCCCCATTCCCCATTCCCAATGCCCCAATTACAAAGATTAGCAATTAATGCCGATCGAATTTGCGACAAATCAATCAACCTAACCCCCGAACAACAGCATTATCTACATCGCGTGTTGCGACTAAATCAGGGCGATAAATTTATTGCAATGGACGGCCGAGGACATTGGTGGCTAGCAGTCCTAGAAGCCCAGGAAACAGGGTTAATTGCGTCGATAACAGAAGAAATCGCGGTTAACAGGGAGCTTGCGGTCGAGGTGACTTTGATGGCAGCGTTGCCCAAGGGAAACGGGTTTGATGAGGTTGTCAGACAGGCGACAGAGTTGGGTGTGGCAAGGATTGTGCCGGTGACGAGCGATCGCACTTTGTTGAAACCGAGTGGTCAAAAGGTCGATCGCTGGAAGCGGATTGCTGCGGAGGCGGCGGAACAATCGGAACGTCAATTTGTGCCGACTATTTTAGAGCCGATTTCGTTTGATTTGGCGGTTAAAGATTGCGGTCAAAAAAAGCGATATATTTGTGTAGCGCGCGGGGATAATCGGCATTTGTGGGATTGTTTGATTGGTTTAGAACTCCCCTTTGTAGGGGCGGTGCCCCCGTGCCCGCCCCCTGGGGGAGAATTATCGATTATCATAGCTATCGGGCCGGAGGGTGGATGGACGGATGGTGAGGTGAAAAGGGCGATCGAATTTGGTTTTGAACCTGTTTCTTTGGGGAGTAGAATTCTCAGGGCGGTGACTGCGCCGATTGTGGCTCTATCCTTAGTTGGCGCGGCTTTTGAGAAGTGCTGATATTATGGGACTTACGAGTGGTTAGAAACCGGGTTTTTTACGAGAAGACGCGTTACAGCCCAAATAAACCGCAAAAACCCGGTTTCTTGAGTGGTGATGAATAAGTCTCGATCGCAAAATTACCAAAAATTTATAAAATAGGTTGATAAACAATGAAAATAGAATTAAGAAAAAGCCGATCGCACTTTTGGTCGATCGCACTTTTAGCAATAGTCGGTACAACATCAGTTTTCGCACAATCTGGGCGCTCTGTCATGGCTCAACAGATTAATTGCGATCGGCCTCAAGGAGATGTAGAAGTCAGAGCCTGTATTCGGTTTAGATATGAAGCAGCAGACAAGCGGCTGAATGAAGTTTACAAACAACTGATTGCTAAGTTAAGCAAGGAAGAGAAAGCGCTACTTTCGGAAGCACAATTAGGGTGGATTAAACAGCGAGATAATACTTGCGAATTTGAAGTGTATAGAAATCGCGGCGGTAGTGGCTTTCAAGGTTTTTTGAATGAGTGTTTGGAGCGAGCTACTAAACAGCGTACAGCCGAATTAGAAAAATATTTACAGAGATAAGGATATAAAGGAGAGGAAATATCATGAAAATGCGATCACCCATAATCATCACCATCATCACAGCAATCCTAGCGGCCGCCAGCATCCCAGCAGTTTTCGCCCAGCGACAGCCATCAGCAAACGAAATTTACATCGATAAAGATTGCCGCCGAAACCAGCAACTACAATTTGACAAATTCACTGTATTTAATCAAAATGAGTTTACAGCTAACGGTCAAAAATACTGGTTTTATGCAGGACGCTATCAAGATGGAGCAGTGATTTTATGTATTTCAAAACCAAATTTTCGCCAGCCAAAAGTTTTAAATGCAGAAAAAATACAAAGACAATTTATCGATAAAATAGTCCGAGATCCCAAGAACCAAACTGCCTTTATCATCGCAGTCAGAGAAGGAAACGGCCCTGGTGCAAAAACGACAAATTATGTCTTAGATTTAAGTAATCCCGATCGCCCAAAAGTCACCTCTCTTTCCATAAATATTAATTCTAATCAAAAGTTGTTAACCAGTGGCGGAATCAACCAAACATCAGCCAATATAGAAACAACGTCATTCCCCTAACCGCCATGACAGACATTAACCAAATAGTCGCAGCCCTTGATGCCCAAAACTATAAACAAGCAGTCCAACTCATCAAACAACTGCAAACAGAATCACCCGAAAATCCTTGGGTGCAATACTACATCGGCCGCTACTACGAGCTCACCAATAATCCAGAAAAAGCCGAAACATCCTACAAACAAATACTCCGCGACATCACCAACCCTAAAATAGTCTCCCAAGCCCGCCAAGGGATTCAACGCATCGAAACCGCAGAACAAGACAGACGCAAACAAGCTATAGAAACAGCCAAAAACGACCCTAGCAACCTCGAACCCGGACTGCTGATCCTCGAACCCGTGAGTCCCGAAAACAAACCCGCAGCCGTACAAAATATCAGCAGAATCTTCAAAATCGACGCCTACACAACCCGGATGCAAATTCAAAGCCGCGGCTGGAGACTCTACAAAACTGGCCCCATCGCCGAACTCAAAATCTACGGCGAAGAACTTCTCAACGCCGGAATTCCCGTATTCTGGGGAACTCTAGCCGATATTCAAAAAATCCAAATCTTTCGAGTGCAACATTTCCAGTCTCTCTCTTCCCCAGCCGTCATTTGCAAAGACAACCTAAATAGACTCGGTTCTATCGAATTTAATTGGTCGGAAGTTAGCCAGAGAGTAGAAGGTTTGTTGCCTATGTTTATGGAAGTTATGGACTACTCGCCTAACCGAAGAACAGAGCAATTTCGCCACAGAGAAATTACCCAAGATTACGCTCAAATCTGCGATTTACATATTCCCAGCAGAAACAGTATTCTGCGAATTTGTGACCAAAGTTACGAATTCAAACAAGGCGTTGATTTCACCACATCTTCAGCAGATATCCCTGCTTCAGGCAATTCAAAAAAAACAAAATCTCGTTCCCAAAACTCCCCACAAATCCCTCAAAGTACGACCAGAATTAACTGGAATCATTTAATTGAAATACTTGACCAACAGCTTGACGTTACAGTTTGGTCTGAGTTTACTCTGTTTGCCGACACTGTTCTCGATTACACTAATATGTTAAGCAAAATCGAATCTCACGTCGAAGTCGATCGCAAATCCGAAAGCCCTTGGGACGCAGCTTTTCAGCTATACAGCGGATTAGCCTTTCTGAAGAACCGAGGAAACAGGCAATAGAATAAAAAGTTAAAAATTAACAATCACAAATCACGAGTTTTTAATTTTTAATGTCAGAATTGGCAATTTTCTAATCCCCAATTTCCTATTACCTATTGCCAATTACCTATTCTCAATTTCTTACTTGGTTTTCACTTGACGAGCCATATCCCGGAAATTGTTCATGCTAGGGCCGGGAGTGCGACGAGTTCCAGTTGGTATAGGCATCAAATTATCAGGAGCAAAAGTCCGATTCGGTTCAGATTGAGTCGGCACTTTGCCGTTGGTTTCTGCCGCTACTCCTACCTTTGTAGGTTCCGCAGCATTAGCAGGAATAGCAACTGATTCCTTTTCTTTCTTGGACTTTTTCTCTACCTTCGCCTTTTTAGCCGGTTCAGACTTCTGGGACTTAACAGGCTCAACTTTTGCTGGTGTCGCTACAACCTGTTCAGCCTTCGCAGGCATAACCATAACCGACTCCTTCGCCGGAGATTCGCCCAAATCTAGGAAATATTCCGACTTTTGAAAGCCCAACAGTCTGCCGAGAAAGCCGAAAATACCGCCGAAGAAATTTTTGATAAAACCAAACATTAGACTTACTCCTTTTGTTTTTTAGAGAAATTTGTACAAGTTTGTCAACAAGGTTAGACTACGAGCTAAGGCAACTTTTGTCTACATTTCTTCATTAAAATTTACATTTAGCAGTGCCTAAGCTACCTTATTAAAGCAAATTTTAAGTATAAATACTTGCAATGCTTTGCACTTATTTACAAAGTATCTCAGAATTTGTTAGCGATTTCCACTAATTGTCGATCGTACATCGATCCGATTCGCCATCTGTCCACTAGGGGTCAAGCTCATGGGGGGACTGGTTTATGCTGTAATCGGCAAGCAATTGTTAAGCAAAATGAACACTAAGCTCGATCGCAATCCAGTCATACTAATACATGGTATCTGGGACACAAAAATTATTTTCAGCAAAATGTCCTCGCGCCTCACCGAACTTGGATGGTGTGTACACAGCCTCAACCTCACGCCCAACGACGGTAGCCTCGGTCTCGCATCACTGGCGCAGCAACTCGCAGATTATATCTCGCAAACCTTTCATCCAGAACAGTCGATCGACATAGTAGGCTACAGCATGGGCGGACTCGTCAGCCGCTACTATGTCCAACGCCTCGGAGGGATTAACCGGGTACAGCGTTTTATCACCATATCTTCCCCTCACAGAGGCACACTCACCGCCTATTCTCTACCCTTACCAGGATACCTGGATATGCGCCCCGATAGCGGCTTGCTGCGTGATTTGAATCAAGATGTGACCATGCTCAAACGCATAAATTTTACATCAATGTGGACGCCATTTGACATAATGATTTTACCCTCAAATAGCTCCCAACTCCCAGTAGGAAAAGAAGTTAAACTCAACGTTTTGTTACACCGCCAAATGGTAACAGAGACTCAAAGTATTAACGCATTAGTTGAAGAACTAAAAGCACCTATTAAAAATAAAATTCCCATTTAAAAATGAATAGCACTTGCAGCCATAACCCAGTCTTGCTAATTCACGGTATCTTCAGAAAATCAGAAGTTTTTAATAAAATGTCCGACCACCTCACCCAACTGGGATGGTCAGTATATAGCCTTAACCTAGCACCAAATTGGGGCAACGCCAGCCTGGAAGAATTAGCCCAACAAATGGCAGATTATATAGACAGAAACTTCGACCCAAAACAGCCTTTAGATATAGTAGGATTGAGTATGGGCGGTTTAGTAACTCGCTACTACCTGCAAAGGCTAGGCGGAATTCACCGAGTGCAACGCTTTATTTCGATATCTTCTCCTCATAGTGGCACTTGGACGGCTTACACTCTGCGCGGAAAAGGCTGCATTCAAATGCGTCCTGGCAGCGCTTTTCTGGAAGATTTGAATCGAGATGCGAGTGTCTTAAAAAACCTTAACTTTACTTCTATTTGGACGCCTTGGGATTTCATCATTTTCCCTACTTCTAGTTCCCAAATATCCGCAGCAAAAGAAGTAAAATTATCAGTGTTTGCTCATGCTATGATGGCGAGAGATTCTCGTAGTTTAAAAGCTGTTGCTGAAGCACTATCGGAACCTTTAAAAGTTCATGAGTAGGCCAACTTAATGATCGAAATTATTCATCTCTCTCTTCTCGAACTCTGCGAACTCTGCGAACTCTGCGGTTTGATCATTCCAAAACAATCAAACAGTGTCCCCCACTTCAGCATATTCGCTCAGCCCAAAAATTGCCTCGGCTTCACAGTAATACTTGAATTCCAGTATATTATGAGAGGGGTCTTCTAAGAAGAAAGTGCGGTGTTCTGTAGGCAAACCGACAAAGCGCCTTCTCGGTTCTTGATAGAAGTTCAAATTATTTTGTTGTGCCTTTTCTAATAACTCTTCCCAGTCAGCCTCCGAAGTAAAAATTAACCCAAAATGCCGGGGATAGATGCCTCGCTGAGGTGTCAAAGGTTCGTGGCTGAGGTGGGCTACTATTTGATGGCCACAGATACCCATAATTACAGAATTTGGGGATTCGCGACCCAATTCGCAGCCTAGCCCGTTCACGTAGAAGGCTTTTGTTTGGTCAATATTGCTGACGGGAAAGGCAAGATGAAATAAGATTTTGTTCATGGAGATACTGATGCAGAATTCTGAATTGTTTTTTAATTACTTGTCTTGGTCTAATCCTTGGTTGGTGGCGATCGCCCTGAATACAATTTTACTGGCGATCGCCATTATTGCCCCCAAAAAATTGCTGACGGACGCTGGACAATTTCACGGCTGGCTGCTGGGTGTCATCATCTGGGGCTGTTTGGGATGGCAAGGCTATGCTGTGGTGATGTTCTACTTTCTCGTCGGATCGGGAGTTACGCGCATCGGTAAAGCCCAAAAAGAGGCAGAAGGAATAGCTGAAAAGCGATCGGGCGCACGAGGCCCGGAAAATGTCTGGGGTTCTGCTTTAACCGCTACTCTTTGTGCTGTGGGAGTTTTGGCATTCTCTATTTTAGGAAAAACAGGCGATATTTTAGGAGAGACAGGCAAGATGCCTGTCCCACAATCTGTTATTTCCCTGTTATTGCTGGGCTATGCGGCCAGTTTTTGCACAAAACTTTCGGATACCTGCGCTAGCGAAATTGGCAAAGCTTACGGTAAACGGACGTTTTTGATTACTACCTTGCAGCCGGTACCTAGGGGTACGGAAGGGGCGGTAAGTTTGGAAGGAACGATCGCGGGTATTGTCGGCTCTATTCTGATGGCGCTTGTAAGTTCGGCAGTTGGTTTAATAGACTTGACAGGAATTGTTTTTTGTGTTATTGCAGCTTTTATTGCCACGAATATCGAGAGCGTGATTGGCGCGACGGTGCAATCCAAGTTTGAGTGGCTCACGAACGAGGTAGTGAATTTTTTTAATACACTCATCGGAGCGATCGCGGCGATCGTTTTAGCCTCAGCCTGGACAACTTTTTTCGCTTAGCTTAGTCAACAATAATCATCAGTCATTAGTCTCAAGCGGTCAATTCATGACCAATGACTAATGACTAATCATACTAAGCGTCGTCTTGCGGCCCAAAAACCATTTGTACAATCATAGTTGGTTCACCCTGCTTATGATAGCGATCGGCCCAATTGCGAATAATTTCATCTAATTCCTCAACAGCTTGGTCGAGCCGTTCCGGTGGGACATCCAAAGTTTCCAGAACTCGCATCACTTTCGGTTGCTTTTCTGCCCAATCCTTCATTAGCCGGAAATATCTAGCGGTATCTTCCACCATAGTAAATGTCCGCTCTTCCTCTTCGGCCGGAGAGTAAGTAGCGCGGCTGAGGGCATAAAAAGGCATTCCCCAAGGAGAATCAATACGAGTTACTGTTCCTGAATAAATCAATCGGCGCTTGATATGTTCTGCTAGAGCTTCACTCAAAGGCATTCGCCTTTCTGGATGCATATCTTCTTGCGATCGCCTGTGCAGAAATTCGATCAACTCCATAAACTGAAAAGAATTGATTAGTTGAGCGTCAGGCGGATTTGGAGGAACCTTGCCTTCGAGATATTTTTTTTCATCCCCAGTCAAGCTGTTTCCAGGAATGCGAGGGCGTCCCGGAAGCCAAGCATACTGTTCCAGCCAAACATAAGGAAACTGAATCAAATATTTAGGTTCTTGGGAACCCAGCATTTTTAGCAATTTTCCTGTAGTCAGGGCTTCCCGAACTTCCTCAACAATCACCTTCACCCGTTTAGGCTCAATGTGATGCAAGTGCCCGGTCATCCGCAGGTTGTTGTCCTGCTCCAGGTAAGTCATATAAATGGCACACTTAGCCGCCGTTGCGGCCGCGTCTAGAAACGCCCCGTGCCTGTGTCCACTGGTTCTCATAGCGCTAAACGCCAGATATAGCATGATCTGATCCATCGCACTAGGGCTAAGGCTTTTGACCAGATCCAAAGAGTCATTTTTCATCACAATCCCCGAAATAGCCAAATTAGGAAGCATCTTGCGATCCTCCATTGAATTATTGCAAAATCGCATAGTCAAGCATAGCCGACTGTCCCCAGAAAGCCAGCTAGCCTAATATTCAGGCGAGTTGATTTCCCTGATGTCACTGGGGCATTAACTTTAAGGCGATCGACACCGAATAAGTGGTTCTTATTGGCGAATTTAAGTCGAGTGCTGCACCCTCTGCACTCAGCGTTTATTTATATATAAGTGAGTTATCGCACGTCAATTATAGTGCAGCCTTTAAAAATCTCACCCCACCTGCGGGGGGAGGAACGTAAATAAATGTTGCGACCGGAGGAATTTGAGGCGACTTGGAGCCGATCGGCTTTGGACAAAGCGAAAAGTATCTGTTATGCTCGATCGGTGCAGTAGAAGCATTTTAAATACAAAACCACCAAATACTAGAGTCTATCTCTAGGTAGATGGCGGTTCTGGGTTTATATGCTAACATTTATCGCAAACAAAATAATCTTCTAAGGACTGCCAATAAAAGTGCAGTTACGGTTCAACATGAAAAACTAGAATGCCAGAAATTCAGTTTGATCGATCGAATCAACGATCCAAGCTAAGTCATTTCAGGTACTCGCTTACATCCAGTACGATTAGAAATTTTGTAGCGAATCAGTGTAAACATTAGACTGGGTAAAAGTTCTGCGTCCGCTGCCCCTATTAGGAGCGTAATCGCCCTTTTGTTGAGTTTGCGCTGACAACATATATTGGGCGGTGGCAGTTTCGAGCATGGGGACGGGAGATTCAAAAGCTTGAGCGGCGGTGGCACTCAAGGTAAGGCCCAACAGGCTCAGTAAAGCAATTGTTGTATAGGTTTGCATGGGTAGTATCCGTGTCAGTATCTATTACCTGATTACAGACTTGCCCCGATCTATCAGGATAGATTCCTGTGCAATTTTCGGATCTTTGCAAAAAACCTCAATCCTTCAATTTTACCGATCCCGCCAGCAGCCAAGCACCTGCAAAATTTAGCCGCCCCCATACTGTCAAAAGCTTTTCGGTTTCACAACTCTCTAAAAATCTGTCGGTTTCCGAGTCCAAAGTCACGAGTTGCCAAGTTTGACCAGCTACGGATGCGGGACTTGTCAGCGTTAGTGTCCAATCTTGTGCGCCGAGGCGACGGAAAATGCCCGAAAATGTGTTATGGGTATTTGTGGTTTTACTGCTGGGACTTAGGCAGAAGCTGGGTTCAAATACAGAATTTTCATTGAGAAACCGGATTTCTGGATCGGTTTTGCTTGAGTTGTGACTGAAGCGCTTTTCTACTGACTCCTGACATTCGCCACTGGCGGGATATGCTTGAGGTCGATCGAGATAATAGCGTTGTCGATCGATCCAGTCTGATCGATCCAGTGTCAAATTAAACAAAGGAATAACCGCCGCCCTCGCCTCGGAATCTTGCAGCAAAGCTTCCTGCAAAACTCTCACAGGCAAATCCCGGGGCTGACATCCAGATTCCACGCACAAAGCCGCCGCCATTCCCGCCGCCTGTCCGATATTCATCACCACAGGTTGCAAGCGAGTTGCACCGTTGGCGATGTGAGAAACGGAAATATTTTTTTCACAGGCTAGCAAACCGTCTACAGTTGCGGGAATTAGCGCACTGTAGGGAATTGTAAACGGAGTCCCCGTCCAACGGCCTCCCCAGCGGATGGATTTGGGCTGTAAAGGAATATCGCCGGTGTTGTAGTGGTGATCGTTGGCATAGTTGCCGATCGCAATTGTGTCACAAATTCCCTGAGAATCGATCGGCAATTTTGCAACATTTCCGCCGACAACAGGCAAAATATCTTGTTCTCTGACTGTGCTTATCCCTCGCAAGCGGCGGCTTTCTCGGTAGTAAGGATGCAAAGCGAAGGCAGAAGGAACGAGGGGAAAATTTCGTTGATTTTTTGTTTGTGAAATCGGGAAAATATGCTGTGCTAAGCCGTAGCGGCGGCCGAGTTCGGTTTGAATGAAGCGGGCGAAACTTTGAGTGTGCCACAGACTTTCTTGGAGGAATTCTTGTCGGGATGCTGGAGATCCAATTAGTCGATCGACCCCTTCACCATAATCATTACCTCGAATCGGCCAATTAATCATCAACAACCCGCCCGGAAGTCGGCCGTAATTGAGAAATTGTTCGGGAGTGTAACCTTTCCAAGCATCGGTAAATCGATCGGGATTATCGACAGGCGGCGCGGGAATCTCTGGCGCAACCGCACCTTCCCCAAAATCCTGCATGATAGCCACCCAAGTCGGAGATTGCACCGAATACCGCTGTGTCACAGCATTAGAAGCAGCCGGCGCGCTGGGTTCTCCCCACTCAGCTTGAAATTCCCAACCCCAGCGGTGGGGCACCTCCGCCAAAGCCAGCAAATCTCCCAATTCCGTTGCATCCAAAGTGATTTTCGCCGAAACCGTAAAATCGGTAAACCGCACGCCAGAAATGCGATCGCCTTCCCATAGCACATCTTGAGGTATTTGTCCACAAATCCACTGCAAATTCGGCAAACACTTAACCCAATCCGCAAAAACTTGTGCACCGATGCGGGGATCGTAAGTAAAAAAACTGACCCAGCCCCAATCCAAACCTCCCGGCTGTCGCCGCTGAAGTTCCCGGAGAAACTGGCCCCACAAACCTGTCTGAAAAGCTGCTAATTCATTGCCATCGGGAGCCGAAACGCCTGCTGACGAGAGCATTCCTCCCAACCAGGGGAATTCGCTGACTAAAATAGTTTTGGCACCTCGCCGGGCGGATTGCACAGCAGCAGCCGTGCCGCCGGTGCCGCCACCGACTACCAAAACATCTGCTGTTAAAACGGAATAAACGGGCAGTACCATTGCAGATTTAAGATGCTTAGAATTTACACACAGGTGGTCAGAAACCGGGTTTTTTGCCCAGAAGACGCGTTACAGTCCATAAAACTCAAAAAAACCCGGTTTCTTTGGTTTTTGTGTCCAAGACTATTGTTGTAAAATCGCATCTCAAATCAAAAAAAATCAGAAAATGGGAACCGAAAGATTAAAATAATGAGTCATACAATTTCCCAATACTAAGCAAGCAATTGAAAATGGAAAAAGGTTTTATCTTGTGGTTTACCGGGCTGAGTGGTTCCGGCAAGACAACTATCAGCAAAGCTCTCGAACCAGAGTTGAGGGCGAGAGGTTGCAAAGTGGAAATATTGGATGGAGATGTCATTCGCACCAATTTATCAAAAGGTTTGGGATTTAGCAAAGAAGACCGAGATACTAATATTTTGCGGATTGGATTTGTGGCGAACCTGCTAAGTCGCAATGGAGTTGTGGCGATAACGGCAGCTATTAGCCCCTACCGAGCAATTCGCGATGAAGTCAGAGCAATAGAGCCAAATTTTGTCGAAATATACGTCAAAGCAAGCTTAGAAGTGTGCGAATCTCGCGATGTCAAAGGGCTGTACGCTAAGGCAAGAGCGGGAGAAATTAAGGGCTTTACGGGAATTGACGATCCTTATGAAGAGCCGCTCAATCCTGAGATTATTTGTGACACAGACCGCGAAAGTGTGGCAGACAGTGTTAAAACAGTTCTGAGCAAGTTAGAAGAGTTGGGTTACATTTGATGGTGGCGGGGTAGGAAGCGGATAGGGGCGAAAGGCGATGGTGGTAAAAAACTATTCAAAACTTAATACTATCAAAAGTTTAATTGTCGGAAGTTTAACATTGTCAGTGCTGGCGGCTGTGGGTTCATCTCCTGTGGCGGCCCAATTTCTGCCCCCTCCTCCCCCTGCTTCGGGTGATCCGGCTCCTGTACGGGTACCCTCCGCGCCGGGATTTCGGGGATTTCCGGCAAGTCTACCTTCGAGTGTACGATCGGAAGTTTACACTTTAGGCGCGGGCGATCGTATTCAAATGGACATCTTCAACGTCCCGGAATATAGCGGCCCCAACGGTCAACACCAAATACAGGCAGACGGTTCCCTGAGTTTGCCATTAATTGGCAGCCTTTCCGTCGCCGGAATGACCCTAGAACAGGCTTCTAATGCTGTTAAAGAACGATATGGCAAATACCTCAAACGTCCTTGGATTACCCTAAAACTGCTAGCGCCGCGTCCTTTACAAATTGCGATCGCAGGCGAAATTAACCGCCCCGGAGCCTATACAATATCCTCAGCGGCAGGCCCTGGAGGCACAACAGAGCAAATCGGTACTCAAATGCCAACGATATCGCGGGCGCTGAGAATGGCGGGGGGAATTACGCAGTCAGCGGATGTACGACAAATCAAAATCCGTCGCCCCCAACGCAATGCCCCGGAACAAATTATTACCATCGATTTATGGGAATTATTGCAAGCTGGTGACTTGCGGGCAGATGTTACTTTGCGCGACGGCGATACCATATTTATTCCCACTGTAACTAGCCTGAATCGCCAAGAAGCACCAACTTTAGCAGTGGCTAATATTACCGGACAAAGCACTCAACCAATTAATATTGCTGTAGTGGGCGAAGTAACTCGCCCGGGTACTTATACATTGGCGAAAGAGGCTCAAAGTCGGGTACAAGACAATAATGAAATGGGTGAAAATTCTGGTTTGTTTGCGGCTAGGGAAACTCCCGGATCAGGGGAAACTGTTTTGCAGCAAACTGTAACGAGAGCAATTAAAATGGCGGGAGGCATTACGCCCGTAGCTGATATCAGACAAATACAAGTTCGTCGCCTGACTCGCGCGGGTACGGAACAAATTATTAATGTAAATTTGTGGCAACTTTTGGAAGGAGGAGATGTATCTCAAGATTTAGCGCTGCAACAGGGAGATACGGTAATCGTTCCTAAAGCCGAAAATCTTGATGAAGCCGAAGGCGAACAAGTTGCTAATTCTAATTTTTCACCGGATACGATTAAGGTAAACATTGTCGGAGAAGTCGTGAAACCCGGAGGGATTGCGGTCTTGCCTAATACTACTCTCAATCAAGCGCTGGTAGCAGCGGGAGGTTTTAACAAAGCCCGGGCCCAAATGGATTCGGTGGATTTAATTCGCCTGAATCCTAATGGTACTGTTTCGCAGCTAAGTGTTAAGGTGAATTTTTCTGCAACTGCCAATGAGGAAACTAATCCCAAACTGCGAAATAATGATGTAATCATGGTAAGGCGATCGGGTCGTGCTACGTTTTCGGATAATGTAGGCGGGACTCTCGCCCCTTTCAGCCCACTGTTGGGAATATTTCGGTTGTTCAGTATTTTTCGGTGATTTGAGTAGACTAGCGTTAAGGCATCATCAACCCAGTTTCTACAAAGAATTTCGGTTTGGCAACGAGATATCTAGTTAAAAACCCAGTTGATGTAACTGCGCTAATTGTACAAACGTTTAAACAAATAAGTTGTAGAAATCAAATGAAACCAGGTAAAAAGTCTCAAATAGCACTGTTTAATAACAATAAAAAAAACACTGGATTGAAAAAGAAATCTTCCTTGCTTTATGAAGACGAACAATTTTTATACAGGAATCAAGCAGAGGAAGAGTTAAGTTTTTGGCAAGTTTGCCGCAGCAGGTCGTTCTTAGTTATCGGTGTAGCAGCGGCAGTGACAACCGGGGTGTTTGCCTGGACTCTGAATCAAAAAAGCGAGTATGAAGGGCGCTTTCAATTATTAGTAGAATCCGCAGTTACGCAAAATACTTTAGCGAAAGTCTACTCCGGCGAGCTGAAACTGCAACCAGCGACTCCTGCAACGCCAGAAAGTCCCGGCTTTGACTACGAATCGCAAATTCAAGTTTTGCAAAGCCCGCAGGTTATGTCACCGATTATCAAACAGTTGCGCGCTAAATACCCGGAAATCAATTACGACTATCTTTTGAACCAAAAAGCAGATAATTTGTCGTTTTCTCAGGAAAACAGGCTGTCAATTAATCGCTTTAAAAACACCAAAATTATCGAAGTTAGATATCGGGATTATGACCCGAAAAAAATTCAGTTTGTTTTGGAACAAGTGGCGCTGGGTTACCGCAACTATAGCGTGCAAGATACCAGCACTCAAATTAGTCAGAGTCTGAATTTTGTGAAATCGCAAATTCCCAACCAGCAAAAGCGCCAACAAGTTCTGCAAACAGAAATTCAAAAGTTGCGTCAGCAGTACAATTTCATCGATCCGCAAGTTCAAACCCAGCAACTGGCGCAGCAAATCAGCCAACTTCAAGCACAAAGATTAGAGGCGCAAACGCAGCTCAATCAGCAGAGATTGCTCTATTCTAACCTGCAAAATCAGCTTGGATTAAATCAACAGCAAGCTCTGATGGCTTCGGCTCTGAGTCAAGCTCCCCGCTATCAAGCGATGCTGACTCAATTGCAGCAATTAGAAGGGCAAATTGCGATTAATTCAGCTACTTATACCGATCAAACTCCGCAAATGCAGTTGTTTCGAGAACAGCGCAAGAATCTGATTCCTTTGTTGAAGAAAGAAGCCCGGCAGGTTCTGGGAACTGATTTAGCTAAGGTGAATTCGCAAGTGCTGGCTTTTCAAGATCCGGTGCGGATTAAGTTGATCGAGCAGTTTATTGGTACTGCTAATTCTGTTCAAGTTTTGGGAGTGCGGAATCAAGTTTTGGAGCAAGCTGCAAAGCAGTTGAGTAAATATTCTCAAGGATTTCCGGTGATTTTGCGGCGCTATTCTGATTTGCAACGGGAGGCGGATTTGACTAACAGTACGCTGAGTAGTTTGCTAGCAAAACAGCAAGCTTTGCAGCTTGAAGCTGTGGGCAAAAAAGAGGTTGCTTGGGAAGTTATTGCTAAGCCGGAAATTCCGCGCTACAAAAATGGCGAGTTGATGGCTGTTGCTCCGATTATGCCTTTGAATTTGGCTTTGGGTGGATTACTTGGTTTGGTGTTTGGTACGCTGGTGGCACAGTTGGCGGAACGGTTTAATAATAAGACGGTGTTGCAGACTCCAGAGGATGTTAAGCAGTGGATTCAATTGCCTTTGTTGGGGGTAATTCCTGCTAGTGATAAAATTTTGAGATTGCCGCCTGCGGAGACAACTCTCATAGATGTGGGAAGTTCGCCGATGCCGACGGATGCTTTTCAAGAGGCTTTTCGATCGCTCAATGCTAATATTCGGTTACTAAACGTTGATTCTCCGATCGCATCTTGTGTAATTACTTCTTGTCAAGTTGCTGACGGCAAGTCTACTGTGGCAGTAAATCTAGCACGAGCGGCGGCTGCAATGGGGCAGCAAGTGCTGTTGGTGGATGCGGATTTGCGACGCCCGCAGGTGCACGAAATGCTTGGTTTGCCGAACTGGCAAGGCTTGCACAATGCGATCGCGGATGATGTGGATGTGAAACAGTTGATTTTGCGATCGCCTCGTGATGAAAACCTATTTGTGTTAACATCGGGGCCTGTTCCTCTCGATCCTACGAAAGTGCTTTCTTCCCGCAAAATGCAGCATTTAATGGCAACTTTGTCAAATAATTTTGATTTAGTTATTTACGATACTGCGCCACTTTTGGGTTTAGCAGATGCGAATTTGTTGGCGGCTCATACTAATGGATTGATGCTGGTGGTGGGGCTGCATCAAACTGAGCGGGAGGCGCTGTTGTTGGCTTTTGAAGATTTGAAAATGGCAGGGATTCCGCTGTTGGGAATGGTGGCAAATAACGATAAAGGTAGCAGGTATTACTATCAGTCTTACGTGCAGAATTACATTGAGGAAAAATCTGTTTGATGTGGTGATTCGGCGGTTTCCGAGAGACTGTTGGCGAATGTCTGAGGGTAAAACCCCTTTCTACATCGCCGTCCTGAATAGGCAGAAGGATTGTGTAATCACGCACCAGAATCATGGTTTTCTTGCCAGGATTATGGGATGTTTGGTTTCACCCTTTTTTAATTCGCCAACAGTCTCTTGAAAATCGCTATTACACATACGAACTCCGCGCAACGCGAGACTAAGAGTAATTGAAAGTTATAGATTGTATAAAAAATGCCCGCGTAGGCGGGCTTTGTTTTTTGCTGATTGTTTCAAGCTGTCGATTTTGATTGGGGATTTCAATGGCTACCTTTGAACTTACGGCCCAATTTAGCTTTTTCTCGCTGGCGAGTACGGGTGCGAATTGTCGCATACTCTGCGGGAAAACCAACGACAGGAATCACCTGATCCTTCCGTTCCTCTTCCAGATTCTTGAGTTCGGTATAGTCAACCCAGTGAATGCAATTCACCGGACAAGTATCCATCGCCTCAACAATCAACTCTTCAGAATCCCCGTCTTGTCGAACTACGCGCGATCGACCGTAATCCGGTTCAATGTAGAAAGTATTACGAGCAACATGAGCACAATGCTTGCAGCCAATGCAGGTAATCTCGTCAACGTAGACCCCTTTTTGACGCAACACGCCGCCCAACTCCGGTTCTAAACCAGAGCGATCGGGCTCATCCCGTAAAAATCCCCCCAACTCCGGCTCTAAACCAGTGCGATCGTTACTGCTGTCTGTTTGGAATGGAGAAAGCTCAGACATTTAAACCTCTTCCAATAATAAATAAGTCCGCGCAGGCGGACTTTGATGAGACCAGATTGCCAAAAACTCGAAAAACGATTAAGCGCACCAGCGTTGCATCACCAAACGGATCGAACCGTCTTGATTTTGCTTTTGCTCAGAAACTTGGAAACCCTGTTTGGTGCTCTCATTCACCACGGTATGGTAAGCGTAGCGCTGAGTCACCTTATTCAGAAAACGGTCTACAGACCAAGCTTGCTGCCAAAACTGCAAGTCAGCCACCAACTCATACTCAGTCCCATTCCAGCTAAAACCGAGGTCGTAGCCGTTTTCTTGCTGAATTACCACCTCAGCGGTACTGGTTAGGCCGCGATAGCCGCGCACCTCTGTCGGGCCAGACTTCCAGTCGATTCCCAAGTCAGTTAAAGCAGCTTCCAAAGAATTCAAATTGCGGATCTGGGTCTTAATTTGGCTAAAGTGTGACATGGTGATTCCCAAAAAATTTAAGTGAACTCAACAAAAAAAGTTACCAATCGCTAAAAGCTACTTGGGTTGTCGCTTCGGCTGACTGATTGAGCGCTTGGGCGAAATATTCAGAAGTAGACTCTTGATGAAGCACCACGCCAAGCTGGGCTTCAATTGCAGCCGTTACCTCAGCGCAGGAAGCACCGACAATGCCGGTGACTGTTTCCTGTACGCGGCCGTCTGGATAAATCACAAACTCTAGTGTTTCCATAATCCGGGCTGACTGAATAGGAATAGTGAGACCAGACACCGACACCAGCAAACTGGGGACGATGCCTCCTGAAGTCGCTTCTTGAGAGTTGGCTGACTGGCAAACCGCCATATCAATTTTGACAAATTGATAGATTTTGAGTCAGAACTTAACAGAAGTTATTAAAAATAGAAGCAATACATCAGTGTTATGTAAATTTTCGCGTACATTCCTCGATCAGTCAAGTGATGCACGATCGGTAAATATTTGCAACGGCTATTGGAGAGCGATCGCCTGGGTGGGAGCAAAAATACTCATTGTTTGTCAATATTGTCAAGGAATTTTATATTTTAGATTTTACAGGGGACAAGATGGTTGGGATCGGGGTTAGATATCTGGTTAAAATGATGAGCATATCTAAACAATTTTTAGCAGAGGCGTAGTTGCTATGACCGTTGCATCCCAAAAAATGAGCCTTGAGGAGTATCTGAACTTTGATGATGGTACAGAGACTCGGTACGAACTGGAAAATGGAGAACTGATTGTTATGCCCCCAGAAAGCGAACTCAATTGCCGAATTGCGATATTTCTCTTGATATACTTTGCACAACGGGGTATTCCATCTCATCGATTGACGATGAAGGCTGAAATTGTGGTGAATAGTTCGCGGGTGGGGACTCGTTTACCTGATTTGATGGTACTATCGGAGGAATTGGCTACAGCTTTGGAGGGAAGTAGGCGAGCTACTATTATGAGTGATATGCCGCCGCCATTGCTGGTAGTGGAAGTGGTGAGTCCCAATCAAGAAAATCGAGATTATCGCTACAAACGTTCTGAGTATGCGGCGCGCCGGATTCCAGAGTATTGGATTGTTGACCCAATACAGCAGCGGGTGACGGTGTTGGAGTGGGTTGAGGGTTTGTATGAAGAGATTGTGTATACGGGCGAAAGTGCGTTAGCGAAGCCCTCGAAGAGGATCGTATCCCCGGTATTGGGCGTGTTGGAATTGACGGCCGAACGGCTATTGCAAGGACGTTGAAGGCTCCCATAAGCTGATTAATTCGTTTACAAGGACGAGCAATTGAGATACAGACTTATTGATTTCTGGTGCTTCAAATCCATGAATAAATCGGTTTCTGACGTTTAAAAGCAGCATTGCGCGATCGTACTCTTCGATTGAAAGTTCTCCTTGGGAATACATATGTTTGATTAGAGATACAGTTGGAAATCTTTCAATTGGAATAATAGCCTCCTCCGCTTGTCTTCGCAAGAGTGCTTCAAATATTCCCCAAAGTGATAAAAACGCGCCTTCATTTTCTCCTAACGAGATTAGGCGTTCGCTCTGTGTTCTTCTAATAAAAATTTGTTTCCAAGATAATAGATTTACTTCATTGTCTTCGTCTTTCAGTAAAGCATCTTCAGTAATTAACAAGAAACGCCAGCCTGTATTTTCAGAGACTATTTCAGCAATTTCTTTCAACCTGTCTATGGATGTTTGTCTGGCAGAACGTTTGAATTCGATTATGTAACCTTCGGCTTCGTTCTTTTTTACAATCAAATTGGGACGATATGTCCCTAAGTCGAAAGGGATCTCTTCTGGTTCAGGGTCAACCAATACTGTATAGCCTTCTTGTCGGTATTTTTCGGCAATTTTAGACACTGATTTGTCGTGTATCAATTTAGTAGCGGTCATAGATAACTCTCTAATGCTTTTGCTGAATTTATTCTAACGTAAACGCACTCAATGCCAGATATTATGCCACGGACCAACAATAACGGACATAAAGCAACGTCAAACGTGTCACTAAGCGAGCGACGATGCGACTCCACATCTGTGACAAGTGAATCATCCTCATAAACCAACCCAATTAGTGCATCTTGTATGGGCTTTATGATATTGTCTGTGTCAACTGGATCGGTATCATAAAGGTACACTAAAGTTAAATGAACGTTTCCTGAATAAGGAGTTCCTACCCAAGTTTTTGATGCTTCTGCACGCACAAATGCTTGCCAATTCTGTAGCTTGCTTCTTTGCCTCGTTTGTAAAGATACAGGACGTTTTGGAATCAGAAAGTCAAATTGCATTTGCAACTCCGAAACTTGAATGCAAAAGCAGGGATTAAAAGCTAAATTTATACACGACTCTAACTTTTAAATTTTAACAAATCAACTCTTTTTGTAGATTGTAATGATTTGCCCATCGCCCCTGCGCGACATCCCCACCAACCACCAATCACCAGTCGATCGCCTGCTCCTGACTGATGACTTCCTTAAAGACCCTTTAAGATATAGAGAACAAGATAAATTTAAAAGCGCAATGACATCAACCCTGCTCAAAACCTCCGCCCGATCGCCCCTGAACGCTCCAACAGTCCGCCATTTCCCCAACGGCCTCACAGTGATCGCCGAACACTTGCCGGTTGATGCGGTTAACCTCAGCGTGTGGCTCAATTTAGGCTCAGCCGTGGAACCAGACGAAATCAACGGTATGGCTCACTTTTTAGAACACATGATTTTTAAGGGGACTCCCAGCATTCCCAGCGGGGAATTTGAGCGGGCGATCGAACAACGCGGCGCTGTGACCAATGCAGCCACCAGCCAAGATTACACTAACTACTACATCACCACAGCCCCCAAAGATTTTGCCGAACTAGCTCCGCTGCAAGTCGATGTCTTGCTAAACGCCAGCATTCCCGACGATGCCTTCGATCGCGAACGACTGGTAGTTTTAGAAGAAATTAGACGATCGGAAGACAATCCCCGCCGTCGCACCTATCAGCGATCGGTGGAATTAGCGTTTGAAGTCCTCCCCTACAAGCGACCGGTACTCGGGCCGACTGCCGTAATCGAACAGTTGAAAGCCCAACAAATGCGGGATTTCCATAGCAGCAGATATCAGCCAGGGGCGATGACAGCCGTAGCTGTAGGCAATTTGCCGGTCGATCGACTAATTGAAATTGTGGCAGACAGTTTTGCAGCAAAAAGCACAGCACAAAACGGCAAAATAAATGTGCCCCCTGTAGATAGCATTCACCCGCAATTTCAAAGCCCAACCTACGGCAAAGAATCGCCATTTACCGAAACAGTCCGCCGCGAATTTGTAGACTCTGCCCTTCAACAAGCAAGACTGATCATGATGTGGCGAGTCCCCGGTTTCGTGGAAATGTCCGAAACCTATGCCCTCGACGTTTTGGCGACAATCTTGGGCCACGGGCGCACAACTCGCTTGGTTCAGGATTTGCGCGAAGATCAAGGGCTAGTTTCGTCAATTTCGGTCAGCAACATGACTCAGCGACTCGGTGGCGTATTCTCGATTTCTGCTCAACTAGCGACAGAAAACTTGCCAGCGGTGGAATCAGCGATCGTCGGCCACATCCGCACTCTCCAAACCGAATTGGTGACAGATGCCGAAATTTCCCGCATCCGCACCCAAGTAGCAAATCGGTTTGTGTTCGCTAACGAAACTCCGAGCGATCGGGCAAGTTTGTACGGTTACTATCAATCGATGGTAGGAGATATCGCTCCCGCACTCAACTATGCGGCTTGCATCCAAGCTTTGACAGCGGAGGATCTCCGGGAAGCCGCAGTCAAATATCTGTCTCCCGATGCGATCGGTGTTGTGGTAATTCGCCCAACTGCTGAGTAAACCCAAGTCGGACTCGTTTGCTGAAATCTCGATCGACCTTACCTTTAAAGTTTTGTATCGAATCATCAATACAAAACCTTTTAGGTACGGACGATCGGCAAAATTAACGTAGTTTATATGAGACGATAAATTGGGAATTATTGGCGATCGAGCAATTTAATCTAGGGAAACCGGATTTATTGGCGATCGTAATTCTCAAATCTAAAATCTAAAATCTAAAATCGATTGACGTGGGTAGGCAAACATGAGATTACAAAACTTTCTAAATTCAAAAATTAGATACGATTCTAAGGCGATCGCGGCTGACGACGACCTCAGCCGCCAAATTCAAAGCCGCCTGATTGACCTAGGTTTACTGAAACCGCCAGTAGATGGCATATTTGGTCCTCTCTCTACCGCCGCCCTCCATCGGTTTCAAACCCTGATGAAGTGCGGCGAACCGGGTTTTTTAGGAGCAGTCACAGCCAAAAAGCTGATCGAAACCAAACCGGCGGACATTCCGAAACCTCGCATGATCCTGAAAACACTTAGAGACACCGTTTTTAAATCAAAACCGCTAGCGTCTTCTCAACTTCAGGACTCGGAAAAACAATTAATACCAGCGGGAAAAGAGTTTGAACTCTTGGCTTTTGCTCCGATTCGCGGCCATGTGAGAGTTGCTTTGCGCAACGAGTCTTTCAAAGGTTCAGGGATTTGGTATGTTTTCGGAACACACGCTCAAATTACTCAAGACGGCGTTCTGCTTTATCCCAAACCGAATCCACCTACTGTCAGACTTGGCATTCCTTATCGATCGCAAATGGATAACTTGTACAATCCTACAGGTGCTTGCAATGTAACTTCTTTAGCGATGTGTCTAGATTTTTTGAGAATTCCCCGGCGCAAAAGAACCGGGCAATTTGAGGACGAACTCTACGAATATGCGATCGCCAAAGGTTACAGTCGCTGGGACCCGTACGACTTAGCAAAGATTGTTAAAGATTACGGCGCTCAAGATTTCTATACAGAGAATGCAACTATTGATGACGTTCAAGATTGGCTAGCCAGCGGAAATCCGGCTGTAATTCACGGATATTTCACGTCTTTCGGTCACATTATAGTTGCCGCCGGCTACGACAGCGAAGGATTCTTCGTTCACGATCCCTATGGCGAGTGGTTCCCAACCGGTTACGACACAACTGTCAGCGGTGCTTACTTGCACTACTCCTATCGCTTAATCCGCAACGTCTGTATGGCTGACGGAAATTTTTGGGTTCATTTTATCTCCAAATAATAGGGAATTGGGCATGGGGAATTGGGCATGGGGAATTGGGAATTAGTAACAGTCAACAGTTAACAGTTAACAGTCAACTGTCAACTAACTATTAATTTTCATGCTCAAATCCAGCCAAGTCGATCGCGTAATTGGAGCACTCGTAGAAATATAATCAACTCCGGTTTCTGCCACACTCCGAATAGTTTCCAAAGTAACATTCCCGGAGGCTTCAATTTTCACCCGATCGCCCTTTTCGCGAATTATTGCTACAGCCTGCCGCATCAAATCGAAGGACATATTATCCAACATGATAATATCCGCCTTGTGCTGAAGAGCTGTCTCTACTTCGGCGAGAGTTTCCGTTTCAACTTCGATTGTCAGCGGATAGGGGATAGAATTGCGAATAAGGGCGATCGCCTCGGCAATTCCCCCAGCCGCCGCGATATGATTGTCTTTAATCATCACCGCGTCATCTAATCCCATCCGGTGATTGCAAGCACCGCCAATTTGAGTCGCGTATTTTTCCAACAATCTCAACCCCGGCGTTGTCTTGCGCGTATCCACCAATTGCACCGGCAAATCGGCAATTTTGTCAACATATTTTTGAGTTAAAGTAGCGATGCCGCTCAAACGCATTGCCAAGTTTAATGCTACTCTTTCTCCGGTTAGCAGCGCCTCGAAATTGCCGGAAATCTCGGCGATTACTTCTCCTTTTTCGCACAGTTTCCCTTCTGGTACTTGGGGGATGAAACTGAGGCCGCTGTCTAAAAGTTTAAATGTGCGATCGGCGATCGGCAATCCGGCAATGACACCAGCTTCTTTGACAATCCATTTAGCAGTACCCTGGATGCTGGCTGCGGGGAATAAGGCCGATGTTGTGCGATCGCCCCTACCGATATCTTCTAGTAGCCAGTTGTGCAATAGGGAGTCTAAAACTATCCAAGGCGGTAATATTGCTGTCATGTTTTTGTCAGTTGTTATATCAAGTTTAGTTGCGGGGCAAAAATCACCCGGCGGTTGAAACCGCGTCTACACAAACGAAGTCCGCCTTCGCGGACTAAGAGATGCAAGAATTTGGGATGATATCTATTAAGAAGAATAGTCGATCGGGCAATTTTAGGCAACTTGCAAAACAATCTTGCCGCGCTTGCCGTTCTTTAGTGGCTGCGGTGGGTATCCTGTTGACGATGTTGGGTGTCCGTGATTTGATGGGTATGGGTGGGTTTACTTTGGTTGCAAAAGTCCACACAAATAGCTAGAGAAGGTTATATGGTAAGTTTAGGACAACGGTTATCCAGCCTCAAAATTAGGCAAAAGATCAGTTTAGGATACGCCCTTGCTCTAGGAATTGCTGTGTGTGGAACAATTGCTGGTTTTGGAGTTGGGGATCATTATCAACAACAGGCCCAAGAGCGAGAAGAACACGCGCGTAACGAAGTGGAACTTCTGCATCGTCTGCAATCTCGTGTTCTCCAAGCCCGAACCCACCAACAACAACTCATTCCTCTAGCGCAATACCCAGAAAAATTTCAAGATGAATATGCTCACTTGCTGAAGCATAAAGCTGAAATCCAAGAAATTTGGGCTGAACTTAAGGTATTTGTGGCAAAGTCTTCGACCCTACAAGCTGGTGTGCGTCACGCAACGATTCTAGCCTTCTTGCAAACCTATGACGGTGTGCCACAACGCTACTCACAGGAAGTAGAACGCCGAGTTGAACGAATTCGCAACCTGAATCTCGCGTCACCCACTGATGTTGAGCAAGCTCAAACGCTTATGTTGGAATTTACCAACAGCGATTTGGCGCTTGAATTCGATGGCATTTCGGATGATTTGGTGGGTTTAATTGACCAAGCTTACCAAGAACTTGAGGTAGCAACAAAGTCTGATCGACAGGTTAGTGAATTTGCTGAGAAAGTGGTGGTTGCAAGTATCGGATTGTCTGTTGCGATCGCCATTCTTTTGGCAGTTTTGACCAGCCGAGCAATTGCTCAACCCATTCAATCTCTGACCAACGTTGCCCGACGATCTAATGAAGAGTCTAATTTCGACTTACAAGCGACTGTTGAGCAAGATGATGAGATTGGAGCGCTTGCTAATGCCTTTAACCAATTAATTCGCGCTGTTAAACAACTGTTACAGCAACAGAAAACAGCCAACGAACAACTCGAAAACTACAGCCAAATGCTTGAATCTAAAGTTGAGGAAAGAACCCAAGAACTCAGCGACAAAAATACGCAATTGCAACAACTCTTAGAAGAACTGCAACGCACTCAGGTTCAGATGGTGCAAAGCGAAAAGATGTCTGCTTTGGGGCAAATGGTGGCAGGGGTGGCACACGAAATCAACAATCCAGTCAACTTCATCCACGGCAACTTGACTCATGTGCAGGAATACGCCCACAATTTATTAGGTTTTGTGCAACTCTACCAGAAGCATTATCCCGATCCAGCACCCGAAATCCAAGCTGAGGCGGAAGATATTGATATGGAGTTTATCCAAGCGGATCTACCTAAAGTTCTCGACTCGATGAAACTCGGCACCGATCGCATTCGCCAGATTGTTTTGTCACTCCGCAATTTCTCACGAATAGATGAAGCTGACTTCAAAGCCGTTGATATTCATGAGGGCATCGACAGTACATTGTTGATTTTGCAGCATCGCTTGAAAGATAGACCAGAGCGCCCAGCAATTCAAATAATTCGTGACTATGGCAGTCTACCGCCAGTGGAATGTTATCCTGGTCAAATCAATCAGGCATTTATGAACATCTTGGCAAATGCCATTGATGCTTTGGAAGAAGCCAACGTCAAACGAACGTATCAGGAAATTAAGCAAAATCCCAGCCAGATTATCATTCGGACTTCCATAATTGATTCAAAGTGGATAAAAATTGCAATTTCTGATAATGGAATAGGAATGTCTGAATCTGTTCAAAAACGCATCTTTGATCCATTCTTCACCACAAAATCTGTCGGTAAGGGAACGGGCATGGGAATGCCAATTAGCTATCAGATTGTCACTGAGAAACATGGCGGTAAGTTAGATTGTTTCTCAATACCGGGCGAGGGAACGCAGTTTATCATTCAAATCCCTTTCCAACAGCAAACTGTTACTCCAGATCGATCGGCGGTTGAAACCACTACTACACAAACGAAGTCCGCCTACGCCGACTAAGAAATACGGATTTGGGGATGATATCTACTAGGAACAATAGTCGATCGGGTAATTTTAGGCAAGTTGCAGAATGATGATGGTGTTAGTGCGATTTTGGGCGATCGGGCTAGATCATGGGATATTCTGTTGCTGACATTGGGTTTTGGTGCTTTAATGGAGTAGATGGGCGATCGCAAGTAAAAACAATGATACAGCCAGTCATTTTAGAAAAATTAGCAGAACTCCCTGAGTCTCTTCAGACAGAAGTGCTTCATTATATTGAGTTTTTGATAGAAAAGCAGGCTAAAAACTCAACTCAAGAAAAGCCTACAAAGCGAGGCGGGCTTGGAATATGGAAAGGTAAAATCTGGATGTCTGATGATTTTGATGAACCTCTAGAAGATTTAAAGGATTAGTCGATCGGGTAATTTTAGGCAAGTTGCAAAATAATCTGGCCACGCGGATGTCCTTGTTGGCTTAATTACAGTTTGCTCAACAGGCGCAGTTTTGTAGTCAATCACCTGTTGACAAAGTTGGGTGTCGGTGATTTAATAGAGTGAGTTTGCTTTGTCGCAAGGAAAATTAGCGCCAAAGAAACAAGCTTATCTGATTTAGGAGCAAGCAGAGGCTTTGGGGTGGGCCACTAGGGCTAAGGGTAAGTTTGCTAGTAAATTTGGAAGTAACGAACTTGATAAATTAGAGTTCGGATTTGATTATTTCGCCTAAAAACTACATTCAAGCTACAAATACTCAGTTATGACTAACCTAAATATTTCTCCTCTCAACCGTCGCTCTTTTCTTAGTTATGTTGCTTTAGGTACTTTGGGTTTATTGACAAAAGACTTGCTCGATCCAGCTAGCGCTATGGCTGATAGCGAGGGATTAGGCAAAAATTTCTCTACCTTGGAGAACTATCATATTTTTGTTCCTTATACCACAGCACGCAACGGAGGAAAAGAAACATTTACTTTGCGATCTGGAGAACCTTGTCAGGTAGTAATTCCCTCGAAAACCCAAGATAGCCAACAGATTACCATCAAAGGGCGCGGTCAAGACGGTAAAGATATTACTGTAGTTTTGCATACCTTATACGATCGACAACTTAGAATAGCCGATCAAGTTTATCAAGAAATTGACAAAAATACGCAATTTATCGAAGAAGCAAGCAAAGCTAAATGCAAATTTGTTTATGAGCAAATCGAGGATGGTGAGTACATTGATGATCTGATCGCCTTGGATTTTCTGGATTATGTGATATCGTCCTCAAAGCTAGACAGCAAAATTCAAGAGCGTTACCAACTCGCCAGTACCAATTCACGCCTGCTCGGAATTTCGCAAGCCATTGAATCGACCTTGGCTCAATCTAAACTGACTGAGATAGAGAAGAAACTAATCAGAGGAACTTTTGCCTACGTCCGCGCCGGCGAACCGGTTCCTGACTTTAAGGCGCTCACAGATATTTACTCAATTGTTGCCGCTTCTGCACTGCCTTTAGAAATAAAACAGACTTACACTTTATCCAGTGCCAATTCAAGAGGCTTAACAGTGGATTTCATTCTTGTCAAACTGATCGAGGAAAACGAAAAATTAACTCCCGCTCAACCGAAAAATTACCGATCAACTTATCAGCAGGTACGTGATGGAAAAATAGTAGAAGATGCCGCAGCTTTAAAATCCCTAGACTCATTCATCAGTAATGCTGAAATTCCAGAAAATGCTAAAGCTGTTTACTCGATAGCAAGGAAACAAAATTTAGATAATCAAGTTGCTTCTGGTGAAAAATCCGATGCTTTTGTCCAAACTGCTCAAGCATTTCAAGACCAACTGACGGATGCTAAAGACAAAGGAGCAGCAATTGTTCCACAAGCTACGAGAGTGTTGAGTACACTTGGAGCAGAAACAGCAACGGGTGTTAGTATTAGCAGTTTGTCTGGGGCGGCTGCAACCAACGCGACTTTAGCTTTTTTAGGTGGTGGTTCCGTCGCGGCTGGTGGTTTAGGAATGCTGGGTGGTTTAGCCGTAGCAACAGGAGGAGCCGCGCTAATTGGAGCAGCAGGAATACTTTCTATTGCATTAGTTTCGGAAATGGATAGCGAAGACCACAAAAATCTGGGAATTGCAGTTGGTACAGGAACAATCGCCGGTGCTGCAACTGTTTTAGCTGCTTGGACTGCTGCGAGTGCTTTGGGAGTAGCCGGTACATT